>ERZ869925.122-NODE-122-length-46953-cov-8.716321_pt1 | contig 46953 bp, 70 predicted proteins | sample MGYA00579311_ERZ869925 | MGnify/ENA primary metagenome ERZ869925 (study PRJEB32216, sample SAMN09231817) | wastewater metagenome | place: USA: Maryland | collected 2016-07-30 | study: EMG produced TPA metagenomics assembly of the PRJNA472060 data set (Reclaimed...
CTGGCATGGCAGACGACCTCAGCGACGTCATCGAGATGCTTTCGAGCGGGGCCTACACGGTGAAGCGTCAACCGCCGAGCGTGTTCTCGCGCGGTGTGTTGATTCAACCCGTGTGGGCTCAGTCGTGGGAGCCAGTCGTTTCGTACCCAGAGGGGGCGATGGTTTCGTGGCCAGTCGGCCCGGAGACGGTCGGCGAGACCTTCATCGCGGTTCAGACTGGCGTCGGCGTCTCGAGCGAGAACCAACCACCCAGCGGGCGCTTTCTCGAAAACATCGGCGACGGCTCGGTGCTCTGGGAGTGGCTCGCGCCGGCCATCTATGAATTCGACATCGTGGCGAGCGTTCAGCCATTGCGAGGCGTGGAGCTCGACCGGCTGCCGGCGAATCTTCGAACCCGCGAGGTGAAGGTGCTCTTCACTCAGGCCGTGTTGCAGGTCGCGAGCGAAGACGGTCAAGGTGACTTGGTAGAAATAGGCGGCGAACTGTGGGAAGTTTCCAGCGTCGAACGCTGGGACGTGCTGGCGAACTTTACGAAATGCCTCGTCGCAAGACGCGGCAGATAACCGAGGGGAAAACAATGAAGAGCTTTCTGGCGTTCTTGCTGGCCGTGTCGATGACTGCAGTGGGTTTCTACGCTCTTGAGGCGGTCGCAGGTGGGGGCCACGTTTGGCGCTCGGCGATGACGTCGACCGATGCTGGCCCGACCAACGCAGTGAATCTCCCTGGCCGCTTCACGAGCACGATCGAGTGCACGAACGAAGCGACCTACAAGCTCTGCACCTCGAGCTCATGCACTCCGGTCAATGGCACCGACAAGCGACTGACCTGTCAACTGGGTCAGAACCTGCTCACCCTCGCGGCTTCGTGCACTCGGTACGCGGTCGAGTTCGAGAACGGCGGGTACACCTACGTGGCAGCCATCGCAGCCGATGCTGGCAACCCTGCGTGCAACATCTACACGAACGTGAAGAACCCGTAACAGTTCGCTGATCAACGAGGGGACACCACATGCGTCGAATCGCTCCATGGTTTGGGCTGTTGCTCGTCTTGACGATGAGTCTTCTGGCGTTTGCGGGGTCTCCTCGCAGCTACACCGTTTCGTCTTCTGGCGGTGTCGGGGCTGACCCGAGTTCAGTCACCGCCGGCGTAAGCATCTCCGACGCCACGGCGATTCGAGTGCGTGCTTCCTCGTACACTGGAACCATCACCGGCGGTTCGCTCTGCGCGTTTTATCTTCCAGCCGACGGCGGTGCTGCTGGCTGGCAGCGCAACAAAGGGCTCGATCTGACCATCCCTGCGACGTCGCGACCAGATGGCGGCACGGTCACTTCAGTGACGATGCCTGACATCTCTGTGGTTGGTGGGTTTGGTCGCGTCGCGTTCATCGCATGTGGAATCACCGGCACAGCTACTGATGCTGGCACCAATACGTACAACGTGACGACCGAGTCTTGGGGTCCCAACTACCCGTGAGCAACCAATGAAAAAAGTTTCAGCCATCGCGTTGATGATCATCTCGATTCTGATGATGGGCCAGGCGGTTGCTCCTCTTCTGACTCGTTCGGAAGTCGTGATGCAGGTCGATACATTTTCAACTGCAAACGCATCTCTGTACGTTGCCACTACCGGCAGCAATGCGAATGACTGCGCTTCTGCGCTGACTCCGTGCGCAACTCTCACAGGCGCGATCGCTAAAATGCCGTGGGTAAAGCGGCACATCTTCACGATCAACGTGGCTGCTGGCACGTACACGGAAAATCCGGTCATCGACGGCATCATCGAAAACGGCGGCGGCATCGACATCGTTGGCCCCACCATGAGCGCGGTTTCAGATGCAGGTGTGTTTACCGCCGTCAGCAACACCGCGCCCGCCACCTTCACCGATTCAACCAAGACGTTCACGACCGACCAGTGGGCGGGCTCATTTCTCGTCGTCACCGCTGGCACTGGCTCAGGAGGAATCGCGCCAATCATCGCGAACACGGCGACCGTCATCACCACTGGACCAACGTTCACGACTGGCCCAGACACCGCGAGCACGTACGAGATTCGACGGCCGGCGGCGATCATCACATCGAGCACCGCTGCGAGCTCAACGCTGTTCGTCAAGGTTGCGGGGGTCTCTCCGTTCTACAACTCCACGACAGGCGCGGGTCGAATTCGAATCACGGGTCTCGGGTTTGAAAATTCAGGCGCTCAGTCGGTCGCGTGTCGCACGGAGACCGGTGGCACTCAAATCGACTTGGTCAACACGCGTTGCTGGTGCTCGAATGGCACGGGGCAAATTCACGGCGGCGGGCCGCTTCGAACAAACGAATTCATCGCGTATGGCGCTGGCACCGTGCGTAACGGGCTCGTACTTGGGAGCTCCGCATCAGCATCTGGTTCGCCCGCGTCGTCGTGGTCAAATCTGCCGTGGGGTGCCTCTCTCAATCGGTCCAACTTTTTCGGCGGTGCTGGCGTCGCTTCCGCGATCCTTCTTCAGGCTGGAGGCAAGTGGACCGTTGGAACGAGAGGCATTGCTCTTCGAGCAACCGCAGGTTCAAGCGCCGGTGTTTTGGACGTTCGCGCGAACATAGAAACAACTGGCGGCATTTCGGCATCTACGTTGATGATCTACTGCGACGCGACCACCGCACCTGGGCTCAACCTCGGCAGCTCAGCGACATCGACAGGCGGCACTTCGGTGTTTGCGGTTTCGTCGCTGTATGTGTCGGGGTGCGGCATCGGCATCAGCGCAGGAAACCCAAGAGTGGTGATGAACGTCGTCGGGAACACGACGCTGAACAACATTCTGACAACCGGTGTCAGCGCTCTCAACGGAGCCTTTGTTCGCACCGGCACAATCACACTCACGGGCACGACGCCGACCAATGAAGTGTTGATCGACGCACTCACGCTCACCGCCGCTCAACTCGACGCGAACGTTCCAAAGATTTCGACGAACCCAACCTTCGGCACGACGGTGAGCATTCAATGAAAAAACTACTCAGCGTTTTTGGTGCGTGTCTTTTGGCACTCGCGCTCGTCGCCGCAGCGCCGCCGGCTCTCGTGCCGACCATCAACGGAGCTTGGCTCACGCTCGGAAAGCCAGCAGCGGTCGGTACCTGTAGCGCCGTCAGCGTCGGGGCCATGGTTCAGCAACTCGGTGGGTCAAGTCAGGGTCGCACCAAAATCTGCATCTGCGGCAGCGATGGCGCCGCATCTCCCGCCTATGCCTGGTGTTCTTGGGCAGTCACTCACGGCGCGGCGATGGTCTGCACCGGCGGCACAACGACCTCCTGCCCATGACCACCATCACCGAAGCGCGCGACGCAATCTGGGAAATCGTCGTCGATGCGAGTGCGCTCGGTGAAGCGCAGGTGGTTTTCGCTGACCAAGACGGTCGACCGGCAGACGGCGCGTACATCACCATCTCGACGTCTGGCCCGGTGAACGTCGCTGGCCCCAAGGGTGAGGTCGCCACCTTCGACGCCACAGCAGCGCTTGGTGAAGAGGTCACTCTCACCGCAGAGGGTCATGCGATTCTCGAGATTCAACTCCAGGCGTTCGATCTCGAGAACGGTGCCGGTGCTGCGCTCGAGCTTCTGAACACGGTTCAAATCGGTCTCCAGTTGTCGACACGTCGCGCGACGCTCCGCGAGGGCGGTGTTGCAATCTTCGACTTCGGCGACGTGACAAACCTTGCCGCCACCTACGGGCCAAATTTCGAGGCTCGAGCGGCTCTCGACATGCGCGCTCACATTGTGCAGTCGGCCACGGCTCAGGTAGGGTACGTTTCGCGAGTCGAAGGCGTTTTGACTTTGAACGACGCAAGCGGTGATGCGGTCGCAACTCAGGACTTCGAAGGTGAAGTCTGACGGAGGGGTAAACAATGTCGAGTATCAATTCGGTGATCTCCATCACGGTCAACGTTGAGCGTGCTCGCATTGCACAGGCCGGCTTCGGTCTTCCTCTGATTCTCAGTCACACCGCATCATGGGCTGGCGGTGAACGCGTTCGCTCCTACGAGCAGATGTCGGAAGTGCTCGTCGACTTCGCCATCACCACCGCCGAGTACCAAGCGGCGGATGCCATCTTCGGCCAGGATGAGTCGCCTGACTCCATTCTCATCGGGCGCGCAACGTCGACCATCACCCAGCGATACGCGGTCACCCCGGTTGCGGTGAACAGCGGAATCTACCGAATGACCATCGTCTCGCCGGCGGGTGTTTCGAACACCATCAGCGTGACCGCAGACTCCAGCGCTACAGTTGCGGAGATCATCACCCTTCTGAAGAACGCCATCGATGCGCTTTCGCTCGCGCTCACCACGAGCGATCAAACGACGTACCTGCGCATCCTCGCGAACACCGCAGGAGCCGTGTGGGGCATCTCTGTTGAGAACGTCACGATGCTCGGCATCAAGCAAGACCACGACGCACCGAGTTCCGTCACGCTGGCGACCGACTTGGCCGCCATCATCGCGGAGAACGACTCGTGGTACGCGCTCGTCACCCTGTACAACTCGCAGTCGTACGTGCTCGCGGCTGCTGCGTGGGTCGAGACCTCCGGGCTTCGGTACTACAGCGCGGCATCGAACGACTCTTCGATTCTCACGCACGTTCAAGACACGGGAGATCACGACACGGCGGAGGCGCTCTACGACCTCGACTATGACCGCTCGAACTGTTTTTACCACGCGTACCCGAGCGAGTTCGCCGATGCCGCGTTCATGGGCAAGTGGCTCCCTGCTCCCGCCGGCGGCGAGACAACCAAGTTCCTCGATCTCAGCGGCATCACGCCCGACGTCATGACCAGCACGCAGCGCGGCATCGCCCTCGGCAAGCGCGCGATGATTTTCACCGAGCTCGGCGACACCGGCGTTTCGATGACCGAAGAAGGCAAGACGGCATCGGGTCGATGGATCGACCAGATTCGCGGCATCGACTGGCAGTCGAATCTCATCGGCGTCGGTGTGGCGAATCTGCTCATCGCGCGCGCGAACGCGCAGAGCAAGGTGCCGTACACGCAGGAAGGGCTCGCAATGCTCGCCGGCCCGATTCGCGGAGCGCTCGATGCTGGCGTGCGACGAGGCTTCTACGCCAAGGACCCCGCGCCCGAAGTAACGATGCCGCTCATGGCGAACATCAGCCAGGCCGACAAAGACGCCCGCACGGTGCCAGACATCACCGCGAGCGCCACCCTGGCAGGCGCTGTCCATAGTCTCGAATTCACGCTGTCATTGTCGACGTAACAACCGAGGGGCAAACACTTGAGAACCTACGATCCCGGCTTGGTGGTCATCACTCTCGGCAACGATCCGATTCAGGGGCCTTTCGCAGACGGCACCTTCATCATCGTCGAGCGCAACGAAGAGCTCTACTCCCAGAAGGTCGGAGCAGACGGCGAAGTCAGCCGGGCTCGCAACCGCAACCGCTCAGGCAAAATCACACTGCGACTTCACCAGACGTCGCCGAGCAACGAGGTTTTGAGCTCGCTGGCGTTCACTGGCGAGAACCAAGGTACCGACGTGCTGCCGATCAGTGTCGAGGACCTCAGCGGCACCGCGCTTCACAAGGGCGGCCAGGCTTGGGTTCAGAAGTACCCGATAGCCGAGAACGCCAAAGAGACCACCGATCGCGAGTGGGTCATCGGCGTTGCGGACCTCTCGATGCTCGTCGGCTCGAACAACGCCGACTGATTCACGTAGCGCAAGGACCAGATGCCCACAGAGACGCAGGAGAAAGAAATCGGTGGACGAAAGTTCACCGTGGCGCAGTTGCCTGGCACGCGTGGCCTTCACGCGTTCAACAAGTGCGTTCGCTACCTCGGGCCAGCGCTCGTCACCGGCATTCGCGGGGTGACCAAAGACGGCGCGGAAGACATCGGGTCGAAAGACTCAACGCTCTTGCTCAGTGCTCTCGAGACGGCGCTTCCGCGGTTGCTCTCCGACATGAGCGAGAGCCAGTTTGATGATCTCCGAACGTCGTTGCTTGCCACTGCGCAGGTCGATGTCGAGGTCGAAGAACGCGGAGTCACCATCACCAAGCGGTACAACGTGCTCGAGAAGTTCGACCTCATCTTCAGAGGTCGGGTGTTCGACGTGTACAAGCTTTTGTTCTTCGCGATTCAAGTGAACTTCGGAACTTTTTCGACCGATGGCAGCAACGGGCTACTCGCCATCGCGCAGGGGGCGGCATCGCTCTTCGGCTCACGCCCGACCTCCTCGAAGAATGGCCCGTCTGGCGTCTCTGGGAGCGAAGGGTCGCAACCCTGACGGAGATAGAAACGTCGTGGAACCTGAACGACATCGCCAAGGCCAACGAGGTGCTCGACGCGATCGACGAAGCGAAGACTGAAGCGGAGAAGCGCGCACAGGCAAAACGAGGGTAAGGTCACCGCATGACGACGATTCGCGAGTTCTCAATCAAGCTCGGTCTCGACGCTGACCTCGCGGGGTTCACGAAGGTCGGCGCGGCGTTTTCCGTCATCAACCTTGCGGTGGGCAAAGCGGTTCAACTGTTCGGCGAGTTCGCCTCTGGCGTCGTGGCCGCGGTGCCGGAGCTCGCGAACCAAGCCAAGCACCTACAGGTGCTCGAGCAGCAGACTGGAGCCAGCGCCAACGAGCTTCAACGGCTGGGCTACGCGGCTGACCGCTCTGAGACCTCATCGGAAGCGCTCAATCACGGGCTGATCAAACTGTCGCGCACGATGGCCGAGTCGAAAGACGGTGCGGGTTCGCAGGCTGACGCGTTTCGGGCCATCGGCGTTCGCGCGGTCGACGCCACCGGGAAGCTTCGACCCACCGCGGCGGTGTTCAATGACATCGCCGACGCGTTCGAGAAGATGCCGGCGGGCGCACAGAAGACAGCAACCGCCATGCAGTTGTTTGGCAAAGGCGCTGCCGAGCTGATTCCGTTGCTCAACGAGGGCAGCGCTGGAATCAAGCAACTCGGCGATGAGGCTGAAAGCCTCGGGCTTGTGCTCGACGAGCGAGCCATCAAGTCGGGCGTGCGTTTTTCCGAAGCGATGGAAGACATCAACTCCGCGCTTGGTGGTCTCAAGAAGCGGTTGATCGCCGACGCACTGCCGTCACTGACCAAGGTCATCGAAGCACTCGCGAAGTTCAGCAAAGAGAACGCCAAGCTCATCGCCTCTGGGCTGGTTCAGTTCACGCGCTTGCTCGTCGGCGTGTTCGAGGTGCTGGCCAAGTCGATCGCGTTTCTCGCGAACCACTGGCGGCTGCTCATCAGCGTGATGGTCGGCCCTTTGTTGATCGCGATTGCCAGCGTCGAGGCGGCATCAATCGCAGCGGCTGCCACGGTGGCGGCGGCGTGGATCGCTGCGGCATGGCCGGTGCTCGCGGTGGTTGCCGCGTTCGTGCTGCTCGGCGCCATTCTTGAGGACGTCTGGGTGTTTCTCGAGGGCGGCGACTCGGTCATCGGTGGAGTCATTGAGCGACTCGGCAAACTTCGCGAGGAGTTCATCAACGGCGGCGACGACAAAGACCCGTGGTGGCTCACTGCACTGCGCGCCATTGTTTGGTTTTTCGGTGACCTCGAGCACAACGCGACGGAGATGCTCGACCACCTGGGCGAAGACTTCATGAAGTTCTTCGAGTTCATCGTGAAGGCAGCCGCCGGCGTCGGCGGGAAGATTCTCGACGCCATCACTCCCGACTTTCTCAGCGACGCGTTCGGCTCAGGCGCCACGCCCGCTACGGCATTCGCGGGTGGCTCGGTGCCTTCAATACCTCTGGCGGCGTCGAGCTCGAGGGCCACCTCCATTTCGGCTCCGGTCCAAATCAACGTGACGCAATTGCCGGGTGAGAACGGCGCAGACTTTGCGGCTCGCGTCGCGCCCATCGTCAAAGAGCAGTTCGACAGAACGCATCAGGAAGCACTGGAAGCGGGTGGGTGATGGCATACGTCGATGGCCGACAGGTCCAAATCACGAACACTGCAACCGGCGACTCGCGCTTCGTCGATGCGACCATTTCCACCACGCACAGCTCGCGGGTGACCATCACCAAGTTCCCAGTTGAACGCGGCATGAACGTCGCCGACCACAAGCGCGTCGAGCCCGCTGTCGTTTCGCTCGAGTGCTTTTGGTCGAACGCGCCGGCGGTGCCGGTCGACTTCCTGCCAGACCAATTCGAGAAGCGCGCCGAGGATGCCTATGCGTTCTTGCTCGCGTGCATGAGCTCGACGGGGCTTCTCGAGGTCAACACACCGCTGCGGCTCTACACCGAGATGGCCATCACCTCGCTCACGGCTCCGGTGACGGTGGCCAATGGCGACGGGCTCACGTGCTCGCTGGTGCTCGAGCAGATTCGCGTCGTCGACAACAAAACGGTGCGCGTCGTGACGTCGCAGCCGAACGGGCAACCCAAGGGCGAAAAGGGCAAGGTCGCAACAAAGTTGATCGAAGCGCCACCGAAGCTGACGAGTTCGCTTTCAGAGCTAACAGGGATTCGGTGACCCATGGCGCTACTGCTCCCGATTCAACCAGGCAACCCGAACTTCACGATCGACGTCGACATGGACGGCGTGACGTACACCCTTCAGTTCAAGTGGAACGCTCGAGCGCCTGGCTGGTTCGTTTCAATCTCCACCTCGACTGGTGAGGTGCTCGTGCTCGCTCGTCGGCTGCCGGTGAACTGGCCGCTGTGGTGGCGCAACCGAGACCCGTTGCTTCCAAGCGGGTACCTCATGTTCAACGACACGACGGGCGCCGATCTCGACCCAGGCGTTGAAGACCTCGGCGCTCGTGTGCAGGTGGTCTACGTCACTGCGGCTGAGGTCGCAGCGCTGTGAGGCTTTTCGACAGAACAGCCGCCGTCATCGTGGGCACCGTGCGCGTCGACTCGCTCCGCATGACATTCAAGATCCACAAAGACAACGCTGAGAAACCGAACACCGCAGAGGTGGTGATTTCCAACCTCTCACCCAGCACGCGATCGCTCATCGAGAAGAAGGGCAACCCGCTCATCGTCGAGGCTGGCTACGGCGGCGACAACTCCACGCTGTTCAGCGGTCGCGTTCGTTCCTGCGAGCACGTGCGCAAGGGTGCCGACTGGGAAACCACGATCAGGAGCGGTGACGGTGAAGAAGAGTTGAAGGTGGCCACGGTCTCAAACAGTTGGAAACCAGGCGTTGCCAAGACGACGGTGCTGAACGCGCTCGTTCGCTCGCTGAACCTCGACCCAGGAAACTCCGCGCAGGTGTTCGCCGGCATCCCTGGCCAATTTTCCAACGGCTACGTGCTCGACGCCGCCAAGACTCGGCAGAAGCTCACCGACATTCTGTGGCTCGCAGGCTACGAGTGGAGCGTGCAAGACGGGCGCGTTCAGGTGGTGCGGCGAGGTTCTTCGAACGGTGAAAGCGTCATCTCACTGAGCTCCGAGACCGGTTTGCTCGGCTCGCCAACGCACGTCACGGGAGACGCCAAGAAAGTGAATCACGTGAAGTTCGAAGCGCTGCTCCAACCGTTCAAACCGCTGCGGCTAGTCGAGCTCAACTCTGACGGCATTCGTGGTCTCGTGAAGGTGCTCACGGTGGACCAAGAAGGCGACACGCACGGCGGCAAGTGGACATCGATGGTCGAGGCGGTGCCGGTATGAGTCTTCCGAGAAACTCGAACAACCCAACGTTGTCAGAGGTCATCGACAACACCATCAGCGTTCGGCTCATGGCGTTGCACACCGGTCTTCCCGCGCGCATCACCGAGTGGGACGCGAGCAAGCAACTGTGCACGGTTCAGCCGCTGATTCAGAAAATCACCATCAACGAGAACAACGAGCCCGTGTTCGGCTCGTATCAGTTGATCGCTTCGGTGCCGTTCGTGTTCCCAGGCAACGGCGTCGGCGGCATCACGTGGCCGGTGCAGGTCGGCGACCTCGTGTGGCTCCAGTTCTCTGAAGCGTGCCTTGATTCGTACATGCAGACGGGCGACCAGTCGCAACCGACCGATGCGGGTCGCTTTGAGCTTTCGGGGGCAGTCGCCACGCCAGGCCCGCGACCGTTTCCAGCGCCAGTTCCGAACGTCTCAAGCTCGCATTGGTTCTTCGGCAACCACACTGCGGAACGAGGCTTCGCAGCGATGGCCGAGGAAACGACCATCGCGCTGAACAACATCGTCGACGCGATCAACGGGCTTATTCTCCCAGTGTCGGGAGTGAGCGCAGGACCGACTGCGACGCCAATCATCGTTGATACGAACGTGGCTTCGACGACGGTGAAGCTTTCGAAGTAGTGTGCTTGGCCGGGGTGAGGGGAAATGGGCAGCGCCTTTGAAATCGACGCAACGACTGGAGACCTCGTGCGAACCACGCTGGCGTTCGTTCGTGTCGATGGCGTCGACTGGCAAGAGCAAGCCATTCGCAGCAACCTGAAAATGGTGCTCGGCGAGTACTTCCTCGACCTCGAAGGTGTCGGGCTGCCGTACCTTCGGCGACGACCTGGCGGGTTTCAGATTCTCGGAGCCAAGGCGAAAGACGTTCAGGCCATCGCCGACCTCTTTCGCGCCTCGATTCTCAAGCTGTCGTTCGTCTCGAGCGTCGAAGACATGAGCGTCACGATTGACGCAGTGACTCGAGTGATGGCGGTTTCGTTTCGCATCGTGAACAAAGACGCGGTCGTCATCGCGGGTGACTTCGAGGTGGGCGCATGAGCTACGGGCTGACGGCTGACGGTTTGGCCATTCAAGACATCGACACGGTGAAAGCGCGAGTCGAGGCTGACTTCCACGACGCGTTTGGGGCTGACTCCGACGTGACGCCAGAGAGCGTCGACGGTCAGTTGATCGCAATCCTATCTGAAATGTACGTCGAACTCTGGGAGGGTATTCAGGCCGTGTATGCCGGCTTCGACCCTTCGCAGAACTCGGGCGACGCTCAAGACGCCATCGCTCAAATCACCGGCACGATTCGCGAGGCTGCAACACCGTCGACCGTCATTGTCACCGCGTGTTCCGACAACGACGCCGACACCGTTCCGAGCGGCAGCCAGTTCTCGATTCCAAGCGCAGGCACGTTGTTCGAAAGCACGACGTCGGTCGACACTGGCCTAGCAGGTGAATACGCACTGCTTTCCGGTGGTGACCCGGTAGTTGCGGGTGACCGCTACTACACCGAGCCGACGCCCGGCGTTTACAACCTCTACCAGGCCGAAGTGTCTGGGGTGGTCGACACGCCTCCGGAGACGCCAACAGGCACCGGCACCGGCATCGTCGACGGCACCGTTACGTGGGAGTACGTCGGCATTGGTCGCGCCTCGGCTGACTGCCCGTGCGAGTCGGTCGAAACCGGGCCGCAGCAAGGGCTCGCGCGAACCATCACTCAAATTGAAACGCCCATCACAGGCATTCTCTCGGCGATGAACTTGCTCGACGCGACGCTCGGCACGAACGAGGAGACCGACGCCGAACTCCGCATTCGTCGCGAAGATGAACTCCGCACCGCCGGCAACGCGACGGTCGACTCCATTCGCGTGCACGTGCTCACGGTCAGCGGCGTAACCATGTGCCGCGTGCTTGAGAACACGACCGACGTCACCGACTCGAACGGGCTACCAGCGCACTCCATTTGCGTCGTGGTGCTCGGTGGCGCGACAGCCGACATCGCTGCGGCGGTCTTCACCAAGGCGGCAGGCATTGCCACCTACGGCAACACGAGCACGACGGTCGTCGATGAAGCGGGCGACTCGCACACGGTCTCGTTCTACCGACCGACCGAGGTGCCGATCTACATCATCAATCACGTGAGCTACGACGTTGCCGCGTGGCCTGAAGACGGGGCGGATCAGATTGCACTTGCTCAGGTCACCTTCGGCGACCGCAGCGTCACCGGCAAAGACGCCGTCAGTCGTGCACTCGGAGCTCAGGGTTTCGCGGTCGCGGGCGTGCTGAACATTCAGCCTTGCTACATCGGCACCGCTCCGGCACCTGCGAGCGAGACGACCATCACTATCTCGCCGCTTCAAATTGCCACCTACGACACGAGCCGCATTTCGTGCGTTGCCACGCCTGGGACGCCTTGAGCCATGGCACTCGTCGCGATTGACCACATCGAGAAGGCCATCACCCGGCTTGCCTCTCAGTACAAGGGGAAGACGAACATCGACTTGCTCATGTCGGCGTGTTTTGCCGAAGCCAATCGCATTGAAGACACGCTCCAACAGGTGCTCGAACAGCAATCGATTGCGGGCGCTGTTGGAGATCAACTCGACGTCATCGGTCGAATCGTGAAGCAAGAGCGCGAAGGAGCAAGCGATGCCGACTACCGCATTCGGATTCGAGCTCGCGTGCTGGTGAATCGTTCGAGCGGCACAGTGAACGAACTGATTGCCATCTTCGAGTTGCTCATCACCGACAGCACGCTTGCCGGAGCGACTGTCAGAGTTGAAGACCTTCCGCCGGCGTCGATTCGTGTCACCGTTGGAGGCATCGTGCTCACTGATGAGCAGGTGACTCGGCTCTCGAACATTCTCAAACTCGCGCGCGCGGCAGGAATCGGCGCTCGCTTCGTCCATCTCGTTGTTCCACCGGCAGACACGTTCACGCTCGACGGCGTCAACGGTCAGGGCCTCGACGAAGGCGCATTTGCCTCCGTCATGATTGCGTAAGGAGATTCACCCATGGCTGCGAAACCATCTCTTTCCCCTCTGTGGAACACTGGCGGCACTGACAACGTCGAGCCCTCGGCTGGCGAGAAGGTTCAAGGCTGGCAGCCTGGCGACGAGCCGCCGGCTGAAACGATGAACTGGCTGCAGAAGCTCACGGGCGAATGGTGCACGTACCTTGAAGAGGGCGTCATCGTTGGTGATGGTTCTGGCGTCACTGGCTGGGCAGCGACCGGCGGAGGGGGCAACTCCATCGGCGTCTCGGGTACCGGCACGGGCTCGAGCTCAGGCGTTCTCGGCACGGGCGCGTCGGCATCGGCAGCAACCGGGGTGGTCGGTGTTGGCGGTTCCACCAGCGGCAGCGGTGTCACTGGTCTCGGCTCTGGAACTGGTCGCGGCGGTTCATTCGCTTCGCTCGGCTCGGGTTATGGCGTCTACGGATCTTCGGCGACCGGCATTGGTGGTCGATTCGAGGCGGCATCTGGAAACAACGACGGCAGCCAGAGCGCTGGGCGAGGGACTGGCTCCGGCGCATACGGTATCGGTGGTGCGACCGGCGTCGGCATCTACGGGGTAGGTGGCGCGACCTCAGGTGCCGGCGGCTACTTCGTTGCGAGCGGCGGCAACTCTGACGGCGTCTACGGCATCGGGCACGGCACGTTCTCGGGCGTCGCGGGCATCGGCGAAAGCGCGAGCCTCGGCGGCGGTGTCTATGGCGAGGGCGGCTCTGGCGGCGACACGAGCAACCCGGCCTACGGCGGCTGGTTCGTGCCAGGAGGTACGTCACTTTTCGCAATCAAGAGCAGTGGCCGCATCGAACTCGTTCACTCAGCACTGGCGAACTCTGATGCGGTGGCGCCTGGCGTGCTCGCCAAGGGTGGCGTCATCAACTCGTGGCTGCACATGACTCACGTCAACGGCGGCAACCCGACCAAGAACGACGGGCAGAACGTTACGTCGGCGACGAGCACCGTCGTCTCAAGCACGCCTGAAATCACCGTCACGTGGAACACCGACTTTTCGAGCTCGAACTACGCCGTGTACATCTTCCACGACATCGCGGCGAGCGGTGGCTACACGCCGTACATCGTTTCGAAGACCGCCGGCGCCATCACGTTCAAGTTCTACAACCCAGTGACCGGGCTCGGCCCAACCGATGCGTCGATCAACGGGGTGAAGTACTGGATCACCGCACACGGAAACTAAGAAAATGGCCACCGACTTGGACACTGAAAACGTTGTTGCAGTTGGAGGTGTCGCGGTTGCTGCCACCGCGCTCTCGTTGGCGATTGCGAGAGCTCTGAAAACGCTGGGGCTGCGTCTCGCGCCCATCAAAGAGCCACACGAGAAAGAGCACGAGGAGGGGAACGTGATGCACGTGTCTCAGCAGATCCAGCAACTCGACTCGAAAATTGAAAACCTCTCCGACAAGTTCGAGAACCTGATTCAGAAAATCGATGACATTCGCGAGCATCGCTCTGGCGACCGAGAGGAGTTTATCAAGCTTCGCGGTGAAGACCGTCTCGCGATGAGCAAACTCGAGGGCGACTTCGAGGCGCTTCGTGATGAGGTGCGACGGCTGCGCGCTGTCATCGAGCCCGGTCGACGCACTGGCGGGTACGCGGCTATCCCCACACCTCCGCCGACCGACCCGAAGAAAGGCGACCGTGGCTGACTTCGAGAAAGCGTTCGAGGTGATGATTCGTCACGAGGCTTTTCAGCGTCGCGATGGGACGTGGATCTATTGGATTGATGACCCGGACGACTCCGGCGGGCAGACCGCTTGGGGTTGGTCGATGCTCACCATTCAGCGCGAAATCAAATCGGGCCGCATGGTCGAGGCTGACCTCGGTCTCACGCTTCCGCTCAGTGACCCGCGTTGCCTTGCGACGATGACTCTTTCCACGGCTCGCAAGCTCTACCGCGCTCACTTCTGGGAGCCGCTCATGTGCGGGGCGATTGATGATCAGCGCGTGGCTACGAAGGTGTTCGACTTCGGCGTGAACGCGGGCAAGTGGCGCACGATTCTCTTTGCGCAAGAGACGGTGAACCAACTCAATCGGGTCTGTGAGCTCGCCGAGGATGCGCAGGTCGGCCCGCTGACCATCGCCGGCATCAACACGGTCGAGCCCGACAAGTTCCTCATCGAGTTCGGGCGACGCATGGAAGCGCACTACCGAGACCAAGTGGTCAAGAAACCAGCGAACGCGAAGTTCCTCGAGAAACAGTGGCTCCCGCGAGCTCACTGGGTTGGATAAGGTGCACGCATGCCAAATCACCACGTTGGTCAAATCGTGATGTTTCGCCACACCGACGGGCAAGACTACCCGGCGGCAATCACCGAGGTGCTCGAGGATGGCCGCGTCAAGTTGCGCGTTGCTCTCTCGTCCGGCCATCTCGAGGTGAACAACGTCGCGCTGGCTGAACCATCAACCCCGACACGCAGCACATTCGACGCGGGCTACCTCGCTCGCTACGCCAAAGGAAACTCATGAAAACACTCGCACGATTCGCTTTGTTCGCTTCTTTCGCTTTTTCCGCAGTCGCGTTTGCTGCCGACGCTGAGCCGGTTGCCGCGCCCACCGCATGGGAGGCGTTGCTGCCGTTCGTCGTAGCGCTTGCCTGTTTGGCCGGTGTCGCGTTGCTGACGTTGGCCGTGCGTACTGGGCTCGACGCTCTCCTTCGCGTGCAGGCGGTCAAGGACAGTGCCTTTGCGGGCATGTTGGCCCAGTTCCAGACAACGATGCTCGCGGCGATCGCCCACGTGGACTCGGAAATCAAACCGAAGCTCGTGAAGGCGGTGTCGGCTGATTCGCCTGGCGGGTCGAGAATCACCCCAGAAGAGGGCGCGGAGCTCAAGGCGGCTTGCCTGAAGGTGTTCGCCGACATGCTGCCGGCGGGAGTCTCGGCGTTCTTCCTGAAGATGTTCGGCTCGCAACTGGCGGCGTTCACCAGCGGTCAACTCGAGGTCATGCTCGACAAGCACCAAGCGAACGCGAACGCGGGACCAAGCGCAACGAAGCCGGTCGCAACCCCGTCCCCCGTCTGAGCCTCGACGTTCCGCTGGCGATCGTCGATCGAGGCTTGGACAAGGTCGCGAAGCTGCCGGTGGGCGCTGGGTACGTAGATCTCCACGCAGCGCTCACTTCTGCCGCTTGGCTCGCGAGACTAGAGGCGGGGTGGAAGCCGACTTCGAACGTTTCGCTGTTTGGGTTCGGCGAGGTCGGTTCGAAGTGGGGCGGTCCGATTGAAGCGATGGCGGGGGCTGGGCTTCGGCTTTCCTTCTGAGCCACCAGAATCTCAGCCCCGTACTGACCCGAGCCGCGAAGTCTGCTGGCATCTTGTTCGAGCGACGCGCCTTCACAGCAGCACGCCTTGCGTTGACTCCGACTTGGCTTGTGCTCGATCGATCTCCGCAACACCCGTCAGGCGCAACCTCGGAGATAATCCGCGCGAACTCTCTCCAGAGCCCCGACTTCTCCCCGTCGAGGCCAGTGCCATCACCAGCACTCGAGATGTTTTGACAGGGGAAGCCGCCGCTGATGACGTCGACGAGCCCGCGCCACGGTTTGCCGTCGAAAGTGACAACGTCATCCCAGACAGGGAAGGGCGGGAAGATGCCATCGCGCTGTCGGGCGAACAGAACGCGGCGGCAGTAGGAATCAATTTCGACAGCGCAGACGGGCACGTGGCCGAGGAGGTGCCCGCCCAAAAGCCCACCGCCGGCACCGGCAAAGAGCGCGAGCTCTCGGAGTCGTCGAGGTAGTGCCACGTCACGACACGCCCGCAGCGACGTCAGACGGCAACTCCCACAGCCCCTGCTGGCCGCGAATCTGAACCGGCACGACCTCGCGCACGTCGCCGAGAATCCACGCCACTGGGCCGACGTACCAAGGCGAAGTGCTTTCCCGTTGCACGCCGCGGTACTGAGCGGTCGCGAGAATGTGCCCCGGTCGAAGGTGCGCGGCAATGACGCCAACCGAGAGTCCCGTCACCTGCGCGCAGAACTCGATGTCTTCGGGCTCTGGCTTCCGCAGCGAGGCGTGAATCGCGATCCGCTCGCCAGGTTTTAGAAGCCCCTTCGGCGGCACCCACGAGCGGTTTTCGATTGGCTTGTGGCCCTGGGCGATCATCGTGGCCCACGGTTCGTAGATGGTCAGCGCCTTCATGCGGGTATCCCCATTCGTGAGTGATAGGTGGCGATCGCCTTGTCGTAGTCGGGCAACCAGAAAGCGTGCGCTTCGTCGATGTGTCCGTCGATTCGTTCCTGGCACACGTGAATGAACTCATGGCACAGCGCGGCGAGGTCACACCCCACGCGCACGTCGCCGTGTCGTGAGGTGCCCGCGACCAACTGGCCAGTGATGGCGTCGTGCCAGCGAAGACCGAAGTCGACCGTCACTCGCACGCCGTTCAGAGCGTCGAGAGCACGAGGGCCAAACAGGCCGACGCAGAGATCAGCCGCCTCGAACGCGCACTCTTTGAATCGTTCAAGCGAGCACGTGGTCGGCAGCGCGACCCGTTGCCGCACGTTGAAGAGCACAACGACCTCGACGAACTGGGCGGCGATGTCGTCGGCTGCTCGCTTGGCGGAGAGGTAGATCGACACGGCAGCAATGGCGGTGAGCACGAATGCGGAGATGCCGAGTGCGAGCGTCATGACTGGTCCTGTCGCTTGAAGACGTAGTCGCAGTCGTCGGCTTCGCAAACCCAGTACGGACCGTAACCTCCGTACGCGAGGCCGAAGCCCATCATCAACTCAACGCCGCACTGCGGGCACTTGTCGTCATCGGTCGGCGGCGTCTCCGAGAGACCTTCGACCGGTTGCCCGCAGAGGAAAGTACCTGGAGCGGGCGCATCATCGCGATGATTGCTCATGGCGACTCCCGCCGCACGTCAAGGTCAGAATAAAATCGGTTCACCTTGAAACCTCCGAGAGAGAGATGCGCGGTGGTGCGCTGAATGTCGTTCTGAAGTTGAGCGTGCGAGCAGACCGGAGAGAAGAACAGCGTCACCTGGTCTTCCGCTTGCGACGAGAAACACCACGGGGGCTGCGGGCTGAGTGAGCCGAGTCGCTCCCACACGTCGCGACTGAGCGCGCTGCGGTCCTTCCGCTCGAGCCGACGTTGCTGAAGTTGGTAGCTCATGTCGCGAACCTCCGCGCGGGTCACCGGCACGAGTTCTTCCGCGTCGATCTGCCGCTGCACCTTATCGTCGGTCGCACGCTGTTCAGACTCATGCGGGTACAGCGGTCGACTATGGAACGAATCGAACACGCTGGGCTCACCGTCTCGCATGCGGCTCATCGCTTCACCTTCCCTTTCAGTTGTTTCAACAGTTCGCTGATCTCCGTGGTGATTCCAAGGGCCGAAGCGCGCGCCCATAACGTGCCGCGAGTGCAGCCGAGCCGAGCAGCCGCGTCAGGCATCGACCCGGTCAGCCGCACCGCAGCACGAATCAGCCGCCGCTGTTCCGACGCGGGTTTGAACGTGAGCTCTGTTTGCCGGAGTGCCATCACGCCTCGGCTTCTGGGTCGCGCACGACTTCGAACTCAATCTGGCGCTCGTTCGGTGCCAGCGGCCGGCGGTTGATGAGCTCACCGTTGTCAGAGCGGATCCACTGCGCTTCGTTGGCGGCGTAGTCGTGCACCACGCTCACCGGTACGTCGCGCACCTCCGCCTTGTTTCGAACGATGCTGGCCAGGCGAGCTCGCTCGGCGTCGAGCGCGGTCTCCTTCGCCTTCAGGTCCTTCTTCAACTGGTCGGCGTGCATGTCGTGCTCGTGCCGCTTCTGTTCGACCTGCGCGAGCCGCTGGCCGAACTCGAGCAGTTCGTCTTGGGTGAGCCGCACGGGAAGCGGTTCGATTTCCTCGCGGACGATTCGCTGTTCAGCCCTCTGTGGTTTCTTCGCCATGGGTGTCGCCTTTCGATTCGGTGGTGAGTTGCTTCTTGGGTGGTGTCCGTTCTTGGAGTTCGAGGTGTGCCTTGTATGAGAGCGCCCCGGTCTTCTGGAGCCACGCTCGCGCATCCGAAATCGCCTCGGTCTTCCCTTTCTTGAACTGCGAAAGGTGAAGCTTGCCGACGTATTCGTCGAAGTCGGTCACCGAAATCGACTCAGTGATAAGGTCGCCGAGTGACGTATCGCCATACTTCTCGAGGATGTGCGGCGTTGCTTTTTCGACGTCGATGCTCGCGCGTTTCTTCTCGACCAGCAGGAGTTGCTTCCCATTCGGGAGGTCGATCGGCCCCAGCGCCTTGACGCTCTCCTTGATGAGCTTTTGCATGCGCTCGGCAGCCTTGATGATCAACTCGCTCCGCTCCCAAGCCTTGCCGATCATCTCGGGCGCGAGCGTCACCCCGTCCTCGAGCTCCGTCATGCCAGCGGCGAGCAACGTCGTCTTCGCGCGGCAGAATTGGAACGACGGGCAGAACCCGCACTCGGCCCCTTCGGTGTAGGGCAGCGTCGAATGCGAGAGCCCTTCGGCGTCGAGCGCCCGCGCGTACTGAGCGTGAATCTCGTCGCGGTACCCGAGCAGTTCTTCTTTGGTGAAGGTCGCGTAGTACGGGTGCGGCTTCCCATCAGCGTCGAGGCGAATAAAGCCACCCGTACCCGACTCGCGCTTGAAGAACAGCATCGCCATCAGCACGTAGGTGCGGAGTTGCCACGCTGCCTTTGGGTCGCCGAGAAACTTCGATCCGGTTTTGTAGTCCCACACGATGACGCTCGACTCGGTGAGCCCAATCACGTCTGGCTTGCCTCCGACTTCGTGGAGCCCAAACGGCGCGCGGAGTTCCACCTCGCCAGTGATGAGTGAGTAGGCCATCTGCGTTTCGCCGACGAACGAGTGCGGTCGACCGGCGGGGAGATTCGGATCGTCGAGGTCGATCGACGCGCAGTATTCGCGATAGCGCTCTGGCACCGACGCGAGCGCCTCTTCCTTCGACTTCGTGAGCAACGCCTCGAGATAGGCGTGAATCGCGACCCCGCGGGCTGCTGCCTCGTTGCCTGCCGCCTCGAGTTCGTCGATCGCTACCTCAATGCGCGACCGTTCCACCTGCGGAAGCACCGAGGCGGCGACGCATTGCATCAGTCTCGGCATCGCCGATGAGCGCCACGGGTTCACGGCGCCTCCTTCGATGGAATCACCGGAGAGTTCTTCGCCTTCGCAGCTCGAGCCTCTGCCTGGTTGCAGGCGTTCTCGAACGACGCGCCGATGATGTTCCGCCAGTGAGCGAACGGGATACCGTCGACACGAACCGCCAGCGCGACCGTCTGTTCGACCAGAGAGGTCACTAACGCAGTGGAGGCAACGAGCGGGTGCGTCCCGTTGGTGTTGCCGAAGTCTTGCGTGCGACGAATCACTGCGGCGATCTCTCTCGTGCAGTGCTTTGTGATGAACGTCGTAACGTCGGCGTTAAACTTCTGCTGTGCTGCCGTGTCATCATGGAACTCTGTTTTTTTCATGGGAAAGCCTTTCGCAGAAATGCGTTTTGCAGTTCGTTCTTTCGCTCGGCACGAATCAGATTCATGTGCTTCGCCAGCTCCATCTTCTCTGCGTTCGTCTTGCACGCGGCCAACTTCTTCAGAAGCCAGTCGGCGTGCTCGTCGGTGCCGATCGCTGGCGCGGGTTCATCAGTCTTCGGCTCGGTCACCGGCACCATGTCTTTCTCTTTGCGCTCGACGGTTGGCGCGCTCACGACCTCGCCGGTCGCCTTGTTCACGGCCTTCTCGCCGGCAGCATTCGCGATGAGCTCATCCCACGTCAGACGACCTTCGCTCACGGAGTTGTAGATGCCACGGAGGTCGGCGAGGTTCTCGTCCTTCACGCGGTCGAGCGTCACCTTGTACGTCTCGAGCACGTAACTCTTGAGCGCGTCGGGCATCACACCCACGCTGGCGAACGCGTCGATCAATTTCGTGCGAGCGGCATCGGGGTCAGCCTTCACGGCGGCGAGCTTCGTCTTCTTCACGAGAGTGAGCGCCTCGTCGAGCACGTCACGCGGACAGCAGTTCAGGAGTTTGTTGCGGCGAATGCGGGAGGAGATCGCGTTCTGTTTGATGAGCATCTCCTCATCGGTGGCTTTCACAAGGTAGACCTTCTCCCCGTAGGAGTTGAGCCGCTCGCCGACGATGACGCCATCGGGCGGCTCGACCTTGCCGTTCTTCTTCTTCCCGCGCCGCTCCACCGTGCGCGAGAACGTTGCTTGCTGCGCTTCACGCACGTTCGACTCGAGGTCGATGACCGTGACTTCAATCGTGCGGCGAAGCTCTTCGTCAGAGACCACGACCACCGACACGTCCAAGTTCCCGAGTTGGCGCTCGAGCATGTTCGCGAAGTGAACCGAGAGCCCTTCGATCGACTTGTCGGCGCGAGGCAGCGAGTACATGCCGACCTCAGCGAAGCCAGGGCGCGCGCACTCCTTCAGAATCGACACGCGCACTCTGTCGATGTCGCGGGGGAACTGTCGTGCGAGCACGCACGCTGATTTGAACTTCGCCTCTTCTCGAGCCACCATCGACGCAGAGTTCACGTCACTGGCGAAAGAAATGTCGCGGTCATACGTGCGCACGATTGCGCCTGGTCGGTTCTCGTCTGTCATGTGGTGTTTCTCCTGGTCCGTGTTGGGTTCAGCGTCTTATTATCGTACGCACGTTGCGTCAACATCAAAAGGGCGGCGGTAGATCGACGGCGTATTCCCCGAGACACGTCGCGTAGTCGTGGCCGAAGAACCACTCGCGGGCGGCGAGCAAATCGGCATCGACATACCGCTGTTTGTAAAGCAACTCGGCGAGCAGCTCTTTGGGCGGGTTTCGTTTGTTGCCGAGTTGAGCAGCGCGAATTCCGAGAGCGATCGGCGATGTTTGGGTCCATCTCTCGTGAAAGCACCAAAGAATTCGGCTGGCGTTGAGTGCCCGAAACCCTCGCTGAGTTGCGAAGAACAACTCGCGATCGTGCACCAGCAGAGGTCTTCCAACCGCACGCGAGCGTCGCATGTAGATCAACCCGTTCTCGAGCGCCCAATCAGTTGCGGGCTCCAGCCACGCACGACGCCGAATGAACCCGCCGCGATAGAAACGGGTCAACGCGTTGTCGAGATTGCTGAGCGAGTAGATGATCGCGAGCACGCTCGGCTCGATGTCTTCGGGGATCTTCACGCGGGCTCGTGTCCGCGCCGTTCGTTGTGCAGCCGATCGACTGTGCAGACGCCAGTGTGCTGATGCACGGTGCGACGCCCGCAGACGTTACAGCGAGCCGCATTGGGGCCGGCCTGCTGCTCTGGAGTGCATGGCCGCTCGCGTCGCTCGTCGAGCAATTCCGTGTAGCGAACTTGGGAACCGCCCGAGTCTGCCCAGCATCTCTCGCATGAGCTCATTCGTTCTTCTCCCGCACGGCATCGAAAATCGCCACGAGCCGAGCGCTGGCAGCTCGCCGCAGCCATTCGCTCACGGTGATTTCCTCCGCTGCCGCAGCCGCGCGGATGTCGCGGAGCATCGTGGCCGGCCCGCTGAACAGGAACTTTTTCTCGCTCAGGTGTTTGTTGGGTCTTCCGTTCGGGTTCACAGCGACCTCGGTGGAGTGAGCGCGTAGAATCGCGTGTCGATCGGCTCGCGGATCTTCGTCTGGCAGCCGAGACACGTGACCTTTGGTCGGTTGCTCGCCTTCTCGACGTTCACCACGACGTCGGCGAGCTTGCCGCAGAGCGCGAACAGCGGAGCTCGCGAGGGGCCGAGCACGGCGTGCACCTTCTTCGGGCGGTCACTCATCGGTCGAACTCCGCGTCGCGTGCTTGGTCGTAGGCTTCGTCTGCGCGGTCGTCGTAGTCGCCTTCGGCCACGCGGGTTTCCCCCTCGCGCATGATTGCTTCCCGCTCCTCGTCGGTCAAAACCACATCGCCGGCATAGTCGCCGACCACCAACGGGGTAACGTCGTCGATCTCTCCGTCACACCAGAGCACCTCGATCGTGAGCCACTCGCCATCCCGCTCGACCTGGTGCTCGGTCGTGCCGGTGAATCCTTGCGGGTCGTCTGGTGGGTCGAGTCGGTATTCGCTGATCATGGTGTGCCTTTCGCTTCGTTGTTGGTGTCGAATTCAACGCACTGCGGGCAGCGGGTTTCCTCGGTGTACGGCGTGGCGATCCATCGTGTGCACCTGGTGCAGCGGGCCATGTCGTCGACCATCTGCGAGCGGGGAGCCATCGCTGCCTCGATTTCGCGCTCGAGCGCGTCGAGCAGCACGCGGGCTTCGGCGAGGGAGAGCAAGATTCGCTCGGAGCCGTCGGTCACGTCCTCAATTGTGAGCATGATTTCGCGCCCCCGGAGGTCAAGGTGAAGGCGCTGGTTGCTTTGCTTGATTATGGCCGTCATGGCGACACCAACTCGTCGAACTTCGCCAGCATGCCCGCCCAGTAGTCGGCGGGAACATCGGCGAAGGCCTCGCGCACCGACAGCACGGCGAGGATTTTGGCGTGCACCTGCTTCGGTGAGAGGCGGTCGGTGAGCCGCCACTTCGAGACGAGAGCAAGTGCGCGCTTCGACCCGCGCTCGTATTCCGAATCCACCCGCGGGCGAGCTCGACAGTCTGCCGCGGTGCCACCGCCCTTCACGATTCGACGGCAAGCTTCGCACCACCACGACGCCACCCCGTCGCCGAAGTCGTAGGCATGAATCGTCGCGGCTCCACCGCAGCCCTTGCACTTTGCGTCGCCTCTCATGATCGCGACACCGGTTTCGTCTTCACCAGACTTTTCGCCACATGAACCTCGCCGCTGGAATCGCGCAAAGTCTCGCTTCCGCGAGGTGCGTACACTGCGAGCACGCGGCCACCCATCTCTTCGTAAGTGCGGTACCGATACCAACTTGAAGCGCCGTCGAAGACTTCAAAGGTGGTCACCGGCCCCGAGTCCTTCTCGCGCGTGTAGACGTTGCGCAAAAGCGCGCCGGGCTGGAGCTGAACGGTCTCGATCTCCATGCCGTTGAGCCCGTGAATCAGCGTGGCAAACAGCGGCTTCTTGAGAATCGTGGTGGCAGTTTTTGGTGCAGTCATTTTCTGGTCCTTTTGTTGGGGTTGAATTCCGCAGCGGGGGCCTGACCGTTGCTCTGGTCGCGACCCCCTGGGCGTCACTCAAGGGGAGGGGGTTTCTCGAGCGATGCCTTAGTCGGTGACTCCTGCCTCCGCGTCGATGGCCCGCAAGGTCTGTTCGATCGTGTGACCACTGAGGTCGAGCGCCATCTTGGCGTCGGCGATGAAAGTCTCGTGCATCTTGAGCATGTGCTCGCGAGCGACTTTCTCGAACTCCCAGTTGACTCCGCTCGACCCGTAGAACTTGACGTCAAAGTGGTCGTACTGGCTGTCGCTGCCGTCGTGGTTGCGCTCGGCCATCTCGGTCTCACAGAAGTCGATCACCTGCTGGATGTACGGGTGCCAGCGGGGTCGGCGATCGCGGCGGTCGTTGTATTGCAACCGCCCCGGGAGAATGGCGGTGTCGAGCACCGGGGCCAACATCAGCGTCTTGTCGAGAGGCGCGCTGGTCACGTTGCAGTTGATGCTTGAGCCACCGCTGTAGAACTGGCAGCGAATCGACACCTTCACGTCTGCTGGCAGCCTGCCGTCCTTCTGGGCCATTTTCAGCTCGAACCGGAGAGCAGCGGCGATCTCCTTCGTGCCGGCACCCTCGATATACTTCGACCCGTAGGCGCGCTCACCCGGCCGGCGTTGCAGTGCGTCGCTCAAAACGTCACCTCAGCGACTTCGCCGCCGTAGGTCTTGGCATCAACTTCGGCCGCATCGCGGGTGTCGTACGTGTAGGCAAACCCGAACGGCACAAAGTGGAGACCCTCGGTCATCGACATTCGACCCAGATACGAGGGGAACTTCGCGTCGTTCTTCACCACCAGAACCGTCATCGTCTTCCTGGCTGCGTTCTTGTTCATGCGAATACATATATACAGATCTCGTGCCACGAGCAAAAGCACGGCGCCATAAGTAATTACGCCCGCTTGCGTTTCGAAACCGAGAGTATTCCTAGACGATTGGGGAAATTCTCCACAGTCGTGCAAATGGCGAGAACCACAAGACAATCAGCCGCAAACCAGCCATTCCGACATTTTCAACCGCTGAACTCGCCAGATTCTGCGGCTTTGTCGTTGGGTAGATTTTCCCCACGCTGTGGAGATTTTCCACAACACGATCACTGAACGGTTGACCGACGACGCACCGATCGGTCCACCGTACGGTCGAACGTTGCTCCGTTGCGGGCGCACGAACGGGTTGATTTCTTCGGGGCTCATGCTATTCAGCCTCCCGCCGCTGGGTCGGACCAGACGGAGAAACCTAAAGACTTTCACGACCTTCGCGACTTCGCGAGGCCACCCCGGTGAGCTCCGACGCTCCCGGGAGTGGGCAGTTTTCAAGGGGGCTTCGTGCCGTATCTGCAGATCGAAGTGAGCGTCGTTGAGGGGTTGGCTGCTCGGTTGGCCGCGGTTGCTGGAATCACTGAGGATCAAGCGATCGGCGGGCTCGTGCGGCTCTGGCACCTTGCCTGGACGCGAAAGGTGGACCGACTGAGCCAGGTCGCGGTCGCTGCGTGTTTCCCTGGAGCCGACTGGGGGCGACTGGTCGCAGGCTTGGTCGAGTTTGAATTCCTGACCCAGGTCGACCGGGCGTGGGTAGTTCGAGGGGCAGATCGGCGGCTCGGGCTGCTTTCCGCACGCCAAAAAGCGATCGCGAAAACGAATGAGAGGCGGTGGGGTACCCGATCAAACACCGATCAATCACCGATCAGTGCACTGACAAACTCTGTCACTCCACTGATCAGTGAAACATCAGTCTTACACCCAGCACCCAGCACCCAGATACCCAGCACCCAATTATCTGCGCTCGCCGAAAAAACCGGCGACGCGCGGGTGATTGATCGTGCCGAGGCTGCGGGGCTTAAACTGACAGCAACCCCACCAGGCCGGCCACCCCGAAAACCAAAACAGACCGCCCTCGAGATTGTCGACCCAACCTGGCAGCCGCTCGTAGCGCGCCTCACGGCCTCGTTTACGCGCATCAAGGGTTCCGCCCCGGGTTGGGAGGGCCTCGACTTCAAACGACTCAAGGAGCTTCGAGGGAGGGGCTCTGACGATGAAATCGTGACGAGGTGGGAACGTGGCCTGGTCGGTACGTACAAGCGCGAGGTGAATTCGGTTTCAGAACTTTGGAAGTCTGAGAAATGGAACGCGCTGGCAACTGCAGACGCGCGTGGTGTCGAACCAGTGTCGGCTGAATGGAACGATGGCCAGAATTTTCAAGAGGCGCTCAAGGGTGAGCTCCAAAAACGAGGTGTCAGGTGAACGTGGTGAACTCAGAAAAAAACGACGCGAATTGTGGAACCGGGTTTTGTTGCTACGCGGGCTATCAGCCGAAGCGCCAAGAGTGCACGCGGTTGAACCGGTGTCTCGTGATGCAGGAATTTCGAATGTCCACAGAGGACCATCGTCGCAAGTACGACGCGGAGTGCCGCGCGCGAGCGGAGCAATTGGACCAGCAAGCCAAGCCCGCCGACGTGATGCACCACCTTCAGCGAGCTGTCGTGCCGCAGAAGAATCTCGATCCGTTGCTCGGTGTACCGCGGCAGACGTCGAGCATGGTGGGTGCTAAGGCGTGGTGGTCGAAGGTGGAGATCGGCGGCTCGCGCACGCTTTTGCTGGCTGGGCCAAGTGGCATCGGGAAAAGCACTGCCGCCGCTTGGGTGGCGATGCAGTGGGCCTTGGTTTATCCGTGGAACAATCGACCGAGCGGGAACGAACACAAGGTGCCGATCGTCTGGCTCGAGGGTGGCCATATCGCCCAACTTGCCGAGTGGAGTACGCGAGGCGCCGAAGAACTTCAGCGAGCGCGTCAATCGCAACTGTTGGTGATCAATGATGGAGGGCTCGAGGCGACCAAGCCTTCAATGATCGCTCTTGCCAACCTCTGCATTCTTCGAAGCGACGCGAACAAATTACTGGTCTTCACCACGAACCTGACCGCGAAAAACTTCGCCACTCGGTACGGGGAAGCACTGGCGGATCGTTTTGCAATGCAGGCCTTCGCGCCACCGCTCGAGCGCGAGAAGTCACTCCGCGGGAAAGAGCCATGACGTGGCACTATCTCGACGAGAGCTCGCACTTTTTGCCGGTGGCGGTGGCGGCATCCTGGGCGGGCTGCTCCTCGGACACATGCCCGTCTGCGCTGTCGAGATTGATTCCTACTGCCGCCGCGTGCTGTTCGCCCGACAGCGCGATGGCGTCCTCCCGAGGTTTGCGGTCTGGGATGACGTTGTCACTTTTGACGGCAAGCCGTGGCGCGGGCTCGTCGACGTCGTCAGCGGTGGATTCCCGTGTCAAAACATCTCGAGCGCTGGTGATGGCAGTGGACTCGCCGGCGAGAAGTCGGGGCTCTGGCGCGAGTTCGCGCGAATCATCTCGGAGGTTGCGCCTGAATTTGTCTTCGTCGAAAACAGCCCGCATCTCCGAACGCGAGGGCTCGACGTCGTTCTCGAAGACCTTGCCCGCATGGGGTTCAATGCGGAGTGGTGTGTGCTCGGCGCGGCCGACATCGGCGCTCCGCACCAGAGGGACCGCATGTGGATTCTCGCCCGATGCGCTGCCAACGCCGCTGGCCAGCGACGGGAAGGGGCAGCGCTCGACGGCGAGCATCGAGAAGGGCGGTGGTCCACGGTTGCCGATCACCGGCATGCTTCCGACACCGACGACAGCGGGCAACGAGATGAGCCCATGTATGGAGAAATGGCCCGCACACCGGTTTCAGGAAATCGTGAAAGCGAACGCGGTGGAAATCGCGCCGAGAGTGGAGGCACAACTCGACATCTTCGGCGGCGGCGCAGCACCATCGCTGGAGCGAGAGATGTACCCGACGCCGACGGCTACGCTCTACGGCTACAGCAGTCAGTCGGGCGGGTCGAAGAAGACGAAACGGCCCTCACTCGAGGGCTGGACTGGTGGGCCGTGGATCGCGTTCAGGGAGTGGTTGATGGGGTGGCCCATCGGTTGGAGCGATTCAAGGCCACTGGCAACGGACAGGTTCCCGCAGTGGCTGCAATCGCATGGCGGATTCTTGCGGCAAGGCTGAACAAACGCAGTGGACCAGGAGCAACATGAAAACGATTGAAGAACTGAACCAGATGCTTCTCCGCATTCAAACCGCACCAGAGGGTACCAGCGTGCTTTCCGAGCACCTGTGGTTGAAGGAAGCGCTGAAGGAACTCGAGGAACTTCGAGCTCGCCCAGTGTTTGATGTCGATGCAGTGCGCGATCGACTGTTCGAGGGAGTCACGAAAGAACAAGCGAAGCAGCACCAGCGCACGAGGCGGCTGATCAAGAAACTGTCGCCTGCGCGGGTTGTGCAACTCGCCGAGCCGAAGAAATGTCAGGAGACGCCGCGGTGTTCAACCTGCGGCTGCGATGCGCCGTTGATCTACCCGACGTGCGGGCCTTGCGCTGCTCGAACGAAGAACTGGCATGAGACGCTACAGGCCGAGCTCGATGCGGCGGGTCGGGAAGTCTCAACTCTGCGCGTTCGTCTCGAGGGAGCCATCGAAGGCGGCAAGGCGTTGAAGCACCAACTTGATCAATTGCGCCTCGAGAAAGGCACTAGCGATCGAGAAAAGCGCCTCGAGACGGACGTGCGGGAATACCGACGCACGATTCGAATTCTCACGCGGCAACTGAACGGCGCCCGTAAGAAACTCGGGCTCCCGCGACTCACCGAAAGACAGCGATGATCCCTCCTGATTTGAAACGCTGTCAGGCCGAGTGGACTAAGTACAACGCTTTTGTCATGGGTGGCCCCACGAAGACATCGGGCCGTTGCGACTCGAGGCCAGTGTTTATCGCGTTCGAAAAAGACATCGGCGAAGACGGCAAAATCGGTTCGATGACTCTTTGTGCGCACTGTCGAGAGATTCTCGAAGCGCAGGTTGCCATCGGGAAAGTGGCACCAGTGCTCATCAAAAAACTGAAGTGATCACTCGCCCCAGTGTGTCTCAACCGGTACGAGGCGCGCTTGACGGCACCAGCCGATCGCGTCGGCGTCTGGCTCGTACTTCACGCGCACGTCGTGGGCGAGCTCCGACAACGTCGGGAATACCGAAGACCACGCGCCGCGGTAGTCGTCCCATCGCCAGCCGAGGCCGAAGCGGCACACGGTGACGTTGTGCCCGCCAGGTTTCCAACCGTCGAGCCACATCACCGAGAGCATGTGCGGGTCAGTGGAATTCTCACGCCAGGTGCCGGCGGCGATGCTCGCCTCGATGATTCCGCATGCCCCGATGGCGTGTTCGTCGCAGTCGAAAGAGTCGAGCGGCTGCGGCAACTGGCCAGCGAACACAGCGAAGACGAACTCGGGCGAGTGCGCCGCATCCCAGAGCGCTCGAGGCCCGTCAGCTCGCCACCATTCGCCGTTCTTTTGAAACGACATGACGTCGGCGAGCGTCGCCATTGGGTTGATCACCACCTGCTGCGCGAAGCGAGGCTCGAACAGTTGGAACACCCACGACTTGAAACGGAACAGGTGCAGCCGCAGGAACCAGAAGCAAAAGAACCGGAGAACCGCGAGCCAGACCGCACGAAATGGATTCATGCGTTGACACCTTAACGCGGGTTGTGCAATTCATGCCGTGTCGGGTTTGGGCTCGACGGCTTCGCGAAACTTTGAAAACCATTTCTCGAGAGAGAAAGCCGAGTTGAGGGCGACCCAAAGCGCCCCGCTCGGTGCAGTTTTTGGAGGCGTCGTGCGCAAACGCACCACCAGATTCAAGGCAGGCGTGACCTTCGTCGACGACTCAAATCCGTCGCAACTCACGATTGTTCGCTGGATAGATGATCAGCAAACATGCGCCACGGTCGAACTTAACGATGACATCGTTGCAATGATTGCGCACAGCCTGCGGCGCTACATCAACGACCAAGATCGAAGAGTGAAGCGCATGCGTGAAGAAATGAGCGGGGCAAACTCATGAGCGCATTCCGACACCTTGCGGTAGCCGAAACCAGCATGCGCGCGTTCGTGAACGGGCTCGACTCACTGTCGCAGCGACGCCGCGAGGCTGCCGATGCGGTCTTCGCTCACCCGAACAAGACGGGCCGCGAGCTCGAGGCGCTCACAGGAAAACGGAAAATCAACGCGCGCCTCGCCGAGATTGAGAAGCTCGGGTTCGTGGTGCGCGATGCGGCGAGAGTGTGCACCATCACCGGGTTCGAGGCGTTCACGTGGCGACCGCGACTCCAAGGCGAACCGAAGACCGGCTACGTGTCGCCGCCGTCATGGAAACTCAAGACAGAGCGAGCCGAGAAAAAGCTCGCGCTGATTTCAAAGCGCATCGACGACTTCGCCAAAATCGTCGGTCAAAACCTGCCGCTCGTGGTCGATATTCGGGAGATTCTTCGATGACGGTCATCACGAAGGACGACGTCGATATGATGTCTCAAGCGAGGCAGGCAACGCGAGAGTTGTTCGATACTCTCGGTCGTGGTGAGCGCGACCGCGTTGTGAATGTGCTCTCAGGCGTGATGCACGCCTGCGTGGAGCGCGGACCAAAGCACGGCGATGATCTCGATCAGTGGACCGTAGGTCTTCACTTGGTGCTCGAGCTGGCGCTGAAGTTGGTGAAAGACACGGAGCAGCAACGCAAGGCACTGAGCGAAAGACCGGACGTCCAATGACTCTCGAAGAACTCGCAGCACTGCGCGTGAACCAACTCGAGGCAAAGTTTCGCGCCGAGAAGAAAGCCTACCGACCTCCCACGATGCAGTTCACACCAGCCCCGCACTTCGCAATCGAGTGGACGATTCAACTCCCGATACCACCCAGCGTGAACGACTGGAAAACGCCCATCGTGCGCGGCCCGAAGCCGACGATGATTCTCACGAAGGCGTATCGAGACTGGCGAGAGAAGGCACACGCCGCATTCGATGCGTTCAAGGTCAACGGCCCGCTACTCCGTGGCCCGCTTGAAATCGCCGTGACGTTTCGGTTCGCGACCATCGCGAGCGACATCGACGGCCCGCTGAAACCGCTGCTCGACGCAGCCAACGGTCATCTGTGGGTCGACGATTCGCACGTGTGTCGAATCGCCAGCGTTGAAAAGTTGCTGGCAGGGCCGAACGAAGCACCGCACGTCGTGCTGAATGTGCGCTCGTACCGAAGCGGCGGCGAAGACTGGGACGCGGAAATCGTGAAGCGTCTCGCGAAGTCGAAAAGGAAGGCAACGTGAGATTGCTCTGCGTGCTCGGGTTTCACTCGTACGTCGAGAAGACGTGCTTGATTCTGATAACTATGGCTGGCTGGCCGTTCACCTGGTGGTGGCAGTTCTGCGATAGGTGCGGCCACGTTCGCGTCAAGGTCACGCGAATGGAGAATGGCGTGCAACTCGCGAAGCAAGTCGCAAGTGTCGGCGAGAGGATGATTCCATGAGCCACACACCAGGGCCTTGGGAGTTCAGGAACGACTCGAGCATGCTCGTTCACGTCACGAGCACGGTGCAGACCGACGTGGTGTGTGAATTCGAAGTGCACGGAGACCTCAGCGAAGAAAACGCGGTGCTGATTCAGCACGCGCCGGAGTTGCTCAAGGCGCTTCGTGCTCTCGTGACGCTGAATGACATGCGTTGCATTGGCGGCTGCCCGACCTGTGACGCTCGCGACCTGCTCGAGAGACTTAAAGACCTATGACAATCGAAAACGAAATCTACGGCGTGAAGTGGCTGAAGTGCGTGCACTGCTCGCTCATCGCGCCCGATGTGGTGGTGCACGCGAACGAGAAGTCGCCGCGCTGTCCCACTCTCGAGAGATGTTTCGCAGTGCGAACCGGCGAGCCGCTTGGTGGGCCGCCCTTGAAGGAGTGGAAGAAATGAACCGCATGTGCCCACGCTGCGAGTCGCGCATGCCGCCGACCGACACGAAGGAAATCTGCGGCGGGTGCGTGCTCGAGCTCGACGACACCGCTAAGCGTCTCGGCATCACATTCTCGAGCGAGTGCGAGTACGACCGCAACGGGCTCGGCTGGCCGGTATCGAAGCGAGCTCCGAAGCGAGCGCGATTGGCGACCAGCCGATGAAAACCATCACCGTGTCGGTAGAAGAAATGGGCAAGGAACTAGGCGCTGCCCAAGTGTTCGCACTTCGCGCCGTCGCTGAAAGGTTGCCTCTTCTTTTTGACGGTCAGAACGACGACTTCGTCAAAGGAGTGTCGGCGGCGATGTCGGTGCTCCAGTCAGCGGCGCTGAAAATCGAGAAGGCGACCAGCCCATGAAAGAGATCATCGCCGACCTGTTTCCCGAGACGAAGTTCGACCCGACCATCGACGTCAACACTCGGCTCACGTTGCGCGCGACTGACCAATGGTGTCGCCAGCGTGCGCGCGTCTCGAAGTGGGATCTCGACGTCGCGGCCAGTGACAAGTTTCACCTCGCCGACCGGTGGTTCACGAAGGAACAGAACGGGCTCGAACAAGAGTGGAACGCTGATGCAGTCTGGTGCAACCCGCCTTATGACGTGCTCGAGCCGTGGTTCATGAAGGCGTGGCGTGAGGTGCTCATGCTCCGCGCTCGGCTCGTGGCCATTCTGATTCCAGGCGACAGACCTGAGCAGCCGTTCTGGCAGCACTGGGTTGAACCGTACCGAGACGGCAGCGACTACCCGCACCCGGGTTTTTGGAACCTTCAGATCGCAGCAAAGGAACGAGTCGACGACCGAATTCGCATGCGCACGAGTTACCCGCCTGGGCGACAGAAGTTCGGCCACGAGGGCGACCCGCTGGGCTTGAACGTTGGTTCTCCTGGCTGGCCGAGTGTGCTGGTCGTCATTGAGAGGCTGCCGTGAATATCCTTCGTTGGGGTTTGGTAGTTGCGATCTTGATCAGCAACGTGCTCACCGCCGTCGTTCAGATTTCATGGCGTCGAGTGGTCGAGACGAAACTCGAGGAGTGCCGCCGCATCGAAGGCGAAGAATTCCTCGACCTCAATCGTTGCAAGTCGGCACTCGAGACGTGCACGGAGACGCAAGCAACCGTCACGCGCGCGGTTGAAGACCACTTGCGCATTCACAATCAGCCCGGCGGCTGGTGTGCGCATGTCCCGTGATACGGTTCGCGAAGGTCGACCGACTCCTGCGGAAGACTCGTGCCGCCCCGGTCGGATTCTGGTCCGCTGACCGGGCGCGGTGCTTTGGTGTAGGGTGAGCGAGGAAGGGACCAGATGAACGAAAATCGACGAACCGAGTACATGAAGCTCTCCGAGATTCGGGGAGCCGACAAGAACCCAAAGACGCACGACGTCGCGCTGATCAACCAGTCAATGTCGCGCTTCGGTGGCGCGGAGCTCCCGCTGCTCGACGAGCGCACTGGCAAGCTGGTCGCTGGGCACGGTCGACTCAAGGCGCTTCGGGAGATGCACGAGAAGGGCGAGCCGGCACCGAAGGACGTCACAGTGGTCGACGGCGAGTGGTTGGTGCCGGTGCAGCGCGGGTGGGCGTCGAAGGACGATGCAGCGGCAGAGGCATACCTCATCGCCTCGAACAACCTCACAACCAAGGGCGGATGGGACACGCTCGAGCTTTCCGACATGCTCCGCGAGCTCGAGAAGTCAGAGGAACTCACCGGCGTCGGGTTTGATTCGAAGGACATCGACGCGCTGCTTACGACTCCAACCGTTCGTGTCGGCGACACCGACGCATTCAAGGAATGGGAGGGCATGCCTGAGTTCGAGAACGTAGACGGCTACTTCCGGAAGATCATCGTGGCCTTTGAAAACCAGGAAGGCGTCGACTCGTTCGCAAAGCTCATCGGTCAGGAACTCACCCCGAAAACCAAGAGCATCAATCACCCATACAAGGAAAGGCGCGACATCGCAGCCCTGAGCTACGAAGAAGCACCACCCGAGGTTGATGGAGTGAGCGATGCCGAAGCAAAGTGACCGGCCACAGTTCCCGCTCTACATCCCCACCAAAGGCCGCAGTGAGTTCATGATCACCAGCAAGGCGCTCACCGAAATGGGAGTGCGCCACCATCTCGTCGTGGAGCCGCAGCAGGTCGACGACTACCAGCGGTCGGTGAAGGCGATGGGGCTGCTGGCTACGGTCCTCCCGCTCGACATGAAATTCAAAGAGACCTACGAGCTTTGCGACGACCTCGGGCTGACGAAAAGCACTGGCCCTGGGCCGGCTCGAAACTTCGCATGGGAGCACTCGAAGTCGAACGGGCACGCATGGCACTGGGTGATGGACGACAACATCAAGTCATTCATGCGACTCAATAAAAACATGCGGGTGAAGGTGACTGCTTCGTCATTCTGGAACGCGATGGAGGAGTTCGTACTTCGGTACAAAAACATCGCGATGGCCGGCCCGAACTACACGATGTTCGCTTTCACCAGCCAGTTGAGCGCGCTCCCTCCGTTCGTGATGAACACGCGGATCTACTCGTGCAACCTGATTCGGAACGACCTGCCGTACAGATGGCGCGGTCGCTACAACGAAGACACGATTCTGTCGCTCGACATGCTCAAGGCGGGTTGGTGCACGGTTCAGTTCAATGCGCTGCTCCAGCAGAAACTCGGCACGCAGGTGATTCCTGGCGGCAACACAGCCGAGTTTTACCACGCTGAGGGGAAGCTGGTCGACGGCAAGCAATACGCAGCGGGCGGCACCGATGAGAAGTCCAAGATGCTGGTGCGAGTGCACCCTGATGTCTGCGAACTCGTGTGGAAGTTCGGCCGCGTGCACCACTACGTTGACTATCTTCCGTTCAAGCGCCACCTGCTGATCAGAAAATCAGACGCCACGAAGCGCGCCGATGCCGAGTACGGGATGAAGCTCATGCGAAAGACCTCTCCATGACAGACCCGAAAGGCAGGGGCCGCTACTCGTCGCTGACGAAGGAGATTCACGAGTCGGTGCTCTCGATGATTCGTGCGTGCGCGTCGCTCACCGAGGCCGGCGAGGCTGTCGGCGTGGCGCGCTCGACCATCTGGGCGTGGCACGCGCAAGGTGCTCGAGACGAAAAGAACGACGTCGAAAGTCCTCACCGTGAGTTCTTCGAAGCGATTCGACTCGAGAAGGCCAAGCGCTCGGTGCACGCGAAGGCGCGCATGATTCAACTGGCGAAAAAGCACGTGCTCGCCGCTGACCGCATCATGCAAATCACCGACCCCACGACCATTCCGCAGGTCAGAATTCACGTGACGAACGAGCTCACGACGGCCATCGATTCACTGGAAGAGGCGTTTGCAGATGATCCCGACCAACCCATTACCCGGCGGGAAGCGCTCGAGCTCGCGCGTGCTGCCATCCTTGGCGAGTATCTACCGACAACGGCTGGGCGCAACGCGTCGGCATCGACTGAGCTTGCTGGAGTTCATTCCGAAGGTGACGCAGGGATTCATGAGACCGAATCACCTGATGCCGTTGATCAACGTGCTGGAGAGGATAGCGGCGGGTGAGCAGGTTCGCGTCGTCGTGCATGCACCGCCTCGGCATTCGAAACTGTGCGCCGATTCGACGCCTGTTCTGACGCCGAAAGGTTGGACCACTCACGGAGAGTTGCGCGTTGGTGATCATGTTTTCGCGCCCGATGGCACGCCGACGAGAATTCTACGAGTGACCGAGAAGCAACTCGCCACTGTCGAAGTTCGATTCACTGACGGCGCGAGCGTGAAGGTAAATCCACAACACCGCTGGACCGTCTGGGACCGCAACGGGAAAACGTTCCGCGTGCTCGAAACACAGGAGATGGTCGGGAAGTTGTTTCTCGGGCTAAACCGAAACGAGACGCCTCGGTTCAGATTCCAGGTCGACTTCACGCAGCCGCTTCAGCTTCCAGAGAGACAACTCCCGATCGACCCGTATTTTCTTGGTCTCTGGCTTGGTGACGGCACGTCGATGGCGGCGCTTCTTTGTGGTGCTGGCCCAGATCTCGAAACACAACTCCAACGCCTTTCGAAGCGAGGGTTCTTCAAACCAAGCCGCCGGTTTATTCATGCGACCACTGGCGTTCATTACGCAGGCTTCGCAGACGGCATGTACACTGCGCTCCGAGTCAGCGGGGTTCTCGGCAACAAACATATTCCAGAGATCTACTTTCGCGGCTCCATTGAACAGCGTCGAGATCTGCTTCGTGGGCTCGTCGATACCGACGGCCATGTTTGCCCTGAAACTGGGCGTGTTCGAATCGTGGGAGTGAACAAACGATTGATCGAACAGGCTGGGTGGATGGCGAACACGCTTGGATACCGGACAACAATCACACAACAGACGCCCGCCGTAATTGAAGGTGCGGCGATTCAAGGCAAAAAGGTCGCGTACACAGTGCAATGGACTCCCCATGACGGGGAGCAGCAAGCGTTCTTGCCGCGCAAGGACCACCGAGTCTCTGGTCATCGCCGTCGAAGATCGGTCTCCGCCATCGTCCCTTGCGAGCCCGAGCCAGGCCACTGCATTGAGGTGGAACACTCGAGCCATCTCTATCTCGTAGGGCGAGAGTTGGTGCCAACGCACAACACCGAGACGTGCATTCACTCGTTCCCGTGGCTGCTCGACCAGCGCCCTGAATTCAACATCGGTTATTGCTCGTACAACTCCGAAATCGCGGTCAACAAGTCGCTGCGTGCTCGCGACATCGCCGACCGCATCGGGTTGCAACTCAAGAGTCGCTCGGGTCGGCACTGGCAAACGGTGCAGGGTGGCGGCGTGTTCTCCACTGGCATTCGTGGCTCCGCGACGGGCTACGGCTTCGACCTCGGGTTGATCGACGACAGCACGAAGAATCGCAAAGAGGCCGAGAGCGCCACGATGCGACAAGATAACTGGGACTGGTTCACCGACGTTTTCTTGAAGCGCCTCTCGCCGCGAGGGAGCGCCATCGTGATGGGCGCTCGCTGGCACCCTGACGACCTCAGCGGGCGCGTCATCAGCAAGCTCGGCTGGGAATACATTCGGCTGCCCGCCATCTCTGAAGATGAAAATGGGAATGAGCGCGCTCTGTGGCCGGAATTCTGGTCACTCGAGGCGATGCAACTCCGCCGGCGGCAATCGGGCGTGTACACGTGGGAGTCGCTTGAGCAGGGCAACCCACGGCCTCGAGGTGGGTCCGTCTTCGGAGAGCCGAGCTTCTACAAACCGGAGGACCTGCCGAAGCGCTTCCGACTCGGTGGCGGTGTCGACCTCGCGTACACGAAGAAGACAAGCGCCGACTACTCGGTGGCGTCGGTGCTCTATGAGGGGCTCGATGATTCCGGCTTCGTCTACGTGAAGGACGTGAAGCGACAGCAAGTGCGCGCGCCGGAGTTCATGGGCACGCTTCGCATGTTGAAGAGTCAGTACCCCGGCATTCGCTTCCGCTTCTACGCCTCGGGCATCGAACGCGGGTCGGCTGACTTCATCAAAGACTTTGGCGGCGTCTCTCTCGAGGTGATGAACCCGAACGGCGACAAATTCACGCGCGCGATTCCGTACGCAGCGGCGTGGAACGACCACAAAATTCTGCTTCCAGAAATCGCCGACGAGCACGATGACGCGGGGAACCGCATCTACCTTCCCGATGAGAATTGGACCGACCGGTTCATCGTCGAGCACTCGAACTTCACTGGCGTCGATGACGAGAATGATGACCAGGTCGACGCCACGGCTTCGGCATTCGACGAGCTCCGCAACGGGGTGTTCGCGAGAGCCCGTGCGCTTGCGGAGTGATTCGCGGTAGAAACGAGGAACCCATGCGAAAACTCAAGTCAGCCCAACGCGACGACGAGAAGGCAAAGAAGCAGCGCGACCTCATGAAGTCGGCAGGCGCACAAATCTTCCGACGTGCCACCGCAGAGAGTGGGCGCATCGACGGCTGGGAGAACGCATTGACCGGGCTTGGTCAACTCGCTCGAGACAAGCGCATGAGCGCCGACTTCATCGCGAACCGAGTCATCGACATAGTGGCCGAGGAGGTGTGGCGCGGAGACGCAATCTTCGCGGCAATCGTCGAGGCACCGGTCGACGAAGCCATCGATGCCGGGTGGGAGTTGGTGATTCAGCCCCCGCCTGAAAAGAAGAAGGCCGACTCGCCGGCGGATGTGTTTCCAGACACCGCGTCGATCGACGACGGCAAACAAATCGCCGAGGAAGTCATGGCGTACGAGAAGCGGTTGCTCGTGCCGGAGCGCTTCTCCATGGCGTTCAAGCAAGAGCGGGCCAAGGGCGGAGCAGCAATCTTCGTGCGCGTCGACGACGGCATCGAAGACCTCCGCATTCCTCTCGAGCCGCGACGGGTCAAGGCTGTCACCGACCTTATCGTTCTCGAGCCGATGGAGTGCATTCCGTATCAGTGGTACCTCGACGAGCTTTCCTCGAAGTTCGGGAAGCCGGAGCTCTACTATATGCAGCGGCTGACGAGCGGCATCGCGTCGATGCGTCGCACGCCCATTCACGAGTCGCGGCTGATTCTGTTTCCAGGCACGGTGGTGTCGCAGCGACAGACGCGTGAGCACTGGGGCTGGGGTGACTCGATGCTTGTGCGTGTCGGCGATGACCTCCGCGACTTTCACCAGGCGCACGGCTCGAGCGCAGCGCTGGTGATGGATTTCTCGCAGGCCATCTTCGGCATCGAAGGGCTGGCCGACATTCTCCGCACTGGGCAGGAAGAGCTATTGGTGCGGCGTGCGCGCTTCATGGACAAGGCGCGGTCGATTCTTCGCGCGATGATCATCGACAAAAACGAGACGTTCGAGCGCAAGACAACCAACGTCGCAGGCTTGAGCGACCTGCTTGCCGACGCTGACCGCAAGCTCGCATCGTCTGCGCGCATGCCGCTCACCAGGTTGATGGGCCAAGCGGCTTCGGGGCTCAACGCGACCGGCATCGGCGACGAGCGCATCTGGCTCAAGGGCATCTCAGCGTGGCGCACGAAGGCGGTGCTTCCTCGGCTCGAGCAACTGACGAAGCTCATCTTCGCAGCGTCGGATGGGCCTACAGGAGGCCGTGAGCCCGAACAGTGGACCTACAAGTTTGGAGACCTCTGGCAGCCGACTGAAAAGGAGGTCGCCGAGACGCGAAAGGTGGTTGCCGAAACCGACGCCATCTATGTGAACTCGGGCGTGCTCGTCGCCGAAGAAGTGACCAAGTCGCGCTTCGGTGGCGCGAAGTACTCGGCTGAGACGACGCTCGATCACGAACTGCGTGAGGCATTCGAGGCTGAGGAAGACGACGATGCGGAGACCGAAGCCGCAGCACTCCGCGCGGAAGTCGAGGCAAAGAAAAATGCTCCAATTCTTCAGCAATGACCCGGCGGAGCGGCGCAAGCTCGCTCGGTCGATTCTCAGCCGACAGCCACGTTCCCGCCGGCGGAAGGTGCCGAGGCAGGCAAAGCCGACCGCGCTGGAGTTGAACTACTACGCGGCGATTCGCGGCGTTCTTCAGAGAGCCAAGGCGCTCGTCGACCGGTATCTGATGCCGCGTCTTCGTGAGCTCACCATCAGTTCGAAGATCGACGCGCTGCGTGCTGATGCCGGGCCGCGCGACGTGCTGCGCATTATGACGCTGGTCAACGGGGAGTTTCGCCCCGACGTCACCGACACGAGGCTCGAGGCGATCGCCAACCGGCAGTCGGCATCTGTGACCGAGTTCGGTCGCAACCAGTTCGAGAAGCAACTCAAGGCGGGAACCGGTGCATCGGTACCGCTTCAAGACCCGCCGAGCATTCTGCGAATCAACGAGGCGTTCGCGGCTGAGAATGACGCCTACATCAAGTCGATTCCGCAGCGGTACTTTGACGAGGTGCAGAAGCTGGTGCTCAGTGGAATCTCGAACCAAACGCGCTGGGAAGAAATCGCCAAGCAGGTGGAGAGCCGCTACGGCGTCGCGGAGTCGAGCGCCAAACTCATCGCGCGCGACCAAACACAGCGGCTGTTGGGAGCCCAGACTCGCGTTCGTCAGTCTGCACTCGGTCTCGAAGCTTTTATTTGGAGAACGGTCGGCGACGAACGGGTCGGCGAAGACCATGCGGCGCTCGATGGGAATAGGTATCGATGGGACGACTTGCCTGAGGAGGGGTTCCCTGGCAACACAACGAGGCCCAATTGTAGATGCACTGCTGAGCCCGACTTCTCGCCGCTGCTGGATGAATAATGACCTCGAAGTTTCTGATCTACGCCCTCAGCGACCCAAGAAATCCCGACATGGTCAGATACATCGGAATGTCCTCGAGCGGGCTGAACCGACCCAAGAGACATCACACCGAAATGAACCATCACTTTCACCTTCATCGCTGGCTGCGAAAAATGCGCGCAGACGGGGTCAGAGCAAGAATCGAAGTACTTGAGGAATTCCAAACCGCTTCTGATCTGCCGCATGCCGAAATGTTTTGGATCGCACAAGGGAAGGGCCTCGGCTGGAAGCTGACCAATTCAACAAACGGCGGCGACGGTTTGAATGGATTCAGATTCTCCGAAGCAACCAAGGCCAAGATGAGCGCGTCCGCCAAGGGCAGACCCAAGAGCGACGCCCACAAGGAAGCAATCAGACAGGCACGGCTCGGTACTAAAGCTTCACCTGCCGCACGTGAAAATATGAGGCTTGCTCGTATCGAGAAACTGAAGGACCCAGTCGAGCGCCAACGCGTCGCAACGCTGCGGTTAGGAGCGACCAACAAGCCAGAGTCGATCGAGAAAACAAGGGCCGCGCTTCTGGGTCGTAAACACTCGCTTGAGCACCGAGAAGAGAACCGGCTCGGGCATCTTGGTCTGAAAGACTCTGAAGCAACCAGGGCGAAAAAGTCGAGAGCACTGACCGGACGCCCTGTTTCATTTGAGACCAGAAAAAAGATGAGCGATGCGCATTTGCGCAGGTGTTCAGCCGAGCCGATCCTCGACGAGTTGGTGGACTGAAAGTAAAAGCGCCGAATGCCTACCGCGCTCGAACTCGCGAAGCTTCTGTTCAACGCCTACAACGAACACGGGCTCCACCCGTGGAAGACGTTCGACGGTCGCGACGTGCCGAGATGGGACGAGCTCAACGACGCTGTGAGAGGAAAATGGATCGCCGCGGCCATCGCTGCCGACCGCTGGCTGATGAACGAGGCCCGCAAACAGTTGTCATGCGACGGCACATGCGCGTATCGTTGCGCGCGTGACGGTTCACCGGTTTGATCGCGGCACCCTGAAGAAGCCCACACGCACCCCAGAAGGCTGGTTGCGCGTTGACGGTCACCTCACCCGCACGGGCGTTTTCCTCTATCGCGACCACGCTGGGAAAGAGCGCCGAGAACTCCGTCTCCCCGAGGAAGTGTTCTCCGAAGCCACGCTGAAGTCGTTCGCGATGGTGCCGGTGACCGACGAGCACCCGCCCAAGTTTCTTGATGCGAGCAACACGCGCGAGTTCTCCCGCGGCTCCGTCTCTGAGGTCATCAGCCGAGATGATCATCTCGTGCGCGCTTCGCTCATCGTGACCGATGCCGAACTCGTGGCGAAGTTGACCACCGGCAAGGCGCAAGAAATCTCCTGCGGCTACACCTGCGAGCTCGAAGAGAAGGCCGGCGAGCACAACGGCGAGAAGTTCGACTGCATTCAGCGGAACATCGTCGGCAACCATGTCGCTATCGTTCCAGTCGGACGCGCTGGCCCAGAGGCTCGCGTGCGCATGGACGGCGCATCATTTCAAGTGTTAGAAGTTCAGACTCCGGGCGAACCTGCGCCCACTCGTGAGGGGAAAACCGTGACCGTGAAAACGATTCGCATCGATGGCGTGGACTTCGAAGTGGGCACCGAGGCGCATCTCCAGGCGATTGCCAAGCGAGACGCTGAGACCGCGAAGGAGCTTGCTGCGGTGAAGGCGGAGCGCGACGAAGCCAAGAAGGCGCTCGACGTCGTTCAGGCCAAGGCAGACGCTGCGGCGGATCGCCTCGCGAAGCTCGATGAGGAAATGAAGGCGCTCCCCGCAAAGCTTGCGGCAGACTTCAAGCAACGCGCAGATCTCGAATCGAAGGCGCGCACCGTTCTCGGTGAGAAGTTCGACCTCGCGAAGCTCGACACCAAGGGCGTTCAACTCGCGGTGTTGACCAAGTTGCAACCGAAGGCTGACTTCTCGAAGAAGACCGACGCGCAGATCGAAGCGCGCTTCGACGTCGAGCTCGAGCAATTCACCGCCGAGACTCCCGAGCCCACCAAGACCACCGCGACTGATGACGGCGAGCCTGACCCGCTCGACCCGTTCGCTCGCGTCGTGCCGCGTTTGACCGCCGATGAGATGAAGGCGCCGTCAACCGATGCCGAGATGGCTCGCCGCAAGATGATTCAACGACAACTGGACCGAGCCAACTCGTAAGCCCGACGTCGCACCGCTTCGCCAACCACACACGCAGCACGAGGGGAAAACAATGCCTAAGTCATACGCAGAACAGGCCCAGGGGTTTGCGGGGCAGATTTCGGATCTCGCTTCTCACACCATCGAGACCGCGCTCAACGGTGAAGCCTCGGCTGAAATCCCGTTCGGCTACTTCGTGAAGCAATCGGCGGGGCGAACAGCAGATGGCACGCCGGCACTCGCTGCTCTCCCGAGCAACGCCGCCGACATCATGCTCGGCTGTGTCGTTCACTCGAACCAGTACAACCGCGAGACTGACCTCGGCGAAGACGGCATCTTGCCCGACGTGCAGATGGGCGTGATGCGTCGCGGTCGCATGTACGCGTATGCCGATGCCGCAGTCGCGGTCACCGACACGCCGTACATTCGCATCACCGCGAACAGCGCCAAGCTGCCAGGCATGGTCACCAACGGTGCCGACTCGGCGAAGGCAGTGCTCTTCTACGGAGCGCGCTTTCTCTGCGCGACCACCGCGGCTGGGCCGGTCGAGATCGAGTTCGACATGAACACGTACTTGAGCGGTACGCAGACCGACTGATGAAGTTTGCTGGTTCCGTTTTCAACGTCACATTTTCGCAAAACAAGGTGAGGGGAAAAATCCATGGGTGCTCGCAAGTTCAAATATGACGGCATGACGTTCGTGCACAACGACGCGCCTCTGAACGCGTTCTTGGCTCGACAACTCGAATATCTCGAGATGGTCTCGTACGACACCGAGACGCCGGAGTTGTTCGCGTTGAAGTTCGTGCCCATCAAGGGCGACATCCCCGACCACGTGACGTCGTGGAAATACCGGTCGTTCACGAAGGTGGGCGCGGCTCGGTTGCTCGCCTCCTACGCTGACGACATTCCGCGCGCCGACTTGTACATGGTCGAGACCGACACGCCGATCCGCCCCATTGGCATGGGCTACGGCATCGACGTCGACGAACTCAACACGGCTCGCGCGACCGGCACGAATCTCGAGTCGATGAAGGCAGAAGCCGCGAAGCACGCGGTCGACGTGCTCATCGACAACCTGCTCGCGTTCGGTGACGCCGACGCTGGCTTGCCCGGCTTCATCAACGCTGCGAGCGCACTCAGCTACATCGTTCCGAACGGTGGCGGTGGCACCGCTCCCTGGTCTGCGAAGACGCCGCTCGAAATCGTCGCCGACATGGTTGGTATCTGCCGGTACATCCCCGACAGCACTGGCCAGCGCGAAAAGCCGGACATGCTCTTGCTGCCGACCACGCAGTATTTCTTGGTGGCCACCACCCCGATGTCGGCGTCGAACCCGTTCATCACCATTCTGAAGTACTTCGAAGGCGTCATGCCGGGCGTCAAGGTCGACTACTGGCCGTTGCTGTCGACGGCTGGCACCTTGTCGAGCGCTCGAATGATTGCCTACAAAAAGGACGTCAAGAAGATCGCCGGCGTGCTTCCGCTGCCGTTCCAGTTGTCGGCTCCGCAGCCGAACAACTTCGAGTGGAAGGTGCCGGGTCGCGCGAAGTGCGGCGGCACTCACGCCATCTACCCGCTGAGCATGGCGCAGGGCGACGGCATCTAAGGCCCAACATAGGCCACAGACGAGGTTCGGCCCCGGTGCAGATCAGCCGGGGCCTTTTCGTTTCAGCAGACCACGCAGCACCAACGGAGAGAAACAAGGACCATGAGCGAGACAAGCAAGCAGGTCGTTCCCACGAAGCCCGCAGCACCTTCCGCCCCGCACGCAGCGAACGTTGAGCCGAAAGCGCCAGCGCTCAAAGCGACGCACGTTCAGATTCGCAACAACACGAAGCAGCCACGCATGCTCGTGATGCCGCAGCCTGCCGGCGTGACCGGCGTTGCCTACGGCGTGAACCCCGATGGCATGCTGTACCCCGAAGCCACCAGCCGCGTTCCGGTCGATCTCTGGGAGAAGGCGAAAGAGCAAGAGATGGTTCAAAAGTTGCTCTCGCTGGGCATGATTGAAGACCGTGGCCCGTTCTCGCTCACTGAGATGGGCACGACTGAAGCAATCAAGTTCGTGAAGGACGTCACCGACCTTCGCTTCCTGCGCGAGCTCGAAAAGCTCGAGTCGGAGAACCGACCGAACGTGTACGCGGCGATTTTGAAGCAAATCGAAATCGTGACGGCGAAGGCTGAGAAGTCACCGAAGAAAGAGTAACCACCTGACGGGGAGAGGGACGGGGCCATGGCAATCACACTCACGTGGGACGAAGTAATCGCCATGGCCCCGGAGTTGGCCGTCGTCGACACCATCGCCCAAGAAGAAGTGCTCACGCGCGTGCTGTATGAGGTCGAAGCCGCAGCGTGGCCTGACGACACCATCAGGAAGACGGCCGCAAAGCTGTACGCGCGACACCTCGGCACGACTGCGCTGCCGAAGTCTGGAATGGGGAACGGGCTCGTGCGGTCGATCTCCGCCGGCGGCGTGTCGAAGTCGTTCGCAATCTCCGAAGACTCTGGCAACACGAACACCCTTCACGCGACGAAGTACGGGCTCGACTATCTGGTGATGTGTCGCGCGTACCTTCCGCAGCCTGGCTTCGTGCTCTGATGACGATGACCGTGAAGGATATCGACAAGGGCTTTCGCAAGCTTCAAGCGGAGTTCGCGAAACTCGCCGGCACTGGCGGCAAGCACGTGTCGATGGGCATTCTCGGTGATGAGACAAACACCGATGGCACGCCGCTCCTCCTCATCGCCCTCGTGCACGAGTTCGGTTCACCGACGCGAGGCATTCCGCAGCGCTCCTGGTTGCGCTCGAGCGCGCTGAAGAACGGCGCCAAGTGGATGGAGCTCGCCAAGAAGGTGCTCGGCAAGGCGGCAGACGGGAAACTCGAGCTCGAGGTGGCACTCGGTCTCGTCGGCGAGAGAATGCTGGCAGACACCAAGGCGGGCATTCGCGCCGGCATCGCCCCACCGCTCAAGCCCGAAACCATCGCGCGCAAGGGCTCGAGCAAGCCGCTGATCGACACGGGTCAGTTCATCAACTCCATCGCCTACAAAGTCTCGAACAACGAGGGCTGACCATGACGCTTCCGTACCCGAAGCAAGACCAAGAACCGCTTGGCGGGCAGAACCCCAACACGCACGTCACCGCGGCGGAGTGGAACGACTTTCTTGCGCAGGTGGCCAGCGCTCAGACGGAGCTCGCAGACCACGAGACGCGCATCGATGCGCTCGAGGCCGGCGGGGCGGGGCTGTTTGAGCTCGCCACCATCGTCAGCGCCGACGACACCGCGCTTCTGACGTCGGCGTTCAACACGCTGCTCAAAACCAAGGCATCAGCCGAGCGCGATATTCCTTCGGCGCTCAGTGTGTGGACGAACGAAGATCTCCCGAACGACCCCACATTCGCGCAGGGGAACCCGTACATCGCAGGCATCGGGCTCGAGGCTTTCGGCCAGTACTACCGAGACGACCTGACCGGTGCGTGGGCACTCATCGGCACGCTTGAGCGCTCCGGCACCTACGCAGTTGTTCACGATGGAGTTCGCCGCGCTTCCTATGAAGCGTACATTCAGAACGGCGACGAAAAGCCATGGTTCCGCCTCGACTCAAGTCTTCAGGGCATTCAGTTCGGAGCAGGCGGACACGTTGCACAGGCAGGCGCTGCGACGCGTAGCGGCACGGTGCTCACCATCACCACCGACACCGAACACAAGCTTGGCGTCGGTCAGCCTCTTTTCAAGCAGACGATCGGCGGCGCTGCTCAGTACGGCGCTGATGGCGCATGGCTCTCTGTCGCGAGCGTGGTTGATGCCGACACATTCACGGTGACCGTTGCAAACTCAGGCATCACGGTGAACACACTGCCGATTTCGTTCAGCGCAGAGTCTGCTGACGACTCTGAGTTCTCACGCGAGAGCTACGGCACGCCGATCATCAGTTCGCTCGGGCATGCGGTCTATCGCGGTCACAACGACCTGACGCAATTCATCGTCGGCGACACGGTCAAGGTGAGCATCGACGCGGGTGGTCTGCTGCTCGGCGACGGGCTGATGCTTCGCTCGGCAACGTCGCTGCATCTGGCGGGCGGTGGCAGCCTCATCGCCACAATCGGCGACAACAAACTGACCGTGAACGAAGGGTTCTCGTTCAAGAACTTCGGCTCGACGCAAGTAGCGAGTTGGCTCAACAGTGGTGGTCAACTTCAGTATTCGCAGGGCGTCTTCTTCGTCGACACCACCAGCGGAGCGGTCGATACGTTCCTGCGCAACGTTCCGGCAGATGGCACGCTGAACTCAATTGGCTTTGAGATTTGGAACGTCGGCACCAACGTGCTCACCATCAAGCCCGAAGCCGTCTCATCGCCGAGCGTGGTGAACACCGTGAACAACACCACGTCGTACGCTCTTGCGGCGGGGTGGGCGGTGAAGGCGTGGTGCGTGTTCGGCAACTGGTGGTTGGCCAAGTTCCAACTCGTGTAAGAACCGTCATGCTCCATCGAGCGATGCGCAAAAACAAAAGGACCAGAATGTCAGACACCAAGCAGGAGACGTCACGCGACGCACTCGAGATGATCAGCGAATCAACCGTCATGCCGCTCGTGATTTCAGAGCTCGACCGCACCAAGATTCAGCTTCTGAAGAGCACCAACGAACGACTCGAGGCCCAATTCGCGCTGCTCAACGAACAGAACCAGCGCTTTCTGCGTGAACGAAGCGACCTGATTGCCGAGAGCAAAGAGCACGACCGAGCCATGCGCTCGACGTACAAGCTCGAGGCAGACGACAGGATCGACCTCGCAACTGGCCGCATCACCAGAATTCCAAAGACGAAGCGCGTAGAGTCGTAAGCCATGGCGTTCCCGCTCGAGTTCCCGTTCGGTTTGGGAGGTGACCCGCCGGTGGTGGGTCAAGAACCGTCACGGCCTCGAGTGCCCTACCGACCTCCGCCTGGCATGGCAGACGACCTCAGCGACGTCATCGAGATGCTTTCGAGCGGGGCCTCCCCGGCGAAGAGTCAACCGCCGAGCGTGTGATCG
>ERZ869925.123-NODE-123-length-46766-cov-5.612961_pt1 | contig 46766 bp, 63 predicted proteins | sample MGYA00579311_ERZ869925 | MGnify/ENA primary metagenome ERZ869925 (study PRJEB32216, sample SAMN09231817) | wastewater metagenome | place: USA: Maryland | collected 2016-07-30 | study: EMG produced TPA metagenomics assembly of the PRJNA472060 data set (Reclaimed...
AGCATCAGCAGCACGCCAAGCATCAGCATCAGCAGCATCAGCAGCACGCCAAGCAACAGCAGCAGCGCGCTCAGCAGCGATAGCAGCATGCCCAGCAGCAGCGATAGCAGCGCGCTCAGCAGCATCAGCAGCACGCCAAGCATCAGCATCAGCAGCATCAGCAGCACGCCAAGCAACAGCAGCAGCGCGCTCAGCAGCGATAGCAGCATGCCCAGCAGCAGCGATAGCAGCACGCCCAGCAGCAGCAGCAGCAGAACGCCAAGCAGTGATAGACGGCGAAATGCCAGTCTCGACCCATTCGCGATACAGCGCGACCACGCCTCGGATCGCGGCGGCAGTCTTGTCCGTGTTCGCGAACCTCAGCACTCCATCGGCATCGTCCGAAAGCAGCCACAACGCGAACTTTGGCCACACCATTGACAGGTCAGCCCCGACGCTGATTGCCGACAGAAATCGCACTGGCCACGTCTTCGCTAGATGGTTGGGGAGCGACTCGAAAAGAAAGTCTTCCAGATGCGCGAGCAGTTGCGGAATACCGAGTTCCGTTTCATAACTGGCGTGACTGTCGCTGTGTATTGTGCAGCCGACCGCACACCCTTTTCCGTTTTGCCAATAGGTTCCCTTAACGATTTCGTCGGCGTCCGCGTGCGACTGGACGCGGTCCAGGTACTTCTGTTTGATTGCTGGGTCGGAATGGTACGCTCGCATGGTCAGCCCTCCAGGTTGGTGGGTCAGGTGGTCCGTTGTGGGGCCGGGGGTGGGGTTCACTTCGCACACGACTTGCACAGTGACCGCGTAGGCGGAATGAACGCTCGCTGGCATCCCGCGCAAAGTTCGTGCGTCTTCACGAGTCGCTCCACGAACGCAGCGTACTCCACATCCGTCATGTCCTTCGCCTTCCAGCCTGGGCATTGATGCCGCCGCAGCATCGCTACTGCCTCGCGACGGGTGGAGAAGTCGGCATCATCGCGGGCGATTCGGTCCAGAAGCATCCAGCAGTCCGAGAGCATGTCCGCTGCTTTCTCGTTCTGGTCGATCAGCATTTGCACACGCTCTTTGAGGTAGATGTGTTCGCTGGTCGGGTCTTTCGCGTCTTTGCGAGCCGGGATGATGCCGTCGAGTAGGGCGTCAACGGTTTCGGTGTAGCTGATGGCTTCGTTCAGCCTTTCGCGAAGAACGTCGGCATCTTTCGCGGCGTCGGCAAGCTGACGAACTGTAGATTTCAACATCCAAATTCGAGCGTCAGTGGCGTCGATTTCTGTCTCCTTGGCTTCGTCATTGATGCGAGACAGGTCAATATCTTGGTTCTTCATGTTTTGATTCCTCGCGTGATCATTTCGATTTGCTTTGGGTTCATGTCAGACGCGACAGCCAACAGTGATCGCAGTTTTGTTGAAACGTCTTTTCGATACTCCACCAGGGCGTCTTCGATTGTCACTCGCAACCGCCCTTCAAGAAGGCACGAGCCTGCTTCAGCTAGTTGATGGTTTTGCGCCTCTCGTCCCGCTTCTTCTTCCCAGAAGTCCCACGCGGCCAGTATTTTCCGGGCATATTGACGGGCGATCTCGATTTCGCCTTTTGTTGGCTCGCTCATGCTCCTTCCCTCCGAAAGCACTGCCCACACATCCACACAAGAATAATTTCGTCGTTTTCCCACATCGCAATCGGCGTCTTCGATCCGTAGGCCGCTACCATCTTCGCCGCACGGTCAAGAGCGGGCGTGTAGTCGATAACGTGCGGGTCTTCCGTTTGCGGATCGAGAGCAAGGCCGATGCGGTATCCGGCACCGCGATAGAGTGATTCAGGCATCCTTGACGGCCCTCCCACAGATACAGCAAAACGCATCCGTTTCGCCAGTGACCACACAAACGCTCCGCGTCATTCCCCAATGCTGGCACATCACAAGATGAGCGTCGAGCGCAGTCATTGTTTCCGCTTGCTCGCGAATGAAACGGTCGAAGACTTCGCTGTGGCGAGCCAGAAGAGGCTTGCGTTCTTCTCGCCACTTCATCGCAGCCTCGTGCTGTTCGTGCGTCATGAGTCGCCCTTTTCAATCGCCGGATAGCCCATCTCAACCGCCTTAACGTTGCGGCAATTGAGAGAGCAATACTGAGTAGAGTTCCCATATCCGTGGTCGATCTCAATCCAGCCCAATTTGCGAACTCGTTCGGCGGCTTCGGCCGATGATTGCGTATCTATCGCGACTCGCCGATTGCAGTTGTCGCATGTCACACGCTTAATACTGTCGATCATCCCCGTCCCCCTTCGTGCGTGCGACCGTCGAGCGTCCGGCCGGAGCGAGAGCGGCCGACGCGATAGACGCTAACGACGCCTTGCTTTGTGCCGTTGAGATCGGTCGCCGCGACAAGCCCTTGCGGACCATGCTCGCTTGGCGGGTAACTCATGTCTTGCGGCCAATGACTGAGCGGTAGCCACTCGCCCCACGACTCAAACACGAACTCTACCCCAGCAGCCGCACACTGATCTCGCAGCCCGCGTACCCAATCGGGATGAAGCGGTGAGTCGGTGCCGGTGAGGGTCAGGCGAGAGGCGCCGTAGATCAGCGGGAGTTCGGCGGGAAGTCCTTGGCACCCACACTCGATGCCGTTACAGCACATCTGCGGGCCGTTCGGAAAGAGCGATGGCGGCCACATGAGGTCCACCCCCTCCCGCATCCCATCGATGCGAAGCTCGTGACTGACTGTCAACTTTTCGAGTTGATCGACCATCTGAGCCGAATACATGCACGGCCCGCACTCAATCAGTCCGTACCTCGTCGGGCATTGGTCGCGTTCGTAAATACTTCGGCATCGACGGCATCGCCACCGTTCGACGACGGGCTTCGCGAGCCACGGCGGGATCAACGTGTCAGCGAGGGCTTGCGTTGCGTCGCGGATGGTGAGCGTCATCTTCCGGACTCCATAAATTCAATCCACCCCCGGCAAATCTCCGCGATGATCGCACCGCGAACGCACGATTCGCCGTCTGGCATGATCGACTCGTTATTGACTCGCGACGCCTGACGCTTCGCAATCGCTTCGTGGACGCTCCGCATGTCGTCGTCGTCGAGTTCGAGATTGACGCGGTTCACGACGCCACGCTCGCTTTCGGGAATTCACGGACACGAAGATCGGCAGGGAATTCGTCGATGTCGCCGCCCTTCTTGTCCTTGATACGCAACCGCCACGCTTGAGTCGGCATCTCCTTCGGTGCGCCATCAACCCAATAGCCGAACGGTTTCGCCCCAAGTTGTTTCACGAAGCACGGTACGCCAGCGTCGCGGCACTGACGGACGATGTCGCGAATCCAATCGACGTTACACGGCCGGGCGCCGTGTCCGCTCTCGCCGCCGACGATGACCCAGGAAATCAAATTGCTGCGTGACCCTGCGTATTCCCATCCACCTTCTTCGCCAACGTAGAAGTAGCGTCGCAAATCCACCGGCCCCAACAACGGCTCGCACGACAAAAACCGCACCGCCGCCGGCACTTTGAGCAGGTGCGGAATCCGCTCGTCGGCGGCTTTCTGGTTTTCGACCGTGGTGCCGAGCCAGACGTTGTGGCGCGGCCTGTTGACCTGATGCCAATAGCCATCGAGGGTGCCGTTCCATCCGTCGTTATCGAATGCCGGCTTTGGCATCATCCGCAGCGCGTTATCCGGCCTCTTCGTCAGCAAGAGCCAGTCGAGGTTCGGCGTCTGGTCGATCAGTCGGAAGAGACGGTTGCGAACGTCCTGCATGGTCATCTCGTTCGGACCGGGAGAAAGGCACTCTTGGCAGATCGGCCGCTTGTCGCGTTTCGTCGGATCGTAGTTGGCCATGTCCGCCGCCCAAGTGTGCTGGCACTGGCAGCACTGAAAGAGCGTCTCGCCTTGGGCGTTCACCATCGACCCCTGCCAATCCTCGAACACGTCGGCCAGCGACGCGCAGAAGACGCGAAGACGGTCACGTTGCGGGCATCCGGATTCGTGTTCGTGGTCGGCGATCGTCTTTCGGCAACAGCACGCCGCCGCCTTGTTCCACTTCAAAGGCTCTTTCCACATCGCCTCCGATGCCACCACTCGCGCCCCGTTCGGTCCCCACGTTCCGAGCGTGCCGGGGTTACGCTTGCTGAGTGTTTCGGCGTAGCAGTTCGCGCAACCTGGCGAGACTTTCGTACAGCCTCGGACGTGATTGAAAGTGTGATCACACCACTCAATCTTTGTGTTTTCAGCCATTAACTTGACTCCATGCTTGGCCGCGACAGACCTTGGAAACCATCGCAACCGAGACTCCGATTTGTTGGGCAATCAACTTGAGAGGAACACCATTGCTTCTCAGGTCTCTGGCGAGTCGAACTGTTGCTTCGGTCAGCTTCCCGCCGCCTGGATTCTTTTCTCCCTCGCAACCGCGTCCGTGTCTTTTTCTGTCTGACCAGTTTCCAACGGGCGTGTCCCAACGAAGATTTCCGACCGCGTTGTTTTTTGGGTTTCCGTCTCCGTGGCAGCCTTCCATTCCGTCTGGACATGGGCCGACGAAAGCCGTTAAGACTAGCGCATGCACAAAGAACTTCCTCGGCCTGACGCCGCAAGCAAGACTGTGAAGTTCGACGCGCAAATGACCCTTCTTCGTGGTCATTGGCATCTTCTCATGCCAGCCACTACCTATGACCCTCTTTCTCTTGCCGCCACGCTCGAATCGAGTCCACACCTTTCCGTCTGGTGTAACGCAGTAGCATGGATAATCAGCGACAATCCGGCCGTGTTCTTCCGGGTTGAACGTGTGTGTGGTCCATTCGATCTTTGAGTTCTCAGCCATCACCTTCCCCATTCCGTTTACGAACGACACGAACCGCCACACGCGCCGCGAATGTCGCGACCACGCCGGCCGCCCACGTTAGCCACGACCGACGCGACACCGGTACCACGTCGCCGGCGTGAACAGGCCGCTCGCCAGAAGATGCGAGCGAAGGCTTGACGTCTTCCCGGGCTCGACTTTGTCCAGGTCGCACACAAGCCGGCCTTCGTGGTCGATCGCTTGAACCGTGGCGATCAGCTTCGACGCCACGCTGCGTACGTTGCAAAAGTCGTTCGCCGCTTTGCGCGCTTGCTCCGAGTGGTTGTTGCTTGGCGCTCCAACCGGAACATTTTCGAGAGTAGGACACCACAGGCCGGTTAAGCGAATCGCCTTGGAGTCCTCGATCGTTAGCTTTGCTGGGTTCGGTAGCCACGGAATCTCCATCTTTACGGTTGCAGAGAACTTGGCCTCTGCCACGACACCCGATGACCAGCGCGTCGAGTGGATGGTTATTGTTCTTGGAGTGTTTAGGATGCTGGCGATTTTGATAATTCGCTCGCTGGTCGAAGATATGAAGTTTCCGTTCGCGAGCTTGTAGCGATCGCCTTCGTGGAAGACGTAAGGGCAGTCTTGGTGCGTGATGACTTGAGGCTTCGAAAAGCCATCTGGAAGATCGACAAAAGCGACAAACCCGCCGAGGCAATCGAATAAAGAAACTCGCATCAAATTTGGCCTCCCAAGTCGAAACCTACCACACGAAATAAGCAAGTCAAATTTGAAATGGATTTTCGATGGAAGTACACACCGAAAACAAAATGCACTAACACGTTGCGACCGAAAAGAAATATCCTCACCGACACAAGCATCCGTCGTATCCCCAACACGACTGAGGTCAACATGCCAAGCGATCTTGATATTGAACTTGATGCGGAACTTGCGGCGAATCCTTCGCTCGCGAATACCGCACCGTCCTCGCCGACTCCGACCGAAACTCCCGCAACTCCCGTCGCTCAGGCGACGCCCGAAGCGCCGGCCGCTTCTGCCGCTCCCACGCCAACGCCCGAACCGCCGGCCGCCGCTCAAGAGCAGGAGCGATACGCTGGCGCACGCGACTACGCTCAACGAGCCCTCGCGTACCAGCAAGCCGCTCAGTATGGCGACGACGCCGCGTTCATCAACGCGATGATCGCCGGTCAGCAAACCGCGCAACAGCAACTCGCCGAAGCTCGCCAGCTTGCTCAGTATGGGCAACTTTGGTTGCAACAACAGGCGCAACAACAACGTCCGGCTCCGGCGGCGGCGCCCGATCCGCTCGAAATGTACAAGGTTCCACAGTTCAACCAACAGTGGATGCAGCACGTCGAGCAGACGCCGACCGGTTGGAAGCTCCGCGAAGGCGGCGATCCGGCGGCGCTCGCGCAAATTAACGCTTACCAGAATCGCCGCACCGAGATTGCGGACAAACTTCTCAGCAACCCGGCCGAGTTCTTGCAACCGCTTGTCGCGAAGATGGTGCAGGAACAGGCGAGCCAACTGGTCCAAGAAAGTTTCCAACAGAACCAGCAAGCGCAGTACGTCAACAGTTTCATGCAACAAAACGCTGGGTGGCTGTTCCAGCGCGACGCGGGCGGCAATCCAGTCGTCAACCCGGTCACGCAAAAACCGATCATCTCGCCGGCGGGTCAGCGATTCTACCAGTACCTTCGCAATGCGGAGCAAATGGGGATCACGAGCCCGGCCGCTCAGGAAGAGTACGCCAAGGCGAAACTGTCGGTCGATCTGTTGCAGCCGCAAGCGCAGCAACAGACCGCCGTCGCGAACAACGCCAACGCAAAACAACAGCTTCTCAACCAGATGAACCGGAACCCGAATCGTTCGGGGTCGACGGTCGCTCAGAGCGGCGCTCTTGGGCTGGCGGAACAGAACTCGAATCTCTCTTTGGCCGACCGTATGACGGCGGCTTTGCGGGCCGCCGGCGAGACCGATGAAACGATCGCGGCGGCGATGGCCGGTTGATCGTGTCTGAAACTCTTTATCAAGGAAACCGATCATGAGTAACTGGTCGCGCGTCGTAAATACCTCGATCAAGGACTACATCCGTGGGGAGGAAGTCAACGTCCTCCGCAATCGGAAAGTCCTGGCGATGCTGATGTCGAAAGGCCGCATCAGCTTCAACCACTCCGGTACGTCGACCAACTGGCGCGTCCGCTTCCGTCGCGGCACGATGCAAGGTTTCGGCCTGGGCGATACGCTCACCTTCCCGCAGATCGACCGCTGGAAGCAAGCGGACTTGCCGTGGCGCGGTTACGCGGCGGCCGAAGCGATGTACGAGATGGAACGCCTCCAAAACAAGGGCGTCGCCGCCATCGTCAAGGTCTACGACACGCTCGCCAAGACCATGATGGAAGACATCTCGGAAAACTTCTGCGAAGAAATCTACGTCGATGGCAACGCGACCGGGAACTCGAAGCGTTTCCACGGTCTCGAATCCATGCTCTCGTCCTCGGGCGTGACCCGTCCGTTCGTCGCGAACCCGAACGACACGTACGCGGGCCTGTCCTGCACGCTTGCCGCTGCCGGCGGCACGTGGTCGGGCGACTGGCCGAGCGGTCGTGGCGATCCGCAGTACGATTACTGGTCCCCGATCTTGGTCAATTACACGGACTCGAACGCGTCCGCGTGGGAAGCAACCACGAAGACGTGGAAGAACACGTGCCTCGAAGCGCTGAGCTACGGCATCATCAAGGGCCAGCGGTCGAAGTCGAAGAAGGGCTCGCTCGACACCGTCTTCCTCGAAGGCGAGTTGTACCGCCAGTTCGTCGATCGCCTCCGCGAGACGCAGCGAATCGTCTATCAGCCGAACTCGTCGAACTCGACGCTCGTGAAGCTGGGTTTCACCGACGTCCAGAACTACGATGGCGTCGACATCACGTGGGAGTACGGCATGCCGACCGCCACCGGTTACGGCATGAACTTCGACGAGATGGAAGTCATGTCGATGCAGCCGCAGCTTTTCGTTCCGAAGGGCCCGGACGAAGACATCGCGAGCGCCTCGTACCGGTTCGCGATCAAGGCGTACGGCAACTTCCGCCTCTCGCCCCGCAACTTCACCAAGTGGTACGCTTACACCTAAGTCGCGGACGTTTCCACAACACACACGCTTGCTTTTTTCTTGAAAGGGTACTGCTATGGCTCGCGACGAAACCGCGATGATGGAGCGAGGTCAGTTCTTCACCTTCTATCAGGATGACGGCACCACGGTCGATTCGACCGGCGGCGCTCATCTCGAAGGGTGCGAGCGGGTTTTCGAAGACCTGGACTACTCGCAATACGGCGTCAAGCCTGCGCGTTCGAACAAGAAAGTCACGTGCCGTCTCGTTCGTAACGCTTCGGGCGGGACGTTGGGGCGTGCGTTGTTCGCTCAGTTCAAGACGAACGGAACGACGGCGGACGTTCTCGGCGGCCAGGTCTCGGGCGTCGGCGACACCGTTGGACAAATCGGCGGCGTCGTCGATGAGTTCATCACGGAATCGGTTCCAGCGAACGCGCTCTTCTGGTTGGTCATCGAGGGGCCGTCCACAATGATTGCCGCCAACGGGACCGACATCAACGCCGGCCTGAACGTGATTCCGACGACCGGCGGCAAGTTCATCGCTCAAGATACGACCGTGGCCGCCGGGGCTGCGACGTTCAACCAGATTCAGGGAGCCATCGGGCGTCTGACTCTGCAATCGACCGAAGCGGACAACGAGCGGATCGTTCTCGTTCGCCGCATGGCGTAGTGGTTGATGCAAGGCTGTGGCGGCTTTGCAATGGTCCGAGTGGCGGCCCGCGTTCGAGCGTCAGCTTGGCGCGGGCCGTTTTTGTTTGACGTGTAACAGGTGATTTATGCGGAAAGAATTCTACTGCGCGTCAACCGGATCAAACCTCAACTCCGGAACTGACGAGAACGACGCGGCTCGTCTTACTTACAACGGCGGAAGTTGGGTCCAATCGACGTGCGTGTTTACTCTTGCCGGGGCGGATTTTGTCGCTGACGGCGTTTTGGCTGGCGAGTACGTAAGCGTATATCTAACTTCGGGCGCTACTGTTGCCGTATTTGTTGGCCAAGTCGTGTCGGTTGATACGACAACGGTAACAGTTAGCACGACGATAAAAATAGGGACGTCGCCGTCTAATGGCACGGGGACAATGACGATGAAGGTTGGCGGGCGGTGGAAAACGCCGGCCGGTTCGGACGCGTTTCCGTTCACATTTTTCGGCGGCACGGCGATACCAGGAGATGCAAGGTTAAACGTCTTGGCCGAAACCATCTCTCGGACAACGGGGCTGACGTTCAACACAAGCATCACTGGTACATATCAAGGATATGCGTCCACGCCAGGCGACGGCGGGAGGCCGACGTTTGATTTTGGTGCGAGCGAAGTTGTTTACGCGACAATTTCGGTGGCATCAAGGCACATTGACATGATTTTCACAGGGTCCGCAACAGCGGGGACAAATCAAGGCATCGTGCATTCGGGCTCGGCCGGACTTCTTATGAACCTTAAAGTAGTTGGTTCGCGAGGGGCCGGCATTCAAAGCTCTGACGGGCGTTCGACAGCGATCATCGAGTGCGAGGTTTACAACTGCAATACCAGCAACACGGCGAATTCTGGAGGCTTTCATATTACGTCGGCGCTTGATTTGATTCGTTGCTATTCGCACGGGAATGTTGGCAGCAACAACAACGGATTGTTTATTACGTCGACAAACAAGATGACAATTATCGGGTGCATTTTTGCGGATAATGCAAACAACGGAGTTTTGGTTGGCGGAGCAGCTTTGCGACTGTATTGCGTAGGGACGGAGTTTTACAATAACGCCGGCGCTGGTCTGCGATCTGAAGTCATATCTTCCGTTTTAATCGAGAATTGCAATTTCATTAAAAATGGGACATACGGATACCAAGGGCAGCTTGCATCCGGCAATTTCGCGCTAATCCGAAACTGCGGATTTGGCTCAGGGACTCAAAGCAACCTGTTGGGCAACACGACGGACACCGATTTTGGGATTGTTTTAGACGGCTGCGTAACGTACGCCGCTGACGATTCCCCATACCAAGACGCAGCAAGTGGAAATTTCACCATCGCGCTGGTGGACGCACGCGACGGCGGTTACGGTGCGATGCCTGGAGACTTGACAGATGGGTTCCCTGTCATCGGGGCCGTGCCTCCGTCATACGCCGCGTCGCCGCCGACGGCGGCGAGCGTGTTTATGAGCGCGCGGCGATCAATGCCAATCGTTGCGTCGTCTTCTGGAAACAACGAACTTGTCGCTGCTGTTCCAGGAGTGATCGTTCGCGTGACGGGGTTTTTTGTCGGCCTTTCGGCCGGCGGCTCTGACGTTGCTTTCCGGTTCCGTTCCGCGTCTACCAGTATTACCGGCGCTATAAATTTGCCTGATGGCGGCCAAGGTTCTTACGGGTCGATACCGCAAGATCGCGATGGGTGCTTGTGTCAAACCGCCGTTGGCGAGCCGCTAAACATCCACTTGAGCGATTCGGTTGCTGTTGGCGGATGGTTGATCTACGAGCAGGTCAGCGTTTCGCCGTCATAGATTGCGATTCTCTGTTTGGTAGGGGTTTTAATTGTGAACGCTCGCATCTCCGCACCGATCGCTGTTTCGTCGTCCGGCAACAACGCGATCGTCGCGGCGGTTGCCGGAACGATCATTCGCGTCATCGGCTACTACGTCGGCCTTAGCGCCGGCGGAGCGGCGGTGGCGTTCAAGTTCCGTTCTGCTGACACGGATATCACGGGAGCCGTCAACCTGCCGGACGGCGGGGACGGCGCGTACGGCTTTACGCCGCCGATCAACGGGGCGTGCGTGTGTCAGACGGCGAAAGGCGAGGCGCTCAATCTCAATCTGAGCGGGGCAACGGCGGTGGGTGGCTGGATCGTTTACGAGCAGATTAGCGTTTCGCCATCGTAGAATTTGGCGTGTCGCAATCGGGCTCGTTATTTCGATTCCAAGGATGGAGCCATCATTAAAAGGGATTCGATATGTCAAACCAAGGAATCAAACTCGCCGGGCTTCCGACTCCTGCCGTTGCCGCTGGGCAAATGCCCGATCAAGAGCAAGTCGTCGCTCAACAGCAAGTGCATGCGGTTCCTGAACCTCGGCACTTCGACGTCGAAATCAGTTCGCCTCGCGACGTCTCTGGAATCACTGGAAAAGGCGCGGCGGCGGAATACGCTCGGTTGATCTCTCAGTTCGGCATCCCGTCCGTCGTTCTTGGGACGTTCCTTGCGATCTTCGTTGGCGGCTTGTGGTTCGTTCGCCAAGACTACATCGCCAGCGACAAGTATCGGACGGACGCCAACGAGAGGTCCAACAAACTTCAAATCGAAAGCCATGAGCGAGTAACCAAGGACTTAATCAACACGTTCCAGCTGACGAACAAGGAGCGACGAGAGGACGCACGCGAAGACACGGCCGCCAACCGTGAACATCAATCGAAAATGTGGCAGGGCATGCGAGAGTTGACGAACGCCACAAAGGAAAACGCGGTAGAAGTCCGAAGCGTCGCCGGCTTGCTCAGCAAACAACTTGAGGAAATCAGGAAGTTCGAACCCGCTAGAAAGTAAAGGAGCCTCCCCCATGACTCGCTTTGCGTTTGCGCTCGTTGCGATCTCTTTCTCATCCTCCGCGTACGCTCAATCCGTTACGCTCCCTGCCGAAATCAAAGGCGCGCCGGGAACGTGGATCATCGTCACGCCCGACGCCGTCGATGGCGGCGCGGTCAAGTGGCGTATCGACCCGTTGCTTCAAGAGGTTCGCCTTGATCGACTCTTCCCTGGGATGGAACCAAAGGGAAAAGTCGTCACGGGTCCGGCAGGGACATACAAGGTCGAAGCGTGGAATGCGAAGGGGGACGTAGCGAGCGACATCGCAACCGTTCTCATCAAGATCGGAGACGTCGCCCCAATCGTTCCGCCTCCGCCAAAAGACCCAAAAGAACCGTTGCCGCCTCCGGTCACGTCGTCGCTATACTTCCTGATCGTGCGTCCGGATGGGCCCGCATCGCCAGCGTTCTCGAAGATCATGGCGGACGCGGCGTGGAGCGACGTGACGAAGGCCGGCCACGTGTTCAAGGACAAGACGCAGTCGGCGGCGAGCGTCGTCCTCGGCGTCACGCTGCCGGCAGGAACGGTTCTTCCCGTTGTCGTGCCGCTTCAAGTCGCGGCCGATGGCAAATCATCCACGCAAGTCGGCGACCCAGTGCCGCTGCCAACCACGTCCGAAGGCATTCGTAAACTCATCCCCAGCAAGTGAGGACGCTATGGACCCGATCTATGGACTCCCGCCCGATCTCGTCGTCGGCCCCTCTGCTGACGTTCTCCCGCTCGCGGGCGAAGTCAATTGGGGCATGGATGTCTTTGCCGTCGAACGTCTTCGCACGCTCACGAACGGCGAAGGCGTCGTCGTGTGCGGCATCGACACTGGCATCGACCGCGAGCATCCGTTGTTGACCAACTGCTTCGCGGCCAAGGACTTCACAGGTTCGCCGATCGGCGCGGGCGACCGCAACCAGCATGGAACCCATATCTCGGGAACCATCGCCGCGACCGACCCTCGCATCGGCGTCGCCCCGGGGTGCAAGTTCTGTCACGGCAAGGCGCTCTCCGATGGCGGCTCAGGTGCGGGCTCGTGGATCGCGGCGGCGATTCGCTGGGGCATGGCTCAGGGTGCCGAAATCATCTCGATGTCTCTCGGTTCGTCGTCGCCCGATCCAACGATCATCGCGGCGATGAAAGAGGCTGCCGACGCGGGCGTGTGGGTCGCCGCCGCCGCCGGCAACTCGGGCGGCAACACGTCGGACGTGGACTGGCCGGGGCGTTCGGAGCATTGCATCTCCGTCGCGGCCTTGAACCCCGATCTCACTCCTGCGTCATTCTCGTCGGCTGGCGCGAAGATCGACACGTCCGGCCCGGGCGTCAACATTTGGTCGACAAAGCCAGGCGGCGGATACCAGCAAATGAGCGGCACGTCGATGGCGACGCCGTTCATCGCCGGCCTTCTCGCCTTGTATCGTTCGGCTTTGAAGGCTCGCAACTTGCCGATCCCGTCGGTCTACGAGCTGCGCAAGCTGCTGTTCGAAGACTCGACGGACACGCACACGCCGGGGGACGACCGACGTACCGGGCCCGGCTGGGCGAACCCGCTCTTGCTCACGCTCAACCTTGTCCCCGACCCGCCGCCCGTCTCGCGCCGTGCGTCGCTCTTGGCGATCGCCGGGCTGGGGATGGCGTCAATGGCCTCGGCGGCGTTTCCTGACCCTCCTCCGGTCACGCCTGACCCGCCGCCGGTGCGCCGCGTGACAGAGACGCGAACGGAGACGCGGATCGTGACGACGACGCGTTCTCCTCACGGCCACACGCACACGTGCCGCAATGGGCATACGTGGGATCATCTGGCGAATCCGACGCATGTCTGCCAGCAATGCGGCGCTTCGCAAACGGTTCAAGACGCACGGCCGCGCATGGTGACGACGTACACGCGGCAGAGCGTCGGGTTCTCGTCTGTTTCAGAAGTTCCGGCCGTTCAGCAAATTATCCGGTCGCAGTCGTCCGGTTGCGCAAACGGCTATTGTCCCCTTCCCCAACGGAGATAGTTTCATGGCTCAGGAAATGACCGAGTTTGTGGATGTTCTGCCGATGACATCGCTCAAGACGTGCCTCGCGGTCGTCAAGGGCGAGCCGGTCACGAAAGCGGCGGCCGTCCTCGCGCTGGTGAATCTGACCAGTTACGTCGGCGGTCAGTTCGTGCCGCTCGATGTCGTCACCACGCAAAACGCTCCGATGACCAAGGGCGAAGCGGCCGAGTATCTTACCGCCATGATGGACCTCGGCGCCACGATCCAGAAGATCGGCGACGGGAAGCTCCTCGATCTGGCGAAGTTGCTGCTGCCGCTTCTTCTCAAGTTTCTCATCTGATCTCGCGGTCGCGGCGGACGGCCAGCCCCAGCGGGGCGCGTCCGCAACGGCAAGCGGCCCCTAACCATGCGGGGGCGTTGACCTGGGCCGGCGGCAGTATGGGGGGCAAGGCGAGTTCATTTTTGGCTCGAACCGCTTTGCAGCCGCCGGCTCTTTTGATTCATTTCTCGCATAAACATTCATCGTGCCGCCTCAACTTGCTTTCCTTTGAGGGTCTTTCGATGCGTGCAATCTCCTTTGCAATGCTGATTCTGGCGTCTACGGCGTTCGCTACGCCACTTCCGCCCGTAAAGGGCGAATCCGTCCAGTGGGACAGCCAGTGGGGCTTGGTGAGCGTCTCAGGGCGTGCGGTGACGGTCGAGGGGAATCCATTTTGGACAGGCTACGGCGAGGTTCGGAAAGACGGGATGGTTCTGATTCACTGGAAAAACGGGGATACGAAGTGGGCGATCGGCCTTTATCGCGCGATTGAGGATGGTCTGCAAGGGAATTGGGGATGGGTCGAAAACGTGGAGATCGACGAGCGCGGCGACATCTGTGACGTGAGCGGTTCGGGGCTGATGGGCGAGACGCTTCGCAAAAAGTAGTTGACGACTTATCAAAAGTGTCGTAAGTTCGTGGAAGTTGAAAAAAGAAACCCGCCCGGTTGAGCCATTCTGTTAAGTGGCAGACCGAGCGGGTTTCAGAGAAACAAACATCTGAGTTGAGTCTACAACGCCATGAGGCAAGACGCAACTTTTTCTCACATTTCTCTGATTTCTTTTTCCAACAAATTAGACTCTGGACAACCGCACCGAAGCGGCGGAAAAGCAAAGGCGTAGGTGTTGCGCGCCGTAAGGCGTTCGTGCCGAAATTTGGTTCTTTAGGCGACTCCGAGCGGCCGGTCTACGGCTGCGACGCACAGTGATGCACGGGGACGCCGCGCTGCCTTTCTTCCCTCGCCGTTACCGCAGCTTGAAAAGGTCAAGGGGCATCGTCCATCGGCAACGGATTCAGAACCCGTAATCGCGAAGGCTGATTTTGAAACCGGGCTAGTGACAACCTTAACACCCGGGCCGAACGCCTACGACGGCGAGCAGCAATAGCGAGCGAAGCCCCCACGTGCGGACCAGACAGAACAAAGCACGGAGCCGTGAGAAAGACGTCGGCGTCTTATCTTTCGGCGTAAGGTCTGAATAGCGCGCGTTGATTCCAAAAAAGGAGAAATCAGATGAAAAAGAAAAGATCGAACCGTCATTGGCCGAGTGAAAAGTCGAAGGCCGCCTACCAAGAACGCATGATCGCCGCCGCGCACGAACGTCGTGCAAACAATGCCGCCATGCAAGCGAAAATCGACGCCCAAGCGTACGAATTGATCGCGGAGCGCAAGCGTATCCTCGGTGCGAATTGGCGTGAGAACTGTGCAATCCGCATTCCGTTCGGCTACGTTGACACCGACTGACGCCTTCGCTAAACTCGAACCATCTACGGGGGAATCTCATGTCTGATTTGCATGTTCGTTGGCATATTCGCCGTGATCTCCCCGAGACGCTCGCGATCGACGCGGCGAGCTACCGCAAGGCGTGGACGGAAGAACGATTCCTTGCGTGCATGCGAAAGCGAAATTGCATTTCGATGACGGCAGAGGTCCGGTCGACGGTCGTTGGGTTCATGACGTACGAACTCGAAGCGGACCGTTTCGTTCTCATCCGTCTCGCGGTCGATCCGGCCTGGCGATTCCAGGGCATCGGCGGCGAAATGGTTTCAAAGCTCGTGTCGAAACTCGGCCGACCTCGTCGCGAAGAGGTCGACGCGTTCGTGAGCGAACGCAACGTCGCCGGCCATCTCTTTCTTGCGGCGCATGGCTTTCAGTGTGTCGGTTCGCAGCGTTCGGCGCTCTTGTTCCGATACAAAATCCCAACGCTCAGGGAGACCGCTTGATTCCTTCAAAAGAAACAGTTCGCAACCGAATTCTTTCCAGGGTCGAACGCGACAAGGATACTGGATGCTGGGTCTATTGCGGATTTTGGGACAAGTTCGGCTCAGGTCACATCAAGGTAGGCGAGATTAAGTTTTGCGTTCGCAAGGTCGTCGCGTGGGTGTACGGCAGGTGCGAACTTTGGGACGAGACGTACGTCGCCCGCACGTGCCGTACGCCGGCGTGCTGCAACCCTCGCCACATCGCCGTGTTCGATGGCCTGTCGAGCTTCATGTCGCATCACCAGCGAGGGGCGAAACGCAAGCCGTACATAACGAAGGGCCGCGTTTTGTGCGCGCGACTCTTGATTCGCGAGGGGTGGACGTATCAGCAAGTCGCCGACGAAATGGGCGTGTCGCTGAATACCGTTTGGCGTCTGGCGAAAAAAAAGCCTCGCGTTACTTGACACCGGATCGTTCGTGGGTAACATTCTTTCAGTCGCATCCGTAGCTCAATTGGCTAGAGCGGCCGGGCTTCAAACTCGGCAGGTTAAAGGTTCGAATCCTTTGGGATGCAATGGAGGTTCTTGTTCATATCGGCTCGGCCGGTTGGACGTTGCAACCAAGAGCTTCCAAGCTGGGGAGAAAGTGAAAGCCGGACTTCCCACCATGTCGCGTTCCGGCACTCTTTACGCGACTCCATTTTTCAGGAGATAGCCATGTTGTGAATCAAAAGCAAACCGCAAACCGAAATCGGCTACGTCTACGCGATCTGCCGATCCGACATCCCGCAACCGCACTTCTCGGTTCAAGTCGCTCACGCCGTTCTCGCTGCAACCAATTCGTACGGCAATCCACACAAAACCCATCCCAACCTCATCGTCTGCGTCGTCCCCGACGAACGCACGCTCGACGATCTTTTCAACACGCTCAAGGAGTCTGGCGTTCCCTGCGTCGCATGGTATGAGGAGGACATGGGCCGCCAACTCACGTCGGTCGCAACCGGCATTTTGCACGGCGATCAGCGTAAGGCATTTCGCAAGTTGAGGCTTCTCAAGTCTTGAAGTGGCGTCCGGTCGATGATACTTTGTTTGCATGGCAAGAAAAATATCAACGACCGGACGTGTCGCTAATCAAATCAAAAAGGCCGACACGCTCGCCAAGATCGAAGATTTCATGACTGCCGTCGTGAAGGAGCATGGCGGCGTCGCCGCGCTCGCCAAGGCGTACGTCGAAGACTACAAAGCGTCTCCGCCCGGGTCGATCGCACGGGCCCGTCTTCTCGAAGGCACGTCACGACTGATTCAGCTTGTCTCGAAACGGGACTCGCCGACAAAGGTCGATGACATGACGGACGAGGAGATCGAGCAAGAAATCGAAAACCGACTCAACCGTATCGTGGAAAAGACGAATTCAATCGAGGCGTCCAAGGAGGGTCCGGACGATGGCACGCCGCCGCCGCAATGACGCGACGATCGACACGTTCGAGGCGACAATCCCGCAACCAGTCGCCGCGCCGATTCAGGCTCTTACGGGGCTTGAGGCTGAGGAACTCCGCGAACTTCTCTCCGAGTCGTACCGACGACGTATCGAAGGGCTCAAGCTGTATGAGCCGATGCCAAAGGCGGTCCGCTTTCACGAGTGCCGCAAACGCGACCGCATCATCGTAGGATCGAACCGATCGGGAAAGACGACGTCGGCCGCTGTCGAGTTCGCCCGCGCCGTGACTGGCCAAGACCCTTACAACAAATACCCAAAAACGAACGGCAAGGCGTTCGTGTTCGGCTTGACCGGCAAGCATCTTGGCGATCCGATCTATGAGAAGCTGTTCCGCGCTGGCGCCTATCACATCATCAAGGATCAAGTGACTGGCCTTTGGCGCGCGTATCACGGCGTCAACGACGCTCACCGCATCTCCGAACGCAAGCCGGCGCCGCCGCTCATCCCTCGTCGATTCGTCCGTAGCATCTCATGGGACAAGAAGCGTGAAAACATTCCGCGATTCATCACGTTCACGACGGGGTGGGAGGTCCATTTCTTCTCGGCTCTCGCGGAGATTCCCAAGGGCCAAGCGATTGATCTTTGGTGGATCGACGAGGAGCCTGGCCGCGACCGCCTCGTCGCTGAAATGCACGCTCGCGTCGTCGATCGCGGCGGGCGCGGCATTTGGTCTGTGACGCCCGAAGTTGCGTCGATGGAACTGTTCGAGCTGCACGACCGGGCCGGCGACGCGGACGTTGAAGAAGTCCATTTGCACATCCAAGACAATCCGCACATACCGCAAGAAAATAAGGAAGCGTTCTTTCGCTCTCTCACGGATCAGGAACGCGAGGTCAAGTGGGAGGGGCGGTTTCTGTTCTCGGCGTTCTTGGTTTACCCCGAGTTTTCCAAGGTCGTTCACGCTTGGCCAAACTCTCATGGGTGGCAAGTTCCGAGCGATTGGGCTCTCTTCACGTCAACGGACCCTGGACGCCAGGTCTGCGCCGTCACGTTCTACGCCGTGCCGCCGCCAAGTCTCGGACGATTCATTCTCGCGTACGATGAGCTGTACATCGAGAAGTGCGACGCCGACATCATGGGCCGGCAGGTCGGGGCCCGTGGGCGAGGTCGAGTCTTTGAAGCGGCTCTCATTGATAGCAAGGCAAGCCGCATTACCGAAATGGGTTCAGGTCTCAACATCGAAGATCAATACCGTAAAGCGCTCGTGAAGTACGGGTTTCAAATGCGCCACGGCGTTGCGTACACGTGGGGATCGACGGACATCCAAGCCGGCATCAACTCAGTTCACGACCTTCTTCGCGTCAACTCGGCCGGACGTCCCGGCTTTTACGTCATAGCTGAACGCTGCCCGAACCTTGTTCGAGAAATGGAGCGATACAGGTACACGCAAGATTCGAGTAGCAAAATGCCGACCGATATCCCTGTCAAGAAGTACGACCACACTTGCGACACCCTTCGCTATATCGCTGCGTACGGTCCGACGTGGAAGAAGCCGAAGCAGCCGAAAAGACGCGACTCGCTCGCATACGAAGCGTTTATGCGGGACAAGGCGGCTGAAAGTCGTAGTAGCGGAGGGTTTAGCGTCAGCTTGGGAATGGGGGAATCCAAGTGAAAAAGCGCCAGCGTTTTGTTCTCAATGGGAGAGACGACGAAGCGAACATCCTCGACGAGCTTGTCCGTATGAGGGCGTCGCATCTAAATGATTCGAAGCGCCACATTGCCGAGGCGGATAGGCTGGCTGATATGCACAGCGGTCTACTCGCCTTCTTTCGTTCGAACTTAGAAAAAAAGAAAAAGGAAAAGAAACGATGAGTATGGAACAGCTTGGAATGGAGCCGGTTCGCCTTACAGAAGAGAAGTCGATCAACTCGTTTTTCCGCGTCGCGTACATGCTTGACGCGGCTATGGGATTGACTCCGGTTGAGTTTGGATACCTGGACGAATCAGTTCAAGCCGCATGGTTTGACGCCTACACAAAGGCTCGCGAGGTCGTGACGGACGCCGCCGGCGTCGAGGGCGGCCGTAAGATTGACGAATTAGCATCAATTGCTAACAACGCTTTCCAGTGTTCTCTGAATTCTAATGAGGTCGTGAAGTGGGAAGATATACTCCCCGCGTACCGTCTCAAGTGGCAGTTCCTTATTAGGCACGTGGCCTTGATTCTTGAATGGACGTCCGACGAAGACGACATTATCCACGTTGAGGAACAGCTGATTGAGATGTTCAAGGAACAGTTTTCCTTGATACCCCAATCGGAGAACGACGATGCCTCTGGAAGCTCCAACCAAGAACGACCGCCCGGGGATTAAAGTCAACAATCGAGTCGTCAACGACATCGAGAACTTCAACTCTCCTCCCGTCAAGCTCACTCAAACCGTCCTTTGGTTTCCCGATCGTACCGCAAACATCGACCAAGCCCGTTCGGCGATCGTAACGGAGGTCGGCGACCGGGCCATTTCCGTCGCCATTCTTTATCCCGGCGTTCTCGAAGTATACCCGCACACCGGCGTCCGCCATCGCAGCGACCCCGACAAAGCCGTCATCGACGAGATGGGAAACGGCGTGTGGGATTACGTCGACGATGGCCGCGACTCGCTCAATCCGGCCGCCTCGCCTGTCGCTCATCTCATGGACGAACTCGTCTCCCTGAAAAGCCGCGTCACCGAACTCGAAGCCGCTTTGACCGCTCCCTCGAAATAGGTGAACCGTGCCCGATCCGCTTTACAATATCGACCCCGACGCGCCGCCGAAGATCACGCCAGAGTTCCCGGCGGCGAAAGAAGGCATGGGCGGAGCGAACCCGCTCCGCGCCATTTGCTCGGCTTGGATCGAGAAGATCAAGAAGGGGTGCGAGTTCAAGGAGAAGCAGTTCGGTCGCGACGCTCGCGACTGTATGAAGTTCTTCAACGGTCCGTACGACTTCATGTACGGTTCGTCCTATATGGATGACTCGAACGGATTGAGCGCGCCGGGCGCGACTGAGCGAGACATGCCAGCGCCTACGTTCAAGATGACCTTGAACAAAGTCATGGAAGGCGTTCAGTTATTCGGTCCGGTTCTTTACCATCGCAACCCGTACCGCCAGGTCAACCCTCGCCGGCTCCCCGAGATTCCTTTCGGGCTCCTCGCTTCTTTCCAAGTCAACCCGACCGCGCAACAGATGCTCGGCCAGCAAGAGGCGTTTTTGCAGCAACAAGAAATTCAGACCAAACAGACCGACGCCGCTCGATCGTCGTTGTTGGAATGGATGCTCAATTACACTCCGCAAGAACTCAACCTCAAGGAAGAGTCGCGGATGTCCATTGAGGAAGGGCTTATCAAAGGCGGCGGCGTTCTTTGGGTCGAGACGTATCAACCGAAGGGCTCGGCGATCAAGCTCGTCGGATCGTTCCACGACACGTACGACAATCTCGTCCTCGACCCTGACGCGGAACGTCTGCAAGATTGCAAGTGGATCGCGCGCCGATGCACGCACCCATATTGGGAAGTCGAAGAAGAATACGGATTGCCGCCGGGCAGTTTGAAAGGCCGGACTGAATCGCTCAACCAGCAAGCCGAAGTTGCAGCCTCGCCCGATGGCGAACACAACCGCAAGCGTGGCCTCACAAATGACCTTGTGGTTTACTGGAAAGTTTACTCGAAGATGGGGGTCGGCGCGAAGCTCGCCGGCACGCCGAAAGAGTTTCGTGACGTCCTCGATTCGTTCGGCGAATACTGCTACATGGTCGTCGCCGATGGCGTTCCGTACCCGCTCAACCTGCCGGATCAAGTCGTCTCGGCCGCACAGAACGATGAAGAGATTTTCCAGCGACTTGAATGGCCGACGCCGTTTTGGATGGACGACGAATGGCCGATGGCGGAGCTTGCGTTCCATCGTGGCCCGCGCCAGCTTTACCCCATCAGCCACTTCAAGCCGGCAATGGGCGAACTCAAGGCGATGAACTGGATTTACTCGTTCATCATCTCGAACATTCAGGTCACGAGCCGCACGTTCATTGCGATGAAATCGACCGTGGCCGCCGCTCTCAAGAACGCCGTCTTGCGTGGCGGAAACTTGACGTGCCTGGAAATCGACGCGACGAACTCGAACGAAGACATCAACAAGATCGTCCAGTTCCTTGAACATCCTCAGTTCAATGGCGATATCTGGAAGGTACTTGAGGCGATCTCCGAAGCGTTCGATAAGCGGACCGGGCTTTCCGAACTCGTCTACGGCATGTCGTCGCGTCAGATGCGCAGCGCGCAAGAGGCGTCGATCAAGGGCGACGCGATCAACGTGCGGCCCGACGACATGGCGGACCGCGTTGAAGAGTGGATGAGCAAGGCAGCCAAGCTCGAAGCGATGGCGATTCGCTGGCACGTCACCGGGGCTGACGTGGCGCCACTTATGGGCCCGGCCGCTTCGTACTATTGGGATCAGCTTGTCACGAACTCCGATCCGTACGCGATGTTTCACCAACTGCAATACGGAATCGAAGCTGGCTCGACGAAGAAGCCGAACAAGGAACGTGACGCGGCCAACATCAACACCGCAATGCAAAGTTTCTTTCCGGCTGCAATGAGCGAGGCACAGCGAACCGGAAACTTTCAACAGGTCAACGCGTTCATCGCCGAATGGTGCCGAACGACTGGCGCCGACCCGCAGAAGTTCATGTTCCCTAACATGCCGCCGGCTCAGCCACCGCCGCCGGACGCTAACGCTCAACCCCAAGGGCCGCCACAATGACCTCTCTCAAAGACTCTGAAATCATCTACGGCACGACTTCGCGTAAACTTCGCAGCGTGGCGGAGACGTCGGTCAAGGATTTGCCGATCGTCAGCGACGATCCTCGCATTCAAGCCGAGTACGTGCGGATGCGGATGAACGGCGAGTCGCACATGATCGCCGACATGCTCGCTCACCAGAAAGCCCCGCGTGCGGACGACGACACGACGTTCCTCGCCGCTCGCCGGCCACGCGAGCAATTCGCGAACTCAGAGCATCTCGGCAACTTCTACGCGAACGAAGCGAAGAAGGCCGGCATGAACATCACAGGCGCGATCTACGAAAACGGACTCGCGCAGTATCCTGGCGACCCGAACGCCTGGGTTCGCGATCGAGGCGAAATCCGTCAAAAGGTTGAGGCTCTTGGGATGGGCTGCGAAGGTGCGGTCAACGTCAAGGCTCGTAACGATCTTCCTCCGATTGCAGACGTGGACATCGCCGACGAGATTGTCGTTGAGCGAGCGTTGCAAAAAATGGACGCAAACCCCGACTTGAAGATGACCCCAGAACTTTATCACGAATGTCGCGATGAAGTTAAACCGCACTGGTCGAAAACCTAGAAAGGATCGGACAATGGCACTCTCAGGATTGGTCCGCCGGCTTCTCGGGACCGCAATGGTCAGCCTTGACGCCGCGAAGGCTCTCGCCGACGCCGTGGACGCCGCGACGCCTGGCGGCGCGACGCTCACCGCGACGAACGCCGAACTCATCAACGTCGCCGACATTTCGGCTCGCGAGGTCGATTGGACTGTTGCCGGAGCCGTGACTGCCGCCGCTCACTCTGGGAAAACGGTCGGCATCAACAACACGACCGGGTTCGCGACGACACTTCCGGCCGCGACCGGATCGGGAGCGAAGTATCGATTCGTCATCAAGGCGACGGTGGCGAGCGGCAACCATACGATCGTGGCGACCGGGGCCCATTTGTTCGGGAACTGCTTCACCATATCAGACAACTCGGCGGCCGTCCTTGGCTACAAGGCCAACGGCGCTACGACGATCACGATGGACGGATCGACTCGCGGCGGCATCAAGGGCGACGTCATTGAGATCGAGGACGTCGCGACGAACGTGCTGATCGTTCGGATGACTGTCGCCGGAACCGGTTCCGAAGCAACCCCTTTCAGCTAAGGATATGTCGTGGCAGCAACATCGTATGACATGACTCTTGCGGGCGTATCTGGAACGGGCGTGGACGTCAACGGTACGTTCTCGCTTGTGGATACCGGCGCAAACAACGAATGGAACACGAACCCTCTCGAAGACTCTTATCCGCAGTACGAGTTGCAGGTTTTCCGTTCGGGCCTGACTCCGCGATGGACGCTCGTCATTTACCCGCAAGAGGGCGATCCTGGGGCTCATTACGAGAAGACGTACGAGTATTCGACTGACGAACTCGCTGCGTCATTAGTTTTGGACTTGCAAGGCGCGTCTCCTGGGTCGGGATGGCCATTGACGATAACGGTGGGGTCGGTCCCGCTTCAAGATTTGGTGGTGGCGTACTGTGCGGCAACATGGCCGTCCGCGTTCACGACTCGTCGGGCCTCGCTTCTTGATGGTTATAAGCTGTATTTCTGGTCGTGCGCGTTTGCGTACCACGAACCGGTGTTGGAGTCGATTGACCTTGTCGACGATCTTGTTGCGGCGTACCCGAGCACGTTTAGTTTGTCGATGACGTCGCTCCAATTCGTCGACGCGTTTGTTGCCCACTATGCCGAGTTTCTTGTGTCAGACCCACCGCCGGCCGGTTACAACGCCTACAGCGTGGCGAGGTCTCTTGGCCTCTATGTTAATCCGGCAACGCCCGCTCAGGCTGCAACGGTTTCTGTTCAGCCGATTATCGCTTTTGGCTTGCGGATGCTTTTTCGGTATCGCGACGCGGCTCGTGTTTTCGCAAACGCGATGGATCAAGTTCAGTATCGTCAAGCGATCGTCAATGTCCCAGGCATTCCGGAGGATGGCAACGACTGGATGGGCTCCGTGTTTTCTCCTGGCCTTGGCACTTCGGCCCGCGTCGTTGACATAAAGTTTCAGCCGGCAATGCTCGGGGACGCTTTTACAGGGGTTGACGCCGACAACCTTTTGAGGCTCACGCTCGTTCGTGGGTTTGCGGATTTGCAAGGGGTTGTGACGATGGCGACGGTGCAATTCGATGGTACTGTTGCGCCACTCAACAACAGCATGAATTCGTTTGGAGCGTTCAATGAAGATGGGCGCCCGCTCACGAATCAAATGGTGTCTTCGCTTGGGCCTGGCGACCGGATTATGCTGATGATTCAAAAAGGCGGAAACGTGGTTGTCCCGCCTTTGATTATAAGCGTTCTGTACTTCAATTTTGAACTGTAGGTGAACGATGCCTCTCATTGATTCGAGGACTGAACGATTGCTTGGTATCGAGATGTGCAGCAGGGAAGCAGCTCGCATTCTTGTTGAGGCTATCGAGGCGGCAGCTTCGAACCAAATGGTTTACTCACAAGTGTCGGACCTTTCCGCTGGTGGCGATTTGTCGGGGCTGATCGTTTTTTACGCTCCGTCAGAAGTCACGATCTCGGAACTTGGCTTTTTGGCGCAAGGCGTGTTTGCTGGCATCGACAACTCAAACACTATGGTCGTTACGGTTACTGATGGGGACGACAACGTCCTCGTGACCAAGACCTACAACACGGCGACGCAGCCAGTGGACGAGACGTACAACAACCTCGGCGCGGTAGACGCTCAGTACGCGACTCTTGCGGAGGGTGGTGTTTTGAAGTTGACAATCACGAACGGGTCAACAGCCAACCCCCCGGCGATGATCTTGGTTACGCATTACGCGCCGACAATTTAACGGATACGGATTTATGGCGATCAACGAAACCACACGTCGCCTGTTTGGGATTGCGGTGGCGGCGGGGCTGGTGCCGAAGGATTTGTTCGTCTGAGGACGTACGTATCGCTGGTCGGCGGCACGTTACTTTCGCCGTGGCGGAGGCGTTCAACACTTCGTAGGAGGCTGTGATGAAGGATCGTTACAGGGGCCATCGCGAACCTGGCTCGTCCGTCAAGGTTATCTCTGTTGACGGACGGCTTCTTCGCGTCGAACTATGGCTCGCCAAGCATCATTGCGGGCACAAAGCGATGGCGATGAAGCGAGCCGCTATTCTCAAGGTGGAGTTCCCCGACCCGTGTGAAGTAATCGTTTCGACATTCTGAGGACGAAATGCCGAATCATCTCCCACAAATGACCGCCTTTGATCTTTCGGAGCGACTTCTATCGTACTTAGGCGGCACGCCCGACGACCGCGCTCATGGCGACATCCGCCGCGCCATCCTTGACGCTTACCGCGAGATCACCGGCCTCAACGATTGGACCTGCCTCATCCAAGTTGGCCGACTTTTTCTCAACGCTCCTTACGACACTGGCACGGTTGAGTACGACCATACGGGCGGAGCTAACGAGCGGCAAATGACGCTCACTGGCGGGACGTGGCCGACGTGGATCGCTCGCGGCTACATCCGCATGGATGCGGTTTGCTACTACGTTGATCGGCGAATCTCGGACACAATCATCACTCTCAGCGAGACGATCAACCCGGGTTCAGACATCGCCTCGGGGACCGCATACACGGCGATGCAGGACAGCTACGAACTCCCGGCCGACTTCACGGTCGGCAATCGCGGCCTTCCTGAGAACAATTGGTGGGGGATGGAGTATATGCCGGCAGCCGAATGGCTCGCATACCAGCGATTCAGTCAGTCGACGAGCGGTCAGTCACGGCTTTACACGTTCACCGCAGACCCGAAGAACGCGGGGCGTCTGGCGTTTCGTTTGTTCCCGCCTCCCGATACGGCGCAGACGATCGACTTCATCTACCGGCGAAAGTGCCGCGACTTGCGTGTGTGGGACGTGACGACGGGAAAGGCGACGGTCACGGCGGCTAGCGACGTGATTACCCTCACGGACGGCGGGACGTTCACGGCGGCGCACGTCGGATCGGTCATTCGAATTTCTGATGGGGCGGTCAACCCGCCAACCGACATTGACGGCTTGTACCCGTATGCGGATGAGCGTACGATTCTTCGAGTCACGTCCGCAACAACGGCGGTCGTTGATGACGCCTATGGATCGGCATACACGAATGTCGCGTATCGGATTAGCGATCCGATCGACATTGAAGTTCAGTCCATGTACAACGTGACGTTCGCGTCTGCGATTCGGCATCTGTGTTTCGCTCGCAACCGCAAGGAGTTGGCGGAGGCTACGGCCAACTGGCGATTCGCTTTGGAGTTGGCGAAAGAACAGGACATGCGGAACCGTGCGGAGGAGCGGGCGCAACTGTTCGAGTCGTACTATCAGCGACTCGCGAACATGCCTCTCGGCCCGCTGATCGAGAGTACCTAAAATGGCTCGCCAAGCTGACAATCGAAAGATCATCGCCGACTTCGCTGGCGAAATGAACAACGCTGACGCGGCTGACATCCCCGAAGGCGCGGCTCAGATTCAGATAAATCTGACGTCTCGAACGATCGGCGAACTCGCGACACGCAAGGGGTTTCGCTTTGCGGCGTTTGACGACGAGACGCTGATAACCGAACTCACGGCTGACGAATAGGAGCGGCGATGTACCTTGGCCTTTTCCCACTTGCTGACACGCTACAAGCAGCGATCTCCATTACCATCGCTGATGTCGCCATAGACCCCAGCGGCGGCAGCCCAACGTACCGCATCTATCAAGGCGACTCACTGATCGCCAGCGGCGTCGGCACGCTGTCTCAGATGGACACAGGCTCGATCACGGGAGCGACGAACGCGTCGCCCATCGAGATCACAAGTAGCGCTCATGGATTGCAGACGGGGAATGTCGTTACGGTCACGAATGTTGGCGGGAACACGGCGGCCAACGGAACCTTCTCGATCACGCGAACGGGGGCGAACACGTTCACGCTCACGGGGACGACGGGAAGCGGCGCGTACACGTCGGGCGGGAACTGGCATGTGACCGGCCTTTATCTTTTGTCGTTCGACGTCTTGTCCGCTTCGGGATTTGAGATCGGCAAGACGTACCAAGTGCGGATCGACTTCGTCAACAGCAGCAATGAGTATTGCAAGATGGCGTACTTCGCGGTCACGTAAGGGGGTCGTCGGTGGCATTCCTTGGCAGGTTCAAGCTCGGCCAGTACGTTCCGATTCCGGTCGCCGTGATGCAAGGCGAGGAGCCGGCGTTGCCGACGTCCGCGCCTGTGGCCGCGATCTATCAAGGGCAAACGAAGTCTGAGTCGAAGTTGCTGCCGATCATTGAGCCTGGCGCGGTGGAAGGTTTTTTCGTCTACCAACTATTCTTAGGATTTGGATACAGCGTCAACTATTACAACGTGGCGATCCAATACAAGGTCGGTTCGAGCGCCCATATCGTGACGCACCACTTCGAAATCGTTTCGGGCGGTCATATCAACGGGGCTGTCGTCTCCATGACGTTCTACGACCGGCCTCAAGCGGACTTCGTTGTCGAGAAGCTCGATGGCGGATTCCGTAGTATTGGCCGAAACCCGCGAGGTACGTGATGCCGGCGTTTCCCGATAGCTACGCGCAGACCGCTGACGGCAAGCTGATGATTGCCGACGGCATGAACCCCGTCAAGATTTGGGATGGTCTTTCCACGGCCCCAATTGACGCCGGTCTCGCCGCGCCGACGAGCGCCATCACGCTCGCGGCCGGATCGGGCGTCGGCGAGATTCTCGGCACTTACGCCGCCTACCTCCGCTTCATTGACGATGACGGCAACCCGTCGTCCCTCTCACCAATCAGCACGATCGTTCAGGTTGAGGACGCGATCGGCGACATCAACGACGCGACCGACACGTCGCCCATCGAAATCACAACCAGCGCGAGTCATGGCCTCACGTCGGGCGACGTCGTTCGAATTGAATCGGTCGAAGGAAATACCGCTTCGAACGGGACGTGGGAAGTGACGGTTACGGGGGCGGATACGTTCACGCTTGACGGCTCGATTGGCAACGGGGCTTGGACGGCTGGCGGATACTGGACGCCTGGGTCGGCGACGATCGAATACTCGGACGTGCCGACGACGACGAACCCAAAGGTCGCACGCAAGCAAATCCTCCGAAACACGGACGGCCAGTTCAGCGTCTTCTACGTTGACGTTGATACGGATGACCTGGCCGGAACGGACTTCACGTCCTCGCTGACGGATGACGAACTCGCCGATCAGACCGCCGTGCCGCTGCTCTCGGAGGACGGCGCTATCTTGGCGAACGCCAACGACCCGCCGCCCGATTACAAATGCGTGCTGTGCAATCACTCGTCACGAATGTTCGCGGCGGTCGATCGCATCTACGACGCCGGCTCGGTGGCGGTCACGAGCGCAAGCGCTACGGTCTCGGGATTCGGAACGGCGTGGACGCCGTCGCTCGTGGGACGGTACTTGTACGTTGATGGGGCGGTGAAGAGTTACTTGATCGAATCGGTCAACGTGTCCGCTCAGACGCTCACGCTCTCCGAGGCGTATGCCAGCACGACGAACCTGTTCGCGATCTACGCGATCGCGCCAGCGCCGGCGAACCGCAGGATCATCAATTACACGCGGGCCGGTTACGAACAGTCGTGGTCTCCGACGTACGGTATCGAACTTCAAGATGACGGCGACGACATTACGGGGCTCATGGCGAAGGGGTCGTTTCTCTACATCCTTGAGTACCGCCATATCTACCGGTTCACCTTTCAAAGCGACCCGGCGGTCGATGGGTTCATTTATCAATCGTGCCAGCGCGGCGTCGTCAATAACCGTTGCTGGGTGCAGGTCGAAGACAACACGTACATGCTGGACAAGGACGGGATTCACGCGTTTGGCGGCGGACAAGAATCGGAGCCGATCAGCCCCCCGATTCAGAAGATTTTCCAGACGCCGGATGACAGCGATCGAATCGTCAATTGGAACGCTCGCGACTTGTTTCACGCCGCCCACTTCCCAACGGAAGAGGTGATTCGATGGTTCGTTTCGATGGGGGACAACGCCTTCCCGCGCCACGCCATTGTTCTGCACTACCGAACGAAACGGTGGTGGACGGAGGAGTACCCGCGAGCGATCACGGCGTCTTGTCTGGGTCTGATCGGGCTGGCCAGGACGACGTTCCTGGGTTCGGAGGGGTACAAGGTCTTGGTGGGCTCGTCGGGCTTCCTCGACGGTATCGACAAGAACAAGGGCACGATGCACGGCAATGTCACATCCGCCGACATCTGCTCGGTGACTGACGGAGCGGCGGTCTTCACGCAAGAATACATCGGCTTGCAGATCGCCATTACCGGCGGCAAAGGCGTCGGCCAGCGGCGGACGATTCACTTCGTTCTCGGGACTCGCCTCAGCGTGACGGACCCTTGGACGGTGATTCCCGACTCGACGTCGACGTACCAGGTGGCCGGCATCAGTTACCAGTTCAGGGGAACTCGCTATCGCTGGTCGGACTCTCAAGAGGAATCCGATCCATCGCGCAAGTTCGCCGTCTTGTACAAGCCGTCCCCAACGCCTTCGCCCATGTACTTGCGGGTCTACCACGATCAGAACACGACGCCGGTTCGCTGGAAGTCCGCGACGAACGAGCAAGGAGTTTCCGTCAAGAGCGGCGACAATCAGATTCGATTCGACCTGACCAACGTCCGAGGGTACTTGAAGCAATCGCTTCCCGATCATCTCGACGACGACATTCAGGGCGTGCGGTCGGTGTCTTTTGAGATGGTCGGAGTCGGCGGCGACACGGGCGCCAAGTTCTTTTCGTTTGTCATTGACGGAGTTCGCTAATGCCGGTCTCTCCGCGTAACGAACAGATTACGCCGTACGCTGACGAAGCGGTTCGGCTGCTGCGCGAGACGTGGGCGAATCCAACGATGCTTGCGGAAGAGATGTTCGCCATCCTTCAACGTGGCATACCGATTCAGCGTCGCGGCCCGATCAACGTCAACCTGAACTACGGCAACAACGCTCCCGGAATCACGGTGACGCAGAACGGACCTGGGCAACCGTTCCTTTCTCTCAAGGACGATTCGGGCCAGGTCGTTGCGTTTATCGGTAGCGACGGAACGTACAACGGGCCGGTGACGAACACGACCGTCAATCAGCCGGCGAAGTCTCCAACGCTACTCAGGATTCGCCCTGAAATCATCTGGCCCAATCCGGATTCGATCACGGAGGGGACTGCTCTTAGCGGGACGCAACTCAACGCCACGGCGATCGACCCGAACTCGAACATGCCGATCGCTGGGACGTTCGAATATGACCCGCCGTCCGGCACGGTTCTTTCGGCTGGTGACAATCAGCCTCTCAGCGTGGTCTTTACCCCATTCAATTCGCTCACGTACAAGCGGGCTCGGAAAACGGTATCTATTGACGTGACGCCGGCGGGTATTGTGTTCAAGGGCTTTGTTGGCCAGTCTGATTCAGGCGGAGCCGAACGCGAGGTCGAGTTTGATGTTCTTGAGGACGAGTTGATCGTCGTGTTCGTCGCGATCTCGGACACGGGGACGTCCGGCATCACGTTCGACACGATCAGCGATACGGCAGGAAACACGTACACGCAGATCGACACGTATATCCGTGAGACGACCGTGTCGGGCACTCGGCATCTTGTGTTTGCCGCTTACTACGCAATCGCTGGTTCGTCGGGTACGTTCGACTTCAAGTACACGCCTAGCGCGTCGTGCGATTCAGGCGTTTCCATTGGAACGTATTCTGGCGTTGACACAGCTACGCCGCTTAATTCGTTCTCGTCGAACAGCGCCAGCGACCCGCCAGGATCGCCGTCGAATCCGCTGAGTACCGGGTCGGTCACGGCGGCGGCCGAAGACTTGATTTGTGCGTCTTTCATGGGTGACAGCATTAATGCCGGCACTCTTACCGCTGGCTATTCGTTTCGCGGCGCTGCGTCCGCGTCTCTGTGCGACGACACGAGCGTTGCTGGCAGCGGCGCCGTCGAGATTGACGACACGACTCCGAACAAGCAATACATCGCTTTCGGCGTGAGCTTTAACAAGGCTTAGAGTTTGCAAACGGCTGGCTACTGGGTAAGATGTCGTGAGCGAACCAAGGAGAACCCGCGATGGCAATTCAAACAACAACGCCGAACGCTTGGAGTCCATCCAACTATGGGCGCCCTGGGTTTTCGGGGACCACGTCGTTCATCGCCGACCCTGACATTGTCGCTCAAGGGAATGTTCAGTCGAAACTCCAAGCCCAGGCCCAGGCGAATCAGCAACGTCTCCAATCGGAGCAACTCGCCGCCGCCCAGCGACTTCAAGATCAGCAACTCGGCTTTCAGCGCGATCGATTCAACACCGTCTACGGCGCCCTTCAAAACCAGCTTGGCGCGCTTAACAACAACGCCGCCCTGGTCGGCGGCCAGTCTGGCCAAGGGCCAAACCTTGGCGGCGGCCAGATTTGGGGCGCTCAAGACATCCAACAGAACTTGAACGCGAACCGCGCGTCCACCGATCGCCAAGTCGCCACGCAGAACCGTGACATGCGGAACAACCTCGCCGGTCGCGGCTTCGGTTCGCGTTCGCCTCTCGCGGCCGCGCTTGAACAGCAGACGAATATGGCCGGCATGGGAGCGAAGGCGGACTATGCCCGTCAGTTCGTGCCGCAAGCACGGCAGCAGAACGCGGCTTTCGGCCTCGAAACCGGCCAGGCTCGCGAGCGTCAGTTTGCCTCGCGCCAGAACGAAGACATCGAGCGCCGCCGTACGAACGCCAACCAGCAAACCAGTATCCTCAACGTCCTCGGCGGACTCATCTAAGGGGTAGGTCATGCCTTTCGACAACACCGGCGCGCAGCTTCTCAACGACTTCATCAACGGCGGCGCTGATCCGGCGTGGATGCAGCGGACGCGCCAAGCGTTGCCAGGTCAACAGCGCCTCCCCGTCCCGCCAGCGAACCGCCCTCAACTAAACCCATCCGCTCCGCCGTCGCCGCCAGCCGTGCAGCCGACTGCCGCTCCCCCCGTTGCTCCGCCGCCGCCCATGCCAACCGCGCCGCCGACGCCGACCGGCTCTCCTATTCCCGGGATGACCGAACAACAGCGGCAAGAACTCATGCGGACCGTGGGCGGTATCGGCCAAGGCGGCGCAGCCGGGACGATGGGCGGACTCGGTATCACCGGCGGAATGCTGCCGGCTACGCAGTTTACGCCGCCCACGGCCGCTCCGCGATTCAGTACGCCAGGCCAGACGATTCAGCCGATGGCGGACAACCAAGCGATTCAGGCGTACAACCGTGGTCAAGGCGGATACCTGCCTCCGAACATGGCGTTTCAGGCGTCGCCCGGCCAGGCTCCGCCGATGCCTGGGCTCGAAGCGATCACCGACGACGCCGGCAACAGCTACTTCGTGGCCGCCGGTTCCGCTGGCACGCCGACAGCGCGGCAGGTCGGTACGCCGGGGATTCAAGGGCTCCCTTCGTTCGAAGAGTTCCGCCGGCAGATGATGAACACGAATATCGGTGCGAACTCGCCGGCCTTGCTGCAAGCGTACCTCGGATTGCAGACGACGGCACGTCAGAACCAAGTGCCGATCACGGCGGCGCAGAACGAGACGACGCGGACGCAAGCGGAGTACGGTCCTGGCGGCTTGGCTGGCGGACGTCTGCAACTCGATCGCGACCGTCTCGCGAATGAGACGTGGTCGCGCACTCCGGACGGTCGACGCGCTCGAATCGAGGAACAAGCCCTTGCTGCTTACCTCGGCCAGCAAGTTGCGCCGGGTCAGCAGCGCCGGCCGATGTCGTCGTTCGTCGCAGACTTGCAGAACGCGGAACGATCCGGCCTTCTCGGTGGGGCGAATCCGCCGTCCTCTCCCGCTTCACCATCGGCGACGCCTTCGACGCCGGCGACCCCGACGAGCCGTTACAATCCGACGTCGCCCGCCGGCTCTCCGGTATACGAGCCTCATCGCGAGATGCTCGATGGCGTCCGGTCTGGACTTCGCGAAGGCGAACGAAGCGTCGGGGCGTTCCTCGCTCGTCTCAATCGTGACACGCCTGGATTCGTCCAACAGAACTTCCCGGCGGTCGAAGCGTACTTGCGTGACACGTTCGGGTCAGCGGACTTCGATGTCGCGGCACGTGGGGCGTCCGAGACGCCGATCGGCCCGATCGCCAATCAGGGCGGCAGCGTCATTCAGTCGCTTTTCAATTGGGCAACCGGTCGCAACCGATGGACGGACGATCTTGAAGGTCGGTCCATGTTGCAAAACTATCTCAGTCAGAACAGGACACGATAATGCTTCCCGCTCTCGCATCCGGTTTCGGTTCAGGCATGGGCGCCGGCCTTGGCCAAATGGCCGAAGGTCTCGACAAGCCTCGTCAATGGGCGTGGCAGGGTATCGCCGATCTCATGGGCGGCGGCGAGGCGTACGGCTCTGGCGCCGAACTCCTGTCCGGCCTCCTCGGCATGGACCCTGAATCCGGCCTCACTCAAGGGCTTGGTATCGGGGCGGAAATGCTACTCGACCCGCTCACGTACGCCGGCGGCGCGATCGGTAAGCTCGGCGGCATGGGCGTCAACGCTTTGCGTGGCGCACGCACGGCGGACAAGGTCGGCGACGCGGCGACAATGGCGCGGCGGCTGGAAGACATGGCAGGTCGTGGGCTGGACGAATCCATTCTTGGGGCCGGCATCAACAAGGCGAGGATGTCCGCTGGCGCACAAATGCCGATCGCCCCGTTCATGGACGAAGTAATGCCGATGCGGTCGTTCGTGAATCCGGAGTCGATGGCGAGCGGCGCGACCCGATCGTTCAAGAACCCGGAGCCGATGCTTGCCGAAGCTCTCGAACAAATGGGCCTCGGCAAGATGAACGCCGCCGGTAACGCCATCGACGTGAACGCTGGGCTCAAGTCTCGCGTCGGCATGGCTGGGCGGCCGTCCGGCCCTTCACAAGCAATCCCCCCGTCGTTCGCTCAACCGGTCTCGGGGAACAAGCCGAACAACTTGATTCAACGCGGCAACCTGCCGGCGAACTTCCCTTCGCCTGACGAGATGGCGATGCTCCGCCAACAGGCGTCGGCGTACGGTCCGGAAGCGATCGCCTCGATTCACGGCGGCGTCGATCCTCTCAAGGGCGTGGCAAATTCGCGATACCTCGCCACGAAAGAAGCGAACTTGGCGGACGCGCTCGAAGAGGCGGCGATGGGCGGCCTCGACTTCGCTCAGCCGGCGGCGTTCAGCCAACAGGTTCCCGGCGTACCGTACGGCCTCATGGACAAGTACGGCGGAGAACTGGCCCTTGCCGCTCTGCTCGGCGGCGGGGCTGGCGCCGGCTACGCTCTCGGCGGCGCGCCGATGCCTTGGAACCAACAGCGAGGACAGCGATGAACCCGACGTACCAATCCGCACTCACGAAGGCTGGGGCTGCAAGTGGTCTCGGCCTTGGTGCGTTACTGTCCGGTGCGAGCGAAGTTATGGACTCGCCGCGTCGTTGGTTGTGGGACGCCCTCGGTCTCGGCGAGAACGGCGGCGACTTGGTTCGCAATCAACTCGGCATCGATCCCGACTCGCTCGCCGGCATGGTTATCGGCAACGGGGCGGAGATGCTCCTTGACCCGATGAACCTTCTCGGTCCTCTCGGTGGCGCTCTTGGCAAGGCGGTCGGCACAGGCTTGGACGTGAGCAAGAGCGTCGTCGGCAAGCGTGCGTCGCTCGCCGGCAAGCTGGCGGAGATGGCGGGAGAACGCGAGGCTCTCGGTCGCGTCGGCTCGATCGCCAAGAACGTCATAGACTCGCCAGGCGATATTCGTAACTGGCCTTCTCCGACGTTTGGATCGAGCAAATGGAGTGTCCCCGATCCTGAGATGTTCGCCTCCCCCGTCCGTCCCAAGGGGCCGCTCGACTTCGCTGACAAGGCGTACAATCGCGTATCGCCTGACGCGCTGGCCGCGCTTGAGCGTTCCGGCCTTGGCGTGGCTCGCCAGGGAAGCAAGGGCGGGGCGATGATGACTGGCGAGATTCCGCCGTTCCTCAAAGGGAAGGGTGGCGTCATGGGCCTCGATCAGACGTACCGTGTTCCCGAATACGCCGCCTCGTTTAGCCCCATCCAATCGGTTGCCGAAAAGCTGGCTCCCGAGGAAATCGAGTCACTCGCCGCCAAGCTCGCCGGTTCTGCCGATCTCCTCGACGCTCCGCTCGCCGACGTCGGCTCTCTCGCCGCGCGACGCCTTGAATCCATCGGACTCGATGAAGGCATGGTCGGCGACATGCTCGCCAAGGTGAACGCGACGCCGACGCCGTTCAACCTGTCGGCCAATCCTCGCATCTCGGAAGATATGGCGAACCGCATGGCGAACCTGCACACAGGCGGCATCGCGGCGGCGATGGCTCCGTTCCTCGGCGCGCCGCTCCCGCAACGTCAGCGACCTGAGTGGGAGCAGATCGGCGTCATGCCTCAAGAGTTCATGGAGCCGATTGGCGTCATGCCGTCCCTCGTTCGCGGTCCGGTCGATAACGGCTACGATCAGCGTCGCCGCGAGGAACTCGCCCGCATGGGAATCACCCCAAGGAACTGACGCATGTTGTGGGAAAACCGCGAACCGTCCACGAACGTCGAAGATCGCCGGCCCGGTCAAGAGAACCGAATGGCTGGCGTTCCCATTCTCGCCGCCGGGGCGTCGCTTCTGCCGCTGCTCGCCACGCTCGGCGGCAAGCCATCGCTCGGCACGGCCGCGACCAAGGCCGGTATGCTTAGCGGTTTCGGGGCGTCTAACCTGGCGAACAACTACCTTATCGACAACAGCATCATTGATCTGGACGCTCCCCGGCGTGCGGCATGGAGCGCGTTCGGCGTCAACGAAGACGGAGCCCATCTCGTCGCCAACGCGCTTGGGCTCGATCCTGGCGGGCTTGCTGCCGCGATCGGCGGCGGCGTCCTCGAATCCGTCTTCGACCCGCTGAACCTTGCGACCGCCGGTATCGGCGGCCTTGTCGGCAAAGCGGCCGCCAAGTTCGCTCCGCGTGCGACGGCGAGCCTGGCGAGCAAGCTGGCCGATACGTACAGTCTCGGCAGTCCGAACGCCGTGGCGAACGTCCTGGGCGGCGCAATGGCAGGTGGCCCGATGGTGGGGGCGACGTTCAAAGCGAACCGGTCGGCAACGAACATGCCACAAGGCGACTGGCGCATCCCCGGTGGCGTGTCGGTCGGTCCTCCGATGAGCGATCGCGACCGCGAGTACCTCGAAGAACGCCGGCTTGACATGGAAATGTGGCGAAGAAACCGTGATAATGGCACGGTCGAACCGCCTCTCTTTGGGACGTAGCTATGCCTTCTCTCTTTGACAACCCGTTCGAATCTCAAGCCAATCCATTTCTTCCTCGCCCACGAACGCAAGCCCCGACGCTGCCGCCGCTCTCGCCGCAAGACGAAGAGTCGCTCCTCGCTCGCATTAGCGGGAACGCGCTCGGCGGCCTCGGCTACGTGGGTGCGTCGCTCGATAAGGCGGTCGGCGGCCGCGCGATTCGCGGGCTCCTGGGCGGCAAGCCAGAAGAACTCCTTTCCATTATCCCCTTCTCGGACAAGCTCGGCATCACGGACGAAGCGAACGCCGTCAGCGGCAAAGACTTGATCGGCGTCGACAAGAACGATGACTCTTGGGGCGGCATGCTCGGTGGCCTCGGGGCGGAAATTCTCCTCGATCCCGGTACGTACCTCACGTTCGGCGGCAAGACGCTACTCGGCCAAGCGGCGAAGAAGGCCGGCGCCCTGCCGAAAGTCGTGCAGCCGATCACGCGGAAAGCCGATCGCCTTTGGGACGCCATCAAGCCTTGGACGGCTCCGACGATCGACGGCAGCCTCGCCGCCGAGATGAAGGGCGTGTCGGCCACGTCGCCCGAAGCGGCCAAGATCGCAGCCAAGGCAGGCGTCCCGATCGCCGACGTGGCGGACCAACCGCTCGCCGCGCTGGCGACGCTCTCGCTGCCGTTCGGGGAATCGCTTGGCATGCCTGGCCGGATCGCTCTCGGCACAGGGGAGACGGCACAGCGGATCGCGAACAAGTTCTCTGGCGTCAAGGACGCTCTCACGTACTCGCCGGTCGGACGTGCGGTGACGCCGCTGTTCGACCACCGCCTCTCGCAGTTCGGGCCGTCTCCCAAGGAAGAACTCTCGCAGCGTGCGGTACGCAAAGGGGCGGACGAACTCAATGACATGCAGCCGGACATCGTCGGCAAGTTTATTCAGAACCGACGTACGCCGCTCGACGCCCTGATGACGAACCCGGCGACGGCGGCGATGGCGAACCGGGAGATGACGAGTATCCTTGAAGGCGGCATGTTTCCCTCGAAGATTCCGGAGTTCAACGATCCGGCCGTTCAACAGATGATCTCGGGGATTCGGCAAGAACTCGACGCCGCACGTCCGGCGGCGGCGAGCGTAGGTCGTGCGGCGGAGCGTCACGTCAGCGAATACGGCAACCTGTTCAAGCCGCGTGAGTGGACGGACGAGACGGACGCAGCGCTCGGCCTCGACTACAAGCGGGGACGTTCGAACTTCTCGGGCCCGCACAACCCGAACGATCTCAAGCGGCTCACGGAGTTCGATCTGCCGGGCGGGACGAACTCGATCAATGATCTCTTCGTCGATCCGATCGCGATGGTCGGCCCGTCGCCGGCGAACAAGCTCGGCAACACGCTTAACCGCGCGTCGCGTGACGTGCGTGCGAACTACTTGAACTGGTCTCGCGCTGACGAACTCGACTACCTTCAACTCGCACGCATGAAGAAGGCCGGCACGCTGCCCGAAAAGATCGCGACGCCAGCCGGCATTATCGACAACCCCGACTACCTTCGCTTCGTGAAGAAGAACAAGGTTTACGAACAGTCCCGCACGCTCTCCAAGATGGCGTCGTCGTGGATGAAGGACGAGTTCGCAAAGGCTCTCCCCGGCGGCTTGACGGCGACGAACATCCCCGAAGCTCAACAGCTATGGGCGGACCTTCTCAAGAGGAAGAATATTCCGTTCGCGAACAACCCGCTCGGCGACGTCGCCGCGTATCGTCAGCGCGACGCGCTCTCGAACGCGAAGGCGAAGACGTGGGGCGACATCGTATCGGCGAAGGCGACGAACGTGCCGACGAGCGACACGGAGAACGTGTACTCGATTCTCGCGAAGGCCGGCTACGACAACGACAATATGAAGAACCTGCTCCTCGCCCGCTTTGAGAACGCGGGGCTGATTCCTCGCGGTTCGAAGGCGTCCGCTCTCGCCGACGTTCACGTCCCAAAGGGTATCGCGGCCGACGCCACGCTCACGGCGCCGGTGTTTGGCATGCCGCGCGAACTCGACCCGGCTCTCAAACTGTACGACTCGGCGACGAACCTGACGAAGATGTCGCAGACGACCATGCTCCCGTTCACGCTGCCGACGCTCGGCCGTAACGCGATGACGGAAGGGTTCACGAACCTATCGCAAGGCGCCGGTCTGGGCGACATCGCTGGCGCGCACGCGGCGCGTCTGGGCCAGAACGTCACGGGACTCGATCATCTGCCGATGTTCAAGGGCTTGACGCCGGCGGAGCAAACGAAGCTGTACCACGAACTCGCCTTGCAATACGGCGTCACGATGCCGTTTAGCAAGTACGAGAAGGCGAACTTGATCGGCAAGGCGGCGCAAGACTCCAAGAGCGGGCCCGGCGTCCTCGGCAAGATCGGCGAAGCGCACAAGCCGGTACGCGAGTCGCTCAAGGAATCTCTGTTCCTGAACAACCCCGACAACCTGCCGCTCAAGACGCGAATGAATCCGCTCAACGTGAAGGGATTCGGCGACGCGCCGGCGACGACGTTCGCCCCAGCAAAGGGCGGCCAAGAAGTGATGCACGCCGTTGACGACATGGGGCGGCAGTCGGCGTTCCTCGCGTATCTCAAGCAAGGGTACGAGCCGGCCGAAGCGGCGAGCATGGCGCAGAAGATGCGCATGAATCCCGAAACGCTCACGGGCTTCGAACGCGCGGCGATGCAACGATTGATCCCGTACTACAATTGGCTCCGCTCCGCCGTGCCTGGCGTACTCCAAGACGTCGCCGCGAAACCCGGTGGACTCATGGGCGCCAGCGTGCGGGCGTCGAACGCGATGCGTGAGAACGAAGGCGTGTTGCCGGATTACCTCGGCGGCGGCTTGGCGATCCCCGTGGGCGGACGTGACGCGGACGGACGCCAGCGGTTCGTGACTGGCCTCGGACTCCCGTTCGAAGAGTTCGGGAAGATGTTCGACTCGGGACCGAACCCGTGGACGACCGTCCTGCAACGTCAGCTTGGCAACTTGAACCCGCTCCTCAAGGCTCCCTTGGAGATGGCGGCCGGCATGTCGTTCTACTCAGGCCGAGAGTTCGACGACATGCGTCCCAAGTTCGGCCTCTCCGCGATCGACCAAGCGATCGGGGCGTCTCCGCTCGGCACGGTCGGACGCACGGCCGAACGCCTCGCGTCGCGCGGTCCGGTCGAAACGCTGCTCGGCCTGTTGCCGACGCGTGTCGTGAGTGCGGACATGAACCGGGAAGTGAACCAGCAACGGGATTTGGTGACGGAACAGTTACGCTCGAACCCCGACGTGCGGGCGTTCGAGCGACTGTATATTCCGCCGGACATTCAAGCGAGGATGTCGCCGCAAGAGATGCAGTTATTCCAACTCTATCAGTCGCTCATGCAACGGACGCGGCGTTAGTCTTGGAAGACGTTCCACGAATGCGTTACGAAGAATTTCCCGTTCGCCCTGGTGATCGACTTAGCGATCGCCGGGGCGACTTCTTTTTCCCATACTTGCATACGGCATTCGCCGCTGTTGACGTCGAACACATTGGCTCCAACGACCGCGATCCAATGCGTATGCCGATACGCCCATTTCGGATTCGCGCCCAGCTCCGTCCATGGTCCGCACAACTGGATACGAACGAGACCGAACGACGGAAGGAACGGGTTTGGCAGAACGGTACGGTGCAGTTGTAGGCGAAGCGGGTTCGGGAGACTTACGAAGCGGTGGCAAAGGAACCTCAAAGCCTCCGCCATCATCGTTGGATTCATGTACCGCTTGACGTCGAACCCGACGCCATCGCACGCCGGCCGGACGTCTTCAAGCGTGCGGTCGGTGATGAACGCCAGCGCGGCCGGTCCGCAGTTGCACCCCCACGCCTGATTAGCCTTGACGATGTCGTCCTCTGTGAATCGAAGCATGTTGATCTCCGTCGCCCACGCTCGCTCCTGGCAGCGTTCGACGCACGTAGACGGCTCGGCAGTCGCCTAGCGTGGCCGGACGCGTCCTGAGCGAACGTGGGCGTATTACGATGCGGTGGTTAAAGTTTAGCCAGTCTCTTTGATTTGAATTCTTTGGCACGCAAGTTATGGAATCGCCAGTAGCAAACGCCTTTTGCGTGGGCGACGATCGTGGTGTCCGCCTTGACGTTATGCAGTTTCGGGGCGGCCTTGATGGAGAGTTCTGTATAGTTCTTGGTGATGTAGATAAGCCCGGCCCATTCTGGAACTTCGTCGACGGTGACAAGATCGCGAGGCGTGACATACCAGAACTGGCACGGCCCCTTGCTTAATCCCTTTGCAACTGACGCGTGCTTGTTCATGACGCATTCACTTGGCAGCGTGACGTCGTTGCCGCCAGCGGCAAGGCGTTCGCTTCTCGTTTTGGCGTACGCGTCCCAATCAGTTTTTGATTTGTGTGAGTCGGCAAAGAAGTCTCCGCGCGTGACTTTAACTTCATACTCTCGGAAGTATCCTGCTCTCGTCAGTTCAAAGACGTCGCATTCCCACCACCCTTTCGGCGTGTAGTTTGGCACAACGAAATTGCGAGCGTATCGTCCAATCATAATCGAATTGATGATGTCGTCTGTGTTCATGGTCTCACTTCGTTGATACAAGAATAAGTAACAAGAACATGCACGTCAGGAACCCGGCGATGAACGCCGCGATCCGGCCGCTCCGTGCGTCTTCGCGTTCGGCTTGAAGCTGAGCGATACGCTTACGCTGGCGACGGATGCAGCGGATGCAGCGGCGTAGGCGGGTCTCGATCGGTTGCCAGGTCATTTGCTTCCTCCATGAAGGACATGGTTGGCGTTGATGCGTTTGAGCGTTGCGTTCTCGCGTGCGATCGCCTCAGCGCGTTCACGCAAGAGGTACTGTTGGACCGCCATCGTAGCGCACGCGGCGTTGCTGATGGCGAGTAGGAACGCGGTCACGACGAAGGCGGTGCGGTGAGACATTTGCGGTTCTCCTTGACGGCTTTGAAGTAGTCGGCAATGTCTCGCAAATCTTTACTATCCATCCATGAGGAGATGATTATGCACACACATGCCGCCGATTCGGAATCTCGGCGTCTCAGGAACTTTGCGAACTGAATGATAAGGTCAATCATTCTACCCTCCCATCTGGCCATACGATTACGACCGTCTTCACCTTGCGACGAGCGTAGCGAATGGTAGACCACGTGCCAGAACGCAACTCCTCTGGCCCCTTTGGTGTCGCCAAGAGCGTGTCGCACGCTTTGACGATCGCCTGATTGCGTGACAGATATTCGGCCGGATTTTCGAGTAGCTCGCTCATGCCGGTCGCGTACTTCGATTGAAGCTCGCCGTCGCTTGGCGGGTGGCCGATGACGACGGCGGAGTCAGCGAGAATGGTGACGATGTCCTCGTCGGCTCCGATGCAGCAACCGTGATGCAGAGTCTTCGGTGCGTTGCGTGCGCACCAACGGCGGACGGCGATCTTTTGATCGGGCGTCATCCCTTCGCGCGTGCCGGTGAATCCAAGGATCATGATTTCACTCCAAACGGTTTCATTTTCTCATAGATGTCCGCCGCCGTTTCGCCCGACTGGTAGCCCGGGACCATCTCCCCCAGGTAGTTTACTTTCCGTGCGATGAATCCGTTGCGTCCCAAGTGTTCGGCGAGACGTGCGTTGTCCACGTGAAGGAACGTAATCGAACGCGCCGCTTGGCGTAACGCGTGCATCATCCTCTTGAACCGTCCCGTCCCCTTCTTCCCTTTGCATAGCACGGCGAGGAACGTCACGTCGTCGCCTTCGACACGGACGAGGCCGTCGATCCCGTACGGCGAATGGAAGTCACGGAAGCGTGTGCCGAGTGCGTCGCTGACGTTGTTGCGTTTGGTATGGCCGAGTACGTCTTTGATGGTCACTTGGCGTTCTCCTGTGTGACGGGCTTGGTTGGCCCTGGGTGCATGACTTTGTCGGCGACGGCGAGACAGTGGTTGTTCCACCCCTCGGCGAGATACGCGTTCATCGCAGCGTAAATACGCATGCGCCCCCACGTTCGCCGCCGTGACGTGAGGATGACGGCGTCCTTGAACTTCTTGGTGATCTGATCGAGCGTGTATCCGTCCCGCTTCCACTTGAGAGCCAGCGCCGCGCACTCGCGATCGTGCGTGTCGGGAATAAGCCGCTGCCCCTTCTTTCCCTTGGCGTAGACTTTCCATCCGATCTTGGGGAGCATCTTCGGGCCCGTGAGCGGAGCGGTACGCTTGATCTTCTCGCGGAAGAGGTCGACGTTGAACTCCTTCCAGAACTTGAGCGTGCGCATCAGGTCGACGTGCGGGAATCCGCAGATGTGCAGAGTCACGTCGCGCAGGGCGAGCGCCTCGACCGTGGCGACGGCGTCATCGAGCGAGATGAACGCACGACTGAGCGACGAGAGTACGATGTGATCGCCGCCCTTGAGTCGGGCGAAGAGGGCGGAGCCGGCCTTGCGTTCGAGGAAGTGTTGCTTGGCCGACACGTCGCCGCCGTCGATGAACTCGCCGCCGTTCATGACGCCCTTGGTCTTGAGGTTGGCGAGCCAGTACGCACGAACGGCGTCGCGTTGCGAGTCGACGGTGTGGTTGACGCCGAGACGGATGTATCCGTAGCTGACCTTGAGAACGAGTTCGTTCACGACTTCCTCCCTTTCTTCTTCGTCTCCATCTTCGTGCCGTACATAGCGCATCGGTAGAGCGGGCGTATCGTCGCCGCGTGTGCGCCGCCAGCGTTCTTGCTCGCCTTACCCTCGTACGAAACGAGACCGGCGGCGCGTAAGCGGATGAGGCATTGTTGGATGTGAGCCGGCGACTTGGCTCCCATCTTCCGCATGATGCGGCGAGTGCTGATGCCGCCGCCTTCGTCCGCCAAGTGACAGATCGTGAAGTACACGAGCGTCACGGACGCGGGAATCGTGCCGTCCTTGGATAGGCCTTCTGGTTGTGGCATGAATCACCGATCGGTAATGAGGATGAATGTCCCGTACAAGCCGCCGTTCCCACGCGAGAACGTAACTGCGCCTTGCTCGCGGTAGCGTGCGTTGTCGTCGACGAGAACCTTCGCATGAACGAGCGCATCGAGTACGCTTTTCCAGAGGTTGTCTGGGTCGCACGTTCGTTGCTTCGGCGGAAGAACGAGATGCAGGTCAATGCGTCGCTGGCCGGCGGCCGGCTTGATCTTCTGCACGGTCACGGCGGCCTGAATGATCGCTCGCTCGGCCTTCTTCGACTTGGCCTTGACGGCCCAATGCACGCCGATCGACTTGTTCAAGCTCTTGGGCAACCAACCTGGCACGAACATTACGGCGTGCGGCATCGCCATATCGTAGACCGCCGTGAGTACCGCAGCGGCCGTACTCTTGGGCTTCTTCTTCGCCTTGACGATCTCGCCCATGATCGATGGCGGCGGCACGTTCGCGACGTGTGACGTGGACGTGCCGCCGCGTGCGAGAGCTTCGCGCTCGAAGGCTTCGATCTCGGCGGGTGTGAAGCGTGCGGTCGGCATTATCGCTTCCCCTCAATGACGCCGGTCGCTCGCATCGCCGCGCAATGTTTGCAAACGTCGGCAGTATTCTCGCCCCGATAAGTAGCGGCCGGACATGAACAGTGCGGCCCGAACGCGTCAACGTGGATGTCGTACGTCGTGCCATCGTTCTTCGTCAGACGCCACGCGCCGGACGCGACGGTCGGATGCGGCGAGAGCCACGCGAGGGCGTAGACTTCGCCGCTAATGGTGAGCATACCTAACTGCCGCTCGCTCCCATTCCGCCACGCCAGCGAGGCGGTTCTCTGAACGGGCGGTTTTTTAGGACGTTGTCCATTATTGACTCGACTTCCTTCTTGTTGATGATCGACCATTTGAGGCTCTCCAAGAATGATGTGGCGTCGTCGGATCGGAGCATCAATTCAAAGTCTCGATGCGAGATGTATGCCGCCTCGCAGTCGTACAGTCCGTGGCCGTCCGTCTGCGTTGACGATCGGCGGATTGGCTTTGCAAGAAAAGGGATTCCAGGTAGCGCGCTCATGCGAGTCCTTTCTGTTCAGCAATCCACTCGGTTACGGAGATGACGCCGTCTTTGTCGCCCTTGGCGTAGTCTTCGGGGTCGGATATTTGGGACTTCGGCAACCACACTTCCTCGCCGTCTTCGAGGACGACAAGGAACGCCGCGTCGGTCTCTTGGCTAATCAGCTCGAAGCCGAGATGAACCCATTCTCTCATAGCTTGAGTTGCTCCTTTGCAAGCCGTCGTGCGGCCGGCGATAGTTCGCCGACACGGTCGATCATCTGTTCCTTCGTCGCGTTCTTCGGTAGGCGGCGGACCCACCACACAAGATCGACGATCGCTTGTTGGCTGGTTTTGTACTTCATGGCGTTCTTGGCCAGCATGTCGATCGCCGTCGGCTCGTTGCCCATGTGCGATGAGTGATGACAGCCGCAGTCCATGACGGCGTCCATCCCCAGCGACATGAGGTTGCAAGGAATGTCGACTTGGCCGGCCCCCTTGCTCATCACGTGCGCCGCACAGAGCATGCGTACGCCACGTCCGCACCACTCGCAGCGTCCTGGACGGCGGTAGGACGCGATCAGGTCGTCGTCAACGAGTTTCATCGTTCGAACTTCCCTCTGCAATAGTTCACGTGGCCGCGATAAAGGTCCGTCGCAACCGTGTCCGGCCGCGACTTCCCGACGACGCGGCCGATGCCGTCAGGATTCCCCAACCATACTTTCCCGTTTTCGTGCGGCTCGGGATCAAGGTAAACCTCGCGCCCGCTTTCGAGACGCACGCTCATGATCGGCTTGCCGCACTGGCGGCATGGGAAAGTCTTCATGGCGCCCCCCGTTTCTCTCGTTTCGGTATTCGTATCCCCGCCTTCTCCGCTGCGTCACACGTCCGCCGCACCAACTGCACGCTGCACGCGTGGCGCGCCGCGATTCTCGCGCACGACGTCGACCCATTGAGGAGTGACGCCAGGATGACGAGCGTCTTCGAACGCTCAACGGCGTGGTTGCGGTCGAGCGTGACGCCCGTGTCGCGTGCGATCTTGCGTAGCGTTTCCTCGCTGACGCCGAACCGCTTGCAGAGGGACGGCTGCGACCGGTCCCCGCCCTTGATCGCCTTCACGATCGCTTCGTTGCGTTCGATTGTCTTCTTCCACATGGCTTGCCTCCTTTCAGTTCGCTGGGCGTGAGTAGCGTTCGCTTTATGACCGGTCTTCCGCGATGGTCGTGCCAAGGGAACTCGACCGTCACAAGGTCGCCGGTCTGCTCGACGACCGTGACGGGCCCGGCGTAAGCGCCGTCGGCGAACGTGAACGTGGCGTGTTGCTTCTTCATACGCCGCTCCCGTCTTTGACGATGTTGCGATTGTCAAATTTGCGCAACACAGGGGAGCGGCTAACGTCGAACCACTCGCACAGCGTCTGCTCGGGCCCGGGCTTGACGACTGCCATCTTGAAAACGCCCTGCTGCGTGATGTGATAGACGCGATCGCCGACCGCGAACGGGCACGCCGGCGACGGCTCGTCTGGCGGAGCGGGCTTGTGATCGAGCGCCGCCTCGATCGCTTGGCGGATCAGGTGACGCCGTTCCTCATCCATTGCGAGACAAGCCGTTCCTTGTACGTCGCGTTCCGATAGCTTGTACTCAACTTCAATTGAGCCTTGTCCGCGAATCTCGGCGACGACGGAGACGACGAAAAACCCGTTCCGCTTGTCCGCCCATTGCTGCGTTTGGCGAGCTACCGCCATCCCGTATTTTGTCTTGACGTATAATTCAAACCTCATTTCCCCCGTCCTTTCTTTGGCGTTGGTTTCTCTTGCCCGATCATCTTGATTGCTTCGCTCGCGATCGCCGGCATGGCGTCAGGCCCAACGATCTCCTGGCGCATTGACTCCGGTAGTAACGCAACCTTACGCTGACGCGCGACGACCGATTCGTACGCCTTGATGAATTGCGACTGCATGACTGCCCCATTCCCGCGAACGAGAGCGCGGATAATGTTGCCCATGCCGATGTCCCTGATCGCCTTGCGTACGATCTCGGGGACGTCCTTCATGGCACGCGCCATGCTGCCATCGACTTCCAAGTCGGTGTTGCGTGCGGCGCGCTGGGCGAACCCCCACGCCTCGCCGCTCGTTACTGCCCAACCCCCCGCCTCGATGTCCACGACCGCCGCTCGTATCTCTCCAACTTGCGGGAAGCTGGGCCAAGTCCGGCCAAGCAGGACGGAACGGGCGGCAAGCTGTAGCGTCTGTAGCGGCACGTCTTTGAGCAAGTCCCAATAGACTTCGGCCCTGGTCGCGTCGATCGCGTGACCGCAACCTGACTGTATGTACGCCATGACGGCGGCGAACTCCTTACGGTTCATGGTCTTCATCCTCCTTGGCGGCGAACGCTGCAAGTCCGCCGAACTGCGGTTGGTCTTCGGGCGGGAACAGGCCGGTCCAACCGTTGTGAATTGACCGGTTAATCGTTCGCACCGCGACGTCGCTGCCGCACTTGGCGAGCGAGCGTAGCTGCATGCCGGCCGATCGCTTGGTCAGTTTTTGCTTCTTCTCCTTGCGGTATTCCTGCCA
>ERZ869925.127-NODE-127-length-46036-cov-9.351884_pt1 | contig 46036 bp, 76 predicted proteins | sample MGYA00579311_ERZ869925 | MGnify/ENA primary metagenome ERZ869925 (study PRJEB32216, sample SAMN09231817) | wastewater metagenome | place: USA: Maryland | collected 2016-07-30 | study: EMG produced TPA metagenomics assembly of the PRJNA472060 data set (Reclaimed...
CATGGTTGCTTCCTCTTTATGTCCATACTATTGTATGTAGACGTAAATGTAATTGGTGGTGGGATTCTTAAATCTTTCGACATCATAGCTTGTTGTCGTATTGCCAGTCGTCTAGTTGCTTTGACTTACCGTCGTTCTGTGATTCGTCCGTATTCCAAGCTCCGACTCTCGCTGCTGTGGCGAACATCTCTTCTATATCGAACATATAGCAGGGAATATCTTTGTACTTACCAGCGTACTTGAGGGGGAACATGTGACAGTGGAGGGGTGTCTTGTCTATATCTTGCTCGTAGTCGTAGAGGAATCTCTCTGCGAACTGCTTGAGTTGTGGAGAGCGCACGATAAGGATATTGTCAGTCATTTTGTCTCCGAAAGTCCACCCATTCCATCAGGAAAGTGTATACATTTATGTGTAGGACATACTTCTTGTGAGGTAGTCCAGTTGTGCGAGTATAGGGTGCAAGGTCCTTTAGGAACCCTGATGAAAGGTCGGACAGGTTTTAGAGGAGGAGAGGTATCCTCATAGAATAATGGAAAGTTCCTAGCGAGGCTTGCACGGAAATATCGTCGTACTGCTCGTACTTCAGTCTCACTCAACTGACAGAGGATGTTGAGTGCATCGTCTTCAATATCGTTTTCTATTCCCTTGAGTGCCCCTTTAAGAAGGTTGGTGGATACGATATGACCAGAGCCATCTCCAAGAACATCTACTTCTCCGCCTACGATTCTCGCTGTCTCAATCAGTGGTTGAGGCATCATTTATCTGCCTCAAGAGTTACAAGTACCTTAGAACCCTTCTTGAAATATACGGCTTGATTGTACTCGTCATCAACAGTTGCTATACTTCTAATAGTCCAACGAGTATCAAGACTCGTACCCTCGGGTAGAGTAACTAGGTCTGAAGCACTCATTTGGTAGGTTATTGTCTTCTTTATAAATTTCATGCTGACCTCACTTGTGTGCGAGTTACTTGTCGTCCATCGTGCATTTCTTGAGTAGTATACCAACCATCCTGGGATGGACCAAGCGGGGAAGGTTCTAACATACTGGGTAGCACTCCCTTGTTTAGTTCCTCGAGTAGTTTCCTATTGGCTTCGACGGTACTAAGTTCCTTGTCGATTCTTTTATAGCATTCCTCGATTCGTACCAAACATTTCTTAGCTTCTTTGACAAGCTTCTCGTTTTTCTCTGCTTTAATCTGCATCTCTGCTTCTTGTTGTGCGTTCATCTTATTCCTCCTTATCATAGTGAGAGTTAATCTCAGCGAGTAAGTCCTGTGCGAGTATAACAAACTCTACGTCGTATCCGTCAGTGCAACCATCATCAAAGCACCGTCCTGTAAGGTGGTGGTTTTGGAGTATGCGAGTAATTGTCTTGACAACTTCTATATTATCCTTCATCTGTGTCACCATATTTCATATAATCTATATAAACTTGAAGTTGAGTTTTCATATTTTCCAAAGTTTTTATAGTTTCTCTCTGAAGCTGTAGTGCTACGCTTCCGGGTATTGCTGTCGATAGATACTCTCCCGTCAGTGTAAACGCTCCCGGAGATACTCTTACTAGAAACACTTGGTCACTTCCTGTTCGAGCCAGAGTTTCGAGTATAACGTGGTTATCGCAGTAAGTTATATTCGTCATTTGTTTCTCCTCATAGTCGCGTTAAGTGCGAAGGTCTGTGCTTTAGCGAATAGTTCGTTAGTCTCTGCGAGAACAGTATCGTTGTCTGGGGTAGAGTCTCCTGTGTATTCGATGATTACTTTTGCTACTGCTGCTTTGCTTTGTTCATCGTATTCGATACAGATTCGTTTGGTTGGTTCAGTCACGAGCGCACCCCTTTCTTGATTAAAATACCAAAATCCATGTTAGCATCGTCTGAATAGTCTCCTATATCGCATTCAGGGCAGTAATAGTTCGCTTTAATTAGTCTCTCCATACTCGAGAAACTTGCGCAGTTCCAACATCGCCAGTACTCAGTCATTTTATCTTCTCCACGATAAGAGTAACATCAGGAGTACTAGTCTCCCAGATGATATACTCTTCGTCGCTATCGTTAAGCCAACTCATTAAGCAAGAGTGGTACTCGTCTTCATCGTCGAAGAAAGGCGGTTCAAAGTCTTCAAGTGAGGATATGTTCCCGCATATGCGTAAGTGGTAGGACTCAAAGTCTACTGACGAGTCGTGACACGCTGGGCACGAGGTCATTCTCCAATGCTGTTGTGGTACTATAAACACTGTGTTACAGTATCCGCACGTTGCCTTCTTTGCGATGAAGCTCATTAGTTACTCCTGTTGTAGTGGGACGATGTAGTTCTTGTAGCAGGTACTACACGTTGCGAGGTCGTTGTCTGCTTTACCATCTACTACAAGTAGTATCCCGTCTTTAAGTACTTTTCGACAGAAAGCACAGTTGTATGATTCGATATAGTGCATACATCTAGCGCAGAGCGATGGAAAGTTTTGGTAGGGTGTTGGTGTTTTACAGTCGCAGTTCATTGGTCTATCGCACATTTCTCGTGCGCTCCGTGTTCAAGTAGTTCCATTCTATCGCAGAGGTCTCCGCATATAGGGCAGTGAGAGTTCTCCTCGCAATCTCGGTCATAACAAGCGTCGCACATGTCTCCGTGTGTGCCTCCTTTAAGACATACAGGACAGTTGTCGTCTGGGTTATCCGTCATTTGAGTATCTCCGGAGGAAAGCAAGTCCAGCATTCCTTCTTCTGTGGTTCTATCACGTTGTGACAGAACGTACATTCTCGTACCACGTTGTTACTCCTCAGTAGCAAACTTAGCTGCTACTATACGAATCTTGATAGCCATAGCAATCGCCGCCTTGATATTCTCTACCGTGGGTGGAATGTCGCGCTCCACTAAAGAGTTGAATATCATTCCGGTAAATGCTCCTACCGCAAACTTATCATTCACGATGCCGTTGAGTACATCTTTTTCTTGTTTATTCAGTTCTGTCATTTCGTTTACCTCGTGGGGTTTGTTTTTTATCCCGACTGCCTTAGCGAAGCTAGAAGGGAAAGCTTTATAAAGGACATCTCGAACATAACATCGAAAGAATATGTTACGTAGTAACATATTCTTGAGATGTTACATATCTTACAAACATATTGTATATTAATAGATAATACATAATAATAGGGTGTATCTATATTATAATACTACCTAATAATGTAAATATGTCAGTCCGTGTAGTCCAAAATAGTGTCTACGGTATGGTCGTATGCTTCCTTTGGCGTTTGAGTTGTCGATTTTGCTGGAGATTCCCTTAAAACTCCCTGTTAGCTCAAAACTTTTAAGCACTGCTTCCATTATTGAGATATGTTCCTGCGTTGTAAGGCAAGTCATATCCTTTTTGTAGGTCGTTTCGCTCAATTCTTGCTCCCTTGTCAGGATAGCCACATAAGCTTCTTCCAGACTTGACTTATAAGCCCGTTTAAAGGCTCGTACGCCCAAGATATAGTGTAGTGCGGAGGCACGGTGCTCTTTACGTAGTTTCTGGACTGCGCGGGCTTCTAAACCCGTTATAGCAGACTTTCGTAGCTCCCAGCAACAATCGTGGTAACAAGCTATGCAAAGTCTCGTTCCATCGCGGTTAATTGATACTGAATTAGTACTAATCATCTGCTCACAAGAGAAGCACTTGACCTTATCAACCTCTCGTTTCGTTGTAGTTCTCTTTTTGTTGTTACTCTTTGGTGACATCATAGTTATAATCTGCCCTCCGCTACCATAGCGTTATAGATTCGTAGGTAAGTTCTCGTTGATTTACCAGTGGCTTCTACCCACTGCTTGTTCCGGTCAGGAACAGGTAATAGTTGGATGTTCCTAACTACCTCCTCGTCAATACACATTTCGTACTCCTTGTGAAGGTAATTCTTCCAGTCAAGACCTGCATTCTTTAGTGCAACACTCGTCATATACATACGAAAGTTTAGAGGAACGTGTCGTCCGATTCCGGCAATAAACTCCACGATTTCTTTATCCTCTCCCCATTCGCGTAGCTGCGACATTACTTCGTCATTCGACGGTTCAAAGCGAACCATAAGTCCACGAGTTAGCAACGCTTCAACTAACGGATTCTTATGCTTAAGCGAGTTAGCAAGTACCAACACTTTGTTGTTACTTATAAACTGTTGCTCAAGCACAAGAGGACTTGCGGTGTGATAAGTGACCAACTTATCCTCTTTCGTTTCGCACACCTGTAGCAAAGTGGCGAGGGTATTACCGTCGGAAAATAGTGCGGGAATGTCGTCAAGGACTACCAAGCTTTTAGGGTTCTCCGCCAACGTGTTATGTATAGCAACCGCACTTGCTCGTCCTTTAAATACAAGAGCGTCTTTAAGCGTCTGGAGTGCTCTCTCGCTCTTGCCTAATCCACCGCGTGAGATAACAACTACAAAACCCAAATGTCCCTCAGCGAAAGCTTTAATGAATTCGTCGAGTTCTTTGTACGTTGTTATTCTCATATTGTCCTCGTGGTTATCGTGTCGTTGGAATTACCCAGTCGTCTGTATATGGGTTGTATCTTTCAGGAGGAGGCATAACAGCTATTTCTGCTAATCTTGTTCCTACCCATTCAGTTATATGCTCTCCCACGCGGGGTGGTTCTAGCTCTACTCGTTCCAGTTCGGGAGGCATTATACCACCAGGGAGTCCGTACTCACTTAAATACTTTTCCCATAGTTTCTCCTGCGTTCCTGCTGGTAGAATCTTCGCAAAGTCCTCAAGAAATGCTTTCATATCGGCTTTAGTGAAGCGTTCTATTGCTTCCTGCGTTAGTGCATTACGGGAGAGTAGTCGCTCATTAGCGGATTTAACAGGAGGGATAAGGCTGTGAACAGTATCTCCTTCTTCGGTTTCAATCCAGTAATAGTCCATAGTTACCTCCTTTAAGCGAATAGCTTCTCAAGTCCTTTCGTTCCATTGTGAGTATCTTCTCGCTCTTGACTAACTGGTAGTTGTTTCTCTACTTGCTGGTAAAAGTTCTTCTCGCACTCTTTACAGCAATAGTCCTGATAACTAGGAGAGAATACCATAGTATTCGACAAATGATAATCAGAACAAAAGCAACAAGCAACCCAGTTAGGCGGAACAGGCTTCGAGTAGGACGGAAAGTCTCTATCCATCTCGTTGCTGTCACTGTCGCATACCGTAGACCTATAATCTCCTCGATAAGCAAGGTCGCAACCTTCGCACAACACCATATCATCACGTTCACTTTCATAAACACGATTGACAGCTATGGCGCAAAGGTCGCAGTTTATCAGTTTTTCACGCTTTACGGATTGAACGATTGATTGTGTCCAGTCGTCGTAACCCTGTCCGTGTGTGCTGTAACTGTTGCCGGAGTAGTAGTTATATCCGTTAATTTCTCCTACCTTAACCACTGATAGGTCTTTGTCTACTCGGTATATTTCGTGGCTTTGAACGTCAATATCCTTATGTTTCGGCAAGAGATTCGCTATCTTCTGCGTCGTTATCATAAGATAACCTTGCGTTAAGGAAAAATATATCGACGTTCCCCAGCACTTAAAGTAGTAGACTAAGTCTGCTACTTTATCGTAGAGCACAATACTGTAAGAACCTGATAAGCTGTCGAAGGTCTTTTTAATACCAGCGACGATAGCTTCCTCACGTTCAACGCCTTTAATGTTACGGTAGTTCTCGATGAATTTCCAGAACATATTGTGCGTGTCACTGGCTTTTTTACTGGCGAAGGCACTAACCACTCCGTTATGAACCATAACGAATTCCTTGCTCACAAAGGGGTGGTGATATTTCTTGCTAAAACCACTTGTGCTTAAGCGTTGGTGCGTGATAGTGACACGACTCTCCATAAAGTGACGACGGTAATAACCCAGAGAGATTTTATTATTGCTCTTATGGACTAATCCCGTTCCACTAAAATATACTCCTTCTCCATCGTTGTTGGTTAAGAAGGAGTGTCCGGTACTCTGTTCCATTACGGATAGTGCTCTGCTGTCCGGAGCTACTCCTTTCTTGAAAATAATAGTGTTGATATTACACATAGTGAGTCCTCTTAAAGTATCTCGTCGATACTGAATTGTATTCCGCTATCGCCAAGCTCAATTCTTATAGCTTGTTTCTGCGGTGCTCGTTGTGTTTCGTTCCAGATATTAACCTCGTCAAGCGAGTTGATAAACTCGATAAGCGATTCAATACCCACTGAATAGAACAGCTCAAACTCTTCCCACGTTGTTACTGGGAGAAGGTTGAAGCTTCGCCATTCAAGAGTGTTGGGAGTGCCTTGAAAGTTCACGCTTCCATAACGTCCACGCCCACCAAATCGCGTTGATTCCGACGACAAATCTCTCGCATAGTCACGGTAATAGTGCTTTTTGAATTGCTCAACCTGCTTTAAGGTAAGTCGATTCTCTTGCGCCAGTGCCGTTAAACGATTGAGCGCAATCTCGCGCAATCTCGTTTCGGAATACTTGATAACCATATTCCGTATGCGTTTGTCGTTGATACTAACGTGAATGTGTGCGCCACAGCTATCATTGAAATTCATCACTTGAGAGAGTGGGAAGTTCTTTTTCGTTGAAAAGAAATTCTTAAACTCCTTAAGTGCGTCCGGTAGTTGCTCAATCGTTATCGGAATGCTTGTGACCTCGGCGGTGTCGTCCATTTTGCGTGTGTGAAGGCTTCCGTCGCTTTCAACTCGCCAATAGCGTGTGCGCCCAAGTTTATTAGGTTCGTGATAGTCGCCCTTGCGTAGACGTCTATCGTTGCGAACCTTCGTTGAGTATTCCATCTCAATCTCAAGCCCGAACAGCAAGTCCTCGCGCTTTATCAAGGTGAGTCCTCCTCAAGAATTGCCTTAACTTTACGTGTGGTTATCAAGTTGTTAAGCTTGATAAGCTGGTTCATCTCGTCGCGCCACGAATCAGTGACTTGCTCAATCTCCTGAATGTCGGAGTATCTGAGTTCAAGTACTCGCGTTTTTTCGCACATCTCGGTAAAGATATACTCACCAATACCGTTAATGCGTTTAACAGCCTTAATAGCGGCTGTCTTTACGCGTGGGCGTGTTGATTTGATACGTCCGTATCCGTGAGCCCAAGACCAGTCAATCTCATAATTTACTCCAGCCTTAAACTTATTAGCGATTTCCATAAGGTAGTCGCTAACCGTTACCTTAAAAAGGTAGCTGGAACGGTTGTTGTCGTCTTCAAGTGTCGTTATAGACAGCTCATATAGTTCTCGTTCAGTTTCCATAAGGGTTTAAACCTCTCTACAAGGTGTTTATTTCCTGTCGTGCCGTTGATTAATTGCGGATAACGAGAGAATCTAATCCGCGCTCGGATAGACGTTTGTTTATCTCGATTTCCATTAACTGTAAGTGATAGTTGTCGGCTTCACTAAGAAAAATATTGAATTCTGTCCAGTCGAATTCTTTATAGTCGTAGTTCATAGTTTCTCCACTCTAAAAGTGCCGTAACCCCTAAAGGAACAGCCGCATTTAGGTCGTCCGTTGGGTGCGAATGAACCGCAATAAGAACAGAAGGCGTTGTTTATCATCGCGCAACCCCTTGAATTAGCTGTGCGTCGGTGTCGAGCGTTTCAACCATAACAGCGTCCTGCTCTAATTCGATGGCGATTTGTCGAGCGATTGTCGCTATTGTGGCTTTAAAAGCTCCTTCAAAGTCGATTATATCGACTACAAGGCTTTTTTCAGGTTGTCCGTTCCAATAGCCCATTTGCTCGAAGGCGGAGAACGCACCAACCCCGAAGGCTTCAAGCAGCTTGAAGGCTTTAAGGCTCTCAAGCTCTTTCGTGACGTTGTTACTGCCGATAAATAGTCTATATTTGGTTGTCATATTTACCTCTCGTTTAATAGGGAGAATTTGGGAATGGTGGGATTTAAACCCACTACTGCGATTCGTATGTATTTACTTGCCGAGGGCGTTCAATTGTGTGAAACCGCTTTATCCATATCACAAGCCGTTTAACCGGAACGTGTTTATCTATTCCCATAGATAAAAGAATAAGAAAAAGTTAAAAAAAGATTTATTGGTTTCGCCTTTACCGAACCCGTTTCAGTATTACTACCTTTAAGGGTTCGGGTTGTTTACCCGTTTAATTAAGACAAGTGCGGCTTTATACTCTGCCGTACTCACTCGCCTGAGCGGATTCTTACCGTCGAGTAGTGACTTAAGCTTGTCGCTACTCTTTCATTGCCTTGAAACCCCCTATTAACACTTACTCACTATTTGCGGTGCTCACGCATACCTTACCTCGCCCTAACTGTTAGGGCTACCTCAGGTTTCACGCTTCCGCCATAAACCGAGTTGGCAACTGCTTAAGGTTGCTACTCAGCCATAGTGACTGGGTGTCTTTTCGGGTTGTTCCCGTGGGTTCTCTCACCGCTTGTGCGGTGTTCCCGTGTGTGGGTGCTTTCCTTGCACCTACTATTCTAATGGCGGAGTAAGTATATAAATGTTGTGAATTTGAAATCCTTCGGAAACCCGATATAAAAAACGCCTTAAATCGCGCCTTAAATTAGTTACTTTTTAGTAGTGATTATAGATATATCGGATATCCGATATTTTCCATAGGGAAAGGAAATATATAAAGGGATTTTCGGAGTGTCCGAAATAGTGTTGTCACTGTTTCGGAGTTACCGAATCACTCCGATATCGCCCACTGGGGAAGGTATTCCCCGCCGCACGGACACAATACGCGAGGGTACGGAGCACGTAGACCTCCGGAACGGTTGCAAGTGTCGCAAGTATAGACGTATTGACCGCGTGTCACTCTCGCACCCCATACGTCGCAAGATACACGCCGGAAGACGTACCGCAAGAGTACACGCCGGAACCGTCCACGCTCTCGCGTATTGTCGGGCAGGTTGCAAGGTCACACTCCCAACCAGTCGCAGGGAGATACTCCCCTCCGCTTGTTTCCTCCCACAAGATACACGCGTAGGGTTTGGTTTTCGTGTCGTTTGTCGTTTCGTTGTCGTGTTGTTGGTTGTTGGTTGTTGTTACCATACCCCTATTCTGGGGAAGAGGGAATATAAACAATCTGTCCCACTATACAATAGTAACAATACTTACTATGTGAGTACTAGCACACACATATTCTTATCCTTTTCATTATAGTATATTGCAACATATGTATTCTAATTTAGAATATGTATATTAGAATACATATGTTATAGTTATAACTACTATGTTTACATAGTATATATTACAATACATATGTTCTACTTACAAACAATGTAACTACATCATATATAATGTAATACATATATCCCATTTCTAACATATATAACTATGTTATATATGATAGAACATATATATCCCACTTACTTCACGAATTTCCACGATTATAAGTGATTATTGTATACGAGGAGGACATACACTCCAGAAATGCGTAACTACAGGGTAGCAACTATGTCGAAAGCTTTATATACTAGTGGTTACTTATATACTCTTGTTTGTCTAAAGGTTTTAAGCTTTGACTATTCCTGGTGAGGGTTCTGAGGATATGGAGTCTGTTCCTGAGGGTAGTACTCTCGATATGATTCTTCGTCGTCATGCTGAGGACCATTTCAATCGTGCTCTAAAGTCTCCTGCTGGCCTTCACGGTCATTATCAGTTCATGCTCTTCACTATTGCCCAGGAGTATAAGAATCCTCAGCGTTTGGAGAGGAATGTGAATGATTTCCTTGTTGACAGGTTTATCTTCTATTCCCGGCACAAGGAGATTGACCGGGATATGGCTATCAAGGAAGCTTACTGTGATACGTACGAGTACTTAGTTCATCTCAAGAACGACCATCAGCAGGTGTCTGCTTTGATGAAGGATAATTGGAAGCACTGATGACTTTGACAGAGTGTAGAGTTACTGGTTGTGATAGGGATAGTGTTCCTACTAGTTATGGTATGTGCCGCGAGCACTTTACTTCCTTCCCGAACTCTAATAAATTTTACTGGCATATATAACATGGGCGTTGCTAAACTAACTTCAAGTAAACGGGCTGTACAGTTCATCACTGATGAGGGAGTAGTCTATCAGGCTTCTGCTGATTTTATTATTAAGCTGGTGTCTGGTCAGTGGAAGGGTGACTTCATGGTGTTGTCCCGTATGAGTAATGGTGTTGCTCCTGACCGCTTCCCGAAGTCTCCTGTTTATGGAGAGCCTGTTACTACTCATGCTGCGTTAAGTACTGCTAATGATGCTTTGTCTGTTGCTGCTCGTAAGAAGGTAGAAGAAGTGAAACCGATTATAGATAACAAGGTGAGCTGGTAATGGGCTCTAAGCTTGGTTGCCAGTTCCAGAGTGAGTGGCGCTGCATGAAGAACATTCCCGAGTTCTTGCCGCGTTACCGTTTATGTGAGAGAGATAAGGGCCACGATGGTCCGTGTGGAGAAATACCCGATGCTTGAAGAAACAGTTGTTGATGAAGCGTTTATTGCCGAGATGGATTCCTTCAGGAAACCGAAGAACCTCGATGCTGGTCTCTTAGAGGCTTGTAGCGAGAGCGTTGTTATCTTCTCCGAGCGCATGCTTGGTATAAAGCTTTACTCCTGGCAAGTGAAGTTCCTCACTGAGATTCAGGCTTCTATGGATAAGGAGGCAGATTCTCGTGAGTTCGCTGTAATGACTTCTCGCCAGATTGGTAAGTCCTGGGCAGTGGCTATATTCTGTGTCTGGGCTGCCGTGTTCAATAAATATCCTGGTAGAGAGAGTCCTTACAACAACACAGTGGTTGGTGTAGTATCGGCTTCTGACACGCAGGCTAAGAAGCTTCTTGAGGAGATGAAGAAGTTCCTGCGCCTTGGTGATAAGCACATGGAGCGAGAATATCCTAACCAGTATCCTAAGGACGTTCTTGCAAGCCTTATTGACGATGACCAGCGTAACAACATGAATACGGTTACCTTCAAGAGTTACGACCCTAAGAAGCACGGCGAGTTCCTTCTCAAGGACTCCAAGATTGGTTCTGTGGTCAAGTCCTATCCTCCTACGACTGGAGTACTGGGCGAGACCTTTTCTATCGAGATTATCGACGAAGCTGGTATGACTGAGCGTATCGAAGATAAGTTCTATAACGAATACATTTACCCCACTGGCAACGCTAGGGACGCCATACGCATCAGACTTTCAACTCCTTGGGAGTCCAGTGGGTTCTTCTATCGCTTGATGGACCCTAACGATAACATGGGTGAAAACCACGCCCATCGCTTGATGTTCACCATCGAAGCTATCAAAGTTGAGGACCCAGGCTACTACGCTCAAGTAATGAAGGACATTGAGCGCAAGAGAGCAGATGGTCTCCTTGACGAAGTTAACCGTGCTTACTACTGCCGTTTCGTTAAGAGCGGTAATAGCTACTTCGACCCCAAGCACGTACTCGAAGTCTTTGACCAGAATTATAATATGGTAGATTCGTATGGTAGGCCCTGCGACTTAGGCATTGACTTCGGTGGTCAAGTGAAGAGCCGTACCGTAGTTACTATATCCACGCTTGGGGAGGATGGTAAGGTTAAGCGACTCTACCACCACGCATACCAGGTTGGGCAGGACTTGTCCCTACTAGACGACGTGGCAGACCTTATGCGCCGTTTCAAGATAGAACGCGTTATTCCCGACGACTGTCCTGCTGGCGATTTCCTTATCCGTACTATGCGTGAGAAGGGTTGGAACGTCCATCCGATGAACTTCCGTGCAGAGAAGGTAAAGAAATACGGCGGGTTCCGTGCTGCAATGAATCGTGGAGAGCTACAGAGCTACGACGATAACGAACTAAAGATTGAGATGCTTGCTCTGCAGTACTCTCACGGACGTGTACAGAGCGTTATTCAACACGCTCCTGGAGAGTCCGACGACCTCATCGACTCCTTTGTCATGAGTTGCTACTTCTATATCGAAGACATGGAGACATTGAAGACCTTTGACTTTTATGCTTAGACGAAGACCTTATATTCCTAAGGGAGAGATATGCCGAGATTATCGGGATGACCGCCTTTATCGCTCAGATGAAATTGAACCTATTCCCCCAGAACAACCATCTTCGTGAGAACGGATTTACGATGGCTGAAGAGGAATCCTTGTACGAGCGACAGCTCCGGGAACTCCTGGAGAACCCACGTTGGTACCTTGATAATCTTGACAACATGCGCGAGTACAGACTCTCTTGGGTCGATTATCGCCACACAAAGGTCAGTATACCGCACAGATACTGCAGAAAAAGAGATAGTATATAAATGATTCACACCCTTACTAATCAAGTAGAGGACGTTCCTGTCCTCGGTTCGTTCTATGTCGACATATAAACGTCAATACCTCAAAAGACTCAATAGCAAAGAAGTGCTGTCGACCTGGTCGTCTAGTACGACCACACAGACCGTTTTCCCGGATTTCACCTTCACAGCAGTCTTTGAGGCAATCAACAACGACCCAGTAGCTCGCGGAGCTCTCATCCACTACGTCGATAAGGCGATGGAAGGAGACTACGCAATCGTTAAACGCGACAGTCTTTCTTACGACCCTGTCACTGAACTACTTCTTGACGAGAAGTTCCAATTCCGAACGAATGTTCTTCGTAAGATTTTCCTATTCCGCAAACTCACCAACAACGCCTTTATCGAAATCGGTAAAGCCGATGATGGAGTTACCATGGCTCTTAACGTACTTGACGGTACGCAGATAGAACCTATCACAGCCTCCAACGGAGACCCCATCTCCTACAAGGGACGTATCGCGTATCCTGCAGGCCACCCTAAGGCAGGTACCTTCCCCACTTGGGATAAGGACGAGATAGTCTGGATTAAGTTCGGTGACGTTGGTAAGGGTTGGGCTCCAATCGACATGCGTGCAGTATGGGAGACACTTCTCTGGAAGGATTACATCCGACGCTACAGCTCATGGCTCTGGCGCACTGGTCAATACCGCCTTCTCTACAACTTCGAGACTGCAAGCGACCGCGACATCGACTCGTTCCTTACCTACGCGCGTAAGAACAACGAGAACTTCCAAGCACCCTTCATCACTAAGGGTAAGATGCAGACTACCATCCTCCGCGATATGAAGGAGACTGTCCCCCTCGTGGATATGCTCAAGTGGCTCGATAGTCAGCTTCTTATCCTCTTCCGAGTCCCTCCAATCGACGCTGGCATCCCCGACGCCTCGGGACGTAGTAATGCGGATGCACAAAGCAACAATTTCCTTACGCACATCGGAAGTGACAAGAAGACAGTTGAGGACGCAATCAACTTCGACTTGTTCCCCAAGATTAATAAAGGCAATAACCTCTTCCGTTTTGCACCCCACGACCGCTACAGCGAAGCACAAGTCTTTGAGAACCTTAACCTTCTCAAGAATATGGGTGGTACTGACGAATTCCTTCGTGAGTATCTCTTCGACCGTGGTATGGTGTTCAAGGCAGAACAACTCTTTAAAGACCCTGCTGAAGAAGCTAAGAAGATGGCTGAAGCAGTTCCGCAACCAATGTCGGGAACTCCAGGTCAAAAGAAAGATATTAACACAATGCCTTCACGCAGTGGTGCTGACACAGGCCAACGCAAGAAGGTAGGTACAGGACAAGCATCAAGCTCACGTCCTGACCAGGTAGGAGCACAATGATGGAATCTATAGTTGACGTTCCCCACGTAGACACCATGGCTGAAGAGCCTATGATGGATATGACAGAACTTAAACTAGGAGACCCTCGTGTACCTATGTACGTTACGAAGCGCGGTCAAGATACTGAGAAGAAGTGGATTGCAATCTGGAACGCTATTCGAGAAGTCGAAGGAGAAGCAGGAGCATGGCTCGCCGCAAACTCTTGGCTTAAGCAACAGATAGTCACTATCGTCTCACTCGCAGCAACTCAGCAAGTACGCGAACGACTTACATTCACAATCCAAGATGGACAGCTCATCAAGCGCACAGACAATGGTGAAGAGTACATCACCGCAGTTCTCGCAGATATAGACGCTAACTCTCTTGGAGAAAAACACACCCCAGAGGTTCTTAAACGATGGGCAGACCAAATAAACGCAAACCCAATTGTCGGTGACATCGACCACCAGGAGTACGACAAGATACTTTCTGCTGCAGTAACCGACGAAGACGTTCGTGCTATGTTCCGAGACAAGAAGGGAATAGCAAAAACCTTGAAAGCAATTTACAAAGATGGTAAATTGTACATCAGGGCAGTAATTGACAAGAGATACAAAGACGTGGTGCAGAAGGCAAAAGGACTAAGTTTGGAAGCAGTAGTTACTCGTGACTTAACGACTAACACAATCATCGATGGCGACATCCTTGGCTTCACGTTCGGTGTTTCTGGCACTCCCGTGAATTCGAGGGCAGTCATCGTATGAAACTTCCGAAAGTATTAATATTCACACCGATATACGAAGGCAAAGATTATTGCCTGGACCGTTGGCTTGAGTACGCGAGTAAAATCAACTACCCTAACAAGCGACACATTATAATCGACAATAGTGCCACCCCAGACTACGCCAAGAGTCTGAAGTCGCGTGTCGAACCGCTCGGCATGGAAGTGTATCATGTCGGTCGAGGAAACAACAGCCGAGAAGCTCTTACGAGAGCACAAGTGTTCGCACGTAAGATGATGCTTGAAGAAGGATACGACTATCTCCTCTCCATTGAGAGCGACATAATGGTTCCTCCAACCATCGTACAACTTCTCGTTATGAGACACAAGGCAGTGGTTACTGCTTGTTATCTCATTGGCAACGATAAAGTAAAGCTACCTTGTATCACCCTGCCAGAACAGTATGGTTCTCACTGGGGTACAAGACTTCTCAAACCCGAGGAGTACGAACAATTCATTAACCAAGGACTTGTACAAGTACAAGCTGGTGGTATGGGTTGCTGCTTGATGCGCCGTGACGCTATGGAGAAGGTCGGATTCTATTTCGACGCTCGCTTCAAGGGTCACTCGGACATCTATTTCTTTAATTCATGCTTCAATGCGAAGATACCTGTCTTCGTGGATACGGACATCTGGCTTGACCACGATAACCGACCATGGGACGAGGTTGCTGATAGGTAATTGACTATGCAAAAGAACCAACCAACTGGAATGACTGACAAAGATATGACTGGGATTGACGACGAGATTGGCCAAGAAATTAACGCCAACATGCGTCAGCAACTCGAAGCTGAAAAGAAGCTTTGGGAAGAAAATCTCAAGAAGTCCATTGCCGGCGTTAACAACTACGAAGAGCAGTGGCTCGTCGAGAAGCGCCTCTGGCAACTCAAGCTTGAAGGGGACAATATACGTCCCATTACTCCTACGTCTAACGTAGAACTATTGGATGAGTGGTGGACTCTTCAAAAGAAGATGGCCGAGTTTAAGTTCCGTGAAACGGCTTACCTCGGTGACAAGAAACTCGCGGAGTTGCAAAACTTCCGAGACGAATGCGCTCGAAACCTCAAGGAAGTCGAGGAGAGCCTCGCTAAACTTGACGCTTAATAGTGGAGATGACTGAAATGGCTGAAGGAGTTACGAAAGAAGAGATAGAAGCATTACAAAAAGACATTGAGTCTGCCAAGCAGACCCTTGTCATGGATGCCACAACAAAGGTCGCCGCAGAAGCGTCTGCAAAGACGCGAGCGGATATGGAAAAAGAGTTCGAGCTAAAGAAGGCTCTTGAGGAGCAGGCTCGATTGACGAAAGAGGCCCAGGAAGCGCTGGCTAAACAAAAGACCGAGACTGAGGCGGCACTTAACGCTCTCAAGTCCAAGATGGATTCCCTAATTGCTTCACGTGCTCCAGTGAGAGCAGAAGACCCGTTCGCTTCTGCTGCTCCCAAGTCTCCACTTGAATCTTTAACCGAGGCTCAGGCAGAGGCAGTAATAGAACGTGCTAACGAAGACTTCTTCGGTCCGGAAGTCTGGCAAGCGATAAAGAAACAGGACCAAAGGTATTAACATGCAGAAAGCAGAACTTATCAAGCGTTCTTTTGACGCAAACGCAGTCATCTACCAAGGTGGCGTTTCGGCTGAAGGACTCCGCATTAACCCCCTCGTTTGGGAGCAACGCCTCCGCGAGTTCCAGGAAAAACTCCTCGTAGTTACTCCTCTCGCAGAATCGTTCGACTTCACGGGCCCGGGCAGTGACTTCAAAGTAACGATTGACACCGCGCCTACCGCGCTCTCGTCAAGCCTCGTTGAAACCAACACCGTTGGTGTCAGCGCAAGCGCAACCCGCCAAGTTGTCTTCACTCCTTCCGAAGAAGGTACCAGCATGCAGCTCTCCTACGCGGAAGCCGCACGTGCCCTCTTCGACGTTGAAGGTCGCTTCATGCGCAAGCTTGGTTACCTCCTCGCTGAGCGCAAGGACGCACTTGCATGGACAGCAATCAGTGGTGGCGCGACTACGAACCTCTTCTCAAATGCGAAGACGGTTAGCAGCGACATTGCGACTACGGACACGCTTAACCTTACGGATATCACGAAGGCAGTTGCAGCAATTGAGAGTCTCTACTACGTAGCAGACACGCTCATCATCAGCCCGAAGCACAAGCAGCAACTCATGACTGACAGCTCCATCATCAAGTTGATGGACGCAGCCCAGTTCGGTACTCGCGCAGCAGTCGCAAACGGTCTCGTTGGCGAACTCTACGGTCTCCGTGTCTACATGAGCCACGCACCTGCTGTTGCAGCAAACCGCTTGAAGGCAGTTGTCCTTGGTCGTACCCGTTCGGGTGAAGCAGCGTTTGGTTACGCAACCAAGCGTGCGGCACTCATCGAGACGTTCCGTGACATCGAGTTCCGACAAATCAAAGTTGTTGCGACTGAAGAGTACCAGTTCAAGGTCCTCCACGCAGACGCAATCGCAACGATTACCTCGTACAGCGCATAAATTAATTTTTTGGGAGACGGTAACCAATCCGTCCCCTACTTTTTATTTTCACAATGACGAGAGATAACATAGTAACGGCGGAACGCTTGGCAAAGATAGAAACTTCTCTGGACTACCAAGGCAAAAAACTTGACAGCATCGAGAATAAACTTGATGAGTTCATTGAATCTTCTGATAAGCGATACGCTCAGAAAGATGAGTTTGTGCTACTCAGAAATATCATATACGGATTCATTGGCACTTGCGCTATTACTCTCGTAGGTTTCGCACTCAAACATCTATTCTTTCCCTAATTCATGACTCTTCCTCAAAACCTCACCGATAAACAGCAGCGTTCCTATAAGGAAACTCCTACAGGTGAGATAGCCCAGATTGTTACTGGCGACCTTTCCGTTTCTATTGATGCCTCCGATATTGAAATCGGAGCTGTAGAGATTAAAGATTCTTCTTCTGATAACCGACTGGTGGTAAATTCTTCTGGAGAGATTACTACTAATTCTAAACAGTCCGGCGCATGGGGAATCTCTGTTCCTCACGCCCTTGCCATTTCTTCTATGCCCAACATATCTGTTGGCTCTCTTGCTATTACGTCTATGCAGGATGGTGGTAACTCCATTACTATTGATGGGGGTGTCAGTGCTACTCAGTCTGGTGTTTGGAATGTTTCTATACCACACTCTTTGGCCATAAGTAGTATTCCTGCTTCGACTACTATTCTAAGTAACGGTGTAGCAGTGACGAGTACTGTCTCCACCCCCGTCACTGGTACGTTCTGGCAACCTACACAGCCCGTCGCACTAGCTCATTCCATCGCGGTTACCAGCATCCCTACTACAGCAGTCAGTCAGAGTGGAACGTGGACTGTACAAGTACCGGGAAATTTAGCAGTAACCTCGATAGCCGATGGTGGTAATTCAATAACTGTGGACGGTACTGTTGCGGCTACGCAATCCGGTTCCTGGTCAACCTCTATTCCTCATTCTCTTGCTATCACGAGTATGCCCTCTACTCCTGTAACAGGAACCTTCTGGCAAACTACTCAACCAGTTACTCTATCTCATTCAGTTGCAGTTACTAGTGTACCAACTACGAACGTAGCAACTCCAGTCGGAGCTTTAGCAATAACATCTCCTTCCGCTCTTCCCGTTAGTGGTACTTTCTTCCAGTCAGTACAGCCAGTTATACTTAACAACGCGGTGTCCGTTACGAGTATGCCTTCAACACCGGTTACGGGAACGTTCTGGCAAACGACGCAACCAGTAACTCTAAGTCACTCTGTTGCTGTTACGACAATGCCTACTACCGCAGTATCGCAGTCGGGAGCCTGGACTATGCAAGTACCAGGTAATCTCGCAATTACTTCACTTGCGGACGGGGGTAACAGCCTTACTGTTGATGCTCCGGTAGCTACTCCTGTATTCGTAAGACTCAGTGATGGTGCCGCAGCAATTAGCACTCTACCAGTATCTCTTACTTCAGTTCCTTCACACGCAGTTACCAACGCTGGCACTTTCGCTGTTCAAGCGGCAAGTGCTGGTGATGTCGCTGCAGCTCAAAATGACTCAGGTAATCCAATCAAGATTGGTGGTGTTGGTAAAACATCCAACCCGGCTGCAGTCGCCGATGGACAGAGAGTTAATGGACTCTTCGACAAGCTCGGTAAACAGGTTGTTGCTGGTTCTATCCGCGACCTAAAGGGAATTCAGCAAACCATCATTACCTCTTCTATCTCAGAGACTACAATCGTTACTGCGGTAGCCTCGACGTTCCTTGATGTCTACGGACTCATTATTACAAACACTTCGGCAAGCGCTTGTAAGGTAACGATAAAGGATGCTACTGCAGGTACCACACGAGCAGTGTTTAACGTTCCTGCTGGAGACACTCGTGGCTTTATGCTTCCTGAAAGCGCAGCAATTCCTCAAGCGGTAGTTAATAATAACTGGACTGCAACTTGTGGTACGAGCGTTACTTCAATTGAAATCACGGCACTATACGTGAAGAACATATAAGATGGCTGACACAAAGATTACTGGACTGACCGAGAATACGACACCAATCACTACAGACATACTTCCGATGGTCGATGACCCGGCAGGTACGGCTGTAACACAAAAGGTTTCTATCGCAAATCTTCTTACAGATACTATACTGTCGATGAGAGACACCACCACAAACAACGCAACAACCACAGCACATGGTTTCGTTGTAAAGGCGACTGCTCCCGCAGCGAACGCTCTCAACGTGGTTGGTATTGCTAATGCGGAGACTGCCTATACCAACAAGACTATTCTTGGAACAACCGTTCCCTCTACGCAAGCATATGGTGATGCAGCATCTGCAGGTACTTCGCTTGAAGCGGCTCACGCAGACCACAAACACGCTATGCCTGCCTCAGTAAAGGATACCACTGCCCAGACTGGTATGCTGAAAGGAGCTGCTGGTGCCATCACCGCAGCCACAGATGGTACTGATTACTACTCCTCAGCTCAGGCTATTCCTGCTGCTAACGTTCCTGGTGGCATAACTACAGTCAACACGGCAATTCAGTCTCAAGTTGTTGTAGCTGGTACGTATTATTATATTACGGGTTCGGCACTTACTATGCCAGCGTCGTCTAAGACGAACGGCGGTATGTCAACTAATACAACAATGCAGTGGCAATTTCACATGCAGAAGACTGCTGCTGGTACTGCAGGAACGACTATTCGTATCTATCGTGGTACTAACGGCTCAACCGCAGACACGGCAGATGTTACCCAATCTATTGGTGTAGCCACAGCCGCAGTAGACCACGCAATTATAACTGTTACTCTAAAAGTAACCGCCACTGGAGCAACTGGTTCATACACTTGGGGTATTGCAGTGTTCCACAAAGCCGCTAGTGCTGCAGGTTTTGGTACTACGGATGCTACTCCCTTCTGGAGTGGTACCGTATCCAGCGTAGCTATGAACACCGCCTCACTCAAATTCGGTCTTGGTTTTATGAACACTACTGGTACTCCAACTATTCAAGTTGGTGGACTACGCGCTAACGTAAACAACATGACTTAAATATGACTGACTTCCTACTTAAAGAAGATGGTGGCGCTCTCCTCATGGAGACAGGAGACCACATACTGCTTGACCTTGGAGCAGGAGTTATGATTTATTACAGCACCACGATGATGATGGGAATATAGGAGACACAATGGCATACACAACTACAACACTTATCGAGGCGGAGATTCGCGCTTCAGCCTCTCTCAGCGCAACGTCAATCCCCTCACTAACGCAGGTTACTAATTGGATGGCAGAGACGGATGCTTATATCGACCACCTTTCCAGTAACTCCTATGCACAGCAAACCGTCGTAGACGAGTATATCGACTATGAGGGAGAGTCTGAACTTATCCTCCGTAAGAGTCCGGTAATCTCTGTTACCTCGCTTCTTTACAATACCAACTCCCTGGGCTCTGACCTGGGCGAGGGCTGGGCTATAAAGACCTCAGGAACCGATTACGTGCTAAATAAGCCAACGGGCACACTCATCCTTCCATTTACCTCCTTCAGTCCCACGATAGGCCGTCGCAAGTTTAAGACTACTTACGTGGCTGGCTACGGAACGACTCCCCCAGTTGTCCAGATGCTCGCTACCAAGATGGTGGCAGCTCGTATCATCGACTCGCTACTCTCAAGTAACGTCAACGAGGGCAACGACGGCGGCTCCATTAGCGTAGGCAGTATCTCAATAGTTGAGCCTGCAAGCTATGGAGTAAACACCTACAAGACGCTCAAGGACGAGATAAAGAACTTGCAGACAGACCTTGTCCGTAACTTCTCGGTATACCGATATGGCTAAACAGGATACAGTACGTGCAAAGCTACAGAATAAGGTCTTCTCAGTCTATGGGAAGACCGTAACGCTTATAAAGTACCTATCTCCTACATATAATGAAAGAGGAGAACTAGAGTCCGGTTATTCGGCCTCTACAAGCTCCATCACGGTCGTACCATACAATATCACTAACAGTGCACGCCGACAGGAAGTTGTTGGCGATGCTAACGTAGGCGGGATGCAGATGGCAACCCCCTACACCACATCAATAAGCATCAAAGACGATGTATTGATGGAAGGCACATACTGGACGGTGTCCTCGATTGAGGTTAACTACCTCCCCGATAACGTCGTCACAATATTCACTGTGACCAAGAAAATAGCATAGGCTTTCTGCCACTTAGGTGCTAAACAGGCTTTAGAGCCAACTCATACTCAATGGTAAGCGACCAAACACTCGCAACAGACGTATTCACAGCAGTCAGGACTATCCTCGTTAACGCCTCCCTGGCAACAACGACAGGAACCAGTCCAGTACAGACTGCCAGTGCCATCGTTGCTGCGTCCTATAACGACAAGACTCCAGCTAGACCGCAGATTATACTGCGTCCAGCAGCCATTAGCGAGAGCGAATACAAGTTCGGCTCAACTCGTGGAAGGCAGTTCATTAACGTCGTTGTGGAGTGTTATGGTACATCAACGCTTTCCGTCGACCAACTACAAGACCAGTCCGTCTTCGCTCTTAGCGAGAACACAATAGACGGACTTCAACTCGTAGGATATACATCGGACTACAGTTACTTCAGCATCTCTGATGCCAAGTATCATGTAAAGACAATCACGTTCAACTTCGACAGGGCCTAATGGGACGCTGGACAGTTAGTTCGGATACCAGGAAAGCAGAACGAAAATACCGCTCACTACTGAGGAAGCTTGAGACTGAAGGGTCTCTGGCTTTGCAAGATGTAGGAGAGTTGGGTAGGTCGTTCGCTCGAAGCATCGCACCATACGACACCGGTGTGGTGTATAAGAACATCCAGTATAAGGTAAGTAATACCGAGCGTACGATGGAGATAGTGGCGGTAGACCCTTTCGGAAAAGCTCCGGAGGGAATGTCGGTAACCCGCTATCCTGGAAAGGGTGTTCGCAAGTTTCAATTAATTAGATACATGCACGCCAATCCCGGAGAGTTCCGAGGAGATGGGAAGTTCATGTACACGACAAGACAATTCGTTGCCGGTATCGCTCCTGGCAAAGTGAGAGGAAGCTTCAGGCGAGTAGTAGCGGAAATAAACAATACCTAAGAGGAAATTATCATGGCAGCAATTAGCAGAAATAAAACAAAAATCTGGATTGTACCCGCCGATACAGTGCCTTCGACTCTCGTCGCAACCACTACTTTCGAGCCTACACTCCGCCCCCTTGCGTACATCGCAGGTCAAATCCAATCGTACAGCCAGAGCGGCGGTGAAACTGACGTTGAGTCCGTTCCCGTCTTTGGTGGTTTCGTAGACAAGGAGAAGCCTGTCAGTCAAGTAGAACTCTCGTTCGACGTTATCCCCGACGCGTCGGTTAACCCGGACATCTGGGAACAGTTCATCTACGGTACTAACGCAGCAGGCGTTTACGTGATGAGTGGACAGGCCACAGACCGAGCTATCTACATCGAAGCTCGTGAAGGACTTCTTGCAAAATCAATCGCATACAACAACTGTAATGCGGTTAAGGTAGACCTTACGCACAACGCAGACGACAACCAAACGAAGACAATCTCGTTTAAGTTTTCGCCTACGACTTCGGCAGGTATCAGTAACTACATGAGCAAGAGCGTCCAAGTAACTACGCTCCCAGCGTGGACTACGCTCACAGCTTAAATTAACTCTTTTTATCTTTTTATTTTTTATAACGATGAGGTATGATAAGATGGAAGATGTAACAGAAGGATTCAGAGAAATGGGTACACCCGGATTTATCCGGTTCACTATCCGTGCTCAAGACAACGAGTCCAATCGCAAAGTTCACGAAGCGTTTAAGACGTTCTGTGAGCTTGAGTGCGATAACAATTACACGTTTGGCATCCGTAAGCTCCTTGAAGAGTATGAAGCGGATGCTAAGTTTGAAGCTCTCTGGGAACAGATGAGTATGCTCCAGGCTCGTGTTGACGAGTTGGAGAATAAGATTGCTCAGAAGAAATCTGAGCGGGAGATGTTCTGATGTTTGAAACCTACGCAAAGACTTTTGAAATTCACGGCGACAAGTATCTTCTGCACCCATTGACGGGGGCACACCTTGGAAGACTCTATTCTGTAGCTATGAAGCTTGAGAAACTTTCAAAGGACGAAGGTCTTGACATCTCATCTATCGACGACTCGACAATTGCTACTATGCACGAGTTGATTACAGCTACTCTCATGGCCTCATACCCGGGAGAGGACAAGCTCAAGGTTGAACGCTTCGCAGCGCAGAATCTTGGGGCCTTCATTGGTCCGGTAATCGAGGTTAACTTCGGCCGTCCCAAAGAATGAATTTTGGCCTAGACCTTATCATAGGGAAGGAAGCGGAACCTACTTCCGAAGAACAACTCATGTTCTTCTTTCTCGATAAAGGTATAGGGTACAATGAATTTATTTCTTACCCCATTCCTTATATCCTAGCGATGTACGAAGTGGCGGTTTACAATAAAACACAGCAGGAAAAGAGGCAAAAATAATGGGCATGTTCGACACCACAGGCTATGCAGCAGAAGACATCATTATAAAAGCACGCCTTGACCTTGCCGTTAGTTCGGCAGACCTCGCTGGTGCGAAGAACGCTGTCAAACAAATCGAGAGCGACATTAAATCCTTACGAGGAGTCAGTGCTAAAGAACTAGCCTTCGAGGGTGTTGATAAGAAGGAGGTTATGGGAAATCTGCGCCAGAACCTTCGTGACGCTAAGGTAGACGTATCCAATATGGGTCTTGCTCATGGTGAGATGTCTGCCAAGATGCGTAAGGATGTAGCAGGAGTATCGGCTGCATGGGAGAAGGCTAAACCTCGATTCCAAGGTTGGGCTCTCTCGTTCATGCTCTTCGGTATGCAGCTTAAAGCTAGCTTGCAGAGTGTTTGGAAGCAGTCTGAGAAAACCTTTAACGATGTTCGTCACTCCGTGGCTGGCTCTGTTACTGGATTCGATATACTCTCGGGTTCGGTTAAGTATCTTGAATATACTCTAGGCTCTGCTCTCGAGCCACTTGCTTATACACTTATTCCAATCATAGATGCTGTGTCTACTTGGATTTCTGAGAACCAAGAACTCACCGCTACTATCTTCGAGTTGGGTGGTAAGATTGCTGCGTTCTTTATTATTGTTGGCGGCGGTACGCTTATCTTCTCTTCCTTGTACGACGCTATGCTTAAGATAGGGGCAATCAACGTAGCTCCTACTATTGCCACAGAAGGAGCAGAAAAAGCCCTTGGAACGACAGGCGGAACTACTGGTTTGTTCGGTAAGTGGAATGCTCTCAAGGCTGCCCTTGCGCTTGGTATAACTGCCATGATTGCCTACGACCTCTGGGGTCTTGGGCAGAAGGAAGCTACTACCTCGGACTGGCTCAAGATATTGGGCGAAGGAACGGCTCTTGGTTTCGTTGTGGGAGGTCCATGGGGAGCTGCTCTAGGATTCACGATAACGGCTGCTATTATGGTTGCCCGTGAAACAGTCGTGGCAGCATTGACTACTGCAGAGCGTACTAAAAAGAAGATGGAAGATATTCTTGCGACAGGGCGAAAAGCCACTGGACAGGACATCATGAATATTATGGAGGAGCAACGAAAGCTCGAAGTAGCTCGTCGAAGCGAGCAGGGAGTTCTCAAGAATCTTTTCATTGAGCCTTTTGTAAGTGCCGGAGAAACGATAGGAATGATTGACGGAATTCTACAAGGAATGCAGGGACTACCTACTGTTAATAAACCAATAGCCCCTAACCAACTTTCTACATCGCTAGGAAATATTTCTCTCGGTACAATGGACGCTGCCCAAATTGCAGCTATGAATAATCGAAGTGCAGAGACACTCTCGAACGGCTACGGGCCAGACATTAAACAACCCGTCTATTACATTAGTAATTATTACGAAGGAACTGGAAGCATTATGAAGGGGTACTAAGATGGTAGGAGTAAGACTTAAGCAAGCAGGAATCAACTCAGGTAACTGGATTACTATTTACTGTACTGGCGTTATCGTCAATGGCACAAAGAACCTTACCTCAGAGCCCAACGCAACAGGAACGAGTATGGTTGAAGTGCAAGTAGAGAGTTCCTCTAACCCTGCGTACACTATCAAGGATGTCATCGTAGACAACACAACGACAGGACTCGTATCAAATACCCTTACCTACAACCAACTTCAGTATCTTTATCGTACTCGCTACGATGGAACTAACCCTATTTACTTGGAAATCACTGTGTCTGGTGGAACAATAATCCGTGGGTACGATGGTTCAACACAACCAATACCTACAGTTCTCGCCAGCTACGCCTATCCTTTTGATGTTACCGATAGTAAGAACGCAAAACAGAGTTCCTTCAACCTGACCTTGCTTGAGACAGTATAATGAGTTATGTTACGTGGCAGATAACGCACTACCCCTTTGCGAATAATACTTGGGGGAGTGGAACAGTACTTACAAAGTACTACGACCCCTCTATTATACTTAGCCTTGGCGAGCAGAAGGATACCTTCTCATTTAAGGTAACAAACTTTAATAAAAACTGGAGTCGATACTTTAATCTTAACGATAAGGTAGAGATACGACGAGTTATCAATTCCGACGTTACTACTTCAGGGGATATTATTCTTCTCGGAACTGTTAACGCGGCTCCCTATGACGATTCATTTACCGATACAGTAATTCGTGTTGAGGGAAACAACTATTCTGAGACCCTTGCTTCTGCACTTGTCTTCGTTGACGCTACAAGCCTGACTATAACAGACGCTATCCAACTTGCTCTCAGTAGCGTGAGTAACTATAACTCTAACTTCGCCATTACATGGGATGGAAGCAACCCATCAGTCAAGTCTACGGGTGCCGCGTTCCCAGTTATCGGTGAAAAGATATTCTACAAGCCCCTCAGCTACCTACTTGACCAATGGTCTAAGTCGGAGAAAACTGGAGATGGAGACTATTACTGGTATATTACTAAATCAAACTCACTCGTATGGACTAAAAAGTTAGACGCTTCTACAGGAACTTTTAATAGTACGACAGATACTTATCGATTCCTACGAGTCGATTATGACGCCAAGGATATAAAGAACTTTGCTGTAGTCAAGGGTGGGGTAGATGTTGAGAACAATCCTATCGAGAACAGGGCGGCGGATTACGCCTCCATTGGGAAGAATGGGTTTAAGTTCATATTCGTCCCAAGCATCTCAGGTAACGCTCAAACACTTATGAAGCAAGACGCTCTTGCAGCCAACGTCCTTCACATGCGTAGTGCTGCGTTCCCGTTTACCACTACGTGGAAGAGCTTGGTTACAGGTAACTATGTCTCCTGTGCCTCACTCTCCGCGTACAATACTGCTCTCGTTGCTCACGTTCGAGAAGCGTGTAGGGTAGCAGGGATGGCAGCCATCTCTAACAGCCTTAACGGTAGGAGAAATCTTACTGTAGATTTCCCTCCTGGCTCGAAGACGTGGGGATTGGGAAAGGTAATCTCCTGTACCGTGGGGGAACTATCCGCATACGCCATGAATCTTCGAGTTAAACAAATTCATTATACTACGACAGGCGATACCTTCGTCTTAGAGGAAGACCGACCATGATTCTTGATACCTTCTTAACTGAAATGGCAAAGAACATCAATGGGGAAACCAATGTTGTTCCATCTCACCTTACCTACGCTACTGTAACTAACGTTGTTAGTTCTGGTATGACGAGCATAACGGGAGAGATTCCGGTACGCCTTGTTGCAACTAAGGCTCGCAATAATACTATTACTACTCTTACCGCAACTCGCCCAGCAGCTTCAGCAAGCGCGGAAGGTCAACCCCTTGTTAACATTTCACTCTGGTCAGCTCTTACACAAGGAACTGTCCTATCCTCTGTAAGTCTTCCTACTGTACTACAGACTACTTCTTTTGACGTTTACGCAGAATATTCTATAGAGGTAGCGAGGAGAACGTAAATGGGTATCAAACTTAACGGCGGTTCTTACCAACCTTCTCGTAAAGAGGTAAAGCTTGGTATTAACTACAGCGTTATCAATCAGCAAAAGAAGAAGTCTTCAAATAAGAAGGTTTCTGCTGGAACAGTTGAGCCTGTAGTAGCTACTCCCGAATATAAGGCTGTAGTAGAGACTGTAGTACAAGATAAGAAAATAGCTGACCTTCAGGAGAACATTTCTCCTGCAGACCCGGCAGCATTATTTCAAGTTGGAGCATCGGTTAATTTTGCTCTCCAAGGAACTGCCACTCTTACGGCTTGGGAACTCGACCCCAACTCTTTTGCCCTCGACCATCCAGTATATGGAATACTAGATAGCGCAACTCTTAGCCTCGATGGCGGCTATAAACAATGGGGAACAACTTTCCCATGGACGTGGACAGAAGGACACGACTGGGGAGATTATAATTCTTCGCTTATACTAAGACAAATTTTTTGAGGTTATATAGACATGGCAGGAATCACAATACCAAATCAAGGACTTTCAACTACACTCTCCTATTCGGAGTTCAATCAACTTCTCGAAGCACTTAAGGACGGTACTCGAGATGTACGTACATATGGACTTACTGTTAATGGAACTCTAGCCGCTACAACTCCGGTATTTGTAACTCCTAGCCTAGGAACTCCTACAATATTGGTGGGTACTAACATTACTGGAGCGGCGACTGCTCTTACGTCTGGCTATGCTACAAATGTTGTGGGTGGGGCAGGCGGTGGTATTGTATACCAAACGGCCACTAGCGCGTCTGCCGTACTTACTAACGGTACTGCAGGGCAAGTTCTTACTAGTGCGGGAACTACTCTTGCGCCTACATGGACTACTGTAGGACAAGAGTGGAATCTTATCGAGACTCTTACTTATTCGGGAGTGGCAACTAAATCTACTTCGGTATCGTTTGCTTCCTACTCTTGGTTACGTTTTGTATGGAGTCTTCGTCGTTCTACTGGAACAGGAACGACTACTGTAGAAATACAGTTTAACGGAGTAACTACTAATTACTCAGACATTGGCCTTCTTAACCTAGTTAATACGGCTGGTACTTCTCGTTCTTCTGCTCGTATTGGTTCTGTATATGACCAACAAATGAACGCTGGAGAATTAATTGTTAAAAAAGATAACGATGCTGCAGATAGGTCAGCGTGGGCTCCCTGCCAAGGAAGCCCTGGAACTGTAACGGCAGGTTCCTGGTGTCCTTTAGCAATTGGTTGGTATTTAGGAGTGGCGGCAACTGGAATAACTTCTGCCACTATAATTACAGGTGCTAACGTAACGGGAACAGTATGGGTTTACGGAAAGATTTAAATAGAGGAATTGAACTATGACAAAGACTTACACATTTTCTCCCGGAATAAATACCTCCTTTAGCACTCAGTTAAATCAGGATTTCACAGACGTAGACCATACTTTCACGGCGGCTTATTCAGTAGGAACCTCAGTTTCGGCAGCCGCTAGTCAGGATTTAACGGCCACAGTTTCTTACTCAGTGCCTTCCCCTATAAAGGACTATGTAATCTTTAATATGGATGCCGCGTTCTATTCGGCGGCCTCGTTCGCAACTACTGGTAACTCTATAGCCCTGTACGCTGATAACGTACTACTTAAGGACTGGAGTACTACGGACGTAAATACGTCTTACTCGGGAATTAGCCTGGTTACTCCCACCTATTATGTTATACCCTCCGCTTCTCAAAAAACAAGTGGAATATCACTTAAAGTCCAGGTCAGGGCAAGGGCAGGTTCTTCTAGTTCGTCAACAACTTACCTTCGTGGATTCAACATCATACGAAAATGAGACCCAATACCCTATCCATTCCTTTATCTCATATGCCTAACGTGAACTTCCTTGAAGTTGCTGCGGCACTACGAGAGAACGGTTGGATGAAGACTTACTACTACTACATGATAGATAGTAAGTTCCGTAAGTCCGTCGAGGTTCGCCAGTGGCTTAACTCCTGGATTGAAGAGGAGTCTAAAGACCTTCCAATCCTTGGCGAGGGACAGACTGACCAGCACGCTCTAAGCTGCTTAGCTTGGGTTAAGGAGCAAGTTCACTACATTGGGGACCAGGAACACTGGCAGATGGTTGAGTACTGGCAGAAGCCCTCAGAAACGCTCCTAGCGCATTCAGGAGATTGTGAGGATGGAGCTATCCTACTCTACTGCCTCATGAAGAAGAACGGCTTCTCAGACGACCAGGTATTCATTGCTTGTGGCGATGTAAACGGCGGTGGGCACTGCTACGTGGTATATGTATCCAAAGAGGATGCCGTTCACTACGCCTTAGACTGGTGCTATTGGGCTAACCAGAGTCTTAAGGTTAAGTACGGTGAGAGTCCTAATTATTTCTTTGGTGATAAGGAGTGGTTCCGATTCAATAGCTCTGGAACCTATACTCGAATATAAGTAGTATATAAAGCTTTCCCTATCTCTTTTTAAGTAGGGTACACCCTAATAAGGTATATAGTATGGCACAAACATCTCCAAAATACTCAATGAAGGGTTACAGTCTAATCGAGGCTGCTGCTCGAAACAAGAACGAGATAAAGCTATTCTTCTCCGCCCTCGTAGGAGTACTGGCCTTCATGGCAGCTCCTTTGAGCCCTCCTTGGGGCGCGATGGCTGCAGCAATGATTGGTTTCCTATCAAAGCTAGGAGCAGATGCAATCGACTTTTACTTCTCTGACGTAAAGGTAGATGCCAAATAAATAATTTTCTTCTTTAATCTTAAGCCCGTTAGGGTTTACAAATCCAAAATAGCACGACTTGATTGTGTTATGTTGGGGGTTCAATATATATGGCAAAGAAATCAATCGCATTGAAACTTGTTGCTGGTGGCCTCGTAGTCGCAGCAGCCGGTATGGCCGCAGGAGCTATGCTCTTCCCGGTCACACACGAGACCACTGTAACGAAAGAAGTTATCAAGACTGTTGAGGTTCCTGGTCCTGTTACTACGGAAGTTCAAACTGTTGAAGTTCCTGTTGAGAAGGTTGTCTACGTTGACAACGGTAAGCTCGCAGACGTTCTTCAGTCAATCTATGATGCAGATGGTGACGTTCAGTACGTTACCACTGACCTTGATGATACTGAGATTGCACTTATCGCTGACCGCCTCGTGTGGGACAACGATGTTCTTGCAATCGCAGAAAACGCAGTCCGAGACCAGGCCTTTGATGTGCTCCACAAGGAACTCATCAATGGTACGAAGCTTGACCGCACCGACATGGAACGCCTTCGCGTTATGAACGACAAGGGCGACATGTCAATCGTTGACCGCGACTACGACGACAAGGACGCAGATGTTCTTGTTATGGCAAAGTTCGAGCAAGACGACGTTAAGTACGAAGCAGACTTCCTTGTTGTTATCAAGGACGGCGAGCTCGACGACGTTGTTGTTGACGACATCCGCACTCGCTAAATAACGACCATGTCGTTGTTAGAAAAATTTTTATATTTTTTTCTTATCCTTCTCACACTCATATCGGCCGCTACCTAAATAAGGTTGCGTACGAAACCTATCTCCAAATACATATAACATCTTAGGCGTTATACTATATTGGTCTTCTATAAACCCTTTAGCCAACTCTAGTTGGTGCTCGGCCTTCTTTCGCTGAGTGTCCGTACACTTATACTCCGCCACATAGATTCCCTTCTCCGTCTTATAGATTAAATCTATATCAGTGATGAGCCCAGTTCCGTCAGGCTTATAGAGCTGTACTTCTCTCGCACTCCATTGTACTGGCTCTGATATACCTACGATACCTGGCATATGTAGAAGTTTCTCCAGTGCCATATCGTGTTCTGTCTTCCAGTATCTCATTCTTCCTCCGTGGTCAGGGCCAAATCGTGCTCGGTGTTTCATGTTACCACATCGGTTTGTGGGGCAAGAACTTGCCATGTTTCTTTATCCAGTAGTTCTGTCCTTTACGGATATTCTCTGCCCAGTCTGGGCGTGGGCGGATACTACTATTGTCAATCGACTCAGGTATCTCAGATAGCAAGTGTTCGCTCCCAGGACAGTCTGCGAAGTACCAGAACGTCGGAGTCATTCCAGCTTCAGCTACTCGGTACGTGTGCTCTACGTGCTCCCAGGCGTTCTTGAAGTTCTCGTCGATAAGGCCTACCTTCTCGATACATTCTCTTGTGTAGTAACTGAAAGCTCCAACACAATCGGGATACACTACTACTCCCTTTCCATGCCACTTGAGTAGTTTACCCTTACCCTTGTTCATTGGGCCGTGGAGCGCGAAGTTAAGGTGGTGTATCCCAGCCTCGTACGCTGCTTGGCAATATAGGTTGCAAGTGATTGGACTCTCCATCGTTATATCGTCTTCCATAACGAAGATGTCTGTTACATCTCGCGCAAGGAGCATACGAATAACTTGGTTCTTTGCCTTGCCTACTCCACCATTCTCTTGGAACCAGATATATACGTCTGGGTTCTTGGCTTGATAGTCGTGTAGGAAGCCATACTTGGCTCCGTCAAATACTTCGTCGATTACGATTACCTTAACGTCTGCTCCACCCCAAGAGTTCTTGTCGAGGTTGTATAGGCATTGTTCAAGGTATAAAGGTCGGTTGTAGGACACCACTCCAAGCCCAATAGTCATTTTTTACTCCAGCAACTTCTACATAAGTACTCATTGAATATCAAGTGATGTGACTCTTGATGTCCACAAGCATCGCAAGGTCGAGGCCACACTGAGAACGAAGCCATATATCTTCCATCAACGTATTCACTCATTTCCATTTCTCCATAAACTTCTGGTGGTTCGCTGCCATAAGAAGAGGAACATTCATCTGTCCAACTGTCTGTGATAGAAGGTGGTCAATCCATACTCTATCGGTACGAACGATAGTTCCACCAGCAAGTAGTATGCGATGGCAGTAGTCGTTATCTTCGTAGCATCCACCTTGGAACCTTTCGTCGAAGAATCCTATCTCGAGGAGAGTCTCGCGTGGTATGAACCAGCAGATAGCTGGATACATCTTGTAGTTAGTATACGCGCCACGAGTTTCCAACTCTAGTTGTTTGTAAACCTTAGGGTCGGGATTGTTGGCAGTGGGGCATACTATCCATGCTTCAGTTTCTTTCTGGGCTTGGATTAGTTCCTCTACCCATCCACCGCGAGTGGGTATACCGTCGTTACCTATAAGGCAGAGGTAGTCATAATCCCCCTTGATAGCTGCAGCGATGCAGTGATTCATAGCGAAGGCGAATCCTTTAGCATTTTTATCCGTGTAGACAGTACAGTCGTATGAACTACTAAACTTCTTATGCGCTTCGTGGAAGCGTTTCATAAGCTCGTCTTGGTTCGGGTGATTAGTTCTTGCCGTAGCGATTAAGACTTTTGCCATAGGTGTTTCCATAACCTCTCAAGTATCCAAGGATTATTTCCTTGCTTACTCCATTCTAAGAGTTCGATATAGAATGTTTGCGGCTTGGACTTTATAAGGCTTCCGACAATTACGAACTGTCCACCAGCCACAAAGTCTACCTGACCGGGCCACTCCCCAATCCATTTCTCGTAGGCTTCCTTCAATGGAATACCTGGGTGGTCTGGAGCTCCTATAGCGTCTGCTACGTGCCTCTGAGAGCCCAATAGACGTATCTGAGTGTGTGTACCACCCATCTGCTCAAGGATGTTCCTACAATGGTCAAAAGGCCTACCCTGAACGAAGAAATACTGCCCTTCAGGGTCAATAGAGTTGTAGTTACGCACGATATAGTGCAGGAAACTGCTTGGTTCCCTTCCTACGTTGGGCATGTCTACGTCCTTCGTTATGATAACTACTTTATCTACTGGCGCATGTTCCGTCCAGGAAGTGTCCTCTTGGTACTTGGCTACGATTAAGGTCTTCATTGTAGTTTGTTATGGTACTCTTCTCCGCTTAAATGTATAACGTAGAAGTCTTCCCAGTTGGAAGTCTTGAGGCAGTGTCCTTTATCGTAGGCATCAATACCGGAGATACATTCCACTCGAAGATTCAAGTCTTTGTGATAAGGTATTGTTGTAAAGAAATCGTAGTGCATTAAGGTGGCGCCACCATATCCCCAAACGAACTTCTCTGGATGATAGGTCTCTCCTCCCTGCGGCTCTCCGTTTGGTAGTACGTACTTTTCTCCTTGATATGTTACTACCAACCCACGATGTGCTCCCTGTCCTCGTTCACCAAGCTTCTCAAGTCGATGAGGGGCAAGGAAGACACTATCCTTAACTAACCGAAGGAAATTAAAATTTAGATGCACTACTTGGTCTGCTTCTGTAAAGTAGATATACTCTGTGATAACATTCTTCTGTCCCCACAAAGCAAGTTCATAAGGCAACCAGATAGGGTCGATGTCGTAGAATTCTACAACACTAACTTCGTGGCCGAGGGATAAGACTGTCTTCTTATCCTCCTCGTTAGCCACGCCAACAACAATAAAATCGGGGAGTAAGTCTTCTGCTACTGAATCAAGAGTCTTCTGGAGATAGCCTTTTCTATTAGCAGCCGCGCTGGGCGCTGCCTCGCTTACTCCCCCGAAAAAAGGAATAAAAACAGTTAAGTCCATAGAGACAACCACTCGTCACGAGCCTTGAGGAAATGGTCTCCGTACTCTTTGTCGTGCTTGAGGAAGAACTTCGCAGCAAGATTAGTGTACGCTTCGTAGTATTCTTCGGCAGAATGTCCTTCTTCCATAGAGTACTCTATCGCCTTCCAGAGATTATCGTTAAGCCAGACGCTTGGTGCTTCTTTTACAAGACTCTTGTAGGGGTCGCTGGCGCGTTGGTGTCGCACGGTTGCAGCACCATTAATAACCATAACAGCTCCATATGCGTCGAGAGTCTTCTTGATAAGAAGTCCAGACCAGATGTCACCAACACGGTTGTAGCGTCCATTGAGCATGGGGAGTTGCCACATGATTGGTGTGTACTCACGTCGCCAAGCAGTATTCATAATACAGCAAGTGACTGCTACGCCCTTAGGCATGGCAAGTACTATATCGCTGAAGAATTCGTGCTCCTTTGGTACGGCAAGTTGGGTAGCTGCATCATAGTCGAGAACTCCTTCCCAACCACCATACTGTACTGCTACTTCCTTCAACTTCCTATCCTGATAGGGGAAGCCACGCATCTGAAGTTCTGACGATGTAAGCGAGCCTACGTCGAAGTACTCACTAAGGACTGCTCCCTTGTCGAATACCTTTTCGTATTCCTCGAAAATATCTCCGAAGATTCCTGGTCGTACATCATCGTCGAGAGTACAGAAATAATCTGCGTCAGTGTTGTCGTATGCCCACTTGAAAGCGAAACTACGAATCATGTCTGTCTTCGTAGGGATATACTTCGTCGTCAAATCTTTGTGGCAGAGTTGAGTGATTTTACAGGAAGTAATTTCCTTTACTTCTTGTGGGATAGTAGGCAAGTCCCACATCAATACTAGGTGTACCTTGTGTTTAACAAAGAGGACACTCCAAGAAGCAATAAATTTATCTACCTCTATAGGTCTATTACTTGGAACAATTACTGTCCAGTTACTCATTTGAGTGTCTCCGGGTGGGCAATAGTCCACTCCACTGTCTTCTTAAGTGCTTCCTCGAAAGGAACTTTAGGTTCCCAACCAAGAGCACGAATCTTTGTACCGTCAAGTCCGTAAGCGTAGTCGTGGCCAGGGCGACTCTTGTGGAAGTCGATGTAGTCAATCTTAGGAACAACTCCCATGAAACTACCGATAAGGTTTACAATCTCAAGATTGTTACGTTGAACTCCTGCCTCGACGTTATAAGCTTCTCCTACTACCCCGTTCTGGATAAGGAATAGATACGCGTCTGCTGCAGTACGGGCGTGCATCCAGCAACGGATACCAACCTCACTAATAGAACCATCCGCTCCGATACGGCAGTGGATAGTCATAGGCTCTCCGGCAAGGATGCGCTTCATCGTGCGAGGAACAAGCTTCTCGCTATTCTGTCGCTCGCCAAAGATGTTTACCATGTACGTGGTGATGATGGGTAGTCCGTGCGTTACGTGAGCCGCAAAGCCAGCACAAACCTGACCTGCCTTAGCTGCCGCGTAAGGATTGCTCGGGTGGAATGGAGCAGTCTCGGGAAAGGGAATACCGTTCTTGACCGGGCCGAACACTTCATCAGTACCGCAGTTAATGATACGCTCTGCTCCTCGTCCTTCTCGCTTCCTCATAATCTGCCAGTCAAAGAGCTTCTGAGTGGAGACTACGTTATCGACGTAGAACTCAAGCGGGTGCGTGATGCTACGGTCTACGTGCGAGTTGGCTGCAAGGTGGAGGATATAGTCGATGTGTCCGAGTTGCTCGTCCTTATGGTCGGGGATACCATCTGCAAGGTCGATGCGAACAATCTTCAAGCGATTAAGGAAGGGCTTGATAGCTTCATTGTCGAGAAGACGATTGTTGTCTCCGATGTGTGTACCGCGTACGACAGCAACTACGTCCCAGTCCGTCTCCTTGAGTATTCCTTCGACACAATGGCTGCCTATAAAACCCGCAGCCCCCGTTATCATAATTCGCTTTGTCATTTAATAGTCTCCAAAGCCTTAGTCAATTCATTGACCAGCTCTTCCTGCTCTTCGTAAATAATACTCTTCGTCTTATCCTCTACCTTCTGTCGCATCCAAAGGATACGGCACTCGATAAGCTCGTGGATAATCGTAGCCCTCTTAGCTTCTTCTGTAAGGTCATAGTACTCGTCGCCCTTGACGATATTGATTGTCTTCTCAGTGAAGTCGCAATCTCCTCGAGCTACAGCATCTTCTACTAGACCTCTTTCGATTGTTATAGTGAATGTATGAAGTCCTACAATAGGAGCGAACTTCTTTATGATTGCCAGTTCTTCTGCTCTCTTCATTATTTACCTCGATACCAAATGGATAGATTCTTTACGACGTAAAGGCTACCCTCGTGCATGATTGAACCCATATGTCCTGGGAACCTATTTCCATCAAAGCTTCCACCGCAGTGTGGGCCGTGTGGGTTTGAGCAGGTATATAGTGGAAACGAAGGAACTTCTCCGACACCTTCCTGTATACCTTCATAACGAAGGATGTTATGTGGACAATCTTTTACTTCGGTAAGTCTCCACTCAAGAGGTAGCTCAAGCTGGGCTGATTTTTTGAAAGCCATAATATCTTGCAGGGCCTCTATTTCTGGTCTCACTATTATTCACCTTGAGGTATATAAATCTTTCGACATCATTTACACTTAACCTTGCTTAAATAATTATAGGCCACTAGGAGTCTGTCGGGAGAGTCCTCAAACTTACCTAAGGCAGTATTACAAGACGAACAAAGTAATCCTCTTACTTTTCCTGTATTATGACTATGGTCCACATGTAATCTTCTTTTAAATAGCTCTTCTGAACGGCCACATATAGCGCAGCAGGAGTTCTGCTCCTCTTTTAATTTGAGATAGTCTTCGGCAGATAATCCATATCTATTTTCTATGTGCCTTAAATGTTTATTCGGTGTAATACTTGGATTAAAAGAACTATATCGTTTACGGTCTTCGACCAGACATTTTTTACAACGAGCTACTAGCCCTGATTTAGTTGTATTCCTGTAATTAAATTCTTCTACTGGCTGCAAGATAAGGCATTTGGTACACTTTTTAAAACGATGGTCTCCAATTCTAAACGATTTGAAAATCTCTTTCATTTAGCACTCCCGTAGTCCTTAGCGAGTGATGCTTCTGCTACGAGGGGTACTACCATATTCGCGCAGGACTTCATAAGCTCAACAGTATCCTCTGACACTTGCTTAGCATACTCGTCGTAGCACTCAAGCACTATCTCGTCGTGAACGGTGATGAGTAGCTTGATGCCGTACTCCGGGTGCTTCTGGGCGTAGTCGTATACCTTGATACAAGCCATACGGATAAGGTCTGCCCCATAACTCTGAATAAGGAAGTTAAAGGATTGGCGCAGACTCTTGAAGTCTACTTGTCCTCTGTCGTCTTCTCTAAAGTGTCGCTTTCGTCCTGCGAAGGTACGGACACTGAGTTCTTGAGCAACTGTTTCATGCGTCTTTTGAATCGCACTCTCGAGCTCGGGGAATCCCTTAAAAAAATTCCCGAGTAGTACTTCGGCCTCTTCAACTGTAACATCAAAATCCCGAGAGAGTTTGTGCGCTCCCATTCCATACGGGATGCCGAACGAAAAGACTTTACCTTTGTCACGGTCCTTCGCGTACTCCTTCCTGATACTTCTGTATTCCGGGTGCTCTTCATATAGTTTCTCCTCGGGGATACCGAGATTGAATACGAGGTTTGCGTTGATAAGGTGCAAATCTCCCTTGTTGTTTAGTATTCTAATAAGGTTAGCGTCCTGACTTAGTTCCGTCATAATTCGGAGTTCTTGCTGACTGTAGTCTGCTGCGATAAGAGTCTTACCGGGAGAGGCTATAAAACAGGAGCGAGTATTGACTGGGAATGCTTCGTTGACCTTGGGCAACTGCTGGATGTTGGGGCTCTGGCAGGATAGTCGCCCTGTAACTGTACCAGTGTCCTTGAAGTGTGGACGTACTCGTCCATCGTTCTCAATCATTGCTGGCATAGGGTCGAAGAAGGCCGAGAGTAACTTGCTGATAATCTTGTACTTCTCAAGTTCCGTTACGAACTCGTGTTTACCCTTGAGGGCTGCCATCGTTACCTTACCTGCACTTGGTGCGTCAGTCTTCTTACTACGCTGGATAACTGGAAGTCCTAACTTACCGTGGAGTATCTCCGCGAGTTGGGCAGGGCTATTGAAGTTAATACTACCGACGATAGAAGGCTCGCCAAAGATAGTGTGCTGAAGGGAGTACGGGGTACCGAGTATCTCGTACATCTTCTTTGTAGTGTTAAGTAGCTCTGTCTTGAGTTGGGCGGTAATCGTCTTGACTTTCTCTTGGTCGACGAGGATTCCGTTCATCTCCATATCCATAAGTACTTTGAGGAAAGGCATCTCGACGTTACGGAAGAGGTCTACTACTTCATCTTCTTGGAGTTTGTTCTTGAGTACGTGAGCGAGTTGCCACGTCCAGAGAGCGTCGTTAGAGGCGTACTGGTAGAACTTCTCCGTGTGATATCCGTCCTTAACAGCGTCCTTAAACGACATAGTTTCTTCTACGTCGAGGTATTTCTTAGCGAGGACTTTGAGTCCTTTCTCGCTCTCCTCATCAATAAGGTGCTGAGCAACCATCGTGTCAAACCATTCCTTGTCGCGTATATCGACTCCATATTTGTGGAGTATTTTCGCGTCGTAGATAATGTTGTGTCCGATGATAGTGTTAGTTCTCTTGAGGAACTCCCCAAGAACTTTACAGCCTTGTGGCTGGTCGAACAGGTCAACATATACAACAGTACGTCCATCGGATACCGAGTAGCCTTTACCAACGAGATTATCGTAACGGTTGTTCTCGTCGATAAAGTTGGTTTCTGTATCAATGGCAACAACGAACCAATTAATCTGCGCTAGTGCTGCACAGGCTTCGTCTGGTGTTCGTGCGTATATGTTTGTTACCATTTAGTTCTCCTTTCTTATTGTTGCGGGGAATAGTGCGTGGACTTCTTCATTGGGAGTGACTTCGGTGTGGTCGACATCGAAGAGGAACTCGTCAACTGAAATCACGGTGTGAAGTATTGCGTTGCTCATCTTAACCTCCTTATGGTTTCTTACGCTCCTGCAATTGGTGGATTGCGGCGTAGAGTTCTTTCCAATCCTTAACTCGTTCGTGAGAATATCGGGAGGGGGTTACTTTATTCCAAGGTCTCTCAAAGAGATAGGTATAGGTCTTGTGGAAGTCTCGACTAGCTATATCGTCGAGGTTGTGTAGTCCATCATCGACGTGAGCGTCAAGTCCTAGGCGTTCACAGAGCCATCCCTTGTCCTTATTGAAGTATACTCTTTCAATCGGGAGTCCGTGGCGGTCAAGCCATTTATAAGTAGTGTCGATAGCTTTGCTTGAGCGAGAAGTAATAAAGTAGGGCGTGTGACCTTCTCCCATTAGTTTGTGGATAGTATTAACTGCTCCTGTAACGCTAGGCAGCTTCTCGAAATGGTCGTGGTACATAAAGCTATCCATAAGAGCTTTCATTTGTTCAGGACTTGATGCTTTCTTGAAAGACTTCTTCAAATCCCATTCTCGAATGGATACTGGTTTTACATTATCGAAGTGTGCGTGGTTGTAGTAGTCGGTAAGTCCGGTAACGTACTCTGCTACTACATCGTCTATATCTATTCCCAACTTCATTGTTGCTGCTCCACTACTTCAATAAGAAGTCGTTTCTTATCGTGCTTTGAACCGTAAATTCCAAAGGATTCAGCGAGTTGTCGAGCCATAGAAGCGAATGCTTCTTGTTCACCAAACGCATCGTCTGGACTTTCCTCAAACACTCCGCAGATGTCGCTCTCTCGGTCTCTATAGTAGAAGCCATTGTCAACTTTAGTTACTTCTATAGTCCAGTTCATACTTTATTCCTCAAGCGCTCTGCTACCGTGACATTAAAGAAGATTGCAGCCGCGTGGTCTTCGTCAGTCTCTCCAGCAATCCACTGCATGAAGTGACGCATAGCACTTGACTTAAATCGTTCTACTTCTTCTTTGGTTTGACTTTTTTCCCAGTTGCGCATGCCATATTTCGTTTTACCTCTCTCCATTAGTGCTGCCCATCGAGTGAGCATCTGTTCATTATAAGGAACGTCAAGCGGAAGGCAGAGGTAGAAGTCTGGCTTACCGTCTTGAAGGTCTCTAACCATACCAGTAGTGTATTCCTGCCTCTTTCCACTATCTTTGGTTATGAAGTCCATTAGTAAGTACCTACCGATTGGTTAACTCGTTCGTTGTATCTCTTGTTACGAAGTTCATCCACAAGAGCTTGCTTGAATTTCTCTATCTCGTTGATGTCAGAATTGTGTACGAATGCTCGGAGTTGGTCTGGTGTCATAGATAGATACCTCTATTGGGTGTGCGTGGTTTAATAATGTTTCGACAAAAAGTAAAGAAAAAAAGATTTACTTAAGTTTGGTACGCTGCTTCTCAGCCCTACGCTCAATGCTCCAAGCGGAGCAGTCAAGACACTGGTAGCGTTGGTTCTTACCAGTCTTCGTGTAAGAGTATCCGCGTCGTTGAACGTGGTCACTCGCACAGTTAGTACAGGCGAGCTCTTTACCAGCATAGAGAGCCATGTTGGGGTGCGTAGTACTCCAGGGTCGAAGCTTCATATAAACCTTCTCAAGTAGGTCTACGTCCTTCCTATTGTACTTTACCATCTCTGCCCAAGCGGCGTCGTCGCCTTTCAAACAACCGAGCCAGAGGTCGAATCCCTGGTACTTGTTGTGCTTGTCCTTGCGTCCGAGTCCTAGCGTCTCTCCGAGGTCGTCGAGGCTGTTGCTGTTGAAGTTGAAGTGCTTCTTGGCTACCTTTTTCGTGTCCACTGTCTTGTAGGGCTCCGGCGGAGGAAGTCCTTGAACAAGGAAGCGGGCGTTAGTCTTACGAATGTCGAACTGGTCTCCGTTGTGGGCTACGATGATGTCGGCTTCAGAGAATAGCTGGTGAACTGACTTCACTAATTCCTTGTCGTTCGTAGGGTCTTTCTTGTACAGCTTGAAGTCCGGTAGTGCGACTCCGTGGGTTGTCTTCTCCCCAGCCCATTTATAGGCGTAGGTGAGCATATACCACTGACTGTCGTAAGCAATTACGTTCTGGTCGTACTTGCCCCAGACGTAGGCCAGATTAGGCGCAGTCTCTATATCGAAGAAGAGTATCTTAGGCTCCTCTACATCTCTTGATTTTTTGGTCAATTTGTGTTCTCCGCGTAATATGTTTTCAAGAGTCATAAAGGGTTCACCACCTTATTACTAAGTGGGTGAATCCTTTATAAAGGCTCCTAATCCTTTTGTGTAGTTACGTACTTCACAACCCGGAACTCTCCGGTAGTATCGAACTCGTACTCTTCCCATTGTTCCATAGCTTCGGTTTCGTCCATAAGGAGTTCACGAGCTACTTCGCAAGCGCGTCGAAGGTCGGTAAATGCCCACTCTTCTTCTCCGGAGAGGACAAACCACTCATCGTCGCAGGGAGCTTTGTATTCGATAACCCATAATGCTTTTGCCATAGTTTCACCAGAATCCGTCTTTAGACTTTTCTGTATTCTTTTTTCGCACGAGGTCTCCCCGTCCGATACTTTCGAGGAACTCGTTGAGGTATCGTTCTGATATTGTGTAGGACTTGTTCCACTGGTAGTTGACGTGTTGCGCGACATCCCTGTCGGACATGCCCTTTCCACCACTGTACCTGTACCAGTCTTGGAGGAGCTTGATGAGCTCTTCTTTTTGGTCGGCGTAGTCTTTCTTGAGCACGTTGGTGAGCACGTAGAGGGCTCGCTTTCTTCCGTCGTCGCTTTCCTTGAACTCACAAGATTCGAGGATGAACTTGAAGCCGGGGTGTTCTTTAATTTGTTCGTTGTTGGCGACTCGGTTGAAGGACGCTTGTCTACGCTCTTGGTAGTACTCTTCCCAAATCCTTGGAGGTATTCGTGATACGCTCGGGTAATTTCTTGTTCTGTAGAGGAGCTCTTTTTTCTTTCCTGTTTTTTCGTGGACTCCCCACTCAGCTCTGATAAGGTGATTGTCTCCTGCAAGCTGCAAATCTGGAAGCTCTCCCTTGCACACGCTTCGCATGAAGCACCGCTTGAGGTCGGATGGGTACACGGCTTTCCCCATGTCGAGTAAGAGGTGGACGTGGTAACTTTTATTTCCACTGAACCACAGCGAGTAGTCGATACCCAAGGCTTTGATATGCTTTGCCGCATCGAGAGCAAGCTCTTTATTCTTTTCGGGGTTTTTGTTGTCGAACTCGATGACCACTTCGTTGCGGAGCATCCGGCGGTGGTTGTATTGAATGTTGGGGTTGTATCCCTCCCCGAGGTAAAGGCATCTGTTCCCCCATGAAGATTCTTCATCGGGTCTGTACACGAGGGTAATTTCTTCTTGTATATCATAGTATTTCTCCAGCCACCAGATAAGAGCTTTCATATTGCACCGCAGGGTCTCCGTTACATTAATTCCACAAAGTCTTCAAACTTTATGAGTACATAAGTATCTTCGTGATTTCTCGTGAAGACTACGCAGGGCTTTCGCCCAGTAGTTGTATTTTCTTTTGCTTGCTTCATCCAAGCCCAAGGACTTGCTGTCTCCGTGTTCTTGCACTCGAAGTCGAACTTGATATATTTCTTAGCGAGGGGGCTAAGTACTATGTCAGTACCAGTTCCTCCCATCTGACGAGATTCAATATCTTCGTCTACCATACCAGTCGTTTCTTGAACGTATCTCGCCCTAAGGCTGTTGCGTACAAGTTGTTGAAGCCTACGTCCTTTTGCTTTAGCTGAAGAGGTTTTCATGCGATTGAGGCGAGGAAACCCTTAAACATAAACACGAGGAACCACAATGCTCCAAAACTTAGGGCAAGGATTATAATCGTTGCTATAGCGATTCCGAAAAAGTTAATGATGCTGTATTCTGCATACTGTATTTTATTCATATTACATCCTCTTCGATGCTTTAAGCATCTTTTCAACTTGTTTTTCGAGTGTATCATTGTAATCAATCTCGTATAGCACGTACTTCTTCTCGGTCAAGTGAACAAGGTGAAGTCGGTCAATAGCCATACCGTATTCCTTCTTAAGGATGTAGGCGTAGACGGCGAGTTGCAGAGTATAGTGCGTGTAGTTACAGTCAGCAAAGCCCTTAGTGACAGGGTTGATGTTAGGCACGAACTCCGTAGTGCGTATCTCTTTACTCGTCTTCCAGTCTACAATAGTGACTTCCGAACCCTTAATGGCGATGAGGTCAATCGTACCAGCAAGGCGCAAGTCTTCGCTATAGATACGTACTTCGGGGTGGAGGCTATGGTATTGTTGAACGTCGAGATAAGCGAGTGCTTGCATCGTCTTTGCTTCGACAAGAGTCCTGTCCTGTAGTTGTAGGATAAAGTCTTCTACCTGTCGGTGGACGAGAGTACCGTGAGCGGCATTGGCTTTCCAAGAGTTGAGCCAGTATTTCTGCGTGGACATGGCCTTAATTCCTTTCGCCTTGAATACTTCGGCAAGCTCCTTAGCTTTCTTCTTCGCGTCGAACTTAGAGAAGAAGCTGTGCACGAACTCTGTTACGGAGTCGAGCTTAGTGCGTCCAACTTTGTAGACGTGTTTCTTCTCGTAGAACTTGAGCTTGTTGTCCCGTAAGGGTCTTTTATCAGTTACCATAGTCCTTTCACGTCCTTGTAATCTTTAGCGATTCCGTTTTCGAGTATGCCTTGTAAGATAACATTCTTATCTTTATACTCGTCTGCCTTTTTAATACTTTCGACAGCAGACCTTAAATCTGCTGGTGAGAGTCTCTTCTTCAACTTAGTGAAGTAGGCTGGATACGAAAGCATTTCCTTGTAGTCGTCCATTGACTTCTCGATAACATCTATCCACTTGTCAAACTCTTCTTGAGTCTCACAGTAGGCGTCGACAATCGACAGGAGTGCTTTGATGTTTGCTATCCATCTTTCCGGCATGTTCATTCGCATACGCGCAGTTGAGAAACCGTGTCGAATGTCGAATATGTGTTGCTTGTAGTAAGTGTAGTTATAAAGCAAGTCCTTGTACTCCTCGAAGTGTGCTTTGACGAATCGAGGGATGTTCTCGTTCTTCGCTGTCGTGAAGTCTTCCCTATACACTCCGTGAAGGCGGAATGGTGGGAAGCGGTTGAGCAAGGCCTTGTGCGCTTTGAAGTCGAGGTAGTTCTCTATGTTGTGGTAGTGGTCTACGTCGTTGTAGAGCAGACTCAAACTAAACTGTCCAATGTCCAAGGACTCTCCAACTGCTCCGAAGGCACGAGTTTGCTTCTCGATACGTGGTTTGAAAGCACCAGCGTCCAGAAGGAATTGTTCTATCAAGTCCCACTCTGCTTTCTGGATACTTGCTACCTCGTTTACTGCGAGGAGTTTGTACATCGTGCGGTACTCAAGCTTTGCTCGTGTCGGGTTTACGATAGTCGCGCAGTTACCTACGAGATTACCCATAATGTCCACGACGCTATCCTTGCCGAAGGATGCTGGGCTTGAGATTCTAAAGTTAGCTCGTCCAAACACTTGTGCGAGTGTTATGAACCAGTAGAGTTTTAAGTGCTCCGGCTTGCTGTGCTCGAAATAGGAGAGGTTGTCTACAAACTCTCGGAACTCCATAGTCTTCTTTGGAGTGAAGCGAGCACTCGCGTACTTCTTGATTAGAAGGTATACCTCGTTACGGTGAGCAACCTTCTGCGTTGCTGTTACCATAATCGGTAGTACTGACTTGAGGTCAATCTCGTTACCTGACCTATCCTTACACGGTAGGAGGTACTTGATACCGTCCTTGTCGAGGCGATAACCCCAAAAGTTGAAGGCATCGTCTTGACTTCCATCGGCAAAAGATACTTTGTCGATACGAAGTTGAGTTCCTACGACGTGCTCGTACGTGAGCAAATCTTTGTAGAACTGGGTGCGAAACTCCGACAACGCTTCGTAGTGTAGTAGGTGGTTTTTCATAAGTGTAAGAGCCGATTTATACTCCCCTCGGCAAACGGGTACATGCAATTTATAAAAGTATTTCTTCGTCCTGTTCGGCACTAACTTCTTCAGGCTTCATCTTCGGTTTACGTCCTTGCTTGTAACCTTGACTTCCGTTATACAAAGGACTAAACGCTCCAACCAATTGTGGTTTACCCAGTTGTCCATTCTCAAGAATGGGGATACGCCACTGTACTATGGTTTGTTGATAGATGAATTCCTGAGCCATGTTTAAGCCAACTCGAACTTGAGTTCGGGCAAAATCATCTTGACGTTAGTCTTCTTGTTGAGGACTGTCTTCTCCGTCATCGTAATCTTTACCTTGTCTCCGATACCGCCTGTGAGTTTCCAAGCGTTGTGTTCTGCTTCGTTGAGCCAGAAGCTAATCTCTTCACCAGTGTAGACACAGCGTACGCTGTAACTAACTGACGGTTCCCCAGTGCGAGCGTTGGTGTAAAGTTTGCTCACTACTGGAGTACCTTCTACAAAGGTCTTCTCGACGATAACATAGTTACCGACTTCGATACCGCCGACACCCTTACGGGCTTTAAGCAGGACGTTCTTGTACTTTCCGTTCGTTGTAATTTCTAATGTTTGGGCAGGCATGGTTGCTTCCTCTTTATGTCCATACTATTGTATGTAGACGTAAATGTAATTGTTGTTGGGGTTCTTAAGTCTTTCGACATCATAGCTTATTGTCGTACTGATTATCGTCTAATCGAGTTGCTGTACCGTCGTTCTGAGATTCGTCTGAGTTCCAAGCTCCTACTCTCGCTGCTGTGGCGAACATCTCTTCTATATCGAACATATAGCAGGGAATGTCTTTGTACTTACCAGCATATTTAAGCGGATACATGTGACAATGTAGAGGGTTCTTTTCTACGTCTTTCTCGTAGTTGTGAAGGAATCTCTCCGCGAACTGCTTGAGTTGGGGAGAACGTACGATAAGGATATTGTCTGTCATTTCAACCTCGGGCTGGTATCCTCGTAGAATAGAGGGAAGTTCTTAGCGAGGCTTGCTCGGAAATATCGTCGTACTGCTCGTACTTCGGGCTCGCTCAACTGACAGAGGATATTGAGTGCATCGTCTTCAATATCGTTCTCTATTCCCTTGAGTGCTCCTTTAAGAAGGTTGGTGGATACGATGTGTCCAGAACCATCTCCAAGAACATCTATTTCTCCACCGATAATCCGTGCTGTCTCAATCAGTGGTTGCGTCATCATTTGTCTGCCTCGAGGGTTACGAGTACTTTATCCCCCTTATTAAAGTAGACCATATTTAGCATGTCGCCGTTAAGGACTTCTAGCGTCTTTATTCGCCAACGAATATCAAGACTCGTACCCTCAGGTAGGGTAACTAAGTCTGAAGCGTTCATTTGGTAGGTTATTGTCTTATTTACAAGCTTCATACTGACCTCACTTGTGTGCGAGTTACTTGTCGTCCATCGTGCAGTTCTTGAGTAGTATACCAACCATCTGGTGATGGACCAAGCGGGGAAGATTCTAACGTACTGGGTAGCACTCCCTTGTTTAGTTCCTCGAGTAGTT
>ERZ869925.128-NODE-128-length-45971-cov-7.021757_pt1 | contig 45971 bp, 60 predicted proteins | sample MGYA00579311_ERZ869925 | MGnify/ENA primary metagenome ERZ869925 (study PRJEB32216, sample SAMN09231817) | wastewater metagenome | place: USA: Maryland | collected 2016-07-30 | study: EMG produced TPA metagenomics assembly of the PRJNA472060 data set (Reclaimed...
AGTCGCGAAGAAGATCGTGTGCGCGCGGCGTAAAATCTACGTTGTCGAGCCGATTCCAAACGGACTTAAGTACATCTGGCGCATGATAACCGTTTGTATGTACTCCAGCCCACTGAAACGTGATATCTGGAATGCCATAAGCGGCTTGAACAGTTGCTTCTGCTGCGAGCGCTTCTTGCTTTGTCGGAAAAGTCGCGAGCAGCCACATTGCATCTGCACCTTCAACACGAGCGCGCGCAATTGGACCCGAGCTTTGTTTGTAATCCATTGCGGCTACGCCGATACGCCAGCGAGAACCGAAGCGCATGAGATAAAGAGCTGTATGATTTCGTAAGCGAGAAAAGTTTGCGAAGCAGTGATGGTTGGGAGTATATTTTGAGGTGCCCTGTGGAGTGATAACCTTTACCAAGCGGCCTGTAAAAGGACGAGCGGTTATACCTTCAACTTTGCGATTGAACATAAATTCGCTGTATGTTGTGTCATAACCGACAAGTCGATCACCGATTTTAAGCTTCTCAATTGGAACTTGTTTAATCTTTCGCGCATTCCAACGGTCCTCAAGTCGTTCGACAACCGAAACAAGAGTACCTACTGGTTGACATTCGTCGCCCACCGCGATGATCCGCTTCTTCGCGAACTTCTGAATCATGCGGTGGTTGAGGGCGGAAAGGTCCTGCGACTCATCGACGAGGACGAGGGGATATTGAGGGAAGGAGGAAGGGAAGCAGGTGGGAAGGAGGATCTGATCGTTGAAGTCGATGATCCCTTCGTGGGCGCGGGAGATGGACTGGGCGGTGGCCTCGAGGATGAGATGGCGCTGAATGTCGGTGAACTCAATGTCGAGCCATTCGTCGAAGAACTCAGCGTCGGACATGAGGGGTTTGGCGCGGGGGAACCTGCCGTCGGGGATGTAGCCAGCGGTCTTCCCGGCCTCGATTGCTTTCAGCATGTCGCCGAATGACTCGTAGAGATCTTCTCGATCCTGCGCGTCGAGTTGGTCCATGAGGGCGGTGAGGATCTCGAAGTTCTTCTTCGTGTTGAGGGTGAGGCGCTTGCCGATGGTGTCAGCCCAGACCCGGTGGCCCATGGAATTGAGGGTCATGGAAGTGCAGTTGGAAGGGAGGCGGGAACGCATCTCGTCTGCTATTTTCTTATTAAACGAGATGCAGAGGATGGTGGTCTTGCGAAGGGCCTCGGCGATCAGGACGAGGGTAGAGGTCTTCGCCGCGCCAGCCAAGGCCTTGATGAGGAGATTGTCAGTGGTGGTGACAGCCGCTTCAACTATGGCGGTCTGTTCGGGGGTGGGGGTCATTTGAAACGGTCCTTGATCAGGAGGGCGAGCTTACGAACTTCCGCTTCAGCCTTTGCAGCTTGTGCGGAAATCTCCGGGGTTGTGTATTTGTTCTGCCAAAGGCCTCCGGTGCCTTTTATGAACATTGCACAGGTGCCAATGGCGGAAGTGAAACGCCAGCGTTCGCGGCGATCGGAGATGCCGGGTTTCATCACTTCCCTCCGAAAAGGAACTGTTCCAGCCCCGGATCATTCAGCGGTTGGCCGATGACGACGGAGGGCTGAATGCCGCGGGGACGATTGACCGAGATCTCTTCTACCGCGATGTGGCCGAGGCGAGAAAGCTCGAAGCCCGCGATGAAGCCGAAGAGGGTGTCGCCCGCGTCGCGAAAATCCTTCGCGGTGAAGGAGATGAGGGCGGGGTGGTACTGGTCAGAGCCGAGGCGGGTGAAGCGGACGGAGGCGAAGTAGGGGGTCATGGGAAGCTCCTTAGAATGGGATGTTGACGGAAGTGACTTCGGTGAACTGTGCATCCTCGATTGGAGGCGCGAGACGGGGAATAAAGTTGGGGACGCGAGCGACCTTCTTCTCCCATTCGACCCAAAGGCTCTCACATACCTCATTCGCAGTCGCACCGTAGGCCTCGACCTTGATTGAGATGCCGTCTTCGCTCCGTGCAGCTTGCCCCCACCAACGGCCGTGGTGAGAATTGTGTAAGCCGAGAGTAACGTTGATATTGTCGGCAGCAAAACGATCTTCAGCACTCATTGTATTCCTCCATGAGGCGGGTTTCGAAATCTTTCTCCTTCGCGCGGATCTGGCGCTCGAGAGCGGTGATAAAGGAATGGTGCTTTCGCTTACCGTCGACATGCGTGATGTGCCAATCTTCGACGTAGTCGGAGAAAATGCCGACATCGGGATCGCGTTCCGCGATGGAGATCTCGACGGTGACGGGGAGGCCGCCGAGGATTGTGGTGTCGAGGCGGGGCATCAGAGGTCAAGCTCCAAATTCAGGCCGGGGGGAATTATTTCGGCGCGGACTCGCTCGACCCGGACCGGGGGGCGGTACTCGGTGATGAATGGTTCACACGAGGCCCAGTCACCGATGTGCGCGATCGGCTGAGTTCCGCGGGAGTAATCGTAGTGGTCAAAGACCGCGTAGTTGCCAGAGCGCAGGCGCACGATGTTCTGGCGAACCGCGTAGGAAAGGGAGAGGGCTTCCTGTTCGTCCGGGCTCATAGGTCGATTCCCAAATCTTTACGGAGCTTCTCAGCCTGTTCTTCGAGAAACGGCTCGTCGAGAAATCCTTCCTTCTTCGGCGCGGAAAGAATTTCCGAAGCGGTCACGGGGCCACCGGGAACGGGGTTCTGCAGCGGTTCCAACTTCCCGCGCCCGCTCGCGGTTTCGAGATGGATTACGCAGGTAGACCCGTCGATCGTGATCTTGATCGCGTCGTAGGGGGTTGGGCTGTTGCCGCCCGAGGGGTTGATCTCGCCCCATAGGACTTTGCGGAAGGCGTAGGCGCGGGAACGCCAATGAACGGCTTTGCCGTGGGAGTCGAGGGTGTAGCGGGCGCCGCCTTGCGCGAGGGCAAAGTCAAAGACCTCGCGAACGTCGGGGTAGCGGGAGGAGAACTTAGGGAGGGGCATCTTACAGATCCAATGAAAGGTCGAGATAAGAAAACTCGGCGAGCTTTGCGTTCGCGCGTGCTTTTCGTTCGGCTTCACGACGGAAACCTTCCTCGATCTGCGCGGCGGTCTTAGCGGGCGGAGCGGGCTGAATCTTATGCGTTTCGAGGAACGCCTTTACCATGGCCTGAGTCGGCTTCGCGTCGGTGCCGATCTTGGACGGGGTCCCGCCCTGCCGAGCTTTCAGCATGTGGTTGAGGAAGATTAGGCCGGGAAGGCCGTTGGCCACCTCGATAGTGTGGCCGGACTCGTCGGTGAGGAGGAAGGCGCCGGACTCGGCGAGGTCGATGGTGAGCGGCATGGGGTGGCTCCGATTGATGGGGGAATGTAACACGGGCTGCAACCTGTGTCAATGGGCGGCGAAAAGCTTGCCGAGGAGGAAGAGGATCGCCGCGCTCGCGGGCATGCCGAAAAGCATGAACCATGAGGCTGGGAGGGAGCGTTTACGGGCCATCTTCCCTCCCGGCAGAGGTGGGCTGGGACAGAGTGGCGCGGTCTAGACCCTCGACAAACTGCCGGAATAGGCTCGCCTCATCGACATCAGCGAACTTCGCCTGATCCGCGTACTGGTCTCTGAGCTTTTTGATCCGTGCCAGAGCCGCCTGCGCTGCGACTTCACGCTCTTCCACATCCCCGCCTGCAGGCGGGGAGGCGGGCTCGTCAGAAGGGAGGGCTTCCTGTCTGGCAGCATTCCACGCGGCAAAGCCCTCTGCCATGTTGCGAGCAATCTCCCGCTGATAATCGGAGATGCCTTGATTTCCGATAGGCCGCACAGGCGCAGGCGAGGAGGCGGGCTTGGCGAGGGCTTCGGTCTCGGGAGAGATAGCCTGTAGCGCGGCCTTGACCTCTCCCCATCGCGTGCCGGGGCGCTTAGACATCTCCTCGACCTTATCGGCGCAGCGCGTGACCGTCGCTTTCACGAAGTAATCGATACCCCAGCGGATTTTGCGGTCGAATTTCTCGGGATCGAACGGCGCGTCACCAATGTCGTTGTACCCACCGACGCCAAGATACATCGCCAGATCGCGCAGAACGTCTTCGGCTGTTCGTTTCGTTGTGGGCTCAGTCACGGTGGATACTCCAATCCGAAGCGACCATGTCGCAGCCGCTGGGCGTATAAGGGCCAACAGAGCCGTCTTTCATGACCATGACGATGGTGGGGTTAGAGAGGCCGTCGATCCTGCGGCGCTCTATATGTGAGGGCCGGTTCCAGTCTTCGCGTCGAGCCCGCCCTCCGGTAAGAACGCTCCGCATCGCCGCGGCGAAGCCCCCAGCCTCAGACACGGGCGTCGCGGCCGGGGAGAGGGAGGCGAGCGCAGCTTGCACGGCGCGGAACTGCCCCTTTGTCACGGTGGCGCCGTTCAGGCCGAAGCCCATCCGGCAGTCGTCGCCGCCCGGCCAGTCGCGAAGCATCTCGTCAACGAAATCGGACACCGTCCGCCAAGCCACCGCATCCACCCTGCCGCTCGCAGGGGCTGGGGCGGAGGCGAGCGAACGATGGATGCCGCCTATTTCAGCGTCGGTTGCGCGGTTCACGCGGTCGACGGCGGCCGCATAGAGCTTGTCGGTCAGCTGATAGGCGTTGATGTAATGCCCGTCGTTCAGCTTCTCGCTGGTCACGACATCCCAAAGGGCTTTCTTGAGCGGGGGCCATGTCGGAATGCGCTCGTGGTCGAGCACCGCCTCATCGCGCGTGGTGGTGGGGTCGGTCATGGGCGGGGCTCCTTGTTGGCGCGGGCACGACGCTCATCGAGGAGCGCGCTCAACCGCGAACGGTGCTGGGGCTTGGTGCTGGCGAAGCGGATGCAATGACCGAGGTGCCGATCCTCCATTTCGCTGATGTAGAGGATCTGGTTGCGATCCCGCTGGCGCCATTGATCGGCTGAGCACCGTGGCTCGTCCTCGCTTCGCTGCGCATGCCAATCGCGCTCTTTCGGATCGGGCAGAAGATTGGAAAGCTCAACCATCCCCATCCTCCCGGCTGCCAGAAACGAGGGCGGCCTCAAGCTGGTCGATGACGGTCTGAACCGCTGCGCCGCGATAAGTGTTCAGCTTCTCGACCGCGTCTTCGATGGCCTCGCGCATGACCTCCGCCCCTTTCCGCAGTGAGGAGAGGTCGGACGAGGCAGGATTATTTGTGGCATCCGCGAGACCGGCAGGGCCGTTCTCCAGAGCCGAGGCCGCGTCGAACTCCGCGGCGCCGTTGAGAGCGCCGGCCACCCACTCAGCGATGCGGGTGCTCGTCTGCTTGTGAAGCTCGGGCGTGAACGTGAAGTTCGGCGGGATGACGCTCAGCAAGGAAAGCTGGCAGATGGTCATGCCGCTCTCGGCGTGGAGGGTGACCGACGAGCCGACGACGCTGCTGTACGGGACGACCTTAGCGGTGATTTTCATCGAAATCTTCCTCGTCGAGTTCAACGTTGATGGGCTGGCGGTCGTCCAGAATGTTGCCGGCGAACCGGGCCGGGTCTGAGCAACCGGCGCGGATCATCATGAGCGCCACGCCGTATCGGTCGGAGAGCTTCCTCAACCTCTCGATCTCTTCCCTCGCCTCCGACAAGGAGAGGGACTGAGACGAGAGGGCGATTGCTGCTTGGTCAAGCAAGAGCGCTGTGTGCTCAGACGAAGGTCCGCCAAGCCTGTAGCTGGCAGCACGATCCTGAAGCCTCGCGATCAGGTCAGAGTGATCGGTCATGCTTCTTCTCCCGCCTCCTTCGCGCTTTCACTCATGGCCGCAATCTTCGCCCGGACCTGATCGGGGGCGATGTATGACAGGGCGGCGGCGGGGGATCGCTGAGAGGCGATGAAGGCGTCGAGGCATTTGGCGAAGCCGTCCTGAAGACCGACGACCTCCGCGGTTTCAGCCGTGACGTTGAAGAGCTGCGCCGCGATATCGCGGGCGGTTGTGCGGAGCAGGCCGATGGTGGAAAGGCGGCGCTGCTCGAGGATGAGGGCGCGGTCTGCGGCGTCGAGGGCGGGGCGGATGGTGGTCATGAAGTGCTCCTATGCGAGGAAAACCCTCGTTCGGAAGGGCGCACGCGCCCCTCCTAGGCGAAGGTTTAGTTCAATGAACCGTAGCCGTTTTCTGTCTCGGAGCGGATGTGAGATCCCTCAAATCCGCCGTCGATGACCGGGGCGTAGCGATTGAAGATTTCAATCACCTTTGGCCGGACCGCGTCCCAGTCTTCCGCCTCCATCCCAAGCCAATTATTGCGGAGCTTGTCGATCTCCAGCATGCAGGCTATAGCTCGGTCGAGGTTGGAGAAGGTGAAAGCGGAAAGGCAGATTCCCATGGGGACGAAAAAGATATTCCACTCGCCCTGATCAGGGCCGACTGCGAACTCACGGTAACGCCAGACGCGGATGGAGGATTTTACGTCTTCATCCGCGTAAGCTTCGATGGAGGTTTCTTCGCAGAGATGTCTCACCGCACGCCCTCCTTCATAAAGGCTTCGGCGCGGGAGAGGGATTCTTCGAAAACCGCTTCGAGAATCTCGCCCGTGACGGGGAACCAGTTGCGGCCGTTGTTGATGTTCACAGACCAGTTTGTGTGGTCTCCCTGAAGGAAGGAAAGGCGGACGCCCCAGTGAGGGCCGAGGGCGGAGACGCGGGAGATAATGTCGGAAAACTGAAGCATCACAGCCCCCTATAGCAAAGCGCGGCGAAGTCGAGGGCTTCGTCATACGAAGTCACTTCCCGCTCGTTCCCGGCGAAGAAGAGGAGATAGCGGCCGGGGGCGGAAAGGCGCCAGCGGATGCCGAGGGAGGAAAGGGTGAGGCGCTGGAGGCGGGTCATCATGTTTACCTCAAAGGCCCGGCCGGGCTCATCAGTTGCAGGTAGCCGGGATACTGCAAGACCGGGGCAAGCCCGGTTTCGTCTTAAAGGATAAAACCGTACGCGATGCAGCTGTAACGGAGGATGGAATTGAGCTGCTTGTAGATCATGAAATGGTTCCTTTGCTCCGTGAACTCAGTGCGAGGAATTTCTTCGCCAGTGCGTCCGAACGACGCGCGGCGAGGGTTATGATTGTGAACCTGGCATGATCGGGGCTGTTATATCCCTGTGCGATTGGATCGAAACCAGGAGCGATGGTGTCTCGGAGTTCGAGAAAAGCGTCGTGCGCTATTTCACGCTGCGCGGCTGAGTGTTCTTCCTCGGTCATTGTGGCGCCCTCACCTGCCGCGCCAGCGCCAGCAAGCGCCGCGCGTTCTCGAACCAGTATTCCCGGCGGAAACCGCTTTCGCGGAGCGCCTGCTTCCGCGAGAACTTGACCTGTTTCAGCAGTTCATCGAACATTCCGCGCCTCCCTCACTTCCGTCCACAGACGCCAGCCGAAACCGGCCATCAAGGCAACCCAAAAGCCGATGATGATCCAGAGCTTAACCATTCGTTCCTCCTTTAAGCGCATGCGCTCGTTTCGCGGCTGCTTCCAGCCCTTTCAACACTTTCGGATCGCGCTCTTTCGCGGCCCAAAAGCTGTACCAGTAGGTTACGCCTTGCGGAGTCGCTGCCCACTGTATCCCCATCGGTGGCTTGCCCACAATGTGCGCGATATGCGGGAGGAGGCGAAGGATGTGTTCCGCGCTCGGCGCCATCCGCGCGATATCATACGGAGGGGGAACGTAAGCCAGCTTTTCTTCCGCTGTACGGGGGCCGGACAGATCCCGCTGCGCTTGGCGGAGCATGCGATCAACGGCGAGCCCCGCCCGCTTATCTCCGAACACGAAGGCCCTGAACCAGAACCGCGCGCCCTGCGGCGTTAGCGCCCAGTTCACATTCTCCGGCGGCAGTTCCCCCGCGCCAAAGCGCCAAGTGGGTTGGGATAGGATCACCTCCAGTGGAGATGTGTCCATCAGCTTCCAATTGTAGACCCGCTTCGACCCCATGCCCGGCATCCCAATGGTTACGTATGTATACGTATAGCATACGCTGGGGAATAAATCAACCGGCCATGGTTGCTCCATCCTACCCCATTTCCCACATTCCCCCATTTCCGGGCCGGTTCCCGGTGTGTCCGTACCCCGGTCCGCCGCGCTCCGCGCCTCTCTCTCGCCCGCTTTCGCAGCCTGTCCGGCTTTTCCGCGCTCTGAGAGAGTAGTCCAAAAAAAAAAAAATATATGGCTCCTCTCAATAAAAAAGGGCGCCCGAAAGGCTCTGGGAAAAAGGCGGAAAAGCGAGAGCGGTATGGGCATGTCAATGGTTGACAAAGCCATACAGGCTGGCGGCCAACGGACGCCCGGACCCCCCACGGCAACACCGGGAACCGCCCCGACTAACAGGGGATCTAGGGAATGAGTTAGTATTTGGGCCGAATGCGGACGCATGGGGCGGTGTAACCGCAGGGCTTGTCAACTATATGTCACCATGGCCCTGTGGGACGCATCGGCACGCATGCCCCGATCCCGATCCCAACCCCGCGCCAATCGGCCATAATTGGCCCGTGGTGGCGTTCATGCCCCGAGTCGCGGTTCGGTACGTTGCATCGTAACCGCCCGTGTGTTACGCTATTGGGTTGATCGACTCAAAGGAGCCATACATGCCTGTCAATCGCACATGCCAAGAATGCTCAACGCGTTTTGAAACCAGCAATACTCGCCGCGTCTTTTGTTCCGATCGCTGCAAAATGCGTTATCATCGTATCGCGCTTACATGTTGGTATTGCGGTGAACGAGCGGAAACTATCGAGCACATATTCCCACAGAAACATGGCAATGGTTCCGGCGATACAGTCAAAGCATGCCGCGAATGCAATTCAGCCCTTGGCGCTTTTGCCCCAACTTCAGTTGAGGAACGTTGCATTCATCTCGCACAGCGGCTGCGCAAACGTTATCAACTGGACAAACCAATTCCCGAATGGTCGGATGATGAAATTGCCGAACTCGGACACAATCTACAATCCGCCGTGCGCGGTAAAATCCACGAGCGACAGCGGGCGGTGGAAAGATTTCTCTTCCTCACCGCCCGCGCTAGAACGTTACGTTAGGATCAAAGATCGAGCGTCAGCTCCGCCCCCGCCTTGGCCCGCTTTGCCGCCGCCTCGGCGCGAGCCTTCATCTCCGCCGCGACGAATTTGTCAAAATGCGCTCGGTTCTTTTCGACCAGTTCATCCAGTTTCGCCAGCTGCTCTTCATCCCCGAGGCCGGTAAACGCTGCCCATTCCGGCGACTTCGCCCCATACTTGGCCTTGACCAGCCGCCGGGCCTCCTGCCGGGCAATCGCCACTTCCGTGCTAACTCCCGACGCCGCTTGGCGCCCAATGTTCCCCTTCAGGAATTCTTCAATCTTCTCTCGCACATGCGCGACCTTCTTCTCCACAGTCGGGAAGCGTTCCGCGCCCCCAACCATGTCATTGAAAATCCGCTGGCAGCCATAGGCGATGATCTTCTGCTGAACGTGTTCAGGGAACTTCTCGAACGGAACTTCAATCGTTTCGGTCTTCGCGATGACAGTCGAGTAAGCCATGATCTTATCCTTAAGGCGGCGGGGGCTGTGGTCCGGGTGACGCCGCATTCCCGTGACCAGTTGAATATGGCTCGGACCCATACCGCACGCAAGCCCCTATTTGAGCAATTTTATTGCGTTGTTGGCCTCGCTACCGCTTTGTTTTTCCAGCCCTTTTGCGCTTCTGCATGGGCGCACGCCCTGCCCCACCCCCACCTCTTCACACCCGCGGACCCCCGCCTTCGCCGGAGCCGGACCCCCGACACCCCCGGACCATGACCCTCTGGCAAAATGTAAAATCCAGCCCACCCATACTTCACCCATACCCCGCCCCGCCCGGTTGACTCCCGCGCCCGAACGAGCTATGATCGCACAGCGATCCGAAAGGACCCATATGGACCTGACCACCCCGATTCGCCTCACCGGGCGGGCGCCGAAGCCCTTGGCGGCGGTTGAAGTGCGAGAGCTTCAGCCGTCCGACTTTGCGCTTCTCGCGACTGAACGGGGGATCGAGCCCGCGCCGCTGAAGCGGTTGGGGGAGCGGCATCACGCTCTCGCCCGCCTTCTCGCGCAAGGTGTCTCGCCCGGTGAGGCTTCGGTCGTGACCGGCTTAAGCGGTTCCAGGATCTCGATCCTGAAGGCCGATCCCACCTTTGCCGAACTTGTTAACTTCTACAAAGACAAGGTGGACGAGCAGTACGTCGACATGCACGCGACCCTCGCCGGCCTGTCCCTCGACGCGGCGGTGCGCTTGCGCGAGCGCCTCGAAGACGATGACGAAGACAAGCTCTCCATCGGGCAGCTTATCGAGATGACCAAACTCGGCGCGGACCGCACAGGTTTCGGCCCGAAGAGCGAATCCACCGTCAATGTTAACATCGGGCTGGCCGAGAAGATGCAGGCCGCGCGGGAACGCGCCGAAGCCCGGCGGAAGATGATCGACATCACCCCCACTGAAGGATCCGCTTAATGGCCACTGAAATCCTTGCTACCGGAACAGGTTCCGCCACCTCATCCGGTGTTGTCATCGCCGCGGGCGGTTCCCTCACCGTCGCCCTCAAGGGCCTCTCCGGCGATCAGCCCGCCCTCGTCAAGATCGAACTCTACGACGGTGCGGCGTATCAGTATGTAGGAAAACTGACAACGGAAGTCCGCGCCCAGGTAATAACCGGCGCCGGTACTTACCGCTTCGTCCGCGTTACCGGCACCTGCGGGGTTTTCAGTGGCTGAGATTCTCCAACCCCTCTTCCGCGAAATTTTTCAGCCCCCGATACAAAGCTTCGCTTCCGCTCTTAGCACGGGTGGTGGGTCCGGCCCTGTAGAGCTCGCAGTAGTCGCGATGGCCAATGGGCTCACCACATCTGGCGATAGTCTCACAGCGGGCTCGAATGTCCCTGCTGGTGAGAAAGGGTGGGTCAAGCGCTCCGAGAGCCTTACTGGCGGCGCGCCTGATCTAGCCTTGCCTGGGCTACTTGAGGACACCTTGTCTGGCACGTTTACCAACCTTGGCGTGGGCGGAACCCGCACGACGGCGATCGTCGACACCTTTCTGACAACCTCGGGAGCCAACAAAGCCCGGAATGTCAACGTTTGGGCCGGGCGGAATGATGTGCCGCAGGAATCCACTCTGGCGGATATGCCGACCTGGGTTTCGACCGAATTGTCACGTCTCGTCGCCGGTATCGGGCATTCGCGTTATGCTTTTTTCGGCGTCACCAATGGTCCAGCTTCAAGCGAGGCTCGGCTGTTTGAGCGCTGGGCGCGAGTGGTGCTGACCAACCGAAAGCTACAGCGCGATTTCGCCGGGCGTGTGATCAACATTCGCCGCCTGCTTCTCGCTGCTGGCACTGGCACCGGGCAGGATGCGACCGATGCTGCCCTCGATGTCATCCCGCTTTCACTCCACCCTTCAGCGGGAGACTACGTTCACTTCAACCAACTCGGGAATGTCGTTGTAGCTGCCGTCGTGGACCGCATCGTCCGCGCTCTGGAAGGCTACAAGCCATACGTTGTGCCGTTCCATGAGACCCATCTCGCGGGCTCAGCTGCCGCGACCGCGCAGACGAATGGCGGGGCCGTAGCGCAGGCTTATGCTTTTGGGACCGTCACGTCCTGGGCTCTCCTCGACAACAATACCGATTTCGCGATCAACCCTTCGACCGGCGCGATCAGCCGGGCGAGCGCCACGGTGCTACGAGCGCAATGGTATGACCTCACCATCCAAGCGACCAACAGCTACGGCTCGTCCACAGGTGTCCTTCGCGTTTATCTCGGCTTGGAGACAGGAACTGCGTTCTATCCCACGGCGCTCGCTGGGACTGGGGCCCTCTGCCGCCCGCTTCGCGATACTAGCATCGTGGACGGTTCTAGGCTGTCTTTCGCGCTACGTGTTCGCCCGTCAGGCGCGGGAACGACGCGCATTCTGCGCAGCTCGACCACCAGCCGCATCGTCGGCCAGTTGCTCACCTCAAACCTGTGGAATTTCATCGGCAGGAACGCGAGTAACACGATCATCGCCAACATCACCGCCAAGGCCGGCTTGACTCACCCTGCCGGCACATGGGGGTGGCTCTATGTCACCGTCGATCTCAACACGCCGAGCGTGAGCCTCGGCCTTGAGCTTGACGGGAACGCGGCTGACTTCACGTCGCCATCGACCACTGCGACCTCTGCTGGGTCATTGAACCTGACTGCCATGCCTCTCATCGGCGCGGGCAATCCGTCCAACTCCGTGCCGGGCATAGCAACCCCATTCACCGGGGACGTGGCGCAATACATCGAGTTTCCCGGCGTCGCCATCGACTGGTCGAACAGCGCCAACCGGGACCTTATCCGTGACGCTACCACGCGTCTGCCTCTCGCCCCGTCAACGGTGCTGGGCAACACGCCAGCTTTCGACTTCCGGGGAACACCTGCGGATTGGGCCTATGGGAAACACTTCGGGTCGGTAGGCGACTTCGCGTCGTTCGTTCCGGCGACCGGGGCCTTCGCCTGAACCCACCACCCATTGCAGGTCAGCAAATGTTAATCGCATCAATTTTCCTCCTTTCACTTTCCATCTTCCTCGACCTTGCCGAGAAAGCCCCGACCCTTGACGAATGAAGATCTCATAATCGAGCTTGCGAGCTTTAGCTCCGACCCCCTCGGCTTCGCATACTACGCGTTCGAGTGGGGCGTTGGCGAACTTGCGGCTCACGCGGGTCTCGATCTCTGGCAGGAACAGGTTCTTATCGATCTCGGCCGCGGTATTATCTCCGTTCAGGAAGCGATCGCTCTCGCGCAGAGCGTCGACCCGATTCAAATCGCCCGCACCTCCGGCCACGGTATCGGCAAGTCCGCCCTCGTCGCGATTATCATCTGGTGGGCGATCTCCACCTTCGAAGACACCAAGGGCGTGATAACCGCGAACACGGAGAACCAGCTGAAGACGAAAACATGGGCCGAGGTAGCCAAGTGGCATCGGCGATTCATCGGTCGAGACCTCTTTAAGTTCACCGCCACTTCCATCTTCTCCGTCGATCCAGCGCATGAAAAGACTTGGCGAATCGACATGGTTCCTTGGTCGGAGCGGAATACCGAAGCGTTCGCCGGCCTCCACAACGAAGGCAAACGGATTCTCGTCATCTTTGACGAGGCCTCCGCCATTCCCGACGTTATCTGGGAGGTTACCGAAGGCGCCCTCACCGACGAGCGGACGCAGATCATCTGGCTCTGCTTCGGAAACCCGACCCGGAACAAGGGTCGCTTCCGCGAATGCTTCGATTCCGGCCGCTTCGCTCACCGTTGGAACAGCGATGCAATCGATTCCCGCACCGTCCGCTTCACAAACAAAGAACAGATCAAGCGCTGGATCGCCGACTACGGTGAGGACAGCGATTTCGTCCGCATCCGCGTTCGGGGAATGTTCCCTCGGGTTGATGCGTCTTCGTTCATCCCTTACGACCTCGCCCGAGAAGCCGTGGGAAGAGAGCTTACGCCTCAGACAGGATCTGCAATCGTTATCGGAGTGGACGTCGGCCGCTTCGGCGATGACCCCTCGGTTATCTATCCGCGGCAGGGGCGAGATGCTTCGTCCCGCCTGCCCATTATCCTTCAGGGCATCTCGACGATGGAACTCGCCGCCCGCATAGCTTCCGAGTTCCTTCGCCTCCGCGCCGCGATTTGCATGGTTGACGAAGGCGGCGTCGGCGGTGGCGTGGTCGATCGACTCATTCAGCTTCGCATCCCCGTCATCGGCGTCGACTTCGGCTCTTCCGCTTCCGGCATCGACTCCCGCGGAGTTAAATACGCGAATAAACGTGCCGAGTGCTGGGGCGGTGTCCGCGATTTCCTCCCCACTGGCTCGATCCCTGACATCAAGACTGGTGAACACACTACCTTGGTGGACGAACTTATCGGCCCCAACTACGGGCTTAACAACAAGGAGGCGATCCTTCTCGAATCCAAGAAAGACATGCGCAGCCGCGGCGTCCCTTCCCCCAACGTCGCGGACGCCCTCGCTTGCACCTTCGCTTTCCCCGCGTATGAGATTCCCGAAGGGCTCCCCGCCCCGAAGGAACACGCCGTCCAGTCCGAATATGACCCTTTTGCCAAGGAGCACCTCCTCGCATGAGCAATATCATCCCGAAGCCGAAAGCCCCGCTTCCCCCTCCTCCGCCCCCCACCACGCCAACCGCTGCGGATTCTTCCGTCGTTGAGGCAGGGCAGGCGCAGCAGCGAACCGGCTACTCCTCCATGATCTCCACCACGCCGCAGGGCCTTACTCGCAAGGCGGCGACGGCGAAGACTTCCCTGATCGGGGGTAATTGAATGAAAATCTCGGTCGACGCGCATCAGAAGATGCTCAGCACCTTTGCCTCGATGGCCGTCGACCGGCAGCCGTGGTGGCAGCATTGGCGGGACCTCGCGGATTACATCCTGCCCCGCCGGTATACTTGGCTTCTTTCGAAAAGTGAGGCCGCCAAACGCGCCACGCGAAACCCTTTCATCCTTGACGGTACGGGCACAAACGCAGCCCGTACCCTCGCCTCCGGCATGATGAACGGGATTACCTCCCCCGCCCGGCCGTGGTTCAAGCTCCGAGTCCACGGGGCCGAGGCCAACGATCACGAAGTGCGAATCTGGCTTGACGAGGTCGAGCGTCGGATGCTCCTCGTCATGGCCGAGTCCAACTTCTACAACGCGATGGCCGTTCTTTATCTCGACCTTGTTATCTTCGGCACGGGTGGGATGCTGATCTACGAGGACTTCAAGAATGTCATTCGCTGTTTCAATCCCGCCCTCGGTGAGTTCTACCTCGCGCAGGATTTCGGCCTCTCGGTCAATACCTTCGGCCGCGAGTTTTCTCTCAAGGTCCACCAAGTCGTTTCCGAGTTCGGGGAAGAGAACTGCTCCGATACCGTTCGGTCCGCCTGGAAGCAAGGTGGCGCTTCTCGGCAGACCGACATAGTTATTCAGCATCTTATCGAACCCAACTACTCTGCCGACGGCCTCGTCCCGCAGCGCTTCGCGTTCCGTGAAGTCTATTGGGAGAAGGGCGTGACCACTGGTGAGGTCCTTCGCAAGAAGGGCTTTGATGAGATCCCCGGAATTTTCCCGCGATGGGAACTGTGTGGCAATGATGCCTACGGGACCGGACCCGCTTCCGATGCGCTCGCCGACATCATTCAGCTTCAGCTGGAGACGAAGCGGAAAGCCCAGGGTCTGGACAAGACGGTGTCGCCGCCGATTCTGGCTTCGCTTCATCTCGCGAACCGCCCCATGTCCCTCCTCCCCGGCGGAGTCACTTTCGCCGCGAACATCGATGAGGCCGGGGCAAAGCCGCTCTACACCGTCACCCTGCCCTTGGGCGAGATGACCGCAGATATCCGCGATGTGCAGACGCGGATTCGCGAAACCTTCTTCAATCAACTCTTCCGCGATATCTCCATGTTGGAGACGGTTCGGTCCGCTACCGAGATCGACGCTCGGCGGGAAGAGAAGCTGATCCTACTCGGTTCCGTTCTGGAGCGTTTCGAGAACGAAGCCCTCGATCCCGCGATCAACCGGATCTACGGAATCATGCTCCGGGGCGATCTTCTTCCTCCCCCGCCTGAAAAGATGCGCGGCGCGAAGATCGAGATCCAATACGTCTCCATCCTTTCCACCGCTCAACGCGCGGTTGGCGTTGCCCCTCTCGAGCGCGCCTTCGGCCTATCTGGCAATCTCGCCGCGGTCTATCCCAACGTCCTCAACGTCCTCGATCCGGAAGAAGCTTTCCGTTCCTACTGCGAAGACATCGGCGTCCCGGCCCGCGCTATGAAGTCCCGTGAACGCTCCGCCGAAGATGCACAGCGGCAGGACGAACTCGTTCAGCAGCGGGAAACCGCGGCACAGGGCGAGGCCCTCGCCAAGTCCGGCGCCCTGCTTTCCAAGACGGAAGTCGGTGGAGGGCAGAACGCGATTGAGGCCCTCTTGGGCGGGGGCGGTGCCTAATGCTGTATGGCTCCGTCAATCATTGACCGATATGGCTCCTTGCGCCCGTCCCCGGAGTATGCTATGAATGACCGAACGAATCGCCGCAAGCAAGATAAGGCTGCCCTGCTTGAAGCCGCAAAGATCAACGCTGGATTTGCGCAAGCGCTGGACACCCAGTCGGGGCGCGCTATGCTCTGGTGGATCCTCGAGCAGTGTGCTGTCTTTGCTCAACCCCATTCGGCCAACGCCCTCAACACCGCCTTCGCGTGCGGTAAGAAGGAAATTGGCCTGTTCGTAATCGAGCGCATCAGCTCGGTAGACCCCGCCGGTTTTGTGCGGATGCAAATGGAGAAGATTGAAAATGTCAACGGAAGCGACTACGACGGAACCCGTAACGCAGGAACCATCGCCCGCGACGACGACGAGCCTGGTCTCGACGGAACCGAAGGCGACTGAGCCCTCAGCGGAACCGGGGAAAACGGAACCGGCCAAGGCCGAGCCCGAGTTCAAGCCCATCGACGCTTCCGCGTTGAAGTTCCCGGAAGGTTTCGAGAAGAACGACGCCGTTCTCGGTCAGTTCCTCGAGATCACCAACGGTGCGAAGCTGCCGGTTGAAACCGTGCAGAAGCTCGCCGATCTGCAAGCGAATCTTGTCAAAGAGGCCTCGGAAGCGGGTAGCAAACTTTGGACTGAGACGCAAGCGAAATGGCAGGACGAGGTCCGCGCGGATGCGGAAATCGGCGGCCAGAAACTGGAAGAAAACCTTTCTCACGTCGCGAAACTCATCGACCGTGTTTCCGGCGATCAGGCTCCTGCCGTGCGAGAGGCGTTTGCTATGACCGGCGCAGGGAACCACCCCGCTCTGGTTAAGTTCATGGTCAAGGTCGCGAAGGAACTTTCCGAGCCCGCTCCGGTCGCCGGAGCCCCCGGTAACGTTTCTCGCGATACAGCCTCCCTCCTCTACCCGAACCAAGGACAGAAGTAAATGACGGTTCTCGCCGTAAACAACCCGACCCTGATGGATCTCGCGAAGCGAACCGATCCGGATGGGAAGATCGCATCCATCATCGAACTCCTCAATCAGGACAATGGCATCCTCGATGACATGACCTGGGTTGAGGGCAACCTCCCCACCGGCAACCGGACGACCGTCCGCACCGGTCTGCCAGCGCCCACCTGGCGTAAGCTCTACGGCGGCGTTCAGCCAACCAAGTCGACCACCCGTCAGGTGACCGACAACACGGGTATGCTCGAAGCGTATGCGGAAGTCGATAAGGCCCTCGCGGACCTTAACGGCAACACCGCGGCGTTCCGTCTGTCGGAAGACAAGGCTCATATTGAGGGCATGATGCAGGAGATGGCGCAGACCCTCTTCTACGGCAACGAAGGTGTGGAACCGGAAGCCTTCACCGGCTTGGCCCCGCGCTTCAACTCCCTTTCCGCCGAGAATGGTCAGCAGATCATCGACGCGGGCGGCACCGGCACGGACAACGGCTCGATTTGGCTCGTCGTCTGGGATACCGACAAGGTCCATGGGATCATCCCCAAGGGCTCGACTGCCGGTCTCCAGCACAAGGATCTCGGTGAAGTCACCATCGAGAACGTGGATGGTTCCGGTGGCCGTATGCAGGCGTACCGTTCGCATTATCGCTGGGATGCGGGCCTCACCGTCCGTGACTGGCGTTATGTCGTTCGCATTGCCAACATCGACAAGTCGGATCTTGTCAAGACCGCGGCCACGGGCGGCGATCTCACGGACCTCATGGTTCAGGCGATCGAGCGGGTGCAGGGTTTGTCCGGCCGTCCGGTGTTCTACATGAGCCGCTCAATGCGGTCCATGATTCGGCGTCAGATGATCGACAAGGTGAAGAACTCCACTCTCACCATGGAAGACATCGCCGGCAAGCGCATCCCCGCGTTCGACGGCATTCCGATTCGCAGGGTTGACGTCCTCGCCACCGACGAAGCTCGTGTGGTCTAACGGAAAGGAACTGAAATGATTCTCGATGAACGACTCGAGTTCTGCGATGCTGTTGCGCTGAATACCGGCGCGGCTGGCACGTACCTACTCGGTGATGTGATCGATCTGCAGCTCGCAGCCGGTGGTGATATCGGCGCGGGTGAGCCGCTCTACCTCATCATCCAGGTGGACACCACCGCAACCTCTGGCGGTTCTGCCACCGGCAACTTCATCCTCGCTTCCGACGCTCAGGCGGCAATTGCGACGGATGGATCGGCCACGGTCCACGCACAGACGGGGGCGATTCCGGTTGCCCAGCTTACCGCTGGTCGACGGGCGTGGGTGCTTCCTCTCCCTGCCGAGGGCAACGCTTACGAGCGTTATCTCGGTATTCTCCAGACCACCGCTACTGCGGCCTTCACCGCGGGCAAGATCAACGCCTTCATCACTCTCGATCCGACAGGCTGGAAAGCCTATGCGGATGCGGTGAACTGAGGAGAATGACATGAGCATCGTTTTCCTCAAGCGCGACTGGTTCGATCCGGAAGGGAAACTCTGGTCCGCCCGCAACAACCCGCATGAGATGGATGAAGGGTTGATCGAGCATCTCCCCTCGGACGCGATCGTCGACGGGGTGGACCCGAAGGCGGAAGGGAAGAAGGGGGCGAAAGCCTCCGCGAAGGACTTGAAGGAGTCCGGCGAACAGGCCCTCGCCGAGAAGGAGCGGGAGAAGAAAGTGTTGGACGAGGCCGAATCCAAGGCCAATGATGTCAAGCACGCGGCTGTGGTTCACAAGACCGCTACTCCGCCTAAGCTGTAAGGAATCGCCGGGATGGCACAGAACGAGACATCGCTCTATAATCTCGCGTTGAGTTCTGCTGGAACTCGATCGCGGATTAGCTCTCCCGGCGAACAATCTCGTGAAGCTGAGATCTGCCGTCTGTGGTACGAACCAGTCAGGCGGCAGATTCTTCGTGCGGCGCCATGGGCGTCGGCTAAGGCCATGTCTCGGTTAGCATTGAAAGCGGAACAAACGGAAACGGACTGGATCGACGGTTCACCGAATCCAAAGTTCCGCTACGCCTACGCGCTTCCTTCTAAGTATCTCCAAGCGCGTTATCTCTTCGATTACGCGCGCTTCGATATCGGCCTTCTTTCTTCAAACGAAACTGCGCTGATGACTTCATCAGAAAATGTAGTTCTTTACTACACTTTCGATCAGACAGAGATTGCAACGTGGGATGCGGATCTCTATCTCGCGATTGCTTTGGCACTCGCCGCGTATATCTGCCTCCCGCTTAACGGTAAGACCTCACAGGCACGTTCAGCCCAACAGCAGGCTAACGGGATGATTTATTCCGCGCGAGAAGCTGCCGCGAATGAAAGTTACGAGCCGGTTGATATGGCGCCAGAGTGGATTGCGGGTCGCGGTTCCGCTTACGGCTCTCCCGGCGTTCGCTACATTTATCCCTCTGGCCCCTTGATCGCGGTGCCCAATGTCTAACCTCATCCAGTACGCTTACGTTTCCGGTGAGATCAGCCCGACGCTGTACTCCCGCAGCGATCTGGAAAAGTATGACCTTGGCCTTGCACTCGCCCGCGATTACTTCGTAGATTATCGAGGCGGTATTTCCACTCGACCGGGTAGTGAATTCAAAGAGTGGATGGCAAAGCCGGATAAGACTATCCGCTGGATTCCGTTCGAGTTTTCCCCCAATGTCGCGAATACTAATCTGGTAATCTTCGGTGACGGATACATTCGCTTTGCGCAAGGTGGGAATTATATTCTCGAAGCGGAAAAGACGGTCACAGCACTTTCTGCTGGAACAGTTACTATCGCAGGGCATGGTTTTGTCTCTGGCGACCTCGGTCGCTTCACAGATATCGTCGGTCCGACTTCTTACCGCGGACGGCTTTTCGAGATTGTTGTTACCGGGACTGATACTTTCACACTGAAAGACCAGTTTGGTAATGTAGTTACTTCCCCCACTGCGTTCGTTTCAGGGAAGTTTGCGCGCGTTTATACGCTTGTATCCCCCTATGTTCATACCGATCTTCCCACGTTGAACTTCGAGCAGATTCGCGATACGCTTCGTCTTACTCACTATAAATATAAAACTCGGGATCTTACTCGTCTCGGTTCCGCTAGTTGGTCTATTTCGGAAACGGAATTCAGTGCACAGATTCAAGCCCCGGCTAATCTGGATACAGCACCTTCCGCTGCAGGTACCGCCGGCGTAGTCTACACCGTAACAACTGTGGATTACAACGGCGCCGAATCTCTCCCCGCAGAACCGAAGGTTGAAAAGCTTTCCGTTAATTTCACCACAACAGCGGGTTCACTTCTCCTCGCTTGGTCTCCTGTTCCAGGTGCCGCATATTATAACGTCTATCGTTCCACTGTCTCTAATGAGGGCCTCCGCGCTTCCCGTACACAGCAGATGGGATATCTTGGCCGCGCGTACGGGACAACCTTTATCGACACTAATATCATTCCAGATTTCACGCGGATGCCGCCGCAGTTCAACAACCCATTTGCAGACCGTACTATCCGTTGGATCGATGTGACCGCGCCGGGAACCGGGTATCTGCAAAGTTCCAGTGTCAGCGTTAGCGATCCAGATGGATCAGGTTTTATCGGCTATCCTGCCGTTGATCCATCTGGCGGTATCGTCGGACTTGTCGTGATTAACGGCGGAAGTGGTTACACTTCTCCAACCGTAACCGTGTCAGATGGCTCCGGCGCCACATTCGATGTTGAAATCGGACCGAATCAACAGAACTATCCAAATGTCTCCGCCGTGTTTCAGCAGCGACAAGTTTATGCCGGAACGCTAGAATCCCCTCTTGGGCTTTGGGGATCGCGGCCGAAGCGGTTTAACAATTACGACATTTCCCAGATTGTAGTTGATAGCGACTCTTACGAGTTCGAAGTAGACGCGACCAAGGTCTCCATGATTCAGCATCTCTTTCCGATGCGCGGGGGCCTCCTCGTCATGAATGACATAGGCGTTTGGCAGCTTTCAGGGGGAAACCAGATAGCGGTAACGCCGACAAACGCGCTCGCTGAACCGCAATCTTACACCGGTATCTCTTCCCTTCGGCCGCTTAAAATCGAGACCGATCTCATCTACGTCGAATCTAAGGGTTACACTGTTCGACTCCTTTCCTACAACGATCTCGCTAAGATCTATGGTGGTACAGATATCTCCATTCTTTCCGCTCACTTTTTCGGTCGGGGGAAGGAGATTGTTTCTTGGACTTTCGCACAGGAGCCGTATAAACTTGTCCACGCCGTACGCGAAGACGGTTATCGCCTTCTCGGTACGATCGTGAAAGATCAGAATGTATTCGCGTGGACTCTCTCTTCCACGAAAGGATACTACAAGCAGGCGCTTACAATTCGCGAAGACCGGGTTGATCGTGTTTATCTCGATGTGGCGCGGTTTGTTCAAGGCAAACTCGTTCGTTATATCGAACTTGAAGCCTCTCGTGAATTTGAAATGATTGAAGATGCTTGGTGTTTAGATTCCGCTCTCGCGTTGGAGCCGAATTATCCTGCCACCACACTCACTATTGGGGAGATCGAAGACACGAGTGTGTCTGTCTACTCCGCCACTAATGAGTTCGTCATCGGCGATGTCGGATCAATCATCTTCGCCGCGGGTGGGAAGTTGAAGATTCTTACTTACGTCTCTCCGACTGAGGTTGTTTGTAGGATCCTTCGCTCCTTTTCTCAGTTCATCCCCCAGACCGCTATTCCGATTGTATCCGCTTCCGGAACCTGGACCAAAGATGCGCCGATTAAAACGATCTCCGGTCTTTGGCATCTCGAAGGTGAGACGGTTATCGTCTTCGGTGATGGAAGTGTGACGCCGGAACAAGTCGTGGTTAACGGAACGGTTACTCTTCCGCAAGGTGTTGTGCGTGCCATCGTTGGCATTCCTTACCGCTGCGTGGCCCGGACCCTTTCGCCAACCGCTTCGGGGCAGATTATCGAGGGGGATCGGAAGCGGATCTTTGGCCTCGTCACTCGCGTGAACAACTCTCGAGGACTGAAAGCCGGGGTAAAACTTGATCAGCTTTACGAAGTGAAAGAACGCACTAACGAGCCTTACGGTGAACCGATTCTCCCGCACAGTGATATGCGCTATCTTTCCGTCGAGCCGGAATGGGACGAAAACGGACAGACCTATTACGTCGTGGAAGATCCGCTTCCGGTTACGATTCTCGGACATGTTCTCAAGTTGGAGATGGGCGATGATCAGAGTTGAGGAACTGAATGAATTTCAGCCAGGTGTCGAACAGCTCCTCTTCCCTTACGCGGCGGAGGAGTTTCTGCGTGCGGGGCCGTTGCAGGAAAAGATTCTGAAAGAAAGCGAAATCGCGAGGGTGATTTATTATAACGATGAACTCCTCGCATATGTTGGACTTGTCCGGGAAAATCTGCTTAACCCCCCGATCCTTTGGTTGCTCCTAGGAAAGAACATCACCCGTTGGTCTGCACGGCTCTTCCGCGCTTTCACTCGTGAGATGTGTAAAGTTTATGGAACCGTTTATACTGTGATCGAGTGCACGCACAAGGCCGGGCACCGCTTCGCCACGTTCTGCGGTTTCAAGGCCCTTGGTGCTTATGTTGAAATCTGCGGTCGCCGCTTTGAATGTTATGAGGTGAAATAATGCCTTTTCTTGCAGCGGCCGCTCCGGTTCTTGCAGTTGTTGGTTCAATTGCCTCTGCAGGTGGAGCGCTCATCGGCGGGATGGCGGCGAAGAATGCTTCGGATTATCAAGCGCAAGTGGCGCGGATGAATGCGCAGATTGCAACTGATAATGCTAACCGCGCACTGGAACGCTCACAGATCGAGCAGCAGGATCAAGATACATTAACGCGTGCGCAGTTGGGAACGCAAGAAGCGCTTCAGGGCGCGTCGGGGCTTTCGCTTGAAGGCGGCTCCCAGGTCCTAACACGCAAATCCGCGGCTATGCTTGGACGGCGTGACGCGCTGAATGTTCGACAAGCCGGTGAGATCGAAGCGTATAACTACAAAACCCAGGCAGTTAATAGTGAAGCGCAAGCGCGCTTGGCAAAAGCACAGGGGCAATCGGCCCTTGTCGGTTCTTATTTCTCCGCCGGTGGATCTCTTCTTTCTTCCGCCGCCAAATTCGGCTCTTCCGATTTCTTCAAAACTAAGGCCGCGTGATGAAGATTCCTTCCCCGCTTACTCCCCGGACTGATCCGGCGAAGCAGCCGCTGGGGTATCTTGATACAAATGCTCCAGCTTCCGCTTTTGGCGCGGCTATTGGCCAGGGGCTGCAAAATGCCGGGCAGGGTTTGGAGACTCTCGGCAATAAACTTATGGTGGAAGATAAGCAGCGGAAAGAGAAAGTCGAGGACTTCGATCTTGCCCGGCGCCTCTCCATGCACAATCAAGAGTTCAATAACGATGTAGAAGAGATTAAGAAGAACGCCCCGCCCTCAGGTGAAGGTACTCGAAATAAGATCAATGCTGCATGGGAGAAGCGCTTCTTCGGCTTCATGTCTACCGTGCCGGAGCGGTCGAAGGCGGAATACGCGTATAAGGGACAGGTCCTTAGCAACAATTGGGACACGCAAGGGGCTTCGTTTGAGCGAACCGCATCGACGACCTTCTTCAAGACGGGTGTGAACGACGAGACCTCGAAAGCGAAGATCGCGGTCAATCAGTCGCCGGAACTTTACGAAGCGGAGCGCTCGCGGCTGTTTGAGACGATTGATAAGACCGGCTTGTCCGTGATCGAGAAAGAGGAACTGAAGCGGGAAACTGAACGTGGCCTCGCCGCGGTTCATTATAAGAAGATGGCGGCGGACGGTACGTTCACTGCGATGAATACTCCGGTGCAAGGTTCTGTCGCGGTTTTTGTTAACCGGATTCTTAACCGGGAAAGTGGTGGGAGGGCGGATGCGAAGAACCCGAACTCAACCGCGACCGGGGCTGGCCAGTTCATCGATTCAACGTGGTTCGAACAGGTTCGTAGTACGCGTCCCGATCTCGTTGCGGGGCTTAACGATGATCAGATTCTTGCCTTGCGGAACGATAAAGAGCTTTCACGGGAAGTAACGACACAGTATGCGCTGGAGAATGCAACGCGGTTGCGTGCCGCCGGTATCGCTCCGACTCCGGGGAATATCTACCTTTCCCACTTTCTTGGGCCGACCGGGGCTCAGCGGGTTCTTTCCGCCCGCGATCAAGTTCCTATTGAGTCCGTCGTCAGTTCCGCCGCGATGAACTCGAACAAGGGGGTGTTCAAGAATATCTCAACCGCGGGCGATCTTAAAGCCTGGGCGAAGCAGCAGATGGGCGATGGGCCGCTTCCCTCCGTCGCGGCTACGAAAGATGCAGACGGATATTGGAAAGTGCCGGGGATCGAATACGATATCGCTGGAAAAATTCGTGCCTTCCCTGTCTCGAAAGAATACGTTGAGAAGGTCATTCCCGCCGTCCAAGCGGTTGATCCCGCGCTTACGGTTAAGATCACCTCGGCGGGGCAGGAACCGGGGAAGGGGACTGGATCGCATCGACACGATGTGGACTCGCGAGGCGAAAGCGGAACCGCGGATATCGTGCTGATGAAGAACGGCAAGGCTATCCGACCTGAAGAGGACAAGGCCCTCTACGCCAAGGTGATCGAGAATCTCGCCGCGCAGGGTTTTACCGGAATCGGCCATTACGGTTGGGGCATTCACGTTGGAGGAGGTACGCGTGCTAAGTGGGGTCCTGACAAGTCTGGTGCCTCTGTCGATCCGGTATTTGCTGCAGCTGTTGATCGAGGCTGGGCGCGAGCTGCCGATTCCGGGCGGGACGCTTTGGATACGGATTCCCGCTATCGTTCCCTCACGTTCGAAGATCGAACCGCGCTGCGAGCCGATGGTGCCCGTCAAGCACAAGCCGATTCCACTGCCCAGATGCAGGAACAGGAAGCGGTAAGAAAGGCCTCGGCGAATCAACTTTATCAAGATCTTTTCGACGGCAAAGCGGGACAGGCCGATATCGACAATGCGCGGTTGAAGGGGGTCTTGCTCGGTTACGAGGAGATCTCAAAGGCCGCGGCGATTCTCGCGAAGAAGTCAACCGATCAGGCAACGCTGCAGGAGTTCCTGCAGAAAGTGCAAACCCCCGGCGCCATCTTCAGCCCGACCAATACGGAAGATAAGAAAGGATTCAACGCGCTCTTTGAGGAGACTAAAGGGGCGGATAAGCTCGCGGCGATGGATCGGGAATATTTCTCTGGCGTGATGCTTCCGGTCGTGGAGCGGACGCGGGATATGCCGACCGAGATGGTAGGAACCCTCACCGGCATGGTTCGTTCGCGGAATCAGCAACAAGCGCTGTTCGCCCTTGATGCCCTCGGACAGCTTCAGCGGACTAGCCCGCGTGCGTATGAAGACCGTGTGAGCGCGGAAACTCAAGCAGACGTTTCCCGCTATATGATGCTGCGAAATACGATGCCCGCGGAAGATCTGCTTCGCACGATCAACGGGGGTAATACTCAGGAAGAGCGACAGGCGGCGGAGATCCGGCGGAAAGATGGCGAACGCCTGCTCGCGGCGAAGGACGGTAAGGTGCCGAAGATCGACGGGGTCTTGCAGGAAGTTCTCGGTCAATACGGAAACTTCCTCGGCTTTGGTAAACCCGCGATCGGCGCTTCAGCCCCTGCCGCCGTTGGGCTTGAACGCTATGCGAATGAATTGTGGCTGACGGAATATATCAAATCCGGCAACGTGAATGCCGCGACTAAAGTTGTGATGGACACAGTTAAGGTCCGCTACGGTGTGACTGAGATCGGGGGCGGCGGAAAGAAATTGATGGAGCTGCCGCCGGATAAAGCGGGGTATAAGCCGCTCGGCGGTAACTTCAACTACATCGATCGTGAAGTGAGAGAGCTGTTTAAGCTCAAGCCGGAAGATAAATACGAGCTGCAAACGGATGAGCAGACGCGGCAAGAGTTCGCAGCGTTCCAGGCTGGTAAACTTAATCGGCCACCATCTTATGGTCTCGTTACACTCGGCGCAGATGGTCTCGCCCGCGGAGCGGTGTTCGAGAACGGTAAGCCGAAGCGCGCTTGGTTCCAGCCCAAAGCGGCAGAAGTTCAAGCTGAGGTCGATGCTTTTGAAACCCGGTCGAAGACAATCGCGAATCGTGAGTTCTTCCAAGACTTTGAGCGGATGAAACTGCTCTATTCTTGGGGACCGAATAAGATGCCGCAAGATATGATCGATGAGTTTAACATGCGGACGAAAGAACAAGCCGCTATTGACGCGAAAAAGAAGCAGACGGAGATCGACGCGTTCGCTGCACAAGCACCTCGGAACGGTGATCCGCGGGCGTTTGAGCTGCCGTTGATTGAAATGGATACCTCGGGTAACATCATGCGTGGAGGCGGGAATGCCGCTCGTTGAAGAGAATGAAGTTGGCGGGTTCGTCGGATATCTGCAGCCGAAAGCGGAACCGGCTCCTCCACCCTCGTGGGCGGAAACGGCAGGAGCGGCGTTCCGCCTCGAGAACGATGTTGTCGCGGCGTATGATCTCGTAACGCGAAATCGGGAGTATAAGTCCGATCCCCTTTTCAGCCCGGTCACGAAAATGCGAGACTGGGATGCAGCAAACCGGACTAACCTCTGGGATAACTATCGCGAGAACTTTATCGGCGTTCGTTCCGAAGCGGAGTTCATGGACATCCTCTCCCGGATTAATCAGGAGCAGAAGGATAAGGAAACTCTCTCCAACGCAGGTTGGGGCGGGGTAGTTATGTCCATCGCTGCAGGAACTTTGTCCCCCACTATGCTCATGCCGTTCATCGGGCAGGAGCGGGGGCTTGCCGCGCTTGGTAAGGGCGCACTGATGGGTGGTGCAGCGGGTGCGGCGCAAGAGATTCCGCTTCAGCTGGCGCAGGAAACGCGAACCGGAGCGGAAGGTATTGGCTCCATCGCGTCAGCAACTGTTATCGGCGGGGTTCTCGGAGGCGCGGTTGGGGCCTTGAGGAAAGGCGAGTTTGATCATCTTGTAAGGCAACTTGACGTTGAGGGGGATATGGTTCGGTCAACCGTTGACGGAGCCATACAGGGTGGTTCCGTTGGCGCCGCGTTGGCTAACCCGCGGGAATATGCAGGGCGATTGAAGGCGGCGCGGGCGGCGAAGATTGCCGATTGGCTCGGGCCGGTAACTCGGGTGATTAACCAGAGTGAGAACCAATCCGCTTCGTGGTTCATGAGCCAGTTGGCAGATGCCGGGCTTCGCCTCGAAGGGAACGTGAGTGGGGTTAACACTTCCGCGGGCGGGACTATTGAGTCGCTGGTGAAGCCGTACTACGGACAGTACGCTGTCGTCACAGAATCGCTCGATCAGAACTATGCGAAATATATCTACGGAGAGAACATCCCTGGCTTGGCGCCGAACATGCGGGCGAGTCTTGTCGGCATGTGGAATAAAGAAAAGCTTTCCAAAGCTGAATTTCGTGAAGCTATTTCACAAGCCATTTGGCAGGGTGAACATGTTATTCCGGAAGTGCAAGCGGTTGCGAAAGAAATTCAGGATCGAATTCTTACTCCCATGCTTAAGCAGGGGCAGGAGCGCGGCCTCTTCGGTGAAGTGAAGCAGACGAAGGATAAGTTCTACTTCCCACATCAGTGGCGGAGTGATGTTATCGAACGTCGGCAGAACGAATTTATTGATAAGCTTGCGAAAGGTTTCGCCGAAACTCTGAATGAGGACTTTGGGGAGAAGCTGGCGAAGCTGCAGGAGCGGGGGCGGAGGGATGAGCTACTCGTTGAAGATCTCGTTCGACCGAAGGAGGAAGTGGAGGCGCTAAGGGCCCAACTGAAGGAACAGTCCGACGCACTTGAAGCCGGGCGTGGAGATCTTGCTGACATCGAAGATCAGATTCGTGATCTACGTCGACAGGCGCAGGTCGATGGTATTGATCCGGACTTACGCAAAGACTTGTTGAAACAGGCGCGGGACCTGCAGACTTCTGCTGGCCAACCGTTGGCGGACATTCGTGCTCAACGGGCGGAAATTAAGCGCCGCCAGATGGGACTCGCTCGTGCGGCCGTGGCCCTGGAAGCTCGTCAGTTGAAGAAGCTCGCCGCGATTGAGAAGATTGAGGATGTGAATACGCGGCAACTGGAAAGCGTTGCGCGGGCGGGACAGAGGATTCTGAACAAGCTCGACACCGTCTCCGACGCGGCACTGGATAAGGAGCTGAAGAATCTCGGAGAGCAGTTCACCGAACTCGGTGTGAAGCTAGATAAAGCGGAAGAGGCGAAAGCAAAGCTGGCGAATAGTGAGCAGCCGGACACGGTACGTTTGCTCGGAATTGAGGAGCGAGCTGAAAGTATCTCCGATCGCATGTCCGCTATCGCGCGGGATATGGAAGCGGTTGATACGATTGATCGGGCCTCGGTTCGGGCCTCTATTCAGGAAGCGCTGGAGGAAGTGAAGACGAGGGCGCTGAACGATATCGAACGGCGCTTGGCACGGGAGAATAAGCTCATCGAGGCCGCGGCGAAGCTTGACCCTGAAGAGGCTGCACGCCGGGTTAACGCGATCAAGTCGCTGTCGAAGGAACGCAAGCTCGAGTTCCTCGAACAGATGCGCTTGCGCGGTGCGGACAATATCGACCTCAACGCACGAACCGCGGATTTCACTGCATACTCGCGTGAGATGGCGGAAGAGGCGACGAAGAAGATCCTTGGCTCTCCCGTTCGTATTCCGATCACAGATATTATCCAGGGGCAACGCGGGCCGGAGCTTGCTCGCGTTCTTGACGTGTCGTCGGAGGAGTTCAAAGACTTTCTTCAGACAGATATCGAACATGTCCTTCGTGCATATCTCCGTACCATGGCGCCGGATATTGAGATGGCACGGAAGTTCGGGAGCGTGAATGGGCAGTCCGCGTTCGATGCGATGGAGCAAGAGTATCGGAGGAAACTCGCCGCGTTGGGGAAAGAGAAACTGGAACCGAAGGCGCGGGAAAAGGCGGAAAAGAAACTTAAAGATGATTACGACGCGAATCTTAAAGACCTAAACGTAGTCATCGGCCGCTTGCGCGGGACGTGGGGCTTGCCCGCCAACCCGGACGGCATGGCGTATCGCATGGGGCGCATGGTGTTGAATCTCAACGTCCTGCGTCTCATGGGCGGTACGCTAATCGCATCGATCCCCGACGCGGCCCGGCCTATCCAACGGTACGGATTAACGAGGACATTCCGCGATGCGTTCGTCCCCATGATCTCGGATTGGAAGACGCTGAAGATTGCAGCGCGAGAAGCGAAGTACGCAGGTGCGGCGCTTGACGCCATCATGCACACGAGGGCGCAGAGCATAAACGATGTGCTGGATGATTATGGTCGGCACTCGAAGTTCGAGCGAGGACTGGAGTACGCCACGAATAATCTTGGTATGGTGGCGCTGTTCGATCAGTGGACCGTGGCGATGAAGCAGGTGAGTTCCTCGGTCATTATTGGGAAACTTTCTGATTCCCTCGATATAGTTTATGGTGGGGCGAAAGCCTCAGCTAAGGAAGTGAAAGAGGCGCAAGAATTTCTCGCGGCGAAGGGCTTAAACAACAACGACATCGGACAGCGAATCTACGCTCAGCTAACTTCCCCGGAAGGCGGTAACAAAGTTAAGGATGTGTGGCTGCCGAATACGGAGTCCTGGACGGATGCGGATGCAACGCGAGCATATCGCGGGGCACTCGCCTCCGAGATCAACAACACGATCATCACTCCCGGAGTAGAGCGCCCGGCGTGGATGGATGCGAATATGCTCGGCCGCATTCTCGGCCAGTTCAAGTCCTTCGGTATGTCTGCGACATACAAGATCGCCCTCGCCGGCGTGCAGCAGCGGGATATGGCTTTCTTTAACGGGACCATGGTTTCGCTTGCATTGGGCGCGCTTTCGTATTATCTTAGCGCGGTGTCCGCCGGTGGGGATACTTATCAGAAGATGCTGAAAGCTGGGCCGGGGAAATTTGCAGATGAAGCGATCAACCGTTCCGGCGTCCTCGGTATCTTCTCCGATGCTCAGCGGTTTATGGAGCGGATTCCCGCGACGCAACCGTATGTGAGTTTCTCTGGCGAGCGGACGACGAGAAGGGGTGGTGATGATATTGTGGACGTGGTGCTCGGCCCGACTTTCGGTCTTGCAAAAACGGGCGCGAAAGCACTCGCTGGAATGGACGATCCGACGAAATCAACGCTGCATAACATTCGCCAGATGATGCCCTGGCAAAATCTTATCGGCTGGCGTAGAGTTCTAGATGCAATCGAGGCCCAAGCGAACCTTCCCGAAAGGCGGAACTGATGACGATCTCTAATACCAATCGAGTTGCCGTCTTTATCGGTAACGGTGTCTCGACTGTATTTCCTTTCTCATTCCCGATTTACGAGAGTGAAGAGCTGGAACTGCGGTTGTATAATCGCGCGGATAATACTTACGCGGTTATACCGCCAATGAACTACTCCGCTACAGGTATCGGTCCGGATTCAGTTGGCGGGGCTGTGACGTATAATCCCGGTGGAGTCCCGATTGATTCGACCCGGTTACTCGCGATCTACCGCACGGTGCCGTATACGCAAGATACGGATATTCGAAACCAGGCCGGGTTTTATCCAGAGGTGCTTGAGCTGCAACTTGATAAGATTGTGATGCAGATTCAGCAGCTGGCGGAAGAAGTCGATCGGGCTGTGGTGATTCCTCCGACGAGTACGGTGACGAATGAAGACTTCGTCGCGAATCTCATCTATGTCGGTGGGATGCTTCTCGGTGGCGGGACCGCTTTCCCGAGCACGCGACTTGATGGATCGTCGTTGCAGGTTGGGGATATTTTCGTCCTTACCGGACAAAGTCCTGCTTCTCAGAACGGACTCTATGGTTACGTCGGGCCGGGCTGGTCGAAGGCAACGAACGATGAGTTCAAGATTCCGGTGCTTACGCCGAATTTGAATACGGACGCATACTTTGCGCCGGGGCAGAGTTCATCCGGTTTCTTCGCTGACTATGACTGTAAAGGTCCGACGCGGTGGGTGCAAGCGCAAGCGGAGAATCAGTCGGGAATTTCTGGAGGCGGTTTCCGCGATCTCTTCTTCGCTCAGCATATCGACCGTGATACGGTGGACTATACTGCGATTGGGCAGAAGGTCTCATATGCGGGCCGCTTCGTTACCAGTGGCGCGTTTGATGTAGGAACATCACAGTTTCTTAATCAACATAAAGACCTCGTTGGTCTTGCGGTGCATTCAATCGGTAAAGTTGAAGGTCCGCTTCGTGGTGTTTCAGGTATTAACGTTGATGCGCTGCAGATCGGAACCGGAATTGGCTCGAATGAGCTGGCGGTTGAAAATCCGTCTTACGGGCTGCAGGCGTCGAGCCTTGCTGCGGTGCAAGCTATCGTTCGTGCGCAGGTTGCGGCGGATGACGCAGGCCATGCCGCTCGCACATTTCTTGGGACGAATCAGGGCCATCGGATTACGGCGGGTCTGCAACTACAGTCGGCGCCGAATGGACCGTATGCGGGTACGTTCCGCTATGGGCTGGATTTCACGCTTGCGGAAATTACCGAGTCCGCTATCCGGCTTCGCGGTACGGGGACTGGCGCTACGACGATTGAATATGGGCCTAATAGCTATCAAACTTTTGACTCGGTTAACGACAGACTGAATTATCTCATCACCGGAAACATCGTGCAGTCGCTCAGTGCAACCGGCGTTGGCTTCGGTGTGGATGCAATTGGTCAGACGGCGGGACTGGTAGTCATTGCCCCGAGTACCACAACCGCTGCTTCGCTGTATTTCCGTCCGGGAACTGGGCCGACGAGCAATTTCCAGAACGGAATGATGTGGTACGACGGCTCTGCATGGAGAGGTCGTACTGGTGGTGCAACTATAACTTTCCAAACTGCGTGAGGATAAAATGGAACGACAGATTCTTATCAACATGGGCGGTGAGCTTTTCGCGAACCAGTATGAACTCGCTGTCACGCTCGCGCGGACGGAACAACAGGTACGGATGTTGAGTGAACAGCTGAAAAAGGCTGAAGAAGAAATTGGAAAGCTGAAAACTCCACCGACGGAAGATCCGATGGATTATCTCAATCGCACGGAGGGGCGGTGATGTTGACGCTTGCTCAACTGGATAAGATAGCGGGAAAGAAGGTTGATCGGGCGAACGCGGGGAGTTTCCTTTCCGCGTTTAACTCTTACGGCCCTCGATACGGCATAACGCTTCCGCATAGGGAGGCGCAAGTGCTGGCGCAGGTTATGCACGAAAGTGGGGCGTTTCGGTGGGATCGGGAAATCTGGGGACCGACGCCGGCGCAAGAGCGATACGATACTCGAACCGATCTCGGGAATACTCCTGAACGAGATGGAGATGGGAAAAAGAATGCAGGGCGAGGGCCGATTCAAATAACTGGTGGATATAATATCGGCCGCTTCTATGAGTGGTGTGTGAAACAAGAACTCAATCCACCGAATTTTCGGAAGAACCCTGATCTGATTAACACCGATCCGTGGGAGGGGCTGAGTGTTATCTGGTACTGGACAGTGGGAAATCCGACTGGAAAGAGCCTGAACCGTTACGCGGATATCGGCGATTTCGAGATGATAACGAAGAAAGTGAACGGAGGTCTTAATGGCTTCGATGATCGGCTACGGTATCTTGCTCGGGCTAGCCTTGTTCTCCTTGGCCGCGATCCGAACAATATCGAAAAGTTTCAGGCAGACAAAGGGCTTGTCGCGGATGGTATCACCGGACCGCAGACTCGTGCGGCGCTTCACAAGGAACTGATGAAGCTGACGCCGGGTGCAACGGAATCGAAAGATACCGCTGTGGCCCCGGTTACGGAAGAGAAGCCTGTGGCGGTGACGCCGAAGGAGTTGGACAAGCCGGTCACGGAAACAAAAGGGTTTTGGGAGCGGGTGTTCACGCTCGTGGGGCTGAGTGGAATCGGCGGCGCTAGTTGGCTTGGGGACTGGAAGGTGATCCTTGCCATCGCGGGAGCCGTGGCGATTGTTACCATTATCGGCCTCGTGTTCCATGCGCAGATCATTGCTCGCGTACGCGAATTAAAGGAGGCGCTGAATGATTAAATACGGGCTGATCTTAGCCGCGTTTCTTTTCGCCTGTGGAACAATCTACGAGTTCGGGCGTTCACATGGTGTGGCCGCAGAACGTGCGCGCATTGCACAGGAAGTAAGGAAAAAGCTCAATGCAGCGCAAACCGCTGACGATGCTACTACTCGGTGTCTTGCTGATGCTAAATGTCGGTTGTCAAACGACGGGTACAGGCGGGACTGAAGTCTGTACGGTGTGGAGGCCCGTAACCTGGTCGCAGAAAGATACGCCTGAAACAGTCGATGGAGTGAAGGGAAATAATGCCCGACGAACAGCCTACTGCGGAGGGTGAAATGGTCTGGCCGAAAAAAGGCGACTTCAATTACAACCTCAATACATTGCTACTTCTCGGCGGCCTTGTGCTTTGGGCCGCCGGGATTGGTATCTTGTATCAGACGCAGATCGCGGTCGATCGAGAAGTTCAACAGTGGATCATCCGGCATGAGGCGCTGCATAAAGAACGCCAAACACAAGCTGAAGCGGATAAAGCGCGGACGGATGAGCGGTTGAGGAAACTGGAAACTGATTCTTTGAAACTGGAAACACTGCAATACCGTGTTACGGTTAATGAGACCGCATCGGCGAATATTGCGAAAGTGCTGGATGAATTGAAAGTGGCTGTAGGTGATCAGGCGGCGGACCTTCGAGTGATCCGGGAAGTGCTGGTACCTGGGAGTCAGACTAAACGGCGTTGACAAAACGGGCAGGGTGTGGTAGAGTGTTTGTGGATCAATGGTGATCCAGCAGTTTGCGAACTGCCCATCGTCTGCGGAACTAGTGGAGGCAAGTACGCGCGAAAACTGATATCTCCAACTCGGAAAAACTAGGGAAACTTAAAGGGGCCTCGCGCCCCTTATTTTTTGCCCTGTGGAACGAGGCCGATGATTCCGGCTGAAGAAAGTTCTTGCTTTACAAGTCCGGCCTTCTTCATGATCTCGATGATCTTCAACACGTTGTGAGCCGGTGTGCGCTGCTGGAGGAAGTTGACCAACCGGTTTTCGAGTATCGGTTTCTTTCCCTCGGAGAGATAAGTGGTGTACATGAAGTGCCACGCCTCCTCGACCACCCGGCCATCGCCGCCAGAGGTCATGGCCTTGAAGATATCAGGCATGAAGCGCTCGGCTTCGAGGAGCCAATCAAGGGCCTCGACATAGTGATCGAGGGTTATGATGAGGTCATCACCGGAACTGGCGCAGGAGATCATGCAAAGCTTGAGGAGGTGGATTGTGCGGCGAGTGACGTAGTTTACGAGCCGAGGATGATCGGGCGTAGGCGGGCCTCCGGCGATATGCCACTCGGTTATCGCTGCTTTAGCGTCAGGTGTTAAGGCCATCTCCCCGTAGAGCTTCCCGATCGTGTTGAGATCGAATGCTAAATCCTTCTCCGCTTTCTCATTCCGCGCGTTCCCGCCCCACAGCTGGCGAATTTGTGTTTGGCCGGAGTAGATGAGGAGAACGCGGGAGATGAAGCCCTGTTCCCACGCGCCCTCGGGCATGACGTTGTTGAGATAGGAAGGGGTGGTGGCGGCGAGGAGATTGATCTGTGGCTTCTCGATCTTAAAGTTTAGTGAGGCGGAGCGCTTCCGTTCGGAATAGTGGTGCCCGTCGTAGATGTCTGTGAGTACGTTCATGAACTCGTTGTCATAGCCGGGGATGAGGACGCCTAGCTCGTTGGCGAGGATCTTTAGAGAGTTGAAATGGAACTGACCGAAGCCGCCTTGGCCGCCGGAAGTTATGACGCCCTTGCGTTCGGCTTCGCGGAGTTCATCAACGAGGGAAGCTTTGCTGACTGAAGCAGATGCAAGGAAGTGATCATCGAGACCGTGCCACATCCCGCGTACAGTGTTGGTGATGACGGTTTTCCCCACACCTGCCGGAGCGACAATGACGGTGTATAGATTGGGATAAAGTGTTCCGACATTTGTTGTCACCCATGTCTTGCGTTCAAGTGCACCGCCGATAGCCGCTATCGCTCCCCACTTTCGGAAGATATCGGGCGACGGCATCCCGGAAGTGAACTTGTCGAATGAATCAATCCAATTCGACAATCGACGTTTAGCCATTATCTGAACCGTAGCTTTGGGTGGGCGGTACGCTTGCGAGAGTCGTGGCCCTTATACTTCATCAGGCCGTCGGGGTTTAGAAGCCCCTTCTTCGGATCAAGGTTCTCGTCACCCCAATTCCACCCGACCTTGGCCTCGGTAGGGACCACGAAGTGTCTTCCGAAAGTAAGCTCGAGTGGAGCCTTGATCGCTTCAATCGCCCACGGAACGATCTCATCCTCTTGTTCTTCGGGGTATTGGAAGAGGATCGAATCGTGAACCTGAACCAGTAGTTGAACGCGGGCCGCGCGGAAAAGGGAAAGCATTCCAATATTGATCTCCCGCGCGGTCATTGATTGAGGGCCGAATGCGATGGCTTCGCGGATCGTGCTGTCTTCCTGCGGTCGGCCGAAGAAGTAGCGGCGGAAGCCGAAGAGGTTGGTTAAGGAGGAGTAGTCGATGAGCTGCTGCTTGACCCACGTGTGGAAGAGGGGGATCTCGGGGAAGCCGCGAAAGTAGCCTTTCTGGAAGGCGGCGACTTGTCCGACAGGGATCTTAGTGTGCATTGCCATAGTGGGAGGGGTTCCGTAGAAATTAGTTCCGTGCCCAAGTCGCTTAGCCATATCTCGGGCACTAAAGTCGCGGTAGACAATTGTGTCGGCCACAGAACGCCAGCCCTTCGGATCATCTCCCCACGGCATTTGTTCATTCGCCATCTTGCACACGAAGGTGTGGAGATCGCCAGATTCACAAGCATCGAGATAGCGGCCAATGATGGCATCATGCTCGGTTCCTTTGAAGATGTTCCAGCAGAGGGCGCCAAGGTTCCGGGAGTCCGCTTGTTCAAGATCGATGTTGCAGAACTTCATCCCGGGGTCGGCGCAGAAGATGGAGCGGAGGGATCGACCGACATTCTGACTGTTTGAACCAGTGCCAAAGTCGGACTCGGAGGATGATAACCGTCCTGTGTTGGTTCCGGCAATGTTGAAGCCATACCGAAAGCGTCCATCAGGATCAATACCAGTTTCAAGGAACTGTCGTTTTTTATCCAGATCCCGCAACACCAAGATATGCCGACAGATGGGTTCCGCGTAGAAGTTAATAGATAACTTCTCGATGGCATCCCGATTGACAGTGGGTGCAAATACACCGTTGGCATTGCGCTTCCTTACCGGGCTGAGTTGCATAACATCGTAGAAGAGTTTTTGAAGCTGGAGATTGCTCCGCCACCAAGTTGGGGACGCGGTTGGGAAGCCGACGCCCTCGGACACGATCTCCATCAGCTGATCGTTCAACCGCTCAATGTCACGGGTAATGGCGGATAGCATCAGGCCCCGGCGGTTCTGATCTACGAGCAAGCCGCGAAGGGACATCTCCGCGATCGGGGCCTGAAGGGCGCGGGACATCTCGTAAGTGGATCGCGCGTTGTCATCGAACTGAGGGAGGAGGGCGTCGCGGACCTCCAGCGTTACCGCCGCGTCGAACCCGTTGTAGATCCACTCGCGCTCGTTCGCGGTGAGCACGGCGTTACCGTAAGTGCCCGTGTCGAAGCGGAGAAGCTCTGTATCGATAATCTTCATTCGGGCATTCCGACGTAGTGGACTGGGCGCGAAAGATTGAGAGCGTACTGGATCTCGCGGGCCACGCCGCGGGATTCTTTCCACCCGGAAAGCATGAGGACGTGGACTTGATCGCAAGCCTCGATCATGCGGTGATTAATGTGCTCCCATGTCTTGGCGTCGCCGGCAAACCCGAAGTCCTTCTCGAACTGATAACCGTAGACGATGGGGGAGAAGACGGGGATCTTGTTGCGGAGCAACTCGGCGGTGTAGATGCGGACCTGTCGGAAGCGGGCGTCCTGGATTGCGGGGTTCTTATGGGAGTATGGCGACGCTAAATAAATCACAGTACTCAATCCTCCTTCTTAATCGAGTCGTTCTTCCGTTCCAACTGATGAAGCTTTGAATGCTCACTTTGATTTGCAAGCACTACTAAATTTGTTGGATCGTTATTGCCGCGATCTCTATCTGCATGATGAACAACTTCTCCCGGAAGTGCGCGTGCAATAACTCGATGTTCGTATTCACGCTTGCCGTTTACAGTTAGCAATCTGTATCCAGCCGTATTTGTAGTTCCACTGCCAGCCGGGGCTATGTCTCGTTCAACATAACCTTTTCGATTTTTACGTAAAGCACAAGCTTTGCAAAGAAACTTGCGTAGCTTTTCTACTTTACCGCAATGTGAACAGGGTGTGCCCGCTTCGTATTGCTGTATGACACGTTCTGTATCACCGTTACGTTTGAAGCGCTTGTAGTGCATTACACATAAGCCGTAAGTTGTTCGTGATTCTCTACCGCAGTCAGGAGCACGACATTGCATTAATCATCTTCCTTCTTCAAGGTTTTTGATTTACGCTCAAGCTTCCATGGTTCTTCATTACAATAAATGCTGCCTAGGAAGGCGAGGCCCTTCTGAAGTTCCGGCTGCAGCGCGTGGTGCATGAGCATGGTGTCGTCGCCCTCGACCATACCGTGAACCGGGATGCCGTAGCTACGCCAAAGGAACCGGGCGTCGTAGAGGAAGTTCTGCCCAACATTGGCGCGTGGTTCAGCGAAGAGGCGCTTAAGAAATTTCCAAACGCGGACCTCGGACTCTAAGTCCGGCCAGTAGTTACCGCCCGGCTTCGTCGGGTCGTAGAAGGGGATGACCAGTGCACGATCATGGCTCGGGGCGAGACCGATGCAAGTAATCTGGTTTCCGATAGTCTCCACGTCGGTAGAGATAACCGGCGATGGTGCAATATAGCTGCGATAGAAGTCCTGAATATCAGACCAGCTCGGATCGATGTGGATATAGCGGCGGAGGCGGCGGACATCGGGGAACTCCTGTTCGCGGGCGGCTTTGCCGCAGTCCATTGTTAAGATCGGACGGAGGGAATACTCACGAAGCACGGCGGCTGGATGGTATGAAGGAAGAACCTTCCCGTACTGGGTTCGGAGAGTTGATCCACGGATCTTCGAAATCCGTCCGTCTCCGACGAGGAACCATGAGGCTGTTCCGCCAAGGGCCAAGATGAGATTAGGTTTAACAATTCTGATCTCGTGCTTAAGGCGGTCGAGCTCAGGCGCGAACTCATTTCGGATCCATCCTTCACTGTGCTTGGGCAAGCCGGGGATTGCCTGCTTCTTATCTCCGACGAGGGACTTGAGCGTCCCGCTCGGCGGTCGAAAGTTAAAGACGTTAGTGAGATAACAATCTTTAATGTCGATCCCGTTCTGGGAAAGGACCTGCTTAAGCAGCCAACCTGCGGCGCCAGTGAAGGGGAGATGGTTGGACTCGTCGTCCTTACTCCACGCCTCGCCGACGATCATGATCTTGTGGAGCATTTATCTTTCCTTGTATCCGAAACAGCCGCCGACACTGGTGGAAGTACCGCATGACATTCTTATCTTTGAAGTGCCATTGCTTCACATACTCACATGCCGCGATCCAAGAACCGGAGGTGAAAATGTGAAGGAGGTCTTTGCGTTTCTCGAAGCGGCGGAGGCGGTGGATGTCAGAGATCGAGAGCGGGCTCATCGGCGCTAAAGTACGCAGCGGAGCTTCGTTCGAAGAACTCCAGTTCACGTTCCAGTCCGACGACGAAGTTGGCGCCGAGGGCTTCCGCGGCTTTGAGGGCGTTAGCTGATCCAGCAGTGGGATCAAGGACAACTGAATTTCCATCACACACCATCCGGAAAAAGTGCTTCAACATCGGCACCGGCTTCTCACTCATATGAATTTCTTTATCCCGGCCGGAATGTGCGAAGAGGTTGGACACGGGCTGAACCACAAGGCGATCTCCTCGCGACGCGAAAAAGGCCGTCTCGTAAATGCGCCGCGGTCCCCGTTGAGGGTCTGGCAATAGGCCGGTGTTGTCCGACTTGTGCCAGATAAGAGGAAAGGGATTGACGCGCCAGCCCATAGAAGTGAGACGATTACGAGTGACTTCGTAAAAGTCCATGGAAAACCAAAAGATGAGATGAGCCGATTCCGCCACGACGTTATGCATAGAAGCGGCGAAGGTGTCGAGAAGCTGGAAGTAGATTTCCGGGCCGTCAGCGTAAGTGCCGTGCATCGCCGCATTGTTGCCCTGCTTCTGCCCATCCGCGTTGATGCCGTAGGGGAAGTCGCAGTGGATGAGGTTGAACTTGATACCGTCATACTGCGGTGCCCACTGGTTGAAGTCGGCGTGGAGGAGAGGGACTGAACGGGCGGTCGGTTCCTTACCCTCGATCGCGGCGAGTACGGAGGACTTCTCACGTTCCGTCTTCCGGCGGAGGATGTTGAGGGCGGTGGATAGTTTTGGCTGGGCGGCGAGCTTTGTGTTGCCCGCTGAAAGCTCTTTCGCCACCGCGAGCTTCTGCGTAACGTCAACGCGGGAAACGCCGAGTTCCTCTGCCGTGGCGGCTTGGGTCCAACCAGGCTCTTCCGCGGCCTTTAGCTCGTGCCACTTGGCGAGGGCCGCGGCCTCTTCCTGCCACGGAATGTTTACGCGCTTGATGTTCTCTTCCAGCTCGATCATGTAGATCTCGGAAGCGGAAAGCTCGTCGACGTAGCGGACCTCGATGGAATCCCAACCGAGGGAAGAGACGGCGGTAAGGCGGCGCTCACCTGCGACGAGCTTACCGTCCCGCTCGATGATGATCGGGTGGAAGAGACCGCGCTTGGCGATGGAGGCTGCTAGATCTTCGATGCCGGTAAGCTCGCGCCGCTGACGAGATTCGCGGTCGATGTAGATTTCGGAAAGACGACGGGGCTGGCCGGGGGAGATCACTGTGAAAGCCTTTCAAGATCGGCGACGGCGACGGGGAAGCAGATGGGGGCCTTCATGTGATCGCGCTGCTTGTGGCAGAAAGAAAGGGCGTCGACGTACTTGAACTTCCGGGCCTCCTTCCAATCGGACGTACCGCCAGAAACAGAAACCCACCCGCCGAGACGAGTGGACCAGATGACATAATCGGGCATAGGTATCTCCGGGAAATGGGGAGGGCGGTTAACCCTCCCCGGTGTTTCACTTTGCGACGAACGCTCGAACGTTGGCGTCCTTCGCTTCGAGAAGCTTCCGGAGAGCGACAGTGCGCTCCGGATTACGCGGTGTGGTATCGACTATCATTCGAGCGAGTCCGCAAAACGGGGCCGAACGGGATCGAAGTACCTCAGGCAGGTGAGCGTAGTGGAAGAACTGGAGGATATGATCCTGCGCAATCTCTTCCGCGGAGAACTCCTGCGGGGCGGGGTGAAGACCTTCACTCACGGACGGGCGCCGTCTTCTGGATCTCGGCGTACTTCATCTCCGGATCGTTCTTATCCGGGCGATGCTGCATCACGCCGTCGAACTGGGCGTTGACACACTTGGCGAGACCTTCACCGATCGACATGTCCTCGATCCCCTCGATGGCGCAGTGCTTCTCGAGGAACTGCCGGATGCGGAACTCCGTCTGTGCGCCCTTGGTGGCGTCGTTGTTGTCGTAGAGGAACTTGACGGTGGAGATAACGTTCTTGATCCCGCCGAACGCGGAGAGGTCGTCGGTGTCCACGTTGTCATAGGCCTCGACAGCCTTGCACGGGATCGAGATGTTGGTGTACTGGCCATCAGCGATCTCTTCGATGGTCGGCGCCTTGGTCACCTGCCAGCGGTAGTTCCCGACCGGGGGCAGCGGCGGGCGCTCGACATCGGCGATCTTCTTTTTGGCGATTTCGGCAAAGGAAGCCATTGGGTATTACTCCTGAAAGAACCGGGAATGGTGCCCGGCGCACCTGAAGGCGGGTACGTTACGCCGCCTTAAGCTTTTTGAAGATGTCGGCCAAACCAGTGCTCAACGGAAGCGTCACCTCGAAGCCGGGGCCGGGGGTCTTGAGATCGATGACGGTGGTTGGCGCGGTGCGGATGGTTCGCTTCACATTCGTGCCGGAACCCTGAGCCTCGGCGAGGACGAGGGTGTTGAGATACTTGGCGAGCTTGGGGCCGAGGGCCTTACCAACCGCGGACATGGAGCCCTTGACCGTGCCGTCCTGCCACTCGTCGTAGGTGACGTGAGAGATGATGATGACGTTGGTCTCGAACTCCTCCCCGGTCAACATGGCAACGGTGTCCTCAACCGCCTGCTGAGCGGCATAGAACCACTGCCGCGGGTCCTTCGCTCCAGGGTTCATGCCCTTGGCCCACTCGAATGCGGCCTTGCCGTAGGCGGAAAGGGAGTCCACGACGAGGATGGTGTCGGTGCCCCACTGGCGGGGGAGAGACTCGTCTGACCACTTGTCGAAGAGCTTGAGGGAATCGGTGAACGCCTTGGGCTGGCCGGACAGGACGATGCCGCCGGAGGAAGCTTTGTACTTGTCGCGGCGGGTTTCGTAATCCACGTTCACGAGTTTGTCGGGGCACTCGACTTTGGCCCACTCGCGAAGGGCGTCCAATCCATTGTCGAGATCCAAGATGCGGAGATTATAGCCGGCCTTGAGGAGGCTTACAAGTGCCCCCGTTTTTCCGGTTCCGGAGTTGCCTATAAAAGCCAACTTAATAAATTTACTGCCGTGGTGTTCTGAAAGTTTTGCCATATCAGTTTCCTTGCGAGAGGGCGGAAATAACCGCGTCAAGAATAGCACCGGCTGCGCCTTGCGGATCGTTATTATCTTCACGCGGCATAGCGGCGGCAAGTTCCTGAAGCGATGAACCGTGTTGCAACGCGATGGAGACCAAGGTTGCGATCTCGAGGCCGGAGATATTCATCGCGGTGGTTAGCTTGTTGCACTCGATAAAGAGTTCCTTGGGAGCGCCAAAAGAATCGAAGCCGATTGAGACGGTATAGAGGATGGCGGAACCTGGTATCGGATGCGGGACTGTGAGAACTAATGCCTCTCGTCGATTAGGTAAACGTTCCCGCATCTCATCTTGCTTTCATGGGATCCCAGGGTTCGCCCTTCGTAAACGAACCGCGGAGGAATTGGTCACGGAACTGCTGACCCTTGGAACAGATCTCCCTGAACTCGCAGCCGCCGTAGTTGCCGCAGGCGGAAAGATTTCGGGGGAAGGCGCGGAGGGCGTCGCCGGAGTCTTGCCACTTCGCATAGCGGGCACGGCCCTCGGCAACGGTATCCATCATCTCCTGATACCACTCGTTGAGCTGTTCCTCCGTGCGGAGGGTGATGCCGCGCTCGAAGCGGGTGAAGCCAACCGCGATCTGGGCGCCGTCGATGATGACGCCCTTGACCGGCATGTTGTAGATGACCTTGCCCGCGAAGGTGTACATGGACATCTGGATCGACAAGTCGAAGTCGGCAAAGAACCGCTGGGAAATGGTGGAGCCGGTTGTCTTCTGATCCATGACGTAGGGGTTGTCGGAATAGCTGACCAGTCGGTCGATGTGGCCGGAGAAGATGATGTCGCCGTCAACTGGGAGCTTGAAGGTGTACTCGACGCCGGGCTTACCGTTGGCGAGCTGGATGACTTTCGTCGGGTCCTCGGCGAAGTGATCGAAGTACCAGATGATGGTGCGGATGAGATTGCCGCGGGTCTTGAGGTTGTGGAGGGACTCCCACGGGTGGCCGGTGCCCTCGACGCGACGCCGCTGCTTCTCCACACGATGGCCCGACTCGTCCGCGATGGACATATCGAACTCTTCCCACTCGTGTTCCCATGTCTCGACGAGAGCTTCGTGAATGACGAGGATGAGGGATTCCTCGGGGGATACCCCGTTTGCAAGATGCTTGTAGTAATGCTCCAGCGCCGTGGCGTAGTGGGCGCCGAAGCGGAGGTGAGCGGAACCGCTGTCGGGGGTCCAGCCCTCTATCAATTTATAATAATATTTTCTCCAACAGGTAGTGGCCAATGTGAGACTAGTACTGTCCCAACAATATTGACCAGCTGTATCAAATGAACTATTCACAGATCCAGCCCCCCGATCTTAAGCTTCTCACCGAGTTCCAGCATCTGCTTCTGCTTCTCCGTCGGTGGCTTGGTCGAGCCCGCCTTCATGTTCCCGATATTGAAGGCGGACCGCTTGGCGCGGAACTCCTTGATGATGGACTCGATGTCCTGCCGGGAAAGCTTGAGCGGATCGGTTGCGAAAAGCTGGGCGATGTCACTCATAGGGAAACTTGCTCCTTGATCTTCGACGTGTCGGCCTTCGGCTCGGTGTCTTCGAGATGTCGGCGGATCAGTCGGCGGATGATGGCGGCGGCGCCAACGTCAGGGTACATCCGCTGGAGGCGATCGAAGTCCCCGGCGAAGATATTGAGAGTGTGCTTCTGCATGGGCTCTTTTTCATTCACCGGAAGGCTCCTTGTTGATGATCCACAACTCCAGCGGATTGATGGGGGATGGGACGAGGGAGAGGTTACTGAACTCCGGGCGGTCACGCATGGCGGAATAGAGCTTCGCGCGGAGTTGAGTAACGTCTGTGGTCTCGACGGAAATGCCGTGCGGAGTTGCGGCCGCACGGTAGAGGAGGGAAAGGAGGTCGGGGGAAGACATCAGTACTCGGAGTCTTCATCCGGCTGAACACGCCCAAGGGCGGTGTCGAGAGAGTAGGTCCACGCATCTTCCGGATCGTAGGAAAGGACGGCTGACCAGCGGGAAGGCTTGGCCGTTATCCGCGCGCGGAAGGTGGTGGAGGGATCGTCACGAAGGATCTCATCCATCGAGTCCGCGATTTCGGCTGCCTCGTGCTTCGCGACAAAGCCGATGAAGTGATCGTCGTAGTGGATCTGGATCGCGTTCGCGTCGTATGCGTTATCCGGTTCGCGGACGAGCTGAACGATGTCGCCCTCGGAAAGGGAGGCGAGAACTTCCTTCGCATCCTTGGGGCGGAAGGAGGCGCCGACGAGAGTGAGGTCCATGTGGAATGCTCCTGCGAGAGAAGGAGGGAAGTACGGGCTGAGATCCGTCGATCTCTTTCCGGGGCCTCTGAGGCGTTCCGGACAGCCTACCCGCCTGCTGAAGTCAGTGCCGGATTACTATTCCATCCGGCGTAAGTCAGACCCAAAGGGTCAGAGCTGGATCGATTCGGCCAGCTTCTCGGCGCGCTTGGTCTTCGCGGCGACGACCTTCTTCGCCTCGGCGATAACGTCCGGATTGGTGGCGACCTTCTCGTAGTTCTCCTCGAGCTTGGCCTTCCACTCGTCCTCGGTGAGGCCTTCCGGCACCATCTTGATCGTGCGGCCCGACTTGGCGAGGTGCGCCTTGACGAACTCCTTCGCGATGGCATAGGCCTCGCGCTCGACCGGATCGCGGGTGACACGGGCGCTGCCTTCGCCGGCGATCGAGAACTGGTACTCGGCATCGTAGGCCTGGATCTTGGCCTTGACCTCGGCGAGCTTCTCCGCGTCCTCGCCCGCTTCCTTCACGGCCTTCGCGGAGTTGTTTCGGATGTTCTCGATGCGGACCTGATTGAGGGTCTTGGCTTCCGCCTCGTTGAGGACGTGGCCCGCGACGTAGGGGGTCGAAAGATCGATGGCCAGGCCGGCGATGGTAACGGTCTTCGTGGACATTGGGATGGTTCCTTTTGGGCGGCGCCCGTTGCGTTGACGATGTGACTATGGCATATGCTGCGGGGGATGTAAAGCCCCCGATTGGAGGAGAATGGTATGGGTATGTCAACCGTTGACGGATATGGGTGGGCTGGTTAATGTTTACGCTCGGGAAGGAGATCTCTGTCCTCCGCGATGTGGTAGAGGACATGAGCGAACTCGAAGATGCGGTGATCTTTGCAGATGTGGAGTTGCTGGATGGTGACGAGTAAGGTAGCGACCGCGAGCTGCTCTTCGATGTCGAGTTCGATTCCGAGTTGAGCGGAAAGGAAGGGGCAGACCTCGGAGAACTTGAGAGCGCGGTGGCCGCCGATCTTCTCGGTGAAACGGGCCTCGGTGAAGATGGCATGGGCGGAGGTGAGGCAAGTGATCATGCGGGAGATCATTCCATCCATCCTTCGGTTGTGACGTAGGTTAGCGTCTGCTTCGCCCGCGTTTGAATCACGTAGCGGAGGTTTCGATCCTGCCCCTTGTCCTTGCAGAGTTCCTGATCGAGGAAGAAGACGTGCTCGAATTCGAGGCCCTTAGACTTGTGGCCGGTCATCAACTCGATCGGGCCGCTCATGCTGAACAAGTGTTCGGCCTTCCGAACCGCGTCACCGAGGGTTGTCGCTTCGTCGAAGAAGACACGGATGCAGTCGGCTTGGTCTTCGATCGGGGCCGGATCGCGGGCCTTCTTCAATCGTCCGCGAACCCACCGCTCGAGTTTCTTTTCCGCGTCCGCGATGGGGAGGTCGGGTTTGCCGAACTTGTTCATGATCTTGAGCAGGTTCTTCCCGATGTCATTGCCGACGAGCTTGGGGTATCGGCCGGCCTTGATGAGGCGGATCGCCTGCTTGAAGAGCGGGGCGTTATTGCGGCAGATAATCGCGACGTCGGCTGGAGGGATGGAGGCGCCGGACCACGTTTGCAGGTGTACTACGTCGCCTTGTTTGGCCCATTCCGGCCATTGCATATGAGGTGCCCGCCAACGAGCCGCTTCGACGACGGAGATCGGGCAGCGGAAGGAGATGGAAAGGATGAAGGTCTTCATCTCGAACGTCTTGCGAAGCTGTTCCATTGAATCTTGGTGAGCCCCACGAAAGCCGTAGATGGCCTGACAGTTGTGAGTTACTAAACCATCTGCCACATACAAGTGATTGTGGGAGACAGTAAGACTATAAACAAGTCCTTCATATTCCTCGTAACGAAGTTCATAATCTTGCCAATCAGAAAGCTTCTCTTTCTTCTTTCCTGTGAAAGGAAGAACCTCGCCACCCGGAAGGAGGTTGCAAGCATGAACTACCATAGGACGTTTTACAGTTCCATATTTCTGCCCTTGTTTCCAGAAAGGATAATCAGGTTCGCGATTAAAGTCGCGAAGAAGATCGTGT
>ERZ869925.129-NODE-129-length-45900-cov-48.271022_pt1 | contig 45900 bp, 73 predicted proteins | sample MGYA00579311_ERZ869925 | MGnify/ENA primary metagenome ERZ869925 (study PRJEB32216, sample SAMN09231817) | wastewater metagenome | place: USA: Maryland | collected 2016-07-30 | study: EMG produced TPA metagenomics assembly of the PRJNA472060 data set (Reclaimed...
CTAGCTACAGGCTCAGATGCCCATATAGCTCTCACATAATTTACAGAACCGTCAGCCGTGGTTATTGTTGTGGCGAGGGTAGATTTAGTATCAGTACTTTTTGCACTTAACATAGGCAATCTGCTTATTGTGCCTGAAGTATCCCAATAAGTATAAGTTGCTGGATTAGGGTTAGCATCAGGTACGAATCCTGAACTAATTGTTCCGGTGTTAGGTAAATATAGTCTAGTAGCCATAGTGTTTTATTTTGTTAGTTACGGGGTGCTTTATCAATCCGAATGGCGCATACCCCGTGATGCCGTTAATATTAAGCGTCAGTTGATGCTGTAATATTGGTTTGCATAGATGCTTCACCAGCTAAGTTTACGATGTTAATGGGTTGCATATATACAAAAGTTGCACCAGTGCAAGCTTCTGTGATATTCGCAGCATTATCTTGTAAACGCAAGTTGATGTACGGTCCAACTTGCCCTGTAGAAGCTGTTATAGTATCTTTTAAGAATAAATCCACAGAGTTGTGGGTTCTGAAATGATCCACATCATGCACAGAAAGATTTGTAGTTGCTGTAGTTCTTACATCAATACCAGCTACTGCAAAGTTACCTTGCATATACTCTATATCAATATCTATTTTATCTCCACCGACAATAGCTATAGCGGCGTTAGTACCTGCTGCTGTATCGCCTTCATGTCTATGTCGAGTGATCTTAAGTCTACTTGCTCCTGCTGTGGTCAAAATACCGTCAGTCATCTGTCCAGTGACGTCTCTTAGCGTAAGAGAATCTAAGACTACGTCTGCTGCACTAACTACTATTGGGCTAACAACAGCATCAATATCTCCCGTTAAAAGAAGATTTTTTAGACTTGTATTAGCACCTGACACGGTGATAGTTGAAGCTGTAGCTGTAAAACTAAAAGTAGGACGCAATGAACCTAATCCTAACCCTACAACTGCTACACCTGATTTATTTAATGTGATAGCGCCTGCGGATGCTACCGTTTCTGTGTGACCTGGTTTGATGAAGATGATGTCTCCTCGACCAGCTACACATTGTGTTATTGCATAAGCTAAAGTAGCAAAAGGACGTTGAAATGTTCCTTTGTTACTATCAGACCCTTGCATAATACCTTGTGATGCATCCACGTTTGCTGCTGCAGAACCTACCCAAAATGCACGACCTGGATGGGTCTGGATTAATGGTACACCACGAATAGATATACCTTGAGCAAAACCTGCTGCAAAATTTGATAAAGCCATTTTATTTACCTCTTATATTAATTGAACCCTTGTAGGGTGAAAGGGGCACTAATGTACCCCTTCCAAATACTCAATATTTACTAAGCACCAGTAGAACCGTAAATACCACGGTAATCTGACCAACTAAAGCTTAAACGCATGGTAGCTTTGTATTTAGCGTTGTCAGTGTCACCATCGGAATCATCACGAAGCTCTATGTCGCGTCTTACTAAACCTCTTAAGCCGTTTGGTACGTCAGTTAAAATGTACCAAGCGTCTGTGTCTGTTAAGTAAGGGTTAAATACTGCTCCTTCACTAAACATGCCGACAGATTTAACAGCGTTAATATCGTTGTTAGCGGTATCAACACGTAGTTCTGATTTCATTAAACGCTCAACATCGAATCTCAATGCTGGGTTGACAATCAGTTTACGAGGTTTAACTGCTATACGAAGGCCTCTGTCGTTAGTAAAGTTAGTTAAAGCTATGTAAGCATCTTCCATAGCAGCTTCACTAAAGTCTACGTCGGTAGAGGGTTTGTTAGCAAAAGCGGCACCGGTTGCGGAAGAAACGTGTGCAGTGCTTAACAATACAACACCATCATAGCCAGTGTAGCCAGAAGTTGTTGCTCTGTTTAGTACGTTAGCAGCAATGACTTCTCTTGTGTCCATCATTGACTTTTTAAGTTGCTCTGCACGTACTTTAGCAATAACGCCAGACTGACCGTCTTCAATAGCTATACGAGTTACGATAAATCCATTAAAGTATTCTTTATGGATGTAGCGTTGTAACCCGCCTTGTGTCATACTGTCGTATGTACCCTTAGCACCTTCTCCACGTTCACGAGCAAGTCCTAACCCCGAAATTAATACATCTTCTTCGAACTGTCTATCGCTGGTAGACATTTCAAACATTTTGTCATAAAAGGTTTCGTAGTTTTTGTACGCATCTCCGAACCATTTATTGACATTTGGTAACAAGTCCTTAGAAAAGTTACCTGAAACAATTACACCACTCATTTATTTATTCCTCATTCAGGTAGTTAATTAAACACCAGTAGTAGATTTGAATACATGTTCATTGATCAAACATAAAAACTTAGCGTTTGTACCAATGTCATTACCGGGTGTCGGGTCTAATCGCAGAATGCGGAGCTGAGCAGTTGCGGTTTTATGGTCACTTGAGTCTAATTCCATACCACTTAGACCGGTTACCGTAGAACCTGAACCAACCACGATATCAGCATTTTCTCCGATTTCAGCTACAGTTAATGCACCGCCGACGCTATCTTCTTGAATTGATATGATAATGTTGGGGTTATCTGCAACTAAAACAACACGAGTCGTGCTTGCTTCGCAATATAATACGCTAAGATCAGACAATTTAGCTTCAAAACCTACAACAACACCTAAAAGAGTGTCGCCTGCTGCTGCTTGAACTACTGTAGGCATACCTGCTGTTAATTGACCGATATCAGTGGTAGCGGCTGAACCTGCTAATTTAACAAAGTCACCTTTGTAAATAGCAACGTTATCACCGCTATCATGAACATATCGGCCTACGCCCCCATTGAAGGGTGCGCCATATAGATGCCCTACTACTCTGGCACCTTTCATACTTACGTTTGGCATTTATTTCACCTATTAATTTTTAACATCTACTAATCCGCGTCCATACTGCCCTTTATTGGGATCTGGGTCAGTTGACTGTATCGCGGCGTCCGTTTTTTCTTTATGAATTGCTTGAATTTCTGCAAAATCCTCTTTAGGAATTTTCATTAACACTGCGTGGCTATTTAGAGCATCTTTAGACTTATTAGCTGGTTTCCTGATAGGATGGCCAGTTTCGTCTGTTACTATCTCATAGCCCAATCTTTCTCTATACTCTATGTTACCTGTGGATTCATTGGTCAGTCTGTAGTGGTAGTTTTCTCTATCGAAATACTTTTCACTGATATGCTGTTTACCAGTTTCCATCAGGGTTTTACGCTCTTCTCGCGTCATTCTTTTTCTTTCTGCTGGTTTAGGAGTTTCCTTTGTGGATTCCTTAGACTCAACGGTTGTTTCTTTTTTTACATCTTCGCTACTTTTAGCCATGTTTCACCTTTGTTATAATCGACCTAATTGTTTAAGTTGGGATATATATTCTGAAGCTTTACCTCCTCCTTTGATGTAAATATCCATTTGATGTTTTTGGAAATCACTCAACATCGAAGTGTCTAATTTAGGAGCTGAGGCTCTACTGGCTGCGCCTGTACTTTCTACTGCGGCGGGAGCCGATCTAGCTTCGTTTCTAAATCTATGTGGAAAAGCTGCTTTAACATTCCTTTCAGCCATGCTTAAATATTCCTTAGCTGTTCTTCCTGGTAAGTCCTGTTCTAATACAGTGACCATTTGAGCTACTGCTTGCTTCATGGTTCTACCTGCTTCTGTTTCATCATTACACCAGGATTTATTTCTAACTAGAAACGCGTCTATTTCAGCCTGATCTTCCTTGGTAATAGGCGCTGGTTCTGCTACTGTTGGAATATCAATATTAGCTTGTGCTATTTTTTGATACTCTTCATCAGCTCTATTGAACTCTTCTAAATCTGCGTTCTCTATAGCTTCTTTTCTTTTAGCAGCAGCTAGTTCTAGTTCTTTTTGTTTATTCTGTTCTGCGAGCTTTCGAGAATACTCAATATTTTGTTTTAATAGCTTCTCTACTTCTCTGGCCTTACGATTGGCAGCTTCCAGCTTGTCGTATAAGGGCTTTTGTTCTATATATTTCTCTGCGGATTTAAATAACGCAGGTTCTCCTTTAAATTCTTCTTCTGGCTTCCAGCCCATTTCCATTGCTTGTTTTTCTATTTCCGTATATTCTCTTACTGGCGCTGCTTCTACTGCCTCAGTAACAGCAGGTATTGCTTCTGGTGTTTCTACTATCGGGGTACTCGACTCTTCAAGTTGTACTTCGTCTGTCATATTAACCTCTTTGGTTAGTTTTTAATTACGGCTAAAATATCATCATCATTTAATATGATGTAACACACTCCTGGCTCTCCCACCCATTCTCCCTTAATTTCTTTTCCTGAATAACGAGTAAAAAATACTCTATCTCCAATTTCACACCATTTACCTGATTTAATGTCATAAGCTTCAGGACCCATACCTACTACGTAGCCTTGCTGGGCTGCTCTGGCTTCTTTATCAAACTTAGCATCTCTTTCTAGCACCATCCCCGTCGCTGCGTGGATTATGTTTCCATCTTTAAATATTTCTCCTGGTTTTAAATTCAGATTAACTTCTTCCTCTGATATTTTAACTAGTATTCTATGTCCACATACTTCAATTTTACTCATCGTCTAATTCCTCCACCTCTGTGTAAAAATCTTCGTCTAGTAAATCTTGTATCGCTCTTACATATCCTTTAACGTGTGCTAGTTCTTGTATATCACTGGGTAGTATTTCATGCTTCAAAGCTATTGCCAGCAGGCGGTTGTGTAGGCTGGGCAGCGTTTTGTTCTGCAGGTGGCTCAAGAGCGCCTTCGTCACTGGGTGCTCCTGCCATTGATGCAGGTTCAGTTTGTTCATTGTCTACCTCTGTAGGTTCTGGAGCTTCAACACCATTCATCTTGGCGTCATGTTCCAATTGTTTATCGTGCATTTCAGCTTTATTGGATTCTTTTAAAGAGTCTAATTCTAATCTTAAAAGGTCTAATTCTTTCTTACCTACGGCCACTTCTGATTGAGCTAATGCTAATGTTGCTTGTGCTTTGGTTAACTCAATTTGAGCATCTTTCATTTCTAGTTCTTTTTGGAGACTTGCTTGCTCCATCTCTAGTTGCATTTCCTTAACACGCATTTCAGATTCTTTTACTGTACCGTCAATCTGAACTTGCATCATCTTAGGATCAGGAGGTGGAGGTGAAGGCTCTTGTATTAAATTCTCTACATTGGGGATATCAGCTTGCGTTAATACGCGCATTAATATCTCTTTTGGATTCAACATACCACCAAATTGAGGATCGCCCGAAAGTTGCATTAAAAGCTGCATACGGGCTGTACGCTGTGTATCGGAAGCTATATTAGGGTCAGACACTGGTTTAACATCATAAGACCCTTCTTCAAAGTCTGGGATGGTGGGGTTACCTTGTTCATCCATTCCAATTTCAATAGGTTCATCTAATACATTTTGATACTCTTCTGGAGATAAAAACAAACGGTTAAGTCTATAAATCTTTTCAAATTCTTTTTTAAATGACCAGTATTGACGTCTCATGATGGCCGTAAACACCTTTAAGCCTTGTTCCACCATTGCTAACATAGATGTAGCTGGGGAGTTTTGAGTACGTTCATTACCACTTAAAGCATCTGTGATGCTGGTTAGCTTATTGGTATGTTCTACTAAAAATTGTAATAATTGGAACAGAACAGGGGAAGGTTCTTTATAATCCAAAGGCAGAATGTTTTGTTTTAAATCCATTCCAAAACTATCTACTACTTTCCATTCACCACCATTAAACTCCATATTACCTGACTTTAACTTAGCACCAGAACCTATAAACCCGCCTTGTAAAGATGCTAATGTACCTGAATCCATTAAAAGATTTAACAAGGAGTTCATGGTTTTGTTCATTGGTAGCAACAACGTACCAAAGCCCATGCTATAAAAGCTTCCGTCTGGGGAAGGTATAAAATGATAATCCGTGAAATACTGTATTGGATCAATACAGATTACTTTGTCATCTTCTGTATAAGTGATGTCAGATGGGTTGTATCGCGCCACAATACGCAGAATCTTGCCACTTGCTTCATGAATCGTGACAACATAAGGCTCTTCATAGCCATCTTCATCCAAATCCAGCCATCTATGCTGTTCCTGGATCATATGCTCTGGTAGCGTATCTTTTTTGTACTCTATACCAGATTGTAAGCTATCTATATCCACGTCACAAAAAACACCAGCTCTAATCTTAGATACTATGTCGTTTTGAGACATAACAAACCGATGAGTCACTCTATGAGCCTGTTCTAAGCTTTTAGCGCCATTGTTAATGATAATTTCATCGGGTAAACATACTTCGCTAGATATCTTTTGTTTGGTGGGAGAAAAAAATGTTTTACGGAACATAGTCCCCACAACTGGTAGACTTAATAGAAGACTATCCGTACCTTTCTCCCAATCGTTAGATTGGCAGAGTAGTTGGTATGACATGAAAGTACTCACCCGTCTAGCTCGGGCTGTTTTGACCCCTTGCGGGTCTTTACCAATTACTTCTGCCAGCACGACTTTTCCATTCCTGATAATTTCAGGATATGTACGCGCATTAAATTGTAGGGCTGCCGTTGAAATCAACGGAAACATGATGTTAGCTGAATTCTTTCTAGGCCAGTCTTTGGGTTTTGACTTTAACTTAGCTAAGTCAATTGCTTCTTGTGCTGCCTGGAGCCATTCATGGCGACTGGAGATATCTTCTTGTGTTCCCATTAAAACTTTATGAGATATCTCGTTTAATTTATCTTCATCCAAATCCTCAGATATATTAACCGATCTCATTAGTTTTAAAAGTTTATCTTTTGGCATTATTAATACCCTGTTAGAGGATCACGTTTTCCTGATGAATCTTCATAGTAAGAATCATCAAATTCTTCTGGGATCACTTGTTTAATTTTAAAACCTGTACGTATTCCGTATCTAGCTGCGTCCATTAAGTGGTCGTCTTGCTTTCTAATTCGACCGTCTTTGTCATATTGATACATTCTGAATTCATTTAAAAAATTAACACAGGTTTTAAATACTTTAAGTCTACCTGTACTAAATCTTTGTAACATGTCTAAAATACCGGCAGTAACTGCGTTGTCTGCTTTACAAATGTTTAGACCCATGTTATGGTATTCTACAAACAGTTTATCTCCATCTTTTTGGGTTGGAGTATTTGAAGCTGGGTCAATAGCAATGGGTATCCATTTACCTCTGGCTTTTATTGCTTCTGCATGTATAGACGCTTCTGCGTAGCCTCTGTAGTATTCTCCGTAAAGATATATCACATCATTAGTTTGATCATAAGCAAACCAAGCACAGGCAGTTCTTTTCCATCCTACGTCAAATCCTGCGAATCTTGGCCAATGCAGTGGTAAATCTATTGGATCACAGACTACGTCTTCTTCAGCTACTGGGAATACTGCTCCTGCTCCCAATGTGGGCATACCTTCTGTTCTAGCGGTAAGTTCCCACGGTGCGAATGAATCCCTCATTCTAGCTTGTTCTTCTAACGATAAGTGGGGAATCTCTCCATCCCACTTCTTACCTATACAAAATCTGTACTTTGAAGCCTCGTTATTTTCGGGTATCTTCAAATTAGGGCAGAACATTTTATAAACTTCTGATACCCCATGTAAGGGTGTAAAAGTTGCCACTACGTGTCCTTGAGTTGTGGCCGTACGCGTTAAACATTCCGTGTATATATCTCTGGGAGGTTCTTCGTCGAAGTGTACCCAGTCAATCGCGGCACCCATGAAACTATCTATACCTTGTTCGTGTGTTTTAAAAGTACACACGCTTAAACCATCTTGTCTGCCATTTTTATCAAAATGTTTACAATAAAACATCTGTCTGGCACCAGGGACCTGTGGTTTAGAGGTCGGTTCCCCTTCAATCATTTTTTTGGGTATTAACCCTGTCCCTTCTTCGTGTCTTGGTCCAAGTAAGTGCTTTTGGACTGAATCTATCATGGCCGTAGCCGATACACCTACTACCCATGCCAATATAGGCTTATCAAACCTTTTACCTTCCCACCAGCTAGGATATAATCCCGTTAAGTGTAAAGCAGTTTCAAAAGCTGCCGAGAAACTTTTACCACTACGGTTAGATGCAACATAACCACGTTCGTTATACTTGGCTCCTGCTGCAAATAACTTCATTGCTTCTGGATACTTGTCCCTGGCGTATTTACCAGTTTCCGGGAACGTAAAATCAAGACGCGAGTACTTTTCTCTGTACTCTATCTCTGATAGAAGTGCTAATAGTTCTTCTTGTTCCTGTCTATCTGACATATATCCTCAAAGAGGACTGGAGTGTAAGCGCGTAGTGGCCAAGTGACTCCAGCCGTGTTGAGAGTATAGTACCATACTTTTAAAAAGAAGTCAACTACTTTTTATTCTTTGTTGTGCTTTTCTAATCGAAGCCTTAATTCTTCTTGGAGCTGTTCAGAGGTGAGTTTCTGTATGTCGGTGTTGGAAAGCTGTCCAAAATTGAAGTTAACCGTCTTATTGCCAGTATCTTTTTCCCCTGCACCCCAAGTTTCTCTAAAATTACGCTTCATGAAAGCCATATAGAGGTTGGTATTGAAAGATTTAGCCCCTATTCCGGCTAAACCCATTTTACCTAGGTTTTCCCACCATGTTTCACAAGCTATAAGACCCCAGTCATAGGCTTCTTTGAAATCTTTGTGTTCTTTTATCCATCGATAGAACGTATCTCTGGATATTTTGAGTGCGTGGCACACTTGTACGGTCTTTCCACCCTGTTCCATGACGTCTAGCATGGTTTTTATGCAATCTTTGGAGTATCCTGATGGTCGTCCGGCTGTTTTTTCCTCTGCTGGTATCAAAACACCTTCAATAGGTTGCAAACCTTCTTCATTTTTCTTGTCTTTTGACATAAATCACCAGTAATAAATGTAAGGCTTCTTGTAGTCTGGGAATAATAAGTCCAATTCAGAGTCTTTTTGTACCAATTTACACATAATTTTAGACCTAACCCGTGCTGGACGGGTCATGTACTCTCTTATGAACCATCCTGGGGAGCTAGCATAGTCAAAATAAGCCCATTTGGGCACATCATACCGCTTATCCCAGGGTGTAAATGGTTCAAAGTTATCCTTTTTTACATAATCATCCCAATATTTCTTCCAAAAGCGTTTAGAACGCCCATGATGCCTTGTTCTACTCATCTATTTATTTGTACCTTTGATCTTTTCATAGGTTCTCAAACCACCTAAACCTAGTAAACCTAATAAAACTGGCATTATAGCCTCACCACCAAAAGTAGGCATTGGTGGTACAGGGTTACCTGATATTGTGAGCAAGAACACGAGTAAAGGTTGCAATAGGTATGTCCATAGGAATATGGTACTACATACCCAACCGATAAAAGGCCTCCAACCTGCTACAAACAGGTTAGAACTAGCCGCCTCTACTGCATTAACATCTAATTGTTTAAGAGCTAGTTCTTTATCAGCTAACATTTGCTGCAGGGCTACCTGGAAGGCTTGCTTCTGGGCTTCTGTCTTATCTGGGAATATCCGGTTAACTATACCGATAACCCCCTCTATAATGCCAGTAATTGGGTCTATTGCCATGTTATTCTTCTCTAGTTACTACTTTAGCTCCGCAGGGTAGCGTCATGCAGCGTGTACGCAAAACCCAACTAATATCACCATCTGCATCTTTTTGCACTTCCAATGTAGGTAACACCCTCCATTTGATTACAGCAAAGCTCTCTTTGGTTAATTCCTTTGCTAACTCTTTAGTAAAATAATCAACCATTAAAGGTACCAAACATTCATGCTTGGTGCGGACTGCATACATCTTGTACTTTCTCTGTGTGACATTCCCGTTAATGTCTTCTATCCATTCATGGGAACCTATACCAATCTTTGGATCATGTTTAGCCCCTGGTAAGAAGTCTTCAAATAAACTTTTTTCAAATGATTTGATTTCTGTTCCTTCTTCATTATGGATTGACATGTTATGTCCTGTGTTTGTAATCGGTTTCATAAAACCCACCTGAGTTAAAGATGGTGACCCCAGAAGACACTACCTTCTCTAGTGTATCTTTACCACATGCTTCGCAGGTTACTAATGCTTCTTCTGATAAAGATTGCAGTTCTTCTGTTTCTTTCTTACAGTTGTTACATTTATATTGATATAGTGGCATGGTAGTATTCTCTGAAAGCTTTAACCCAATTGTTTACTGGTGTATTCCATTCAACTTCTTCAGAAATAAGATAGGTAAAGAACCTATCAGTAATTACACTTACTCCTATTTCTTTTTGTACTTCTCTTATCTTGGCTATTGCTTCTGGTAAGTTATCTTTTGTTATCATCTTCGTTTCCTCTTTCTTGTGATAATAACATAAAAAGATTCTCATAGAAAACCCTTTTGTGTTATTCAAGACAGAATAAACCCAGCGTGAGGATCTAAGTGATATAATATGATGCGAGCTTTACGAGCATCATATATGTTTTCTTAGATCTTTACATGGTCTTCCTAAGCATTACAAAGAGAGATATCTTTTAATCTTTTGGGAGCGTATAGCGACCCACAGAAAACAAAATAAAAAAAAAGATAAAGATAAAGTATTTCTTTGTTTAAGGGAGTCTCAACAAAAGAGACGACCTCTAGGAAGAGCAAGGGTATGAGCAGTTTACACGGTACCTATTATGCCTACCGTTAGTAGGCCAGGGAGTCACCCCTGTGTATCTATTACTTTGGTTCAGTTCCCCGGCTCTCGAAGTCCGGCGTTCTGTATCACTTGAGTCCTACATCCGTTACATCATCCTTGAATGCTCGCTGGGTAAGAAGCCAGCCCATACCATTGTCCTGCCATCTTCACGATGACTTGCGTACTATAACATATTTTTTATGGATTGTCAAGAAGAATAAACTACCGAGGAAAACTAAGAACTTCAAAGGAGGGTGAGAGGTGTAGGGATTTAACCTACATTCCTGCGTACTTTAACCCAGTGCTTCATCTCCGAACTCAGGAAGAGATGTATTAGCTGAACCTCTCATGAAACTGGTTCAGGGACTAGGATTCGAACCTAGATAAGAAGATTCAAAGTCTTCTGTCCTGCCGTTAGACGATCCCTGAATGTGGCGGGTTTTCCGTGACTCCTATGAACTAGGAGAATGCGATGCCTTATCCGCCAGGGCGTAGTGGGTTCTAATCTACTTAGATGAATTAAGGATTAATGAGCTTATCCACTAGGCTCTCCTGTTCCGTTCATCTCGTTTTTTATGAACAGGCAATTATTATTATACACATCTAGCACAAAAAAGCAAGCATTATTTATAGCCCCTATAAAGCGATTTTGAGCACGATATAGATGCAGTGCGAGCTTTGGGCACCCATCATAAAAAAGGTGCCCTAAAGCGAGCATAATCATATAAAATACCCCCAATAATTATCTGACAGGTTTTTAAACCGTAGGAATTTTCTGACAGAAATGTAAGAGAATGGTTTCGGCTAAAAAAATAATAGGGAAAACCTGATAATAATAAGACGTAAGTCGTTGAAAATAGGCCGAGAACGGTGATAGGGGGGACCCAGACTGTCCCTGCCAGAACTTTTCTTTGGGGGGTACCCCATCAAATAATATTCAGACAGCCACCCCCACCCCCTAAGTCATTGATATACCTAGGATTATAGATGCCTTGCCTTATGTATGTGTAATATTATTCAATAAACCTGGACATACTGTAAGATAAATACCGTATCATCAGATCAGCTGATACGGAGTGATAAAACACTATTAGTAGATTGTCTGACACTATATGTAGTGGTCGATAACCCTGACTCTGATCGCTCAGGGGTAATATTACACTCCCTCACTATTATAACCAATTGGATATATCTATTCCCGCTCAGTAACTTTCACTTGACATTCTAGGAAATACCATGTTAATATTCCCGACCAGTAACATAGGAGATCATCATGCAACTAGACGATATCATTCGAATAGAATTCAAAAGAGAGTCATCCGCACTCACTAAAGAACTGTGTCACAAGGTCTATCAAGTGTGGTATGATTGGAAGTATCGTGGGTGTAAGTTAGTTCCTATTCATCAATGTAGAATCAGAACGGGTAGAATAAATCTATTAGGATTAAAATTAGATATCAATCGAAGGATAAATAAAGAAGAAGCCGTGATGATGCGAAAACTATTGCAACAATTGCTAGATGAGTCTACACTACCAGTAAATGTATTTGAATAAGAGGACTAGGATATGTTTATTAAAAAAGAAGAAACCCCAGACGTTGTAATTAAAACAGAAATCACTTCCAAAGGGGAAATTAAACTCTATATGGATAATATTCTAGTATTAAGTATCTACCCAGAAGGTATCGTACATCGGCATTTTATCGTTGAGTTTGAATCACGTATGTTAAAGCGTAAAGGTATACAGTTAATGCAAGAGGGTGAGATATATCGATTGGCTGACCTGATTACCTCTAAAGGAGTATAACCATGTTTAATCTTCATTCTAATGAGAGTATGGTTAATCTAAATATGTTCTTGGATAAAAATGGCTCAGCAATCATAGAGATGGATGGTATAGAAGTGATACGTATCTATAAGAATGGGGATATCTATAGATTACCCTTGTCTCAGTCTCATGTGGCTATTTTATGGTCTAAGGGTATTAATATAGACAGCTCACCTAGCTTTTCTAAGCTACGTGATATCTAATAGGAGACACTATATGACTGATTTAGAATTATTAAATGAATTACATAAAGTAAATACCAAACAGGGTTTTAATGACTCTGAAAGGCATACTCAAATGAATAAACTAGATGAACTGTTCCCAAAGGAAAAAGAAGAAGTAAAATTCGATACTGAAATAGCCTTAGGTGGTTCGTTTTTAGTCTATATAGACGATATAATAGTTCTGTCTATCAGCACAGACGGATCATTATATCGATATTCATTAAATAGTGCTGAAGCTGAATACTTAGAATCTAAAGGTATTAAAGTGAACGAAACATCAATTGGGTATAGAATAAAGGATATAACTTTAGAATGAAAACCTATAACATACAACTTACATTAGATACTATAGTAGATAACCGTTTAGAGGTTGATTGGTTTGAGGATTTAATGAGTGCCAGGTTAGAAGATTTTGGTAGCTTAGGTAACTTTCGTAAGTATCTTAAAAGCTTTAGTATCAGGTACATAGCAGAAAGGTTAGGCTTAGAATACGCCTTGGATGCAATAAACCTTTCAATAAAAAGTAGAAAACTTGATCAAGATGAGCTATATATACTAGAGCAGCTTCTTGATTTTAGGTCTAGTGGATATGGGGAAGATATGTTATACTCTTTTATAAAGAGAAAATTTAATTACACAGAGCTAGAAATAGAATCATTTAGGCAAGTATCAAAAAATACAAATAAACCCGTTTAAGGTGATACTATGCAACTAACTGTAAGTTTACATAAAATACTATTTTATGAGCCGTGTATAACAGGCTACATGAAGTTATTAAATAAGCGACTGATGGATAGAGTCGGGGGAGGAACTTTTAGCCATTATCTACAACGGATAAGTCTTAGATACGTGTTAGACTCTAATGGTTTGGATGATATGATGTGGTTAGTATTTAGAATGATGGAAGATACTCATGGTATAGACCCAATTGCTAGACATAAATTAAACCAGTTATTAAATATGAGAAGATGCATTGCACACGATGATAATGAATTTGTAGCATATATAAAAAATCATTTTGACTACACTGAGATAGAGAAAGTTATGCTGATGGGTGATAATAAACCATTTGGAATTATTAAAGACTGATATAAAACAGGTGACATTATGTACATGACCATATATTTAGATAAAATAATGTCTTATGAGCCTTGTATAAAAGGTTATATGAAATTATTAAATAATAGAATGAAACATATAGGTAGTGGGGGTACATTTAATTATGATTTAACCAATGTAAGTATTAGATATGTATTAAAATCTAATGGTTTGACTGATACCATGTGGTTAATTCGTAGAATGATTGAAGATAAGGACATAAAAAAAGAAGTTAAAGAGGCATTGAAAAAAATACTGATAGTAAAGTTGAAATCAAACCACAACGCCACCGAAGTTATAAAACATATCAAAAAGCACTTTGATTATACAGAGGCCGAGGACTACGGGTTAATGCAGTCTAAAAAGACCCCTAAACTAAAAAAAAAGGATGATAAAGCCTACATTGATATAGTTTCACCAGACTCAATGTTTTTAATGAATGTGTATTGTGCCTTAAGTAGGGCATATTTGTGACAATTAAAATAGCTAAATGAGGGATGTTATATGAAAACTACACCAGGTAGAGAGTTTTTAAAAGCATTTATTAACTTAAGAGACAAGGAGCCATATTGTGTGGCTAATGCTGTAGAGAAGTATTTAAAAAAACGTAAGCATAAAGTAGAAGCTAGTTATTTATTAGGCGGGTCACTTGTCCATCAATTCTTTCAAGGCGGTAAGCTAATATTAATTAATCCGGATCGGATCAAAAAAGATGCTACGATGTTGATTGGTAAAGGCGTTTGTTTTGATACTGGTGGATACAACCTTAAACACAGCATGGATGGTATGTTCTTTGATAAGAATGGGGCATTACTATCTATTGCAGCGGCATTAGATAATGGTGTGCCCGCTGCTGTATTCTTTGTTGATAATATGATACACTGTGATGCACCTGTTCAAGGTGAGATACTAAAAGAGCCGATTACAGGTAAACACGTATTGATAGATGATACCGATGCTGAAGGTAGGATCGGGTTAGCTAGTTTATTAGCTGACTATACACGTTCAGTTAAAGGTGTTATTACCATCGCCACATTAACTGGAGCCGCTGTTAACTTTACAGGTGAACGGACCTACGGCCTAGTTCACTCAAACAGACATGAAGATTTAATAAGTGTATTGAAAGCTAAACTAGAGCTGTGGCCGGCACCGACACATAAAGATTACGATGACGCCGTGCTAACTAAAGTAAAGGGAGCTGATGTACGTAGCTGTGGTAAGTTCAAAGGTGCTGGATCATCCACTGCATTTTCTTTCTTGAAACATTTCAATCACGGTAAGCATCATATTCATCTTGATATGGCCGCAATGATGAATGATAAAGATGGGAATGGTTTAGTGTGGGGATTACCAGAAGTTAAATACTTATTAGGGCTAATGAGATGAGAAAACTATTATTAGTGTTTGCTATTGTTATACTAGGACTTACCTATTGTCATTTAAGTTTTGCAAGACCTGCGTACATAGAGAAGTGTAGAGAAGATGAACGAGGTAGTATATGCACCATTAGATTATCTGATCACATTTTAGATGCTCGTCAGTATAAGCAATTGTTTTATCAGATGAGTAATGCAAAACAAGGTGATGTATTTATATATGAAATGCAGGGCTATGGTGGATATGTAGATACATTACAAAAGTTTGTGTATCATTTTGAACGTACTAAAGCTAAGATCGTGATGGACTTAGTAGGTAATGTGTATTCAGCGCATGCATTTCTAACTATTAGTGGTAATTATTTAGTCGTAAGCAATAGAGGAGCTACTCTGATGTTCCATGAAACTCAAACTCAATTACTAGAAGGTGTGCCAGATTGGCAGAAAAGGCAAATTGAAAAAGACTTTGAATACTGGGCTAGACAGCATTACAGTCAGTACTTTTATGAGTCTGAATTAAAATTTATATTTGCAAATCCTTTAAATTCTATTACACTTACATCTGATGAGATGTTAAAACGTTGGGACATAGCAAATAAAAGGTGATATATGATAAAAGAAAAACTATTAATTCTAGCATTATTTTCTATTGTTTTGTTTCATGGGTTTGTAGGCATATCTTTTATCATAGCATCTGTTATGTCTATATTTGTATTGCCATGGTACTTAGCTGTGGCTATTACTTCGTTGTGTGTACGAGTATTGTTTGATCACAATGAATGTCCATTAACTACATTAGAAAATGTTATCAGAAAGAAACTTAAAGTAATTATGCCTAGTCATGGATTTGTACATGATTATGTACTTAATTTTCCTAGAACCAGTAAACAATTAACCGTAGTATTAAGACTACTGTTGAGAGGTAAATAATATGGATAATCTGTATGGTATTATTTGTGAGAATGAGAAATATGTTATTGATTTGATTAAACAACTAAGAGAGCAGAATGACGCATTGTTTAAAAGAGTAGAGGCATTGGAGGTATTAACTAATGAATTAGTAGAAAGACTTAAAAACTAATAGGTGATGTTATGAATGGTATATTAGTATATTTAGTATCTTTATTGGTAGTCAATATAGCATTGTTTTCTTTGTTAGTATCAACTACTAAAGAATTTAAGCATTCTTTTGAAGCTATTGTTATGCTGATAGGTGCTGTAGGTATATACGCTTGCATAGCTATGCTAGCAATAACCGCAGATCAAATGGTACAAGGAAAGGATGTATTAAAATCTTTTCTTAACTGGGAAAACTATGTAGTTATGGGTATTGATATATTAATGGTAACAAATATCATAAAAAATAAAATTGAAAATTAAATAATCCGCACTATACTTAGTTCATGGGTAATTCATTTAGGAGGTGTGCCATGAAAATCTATGAACTAAGGGTCGAGCAAGACTTCTATATCCCCCTTCATAATTTCTTAATAAAATATTTTTGGCCTGAAACAAAAATAGTAGAAAGTAAAAAAGGAATTATGATAAAAGAACCAAGAAAATATATGATCATATCAGGCTATGATGACGCTAGACAAGAGAGTTTATATTTCCATTTGTTTGGTGTGTATTACATTAAAGTACAATGGTATTATAATTACGACAGATAAAGGCGGAGGTGTAAGATGTTGACTCACTCACAGCGCCACGCCATTTACGACTTGATGTGGCCACACATAGAGAATGACTGTCAATTGTGGACGGGTAGAACTGAAAGGGCTAAGTCTAAAACCAGAGACATACCCGAGTCTGCTTACTTTGATAGAATGTTTAATGAATTTTTATCCACTATTCCAGTAGCGTTTAAAGAGACCAGGAAGGGGCACCCTTTCTATACCCAAGTAGATCATACCATATACCACCCAAACAGGGCTAGATTCCACGCAGATAGGGATTATTATGCCTCTGTATTACATGAAGTAGGACACTGGTCTGGTATTATAACCGATAGACGTGTGCTACCTGATGACCCTGAAGAAGAAATCCTAGCCGAATTTATATCCGTGTTTTTACAAGCTGCTTTACATATGCCAATAGACTATGCATGGCACGCAGCTTATGTACGTGATTGGGCAAACAAATACAAACCCTTCACACCGTCACAAACTAGCCGTACACATGCAGTTTTTATGATGGCGTTTGATTATACTAACCTAATATTGGAGAGAACCCATGAACCCCGAGCCGCTTAAACATGAAGAATCTACATTAGACGCTGCCTATATCCATGCACCACAGTGGATGCAAGAAGCGCATGACTGGTATGAAAGTAGAAACGATGAGATAGGTGTTAAACTTGTAAAAGATAGAATGTTGGACTATAGTTTAAAGCATAGTAATTAATTAACGAGGTGTGTTATGTTAATACGTGACTTTATAAATCAGTGGAAAGAGACATTGTTTGTAAATGTCAAGCCACAAACTATAAAAAATTACAACTATCTACTAAAGATAATAGACACTCAATTCGGTGATCAAGCCGTAGAAAATATTACTGTAGAGACTATGGCTAAGTATCTAATTACTCAACCATCTAGCAAGCAATACTACGTAATAAAGATGCTAGAGATGATGTTTAGGGCTGCGTATTTTAAAGGCATACGGTTTGATAACCCATCTAAGCTGTTGATTAAACCCAAACAAAAACGGGCTAGACCTAGATTGACAGCACAAGACTTAGAAAAAGTATATGAGTTAGCTGACACACAGCTTAAGAACTACATCAAGTTAGCTAGAATAACCGCACAAAGACCACAAGATATACTTAATTTAAAGAACGTACACGAGATAAAAGATAATACGTTACATATTAAACAAAATAAAACAGGTAACACGGTTGATCTAGTTATAGGCGAGGCTTTGGGTTCGGCATTAAGTGGTAGATTTAATTTACCACCCAGTGTTGACGTAGCTTCTCGACAATTCACGGGTATTATGAGACAATTAAAGCCCAATCAACCTACACCTACGTTATATGAGATACGTTCGTTAGGTTTAATTGAACATGAACAACGTGGTGGAAACCCACAAGCATTGGCCGGTCACAGCAGAAGTATGCAAACGCTGACTTATTTAAGAGGCCATGATGTAACTAAAAAGGTGCAATCAATATGACAACTCATCACTTACCCTGTAAACACTGTAATAGTAAAGACGGATTGAGTGAATACGTAGATTCTATACATTGCTTTAGCTGCGGTTACCATAAAAGTACAGGAAAACAACGATTAAGAACTGAACATAGCGTACCTGTACCCAAAGAATTACCTAAAAAATCTACATCGGACTCAACGTCTGCACTTATTTGGTTACATACAAATGGTATAACAAATGAATTGCAGGATAAATACAATATATATTTATCAGCACTACCATTTAATCGGGTGATTATACCATCTACGTATAAAGATGAATTGCTGGGCTGGCAAGGGCGGGCTATAGAATTAGATCAACATCCTAAATATATACAAGGAGCAGGTCAAAAACCTGAATTATTTTACAGCCATTCACTAAGAGAAGGACAGGAAGTGGATGTGGTAGCTATAGTAGAAGATGCTTTAAGTGCTATTAGATTGGGAGAATTCTTACCGACGGTAGCTTTACTTGGGTCTAAATTAGACAGCCAAGGAAAACAACTTGCAAGATTAATAGAAGTAAGTAATAATTTCTGTATATGGATGGACGACGATAAAGCAGGACAAGAAGGAGCAGCGCAGATTGTACAGAGATTAGGTATGGTAGGTGAAGTTTTAAATTTAAGAAATGAACTAGAACCAAAACAGATGGCTGACGATGATTTAAAAATAGCAGCTCAAAAAATAAAAATGTGGTTTGCCCAACAAGAGAGGTAGTATATGAAGACTACAAATGTGATAGTAATGTTAGCTCAGCCGTCTAATAAATACATTGTTAAGCAAATGCCACGAGATGAATTAGAAGAGCGGCTGCAGCAGACTGGGTTTAAATATGAATATATAGGTGACACTGTATGTGTTCTTCTACCGACTAATAAAACAATTGAACTGGAAGTCCACACGGTACAATAAAACTTATAGAGGAGTAAAATAAAATGAAACCTAGGGCAGAAGAGTTATTCAAATTAGTCTTAGAAAAAAGTAAAACGCCTTCAAGTTCAGACTACCAACTATATATTATAGGCGCTTCACTTTCTTTTACTTTAAATATGAGTAAATTCAAGGACATCACAAAAAAAAGATATATCGATATTAAAAATGAGATCGATAAATTATGATAACTAATTCAAACTTAATTAAGGTATTTTTGGATAGGGATAACTATCTAAAGTACTACAAATATGTAAATAAAGCATGGCTGTCACTAGAAGCTGAAACTATTTTAAAAGCTTTAGAGCAGTATTATGAAATAGATAGCGCTAAACAGATTGCATTAGATGATTTTTATACATGGTTTCATACTGTGTTTGCTCCTGACTTACCTAGAAGTAAACAAAAAGAGTATGCAGCTATATTTAAAAAGCTTTCTATAGTGCCAGATGAAAAGATAGAAATTATCCTCAGTAAGATGGAACAAGACTTAGTAAAAGATAAGATATTACGATCACTTGAAGAAGGTGTTAACAAAGACTATCTATTAGAAACCTTAACGTCATACAATCCTAAAATTGATTTTACAAGTGAGTTTGAAAAGGATTTAGTTAAGGTTGATCTACCCTCTTTAATACAAAATAATGAAAGAAAAGAAGGACTTAGCTGGAGCTTAGACTGCCTGAACAAAGGCATTGGGCGTATTATTAAAGGCGACTTTATTATTATAGCTGGCTATGTTGACAGCGGTAAAAGTTGTTTTGTCATCAATGAAGCTGTACATATGGCTAAACAAATGAAAGATAAAAAAGTTTTATGGTTAAATAACGAAGAGTTTAACGAAAGGGTATTAAAGAAAATACTAAAGTCCACACTAAATAAACCATGGCACTACATAGCTGAGCGCCATGAGACTGCCATGAAAGCTTACACACAGCGTATGAACGGTGACCCACAGCGCATATTATTCTATGATATATTTGGCTGGTCTATTAATAAAGTAAGACGTTTGTGTGAAAGTGTTAACCCAGACTTGATTGTTATAGATCAAGTTGATAAAATAAGTTTAGGTAAGAAAAGCACGTCCGCTGAGTGGGTAGAAACTGGTAAAGTTTACGAAGAAGTCAGAAGTATAGCTAAATCAGTAGCTCCTGTATTAGGGATTACACAATGTGATGGCTCTGTTAGATACTTTGATAAAGCTGAAAACAGAATTAAGTTCCGCACTGTTATAGATATGTCGGCTTTAAGAGGGTCTAGGGTAGAGAAACAAGAAGAAGCGGATGCTATCATTACAATAGGGCAAGACATAGATAACCCTAATTCCAGATACTTAACAATAGCTAAAAATAAATTTGAAGGTGAGAGTGCAGCTTGGAGAATGTTAAGGGGGTATGAAGTAAAATTTGACGGTGATTTATGCCATTATACTGAAATTGAATCCGAACAGGAGATGATACATGAGTGATAAAACAGAAAAAAAGGGCGACGATTCCTTATCCGACATTCTTGGAGCTTTAGAAAACGAATTATTTAAAGCGTATAGCGTCCCCAAAACTGGGTCAGACCATCACATATATCTATCAGAGAGTATAGAAGGTAGCTTTAGATATGTAGATTTGTGTCACGCACTGCGTACTAAAACTGCAGAGGATGTAGTATACATATACTTATCTTGTTTTGGAGGGGATATGTATGCTGGCGCAGCTATTATATCGGCTATACGAGATAGTAAAGCTCAAATCATTACAGTAGTAACTGCACCTACATTTAGTATGGGGTCTACTATAGCTTTGGCTGGGGACAATATGATTATGAAGCCTAATAGTTTCCTTATGTTTCATAACTATACGGCAACAGAACGAGGTAAAGGCCAAGAATTGGTAGATGCCGTGGTTCACGGGGATAAATGGGCTAAAGTTTTTGTAGAGAACGTAGCTGGAAAGTTCTTAACTAAACAAGAACATAAAAGAATTGGCGAAGACAAAGACGTGTACGTACATTGGAATGATGAAAATTTAATAGATAGATACGCAAGACATTGGCCAGGTATCTATAAAGACTTTGCTAAAAGCTTAAAGGAGTAACGACATGCCTAAATTTAAATGCGTAGAATGTAAGCTACGGCACGAAGAAGCTGACAATCCCCCCATAGAAGTACGTAATAAATATGGGTACCCTGAGCTATATTGCTATGATTGTTATCTACTAAGTACCGAAGATGTTACGAGAGAAGACAAGGATTTTCTAAAAGATTGGGACAACCCAGCATCAAACGGAGCGGATTATGATTAATTTCCGGTATGGCGTAATCGATTTAGAAACCAGTGGAACTAGGACATTTGGGAGATTTTGCAATCCACTTGATACACGTAACGTTATTACATCTATAGCTGTATATGACTCGAAAGATGACTACACTAAAGTCATGTATGATAAAAAGGAAATCAATAGACAAGTTCCTATTTATTTAGATGACTATAAATTATTAGTGGGTCAAAATATAAAATTTGATTTGCTTTATTTGTGGACTAACCCCTACTTGCAAAAATGGATCAAAGACGGCGGTCAGATATGGGATACTATGCTAGCTGAGTACCTTATTTCCGGGCAACAGACGGGTCAAAATGATTTAGATACCTTAGCAATTAAATACGGTGGTAGATTAAAAGATAAAGCCATAAGTGACATGTATAAAGCTGGACTGATGTCTAATCAAATAGATAAAGATCAATTGCTAGAATACAATAGACAGGACGTATTAAACACAAATATCATTTTTAAAAATCAATATGTTTATTGCAAAAAACATAAATTACTTCCATTAATGAAGACTTATATGGAGCATTTGTTAGCGATTACAGAAATGGAGTACAATGGGCTTTATGTTGATGTTGAAATAGCCGATCAGAAACAAAAAGAATTTGAAGCTAGAAAGATTCAATTGTTAATGGGATTTGTTGTTTATGCTGGACGATACTTAGATAGTATAAAGGCACCTGATTGGGCGCTTCAAGCCATAGACATAGATTCCCCTAAGCAAGTTAGTGCTTTGTTTTTTGGGGGAGATATAGAAATTAAAAAGAAAGTGGACTCAGGTGAAGTATATAAGTCTGGTTTAAAAAAAGGAGAAATTAAGTTAGAAACTAAGGTATACAATCATACCTTACCTCCTATGTTTCATACTTTAAAAGATTACGCAACTTCACGAGAAGGTGTATATAGTGTCAAAGATGATGTATTAGTGGACCTTAAACGTAGGTACCCTGAAGCTAATGCAAATAAACTAGAGCTTATTGATGTACTACAAAGATACCGAGCTGTATCTAAACTGTTGTCCACTTATTACTACAACGAAGAGATAGATAAAAGCGGCAATGTAACAAAGATTACCGGCGTATTATCTAAAGTGCACCCCAAAACTTCCACCATACATTCTGAATTTAATAGTGCTACTACCGTAACGGGTAGACTGTCTTCTTCTAGTCCTAATGGTCAAAATCTACCTGTGGAAATAATGGATATGTTTACTTCTAGGTACGGTAAGGATGGCAGCATAGTAGAGATCGATATGTCCCAATTAGAAGTTGTGGTGCAAGCGTTTTTAGCTCAATCTGATATGATGATCACAGATATTAAGGCAGGTATGGACTTTCATAGATTGAGACTTAGTTATGCTTTAAATAAAACCTACGCAGAAGTAAAAGAGGTGGACGACTATGCTTACAAACGTAAAACAATAGCCAAACCTATCAGCTTTCAAAAGGCTTATGGCGCCCATTATAAAACTGTAAGCCATAGAACAGGTCTTTCTGAGGACTTGGTTAAGCGGGTGTTTATAAAAGAAGATGAACGGTACCCAGAGATCCCTTTATTTTATGCTAGTATTGTGGATACGTTAAATAAGAATAAAAAGTATACAGGTAAGCTGGCTGAAGTTATAGATAAGAAAACTAAACAAATTCTAAAAATGGAATCAGAAAGAGAGTTTGCAGGGGTATATAAAACACCTACGGGTAAACGCTATAGATTCGTAGAAAAGGTTATTAATTCAGATAAAGGTATATTTAGATATTGGCACATGCCGGACGTACAGAACTACCCAGTACAAGGCACAGCAGCCGATATAGTATCTTTGTTAGTAGGTACAGTGTATAGACAACTTGTACTAGACCATCCTGATAAATTTAAAATAGTACAAGAGATTCACGACAGTTTAATACTGGATGTAAAAGATGAACACATAGACTTGATTGTAGATAAAGTTGGTACTATAATGAATTCAGGAGCTAAGTTAATTGAACAGAGATTTGGATTTAAATTTAATGCCCCATTAAAAGCTGATATAAAAGTGGGGAAATCTTGGAAACAATGCAAAGAGGACTAAATATATGAACATTGATAAAATAAAAGTAGGTAGAGATTATATGTGGGTAAAAGAACTGCCTAATATGTACCCACTCCTAGTTACAGACGTGGATAAGGAAAATAATCTGGTACGTACAATAGATTACACAGATACCGTGCGTGATGTAGCACCAGAGGACCTTATATTAGAATAAATAGGAGAGGAATTATGAGTCAAGAGATAAATAGATTAGAGGCTTCCAGGGGGTACGTACAATTACCCCACGCTACATTTGGTTACTTTGACGCAGTTCATTCAAACTTAAAATCAGGAGAATTTACTACTAAAGATAGCGGAAAGAGAGTAGAATTTGAGTCGGGTATGAGAAGAGATACACAAGAAGGCAAACCTCGGTATGATTTAATAGACCGGGACTTTTTAAAAAGATGGGCTTTGTTAATGACTAGAGGGGCTGATAAATATGGTGCCGAAAATTGGCGCAAAGCTAACAGTCAAGAGGAATTAGATAGATTTAAAGCTAGCGCTTTACGTCATCTTATGCAATACTTAGAGGGCGATAGGGAAGAAGATCACGCCGCCGCCGTAGCCTTTAATTTAGCAGCGGCCGAATATGTGAGAAGTAAACTAGAGAAATAGGAGGCTTTATGAAATCCAGTGAACTTGAAGAAGCAATTAAGGCCGCAGAAAGAGTAGTCAAGTTTTCTGGCGAGACCGTCCTTACAGTAGAACATGTTGCTTGGTTTATTTTAAAATGGACTACTGGACAAAGATTGCAAACACAGCATGGGGTTGATATAGAGGGTTTGTGTAAAGAACTCGAACCCTTTATATTCAAAAAAGGAATTCAATATGATTATGAGAATTTTAATAAAAATGTCGTTTTAATGGATGATCAATTAATTAAAACGCTTAATCAAGCTGACCTATTGAATAAAGCTAGGTTTTTATTAACAGCCCAAACCGAACCTGTTGATTTTTTACAAGCCCTGTTTATTTTAAAAGATAGTAAAACCTATTTATTGCTGAATAAATTTGGAGTTACCAAAGATAAATTAAGTCCATTAGGAGGCTACGCTAAACCCGCTAAATCAGTGGACTTAGATTTGGATGGCTCTGATGAATTTTTATTTACACCCAATCATAGTTTTATTAACATAATTTATGAACATAAAAGTAGCACGCCTTCAGAGGAGTCAAAGACCCCTAAAGAACCACTTCCAAAGAGTTTAGAAGAACGTCCAAAGAAAGTATTAACTTTAGCTAATGAACGGGCTTTAAAGAAATACACAACGAATCTAATAGAGGAGGTAAGCACGTCTAATAGTCCTAGGTTGATAGCTAGAGATAAAGAGGTCAAACTGTTACTCCAAACATTACTAAGAAAAAGTAAATGCTCCCCTATTTTAATAGGTGAACCTGGTGTAGGTAAGACTCAAATTGTTCACGGATTAGCCAGAAAGATATACATGAAGACTGTTCCAGATCAATTTAAAGATAGTCAAATCTACTCATTAGACATCGGCGCTATGATAGCAGGCTCTATGTACAGAGGTGATTTTGAAGAAAGAGCCAAAGACGTTATAGATGCGCTACAAAAACTAGACAATGTTATCTTGTTTGTTGATGAAATACATAACATGTTCGGCGCTGGTAGCTCATCCAGCGGTACGATGGACTTATCAGAATTCTTAAAACCCGCCATATCTAGTGGCAAACTCAGAGTAATAGGTGCTACCACTCACGATGAATACCGAGAGGTAGTGGAGAAGAACCCAGCTATGCGTAGACGATTTGTAAAAATTATGGTAGACGAACCTTCAAGAGATGAATCTGTAGAGATTTTAAAAGGAATAAAATACGCATACAATGCCCACCATAAAGTTAACTATGATGATGATGCTTTGATACGGGCTGTTGATTTGTCTTTAGAATACATGCCTAACTTACGTCTTCCAGATAAGGCTATAGATGTTATTGATTTAGCAGGCTCTAACGCTAGATTAGCTATGTTAAAAGAAGGGGTGGCTATATCGGTAGTGGATATAGAAAAGGTCGTAGAAGACGTTTTAAACATACCTGTAGGCTCCTTATCAGAAGACTCTCGTAAAGGACTGTCTACATTAGAAGCACGTATTAAAGAGGATGTATATGGACAAGATGAAGCGGTTAGTCAGGTCGTCAAACCTATACAACTATCCAGACTTGGTTTGAACTTTAAAGAAAAACCAATTGCTAACGTGTTATTTTGTGGAGCAACGGGTGTTGGTAAAACAGAACTGGCTAAACAGCTTGCTAGAAACATGCACATACCATTTGTTCGATTCGATATGTCGGAATACATGGAAGCTCACTCTATTTCAAAATTAATTGGTAGCCCACCAGGATATGTAAACAATGAAAAAGGTGGCTTATTAACTGAAGCAGTTATTAAAACACCGCACTGTGTGTTATTACTAGATGAAATAGAAAAGGCTCACCCTGATATATTTAATGTGCTACTACAGGTAATGGATTATGGCATGCTAACTGACAACAACGGACGTAAAGCCAGCTTCCATCAAGTAGTGCTTATATTAACCACAAATGCGGGGGCATCTACGGCTGAGGCACCTTCTGTAGGGTTTGTTGAGAAAGACGGTAAAAAAGACCTTAAAAAGGCCGTAGAGATGCTGTTTACTCCTGAGTTTAGAAACAGGCTTGATGGGATATGTTATTTCTCTCATTTAGAAAAATCAGCATTAGTAAAAGTAGTAGAAAAACTAAGACTAGAGACCAACAAAGCCTTAGAAGATAAAAAAGTAGAGATTCGATTATCTTCGAAAGCAGTTGATTTTTTACTAGAATTAGGGTATGATTCAGCGATGGGGGCTAGACCGTTAGCTAGGGTGTACAAACATCATATACATGAAACCCTGATGCCAATCATGTTAGAGAAAGCAGAAAGCGATCATATCTTAGTTAAGTTCGATGTAGTAAAAGGTGAAATTAAAACAAAAATACAGGGGGTAAAGAAATGAATGATGTCAAAGTCGTAGAGGTTTTAGAAGTTAAAGAAAATGCCACCATACCTAAAGACCCTAAAAGAGGCGGAGGTACTTATAAAGGATTATTGTTTAGATATAAACAAGGGTCTTTTGAATATAGTAAAGCTATTCACAACTCAGTACTAGGAAGTCATGCAGAGGTGGTGGACTCATTATTGACATTAGTACCTGGAGATATAGTAGAAATTACCCTAAAAAAAGATGGCGCATTTACTAAATTAGCTTCAGTTAAAAAGACAGATAAACCCATCACTAAAATAGAACATAAGGGGGAATTTAAAAAACCATTTGAAAAGAAATCCACTTATGTAGATAACTCTGTCGGTATGACAGTAGGCGCAGCGTTACATGATGCGGTGGCTTTAGCGGTAGCACAAGGAAACCCATCATTGTTAAAAGTAGAACAATTAGCTGCCGGTATATTAAATATGGGGGAAAGACTTAAAAAGGGGGTGACTACTGGTGTATACGATGGCTCTGCTGAGGTTCAACCGGACAGTATACCCAAAAAAACAGTAAAAGAAAAGGTTTTGGCGGGAACAGAAGAAGTAGAATTTGATGATCCATTTGGAGATGACTAATATGTTAAAAGATTTCTTATTAGGGTTGGGATTAATTGTTTTAATGGGTGTGTGTCTAGCTTTAGGGATGCACGCAGTGTTCATGGTATTTGCGGGATTAGGTGTATGATCAAGGTCTTATTAATAGACGCTGATATTATAACCTACAGGGCTGGGTTTAGTGCCCAAAAGATGCATTCTGTAGCTACCTCTTGTTTCACTGGGCAGGAGGTAACAGATGAGTCATTGGGCACAACTCCCACACGAGCCGAGTTAACTAAATATCTTATTGAAAAAGGAGAAAACCTTTCTCACTATGAATTTAAAGACACTCTGTTAATACAACCGGAAGGTTATGCTAGATATGCTGCTAAATTAATGATAGAACAGCTACGATCTAAGGAATACTGGTCTAATCCACATCTAAAGTTATTTTTAACCTCCGCTGATAAAAGTAATTATCGATATAAAGTAGCCACATTAAAACCTTACAAAGGTAATCGAGTAGCACCTAAGCCCGTTCATTATGACGCAATCAGACGATACCTTACCGACGTATGGGGAGCTAAAATCATACGTAATGAAGAAGCGGATGATAGACTGGGTCAACTACAAACGTACTACACAAAGAAACACGGTGATAATGTGAGCTGTATAGTAAGTATTGATAAGGATTTAAATTCAGTGCCGGGATATCACTATAACTTTGTAAAAGATCAATTATACTTAGTAGATGAATTTGGATCGTTAACTTTAGACAAGCTACCTAAAACAGCTAGGAAAGTATTAAATGGTACCGGTTTAAAATGGTTCTATGCTCAAATGTTGTTAGGTGATAATGCAGATAATATCCCAGGATTAAAACAAATAGGCTCTGTGAAAGTGTTTAATCTTTTAAATGAATGCAAAACAGAGCAAGAACTACGGGATGTAGTATTTAAAGAGTATTTGCACTATTATAAAGAAGATGGCGTTAAAGCTTTTAATGAAGTGGGAAACCTACTTTGGATACGCCAATACAATAGAGAGGGATTTATTGAGGAGATTAACAATGTTGTTTAATTGGGATGGTAATACTTGGTGCGTAGGTGGCTATCGATTTATAAAACACTTAGTAATCTATCTAGCATTTTGTTTACCTTTTATGGCGTTAGGGTGTATTTTATTAGCCCTAGCACTTCCTTTTGTTAAACCTAAGCAGGAGTACTTACCTAGATGGCTACGATGGTGGGATAATGCATCTACCTACATTAATGGGCACTATCCGTTAGGTGACGGACTATCTGGTGACCCTACCTATAGAAAAGAAAGGGCTAAAGCAGGCCATACAAACTTGTTCTGGGAAAGATTCTACTGGTTAGCTCTAAGAAATCCTATGAACTATTTTGAAGTATTTAATTTAGGCCTTACGGGATATAAAACAACTCGAATAGAAAGTACTAGCCCTACTGGTAGAATTGATAGAACTTTGATTGAAGGATACAGTTACACAGAAGCGCGTAACCCTATGGAAAAAAAGATTGCTTATCAATATTATTACGTAAAGTTCTATACATTGTTTGAAAAAAGGCGTAGTATATGGTTTAGATGGGGATGGAAATTACCTCATAATTTAAATGAATCTTGGAGCATGGAAGGTTGGGTATTTAGTTTAAGTTTATGGCAGGAGGTGTACGATGCTGCAAAGTAGATACGAATTTTTAATGGACATTAATGAAAAATTACGAGACCTTCAATCTGAAGTAACTCATTACCATGATTTAAAGGGTATCAATATACATGAATGGGCTGAACTGCATCAAGCTTTAGCAGACGCCAGACAAGTGTTTATAGATCACTCTAATTCAAATATAAGGCGAGACCCGGAGGATAATGTATGAAACCCTCTAGTGCTAAAGCAAAAGGCAGGAATTTCCAAAAAGACATGAGGGATATGATATTGGCTGCTTTTCCTGAATTAGAACCAGATGATGTACGTAGTAACCCCATGGGGGCACCCGGAGAAGATTTATTATTATCTCCTGCAGCTCGAAAGCTATTAAAGGGTATACAGATAGAGTGTAAGAATTGTAGAAAGATATCCATCAATGCTTGGCTAGAGCAAGCAAAAGAACATGGGAAACATATTCCCGTTGTATTTTTTAATTTAGGAGCTAGAAAAGGCTCAGCTGTTACGATGAAAGTAGAAGATTTCCTAAAACTTGTAAAGGATAATAAATGATGAAACCTAAAAAACTTTATTTTGACATTGAGACTAGCTTTTGTTTGGCCGGCGTATACAAGACTGGAGATCAATATGTCAGTGAAGAACAGCTATTAGATCATACAAGAATCATTTGTATCGGTTACATGTGGGAAGGAGATAAGAAACCTACTGTACTGAAATGGGATAACAAGAAAGACGATAAGAAGCTATTAAAGACGTTTGCTAAGCTGATGGACAAGGCTGACGTGGTTATAGGCCATAACATGAAAAAGTTTGATTTTCAGGTTGTATTGGCTCGTATAGCCTACCATAAACTACCACCCATAGCTGATACGTTAGTTAGTGATACTTATCGAATGGTTAAGAACTCCATGAAGCTTCCTAGCTATAAACTATCTTATCTAGTTAGATATTTCAAGATAGGTCTTAAAATGCGCACAGGAGGCTTTGGGCTATGGTATGACGTTGTGGTTAGTAACGACAGAAAGCAATTAGAATACATGGCTAAATACTGCGCTATGGACGTTAAGATCACTAAAGCATTATATGCACGTATACTGCCTTATGTAAAAGACCCACTCAATCTATCTAGCTATCTAGGCAAGCAATGCTGCCCATCTTGTGGCGGAACGGTACATAAACATGGTATAGCTTTGGTGTCTAAGTTGAAAAAGGTGCAAAGATTCAGATGTATTTCGTGTGGAAAAGTATCCCAAAGTGGTATAAACTTACTGACAGGTACAAAAAATATCCTGAGGTGAGTTATGAAAAAGACAGATAAAGGAGGAAAAGAACTTCACACGGACGCTTCAGATGTTCTGATGATTGCCATTGTAATAGCCTGTGTAATTCTATTAGTATTTGTTAGTCCTATATAATATTTGCAATATCTAAAATAAGAACTATACTTACATTATACAGGTATTGGAGATACGACAATGAAAACTTATTATTTAATCAACACAGTGACACTAGAGGATTATAGATATGATAGCTGGGAAGCTGTAGTAAAAGGTGCTAAATTATTCAGTCATTTAGCTAAATTGGCCGGGAATGAGCCACCAAAGATATTATCAGCACTAGAATATGAGTTAACACATTAGGAGGGTAACATGGATTTCATAATGGGATTAGTAGTCGCTATTGTTATTGTAATTGGGCTGTGTGATGTGGTAAATTATGTGATAGATAAAGTACAGGCCAAAGATAAAAAATCTAAAAAGGTATCTAAAAATGCTCGCAAAAAATAAAAAAGCACTCTTAGAAGCAATTGGATCGATTGTTTTGACTTTTTTGGTACTAGGAGGAGGGTCAATAGGTTTTATGTATGGTGTATTATTATTGCATAACCACCAACAAGAACAGGAGCTAAGACACGTAGAGAAATTAATTAACGCACTGGATAATATTCCTAAATCTTCTAGTGTAACTGTTAACTAAATTATGAAGGTGATTAATGCAAATAGATAAAACCAATTTAATAACTTCAGCCATGTTTGTGGTAGTGGGCTTGGTAATGGCATCCATCGTAGGCGTATTTCATGCTAAAGTTGACCTCTATCCCCACCTATCATTTGTGGCTCAACCTCCTTATGAGCTTAAATGTGACAGCCCTATCATTGGAGGGGAAACCTGTAATGTGTATATGTATGATGTTATTAAAGATCAAGATAAATACATTACATTAAAGGAAAAATTAGATACAGCGGGGTCAAACGATGAGATTATATTTCATTTAGGTGGATTTGGAGGAGACGCTCATACTTATTTGGAATTATATAATCATATTAAAACATCTAAAGCCACAGTTACTATGAAAGTAGAGGGGCACGTATATTCGGCACACGCTTTCTTAGCTATCAGTGGGGATAAGTTAGAGGTAGGTGATGGAGTATATCTGATGTTCCATGATGTACAATTCGACCCTAAGTACGCCAATGATCCAGGTACATTAGCTTTTGTTGCATACTTCCGTACGTTGTTAGAGAAAGTAGCTGCTGATGGGATATTAACGAGAGATGAATTGGATTATATGTTTGCTGACCCAGCTCATCAATTGTATATAGATGCACATGAAATGAAGAAACGGTTTGATGCACACCATAAAGACCGTCGATCATTGCTACAAAAATTAGGATTATAGGAGGTGATGTATGATATTATTCACTATAATTATGAGTATAATAGGTCTTACGGCAGCATTTGTTACTATAGCTGAGATAGACTCGTTAGGTAAACCACCCTTGGTGGGTAGACAGAAATTGTTATTAATTGCTCCTTATGTATTAATAATAATCTCTATTACATTACTAGCCGCAGGAGTAATCTTGCTATGATAAAAGAAGCATACATACTTGTAAAACCATTCTTTAAAGGCCAGCTCAGGGTGTATGCTAGACTTGGAGGCCTACTGATATTAGCCCTATCCCTTAGCCAAGTGTTACTAACTTATATGTTTAATTCTTGGCGGGGGAGGTTCTATGATGCGATACAGGCTTACGATTGGCCTGTATTCACAAGAGAGTTATTATACTTTAGTTTATTAGCTGCGGCAGCCATAGTGCTGTATACAATGACTAACTTTATTATACAACGATACACACTTACTTGGAGAAAATGGAAGACTGAAACCTTTCTTGAACAGTGGAGATTACGTACTCACAGAGAAATCTTTATTGATAACCCAGATCAACGTATTCAAGAAGACATCATGCTGTTTACAGACCTGATATCAAGACTGTTTACTGGGTTTATGGCAGCCATACTGACCTTAGGCGTGTTTACGCCAATATTGTGGAGTTTATCTGAAAAAGTCGTATTTCTTGGATACAACGTCAGCGGAGGATTATGGTGGGCTTCTTTGATATTTACTGTAGCAGGTGGCGGGTTCTGTTTCTGGTTAGGTAATAGACTAGCCCCTACTCAATACAATAATCAACGGTTAGAAGCTGACTTTAGATATTCATTGGTTAAGTTCAGAAAGCATGAATATGACGGTATTTCTCCTCCACTTAATAAATTTGCTATATTGGTAGATAACTATAAATTACTATATCATCAATTTAAAGTGTTTGGATTCTCTAGCAGTACGTATTTCCAGATAGCTATCATATTACCGTTTTTGTTAGCTGCACCTAGTTTCTTTGCCCACGCATTGACTTTAGGGACATTAATGCAGATAGCTAACGCTTTTGACGTGGTTAATTCAAGCATGAGTTATTTATTAGATAGATGGCTTGACATTACCAAGCTAAAGAGTGTAACATCTAGGTTGTATGAATTTTCACAAGAGGTTAAATAAACGTGAGGTGTAAAATGCATGAATATTTAATACGCCGAGTAGCAATTAAAAAATATAGAGTATCTAAATTAATTTCAAGCGTATATGAAAAAGTTGCAGGGTACTCTACACGTGAAAAAGTTTTAGGGTATGCTGAAACCCTAAACGACGCAAAAGAACTATTAAAAGATATAAAGGCGGCCGTAAGAGACTCTAATACAGGAGAGTATTCAGGTAAGATAGTACATCGAGAGGTTATATAATATGCCTAAATTCAATAAATTTGCTAAAAAATTTAAATTCAGGATATCACCTATTACTAAAGAATTAGCTGATACTATAGGTATAGAGTTTGACCCAACTATGGTAACATTAGAAAAGTATGACTATGGTACTGAGCAATGGAAAACAGAAGGATTAATTGATAACCTAGAGTATGCTGAAAAAAGTATTTTGATTATGATTGAAGCATTTAAACGGCATGCCCAGGAAGATAATACAGCAGCTAGAGTAGAATATGAAGTTACTCAAGAAAGTAGAAAAGAAGTGTATGAATTAAACGTTAAACAAAAAAGGGGGAAATAACTATGTGGTTTGCACATGATATGTTTCACTTGTTAGTATTTAATGATCCTAAATCAATATTAGAACATAAGCTAGAATTATATAGCAGTCGTATTGAAAAGTTAGTTAAAAAGATAGATAAACTTCAAGCGCTTCGTTTTGATCTACAAGTACAAAAAATCAAAACTAGAGCAGAATTAAATGCACTGTTAGAGCCTAAACCACGTAGTCGAAAAAAGAGGGTCACTAAAAATGCTAAGTAACTATCCTCAAATATATGCGGATGCTATTCCTAAAGTTATAAAAGAAGCTGTTAAATTACTAGGGGTGGAGGAAACCATAGGCGGTAAGAATAACCCTGTTATACTGAACTGGGCTAAAGAAGTAGAAGAAGCCTGTAGGTTCGGTAAATTAGGTTACACAGCCGACTCTATCCCCTGGTGCGGACTGTTTGTGTCAGTAGTCGCGGTAAGGGCGGGGTACGCTACGCAGGTGCCCCATCACCCTCTATGGGCACAGAACTGGAGGACCTTTGGCGTTAAAAGTAAGGAACCAAGTCTAGGAGATGTGTTAGTATTCCAAAGACCTGGCGGTGGGCATGTAGGGTTTTATATAGCAGAAGATGACGAAGCCTTTCATGTCTTAGGTGGCAATCAATCCGATAAAGTTTGTATCACGCGGATAGTTAAAGATAGGCTAATAGAAACAAGGTCATGTCCTTTTAAAGTAAAGCCTTTTTTTGCTCAACCTTTTAAAATGGGAACTTTTCCTCCTAAAGGTGAAGGATTTGGGTTCTTACCCGGGAATGACTTATCTCATAACGAAAAATAAATTTGCAACTCCTGCCCTCTTTGCTATAATTAAATAACAGAGAGGGTACGGCCATGAAAACATACGAAAAAACAATCTTCATATTAGCAGTAGTTATCTTCCTATTAGTATTACCTTTAGTATTTGGAGGGTAAGACAATGAACACCACACTTAAAGTAAAAATCACTGACCCCACTTACAAAAGAGTAACCACAAACTACAAGTGGAATAAGTCAGGTAGGAACAGTATCAACAAGGACATCCAAGCTATTAAATATCACGATATATTTGTAAATGGAAAATTCTGTGCTAGAATTGTTATTAAGGGTGAATGGAAAATAAGAGGTGATTTATGAAAACGCTCAAACAATTAAAGGAACAAAAAGAAAGCTTACAGAAAATCCAACATACATATGATTGCATTATATTTGCTGTGATTGGATTAACCATCGGTTTAATATTTCATTTTTTATAGGAGGTGTATCATGAAGGGCGTATTTATCCTTGTACTACTATTAGTTGTACTAAGTATGATGTCTTTAACAGCTTGTGCTAGCTTTAAAGATGGCTTTGATAGAGCAATGAGTTATGGTGGTGGAATACACACCCAAAGACATAATTCAGACAAGATATATGTTACAATTAGAGACAAAGACGGTAATTCACATGTCTATAGAAAATCTGGTAGTAGCACTTACGAACAGGTAGACTAATGAATCAAGACATCATTAGCTTAATAGAAAGAAAACGAAGGCAATTGATTGTACATTCCACATTGTATTATCGGTTTGATACAAACATTTGGAGTGATGGGTTATACGATAAGGTAACCAAAGAGCTTGTAAAACTACAGAACGATAACCCAGAAGAAGCAAAGGCTGCTAGGTATGGAGACGGATTTGTAGACTTCACTGGTGCTACAGGTTATCATTTACCAGATAACCATCCGTATATGTATGACTTGGTTAACAGGTTAAGAACATCCCATGAACAGGCTGTAGAGCGGGGTGATTCCCCCTTAATTATATATGAGGTGCATGATGACAACACTAAAGACCATTAAAGATATTAAGAACATGAATATGGTAGATTTGCTACATACTCAAAAAGTAATGGAGTTTTCTTTACTTGCTTTAGCGGAAGAAAAAGAGAAGCTTGACAAAGAGCTTAAAATGTACCATGATCAAATGGATGCTATTAAGAAAGCTAACTTTGAGATAGCTAAACGTATGTGTGAGATCAAATATGAGGAGGGGGAGTTATGAGTAAACCACAAGAAGTATTAAACAATACAATCTATGATCTGCATAAAAAGATAGCCAGACTAGCGGGTGAGATAGCGGAGCTAGAGGAAGTATTAAAAAGAGACGACCACGAAGTATTAGCTGTTAATAAGCATATAGTCGTGGCCGCTCGTAGACTTGGATTGGAGAGAGATATGGTGGTCTTAAAAGAAGAGTTTGCCAATTCTTTGAAGGTATTAAACCATATACTACACTAGTCCTTTTTATAGAGTAGCTCTAAGATACGATCTAGCTTTTCATTGATACGGACGAGTTCTTTTTCAACCTTGGTAATCCTCTCTGCTGAGGACTCGTCCACTTTCTTTAAAGCTTCTAGTTTATCTTCTATAATCGTTCTCACTGACTCTTCCTCCGGTTTATTTGCGATGTCCCGTTTTAAATCCCACATGACTTTATATTGATGCGCTGTAACCCCTATTGCGATAGGTATTAGTATGCATTTGATTATATCGTACACGTCCATAACAGACCTCGCGTTTGGTACCTTAAATAGCGTTTAATCGACGCTCTTAGAAAACTCTTCTAATTCATCCAAAAAGTCCCTCAAAGAGGCTCCTTTTGCTTTTTTGTGGATCATATATTGAGCCATAAGAGCCATGTCAGATTTGGCATTTAAATCCCTGGCGTCTTTCCTTTCATTTTCTTTCATGGCAGTAATTGCCACCTCATCTTCATCCGTCATTGCCAACACTTCTGCTTCTGTTGGTAATGTGTAACCTTCTTTCCAGTCTATTAAACATCCTAGAAATTCTATCGGTTCTTTCTCACCAAAGTACAAAGACCTGTCTAATGTTTCCCATACACAGAACTTAGCACCTGGTTTTAATAGTCTTATTTTATCTGCTAATGTTGACATCGTATTATACCTGTGTTTCAATTACTAAAATGGAACTGATACAGACACCACCAAACTTTCTACCAGCAGACTCACCATTGTAGGTGGTTGTACTAGCTGATGTGTTACCTGCTCTGACCTTTAATGTTGTAGAGGAGGTGGTACCTGTTACCATATCAAAATGAAAAGATAATTGAGATGATTGTGTTGATGTGGCACTTAAACGAGTATTAGCGGCAGCGATAGCGGCAGCGGTAGAGTCCTGGAATACCGCAGCACTTAGAATAGCTGAAGAGGTACTATTAGAGCCATTTAATGTAACAAACACACGTAAACGATTAGTAGACGATTTAGGTGTTAAAGAAACACTTAATACTTGATCACCTTCTGTGCTTTGTGGGATCGTATCGTCAAACGGTAAAGTAGTAGTACCCGTTGCTACAGCGGAGCTGGAAGCATAAGCTGTCTGTACAATCAATCCAGGAGCTACGTCACCTCTCATATAGTTAACACAACGCCAGTTACCAGAACCCAAGGACTCTACAATGGCGGCATCTCCAGCTCTTGTGGTGATATCCGCACCACCTGGTAATATAAGAGATGTGGCATTATGTGTAAAGGTTAAAGCACCTGAGAAATGTAGCACTTTTTTAATACCGGCTACCATGGTACCTAGACCGGTAATGGTGGTAGTACCCGTGATGGTAACAAAGTCACCCGTAGCAGCCGCTAGGTTTGTCGTCGTAGCTGAAGCGATGTCGGCTCCTTTAATGTTCACGTGGTTTTGATCAGGATCACCCCTACTACTTCTTAATGCCCAGTTACCACTGCCTAACGATTCAAATGTAAATCTATCTCCGGCTACGGTAAGAATATCCTGACCACCCGGTAATATCATGCTTGTACCGTTATGGGTGATTGTTAATGCACCAGAGAATATAATATCCATAATTCTACCAGCAGCTACTGTACCAAATGACGTGATAGTTGTGGTACCAGATATAGTAACTAAACTACCTGTTGCTGTAGATAAGTCTGTTGTTGAGGCAGAAGCAATGGTATTACCGTTAGTACCGTAGAATCGACTAATAGGGGTACCGTCTGCTTTGGTGTAGCTCCATACCACCCAATTACCTGATCCTAATGATACTACATCAGCAGTATCACCTGAAGCTGTTGTAATGTTAGCGGCTCCTGGTAATATCAAGGAAGTAGCATTGTGGGTTAACGTGAGCGCTCCAGTAAAGCGTATCTTTCTTTTAACACCGGCTTCAATAGTACCAAAAGCAGTAATCGTTGTTGTACCTGAGATATCAACAACATCTCCAGTAGCTACACTTAAATCTACCGTAGAAGCTGATGCAATGGTGCTGCCATAGTCTTGTTTTCTGATATACTCAATGCATTTCCAATTACCGGAACCTAAAGAAACCATTCTAGCTATATCACCTACGGCTGTTACAATATTAACACCGTCAGGTAGGATTAAGCTGGTCGCATGGTGGGTTAATGTTAAAGTAGAAGCAAACTCAACTAATCTTTCAGCACCTGCTTGTACAGTACCAAAAGCTGTGATTGTAGTAGTACCGGTAATTAATACATAGTTACCTGATACACCTGTAGCGATATTAGTTGTAGTAGCTGAAGCTAAATCAGTACTCTTGGCTAGGTTTAATACACCGCCTAATGTTAAAGAAGAAGACGTTAAGTCAAACTCACCACTGATGTTATCAATAGTACCATTAGGTACCACAGCACCGTCTGCATCTTTAATAACTAGTTTAACCAACGTAGCATCATCAAACCATACAATAATTGATCCTGATGCTCCCAGTGTAACTGATAAAGAACCATTGGTGCCTGCGGTAGCATCTGCTTTATTTGTAAATAATTGTTTAGGCGTGGTAGTACCTGCTTCAAAAGCAGATACGGTACCGCCTGTTAATGGAGTACCGTCTGTGTTTATAATGTATCTTAAGGGATAGTGTCTGGCTGCCATTTCTTTATTGTCCCGATGGTTGTATTAGTGGTGAGGTTTGTTGTTCTCCATAGATAGACAACATGCCCTGTATTAATCGATTGGTTAGGTCTCCTGCTTTTGCAGAGCCTGGTTTTAATCTACCGATATGGGTTAACATGTTTCGACCTAGATTAGAATCTAGCATGTAGGATGCAAACTTAACTAATCCTGCCGCTGCGGCGGTTTTACCAGGTTGCATAACAGCACCAGCGCCCATAGCACCTAATATGGTTGGGTCTTGTGGATTGGCAAACTTTTTGCCTAATACATTGTAAGCGGCTGTATATAGTTGATTTAACCCTTTTAAAGTATCTTTTAATTCTGGGGTTAATTTATCTGCAATATCTTCAGACTCTTGTATTAACTGCTTACCGAATGCTAATGGTTTTAATCCACCTATTGCTGTTTTTTGGAAGATATCTTTAACATCTTTTAAAGCAGACTCTTGTTTGGATACTTGTTTACCCCAAGCAAAATCAGTACCAGCCCCTGCTTTTTCAGCCGCTCTTGTTAAATCTTCTGATAGTGCAGCTCTTATGCTGGATAGTCTAGGAAGATCGGCTTTACTGTATGATCCAATACTAGTTCCTTTTTTAACTTGATCTATTGCATCATCTAAGTTATGTAAAAGGTCTAAGCCCCCTTCCATAGGCATGCTGGTTTTAGTGGATAGGGTGTGAGTCCACTCTGCAACCTTGTTAGATGGGTCTAATCCTAACTCTTTAACATTGCTGGATACTTGACCAGCTACTTTGTTAGCTGAAGTTAATGGTACTCTATATAAACCATCTGGTACCAAGTCTTTACCCAATTTCTGAGACATTGTAGCATTAACTTTATCGATTACTCGTTTATATATTTCTTTAGATTTATCAAATGGTTGTTCTAAAGACTTCATAAAGTCTGCTTGAGCATCAGCTACGCCTGCATTTAACTTAGCTACACTGCCTCTAGTACCTACAATAGGTAACCGTGCTAAACCTGTCTGTACAGCTTGAGAAGCTGCCGTACCTGTGATTTGTGGTACCGGTAAGTTAACACCAAACTTCTGAGCATTAGCTGCTACATCTGTTTGTGCTGCGGCGGCTGCTGGACTATATTTACCAGCCATGTAGTTACGTATACCACCACCTACTGCAGATAAACCACCACCTATAGCAGCTCCTATGGGAGCTTGTACTTTTAATCTTTGATCTAAAGGATTGTCTACTTGACCGGGGTCTTGTACTGCTGCAGCGCCTGCTCCTGTTAAAGCACCCCCCGCAATACCTCTAGCTAATGTACTACCTACTAAACCTAAAGCTTGTGCTCCTTTAGCCCATGGTAAAGATTCTATAGCACCCGCTGTAACAGCTCTACCGATACCCGTAGATACTGGGAATCTTTGTATAGCAGGTAACTGGTTAAACTGTTCTTTTTCAGAATCAAAGTTTGCCCTAGCTTCTTTAGTTACTTTTTTATCACTGATGCCTGCAGCATCCCCAATATCTCTCATTAAAAGATAAAAGTTTCTAGCTGCATCCACACCACCTTGAGCCAATGTTAATTCAGCGGCTGCTAATGGGTTATCCATTTGAGATGCTTTATCAGCAAACGGATTAATAGCATCCACTATTTTAGCACTTAAAGGCTTAGGTGGTTCAAGCGACATTGTGTTGTCTACAGCTTGAGATTTAGGTGCCGGGGGCATTTCATTACTTAAAGCTGCAGCAAAGGGATCAAACTTCTTTCCTGACATACCATTAGGACGTTCGTTCTCTAGTGCTGCTGCAAACGGGTCAAATCCTGCCATTATATGTTACTCGCTAATTGTAAAGCTTTTTTATATAATCTTTCTCTGTTAGCTAAACCGTTATATCCGCCATTGATAACTTTAGTAATACCGCGTATATCGCCTCTATCAGCCTTAGCGTTGAGGTTATTGTTATTCCAATAAGCTAAAGCTACTTTCATAGCTACGTCCGGTTTTTCAGCTAACTCCGGGTTATTAACTAAATCTACACCAATCTGTTTACCATAGGACGCATAGTTAGCTTTACCCGTTAATTGGATTAATCCACGTCCTTTATAACGTTGACCGTCTCCTGGGTTAGTATTGCCTAAGCTTCTTCTGCCTTCATATTCTTGTCCTGAAGCATATTCTCTCATGGTTTTAAATCCAGCCGTTTCATGGGCTAATTGAGCAATAAATGCTGCTTGACGTTGAGGTGTATTGATTCCTGCCTCAGCCATCATGGGAGCATTCTTTGTAATTGCATCTAATATGGTAGGATTAGCTTTAGGTGTAAGACTTGATAAAGCCGTTCTTATATTTTGTTGTGAAGCATCTGAAAACACTTGGGAACCTCTTAATGCACCGATGTCCTCCATGATCTTGTCTAATTTTTCTTTAGGCACTCCCTTTTGTTGATATTGATCGTATAAATCTTTTACTTCTGCGTCGGATAGTTTTTTAACTTCACCTTCTTGAGAAGGAGTAAATGATCCTTTATAGTCTGGATTTAGGAAAGCTTGCCAAGCTTTTTTACTAGAGTTATCTGTATTAACCCCTGTAATCCTGCCTTGATCATCTTGATTCAATAATGGTCTTGATTGAAGGAAATTAGACCAAGCTTCGTCAGCTCCAGCTAATGATTTATTTTGTTGTAAAAAAGACCTTCTGAATTCTGCTTGAGCTATTGTACGTCTGCCACCAGCTTCTAGCAAATTCATAAGCTGTATGTTACCTTCTTTAGTCTTGGTTAACTCAGGGCTGGCTTGCGCTAACATTTCTTGTTCACGATCAGAAATAGCACCCTTCATGTATTGCATGTTATTTAAGTTGAACTGTTTTAAATAACCTTCAATAGCTTGTTGATTTCCTAGCTTTGAATCATCGACGGGAATACCAGCCGCCTTCATGGCTTTGCCAAGCTCTAATAATTGCTTTTGACCCATACCAGTTACACCCGTTTGTAGGGCTTGTTTGGCTGTGGTGATGATTCCTAATTGTTGACTAGCAGTGGCGGCCAAGTCTCTGTATTGTTTAAGATCAGCTACGTCAGCTTCTATTAAACCTTTAGTTAACACTGCATCTTTACCTTCTGCTGTATTAACGTTAATGTTAGTACTAGCCGGCATTTTTAATTGCATACCCAGTTTAAACTTCTCTGGGTCTTCTTTTTGTAATTTAGACAGATACTCAGTATCCTGCATAAACCCAGTAGGGTCTTGTGGTTTAGGAGGAGATTGAGCTAACATTACAGATAGTTCTGCTCTTTTTTGATCAAACGTACCAGGAGCATCAGGGTCATGTTGTCTAATTAAAGGCAACATTTGTTGATAAATTTCAGCTCGTTTTTCTTCAGGTTGTCTCAAAAGTACATCATTAGCTTTAGCAACAAACATAGCGTTATCTTGTGCTAGTTGGTTTTGAGCTAGTTTATTTTGAGTTTGTTGTCCAGCAGCCTGTAAATAACTATTCTGCAATTGCTGTGTCTTATACTGCATATCAAGGTAGCTATCTGGATCATTATTTTTTAAATAATCCATGTAGTTGTCCATCCCTCCTTGAGCAGCGTTTCGTTTTTCTTTTTCCATTTGCAGTTTTTGCATCTGCATCACTTCTTGCGGGCTTTTGCCTACCATCATAGCTCGATTAAAACCAGCAGAAAATTGTCCTGAAAATGAATTGGGATTGTTTGAATCCCCTCCGAATATACCCATTAGCCGAATAACCCCCCTAATATAGAACCGCCTGCAGCTACCGCATTACCTAAGTAACTTGGACTCTCTGATGAACTGGATGTTTTAGTACTACTTGATGTGCTTTCTGCTATTTTTGGTCCTAGGACGAAATCACGACTAGAGTCTAATTGTGCTCCAGCAATCTTATCACCTAATCCAGATAACAGACTTGTTCCTAAATTTGAAGCTGCTGTAACAGGCGTGGTATTTGTTTGTACTGCTTGTTGACCACCACCAATTAAATTAGCTAACCTATTACGATAATCCGTTAAAGCACTGCTAGCCAAACCTGAAGCAAATGCTTGATATTCTTTTGCAGCACGTGTACCGCCTATTTGACCTCTAGCACTAGCCTGTGCACCTAATGCTTTTAACCCCTGTTCTCTTTGGAATCGATAGTTAGGATCAGCTTCTAATTGCTGCATGATTCTTGTAGCAGCTTCATTAGGATCAGTCATCTCAATATTAAATGGGTCTAATGGGTTTTCTGGTATTAACTCACCCTTAGGCATTGTAGGTGACGTTAATGGATTAGTAACATCAGCTTTCGCTCCTGATGCATACTGCATTAATTCCCATTGTTGTTTTGGTGTTAATTTGTTAAATGTACCACCATCACGGTACATAGTTTTAATACCTGTACCTGCACCTGCTAATCGAGACCTCCCATACATAATGTCATATTTATCCCCTTTATATCCATCTATTTGGGTTTGTATGTCTGGATTCCAAGATGCAGCAAATGCCGTTTTACCCTCTCCAAAAGCATTAGGTTGTTTGGCATAGTAATCAAGAATTTCTTTCTCTTTCCAATCTAATTGATTGTCATAAATATCTTTGTAAACAGAGTTATCTTTTACTATAGCTTGTTGTTTATTATAGGCCTCTAAAGCTGCATTATACTTGGCCATATCCGCTTCTGAAGCAGGTCCATACTTAGCGTTAGGGTTGGCTTTTGCTGCTGCCGCTACTTTAGCATCATACTCTCTTTGTGCTACTTGAGCTTCATATGTACCCATCTTAGGTCGAGCTATACCCATACTGTCTAATAACTGATCTAAAGCGTGGTATGAAGATGTTACATACGGTTGATTGGCATTTGTAATATCCGCTGTAGAACTTTTTAGAAAGTCTAGCGCTTTATTTGCTGCATCGTTAAAAGTAGTCTGTGCTTGCGCATAGGCTTCTTTAGATGGTACGTATTCATACGGTCTTTGGTAACTATAACTGTTGCTCTGTTCACTACTTGAACTAGAACCACTAGACCCTCCAGACCCGCCAAAACCACTGACTAATCCACCTGCTATTGCTCCAACTGCTCCGCCCATAGTTTTATCTCTTTATTGCTAAATCAAAAATATACAAATCAGTCACTTTACCTAAGTGGACTGTGCCTTTTTTAATAACTGCTACTAATTTAAATCCTTGTCTATATCCACATTCCATCACTTGTGTGCACTCTTTTGGAGCATACATCAATATATGTAAAAATGGGGTATAATGTTTTGCATTGTGGTGAAACTCCTTACACATTTCATCACTGATTCCTGTGCCCCAATACTCTCTTAATACTTGCATGTGTACTTCTACCATCACTGGAGTCAGCACTCTTACTTGAAACATGCCTACTGTTTTTCCATCTTTTTCTGCTATAAAGTATGATTTTCCTGGGTCATACTGATAATCTGCTTCTGCCAACATAGTGCCTTGCGGCATATCTGGATGCAGTATCATGCTGTTAACTTCTTCTATGCTGACTGGGGCTCTTAGTTTCATAACACTCTCGTTAGTGTAAAAAAAGAATTTATAGACCCTGAATTGATATTCAATGATCCACCTGAATCCTGTCCTGCAAATATTTCTACATAGTCTGTTGCTGTTAAAACAATCGTATCTTGTAATTCTTGTGTAAATAAGCCTGCTACAAAAGTCTGTCTTTTAGTGTTCCTAGATACCTCTGATCCATTAACATAGATGCTTAATGTACAGGTATAGTCAGCAGCACTTGTACTCCATAACACACTCACATTGATATGGTAATACCCAGATGTTCCTGGTGTAGCCTTGTATGTTGCGTTGTCATATCTTTTAGCGGGGTCGTAAGTCTCTGTATTGAAAGATACCTTTGATTGTGTACCTGTTCCTGCTATTGCTACGTTAGACCCGGCATAAGCCCTGATCTTGACTGAGTCTGGGTTTACAATATTGTTATATACTGATAAAAACCAACGTGACCATCCAGGGGTCACTTTATTGGTGTTTGTTAAATTAAAGTTTTGTGGTGGTTGGGTTAAAGTACTCATTATTGATTCTCTTCATCATCAAAATCCATAAAAGAATCTAATACTTTCCACTCTATTGGATCAGTTACTGTTAGTTCAGCACACCATTTACGAGCTGTTCCCAATAAGTCCCATCTACCCATATCAGCGAATTCACCTAATGTACCAATGTTTCTCCACATTTCAGCTCCAAAGGTTCTGCCACCATCTCTGGATATACGTAGCATAGCTTGTGGATCGGAACCCTGACCACTTTCTAAGGCGGCACCAAGGTTGAATAAAATCCACAAGCTGTTGATACTTTTATACGTAAAATTCTCTTTAAATATAGGAATACGTCTTTTACGTCTAATAAGCGTTCCAGCTTCTGTGTATACTCTGGGTTCTAATGAATAGATGTAGCCCGTTCTAAAATCTGCTACATATTGCTGTCCACCTAGGTTAGCATAAAAATTAGGAAGCCATCTGTCATAGGACAATGTATTAGAGTTATATGACTCTCTTTCGTGGCTTAATCCATTTGTTAAATCGTATACATATGTTTTATTCTGTGTTGGGAAACCTAATACATAAAAAGTATGATCGTCTCTTTGATAGATAAACCCATAAGCATCGCTGGTTACTTCAAAGGTATTCATTTCCTCAATAATACCTGGATTGAATATAGGCCTTACAGCACCATAAGAATCCATTGTTAGCGGTATAACTCCGCCTCTAGCGGATGTTCCTAGCCAACACATGGTAGGCTGGGTACTGTCGTTCATACCTGTTTTAGCTATGGAGTCTATTGCTTTTAATCCATAGTTGATTGAGGTACCTAATCTGGGTGTAAAAGGAAAGTCTACGTTTCCTTCGTTTACGTGTTGCTCTATAGTTCTCTCACCAAATAACCACAATACATCTAAATAGTTAACACAGGCTATCAATTGATCTGAGTCATACTGAGCTTCTTGTGTATCTATGGCGTCCCAGGATAAGCCATTACTTAAATTAGATATAGCATAGCTTTGAGATAGGGGTACTGTTACGATAAAATAACCACCTAATGCGGCTACTTGTTCTACATTATTGGGGAAATCTGGGTCTACTATTTGAGTAAATACACCTGTTGAAATAGTGTAAATCCATCCATCTAATCCATCTACAAGCATTACCTGATCAAATATGTCAGCAAACCTAACAGCACCGCCTGACGTGTTGATTGTGCCTAATGTAGTTATAGTGCCGGTCGCATCAATTGTTTTAAGAGATTGCCCTACTACAAAGAAATACACATTTCCTACAACATGTGATCCTCGTATAGCTCCCCCAGCATCAGATGAAAACAAAGTTAACCCCTCGGTAGGGTATAAAAATATCGAAGGGTTTCCTTGAGCATCTTTTGGTCCTTCTACTGGGTACCAATTAACCGTTCTCTCAGAAGACTGATCAAGTGCTCTTCTGGGGTTAGATTGTCCACCAAAGATAATTCTTTGTTGTTTACCCATTAAAATTTGGTCCAATGAAAGTGCTGCTTTCTTCTCTATCACCCATATTGGCCATCATTAAATACTGTTGAGAAGTGGCTAATAATGATCTAGCTTTA
>ERZ869925.131-NODE-131-length-45784-cov-5.596973_pt1 | contig 45784 bp, 67 predicted proteins | sample MGYA00579311_ERZ869925 | MGnify/ENA primary metagenome ERZ869925 (study PRJEB32216, sample SAMN09231817) | wastewater metagenome | place: USA: Maryland | collected 2016-07-30 | study: EMG produced TPA metagenomics assembly of the PRJNA472060 data set (Reclaimed...
GCCCGAACTACCCGCGGCACAGGGACTCAGGAAGGACCCGTCAGATTTAACGCGCTCCATCATTTCACCCCTGACCGCTGGGCCGCCAGACGCTGGCGCTGCTCCTCGATGGCCCGCTGCACGTTGGGCACGAGCGTGCGTTCTGCCACGCGCCGCGAGGTCCCCTCGAAGTCGAAGGCCCTGCGGTATGCAGTCGCCTTGACGAAGAGCACGACGGGCCGCAGGGCACCGGTGCGGCCATACCCCACCTTGGCGCCGAAGTCACGGCCAGTGGCCAGGTAGATGCCCGGCGCCAGCTTGCCCTTGCGTGAGGGGATGGCCACGTACTGGCCACCGGCTCGGCCCAAGGCGCGGCGGCGCTTGGCCTGGGCGCCCTTGCGCTTGTCGATTGGCCCGGCGATGCGGCGGTTGTAGCCCGCTGTGAGCTCCACGCCAACCTGGCTGAGGATCTGGATGATCTGCCCGCGGCTCAGGTTGCCGTAGGCGTCATAGCGGGCAGCAGAGTTCGACCCCTGTGCCGGTACCGACTGCCAGCCGCTCGGCATGGCGCCTGCCGCCTGCAGGGCCCGCTCAAAGCGCTTGATGTGGCGCTGCCCACCATCAACCTGCGGCAGCAGGTACTTCGTGGCCGGCGTGCCCGTGCTGAAGGTGTTGTCCTTGACGTACACCTCAGCCATCAGGCGATCAGCCTTGGCCGGGCTCACGAACAGCGAGCGCAGCGTGTAGTCCGTGGGCCGATCAAATGCGCCACGCATCTCGGCTACATCAGCCTCGCGCACCTGCACTGCAGTGCGCGTCAGACCTGTTGCCACCGCAGCACGCACACGCCGCTCGCTGAAACCATCCAGCGCCTGCGTTACTGCGTCTTGTCCAGCAGTCTCGAATTTCAGCTTCACTTTCTTTTTCCCTTCCCCTCTTCTTTCCTTGGAAGGAAAGAAGAAATACACACCTGTCCCGCGTCTGTCCCGCTTGTGTCCCGCGCTAAGTTGTTGTCGTTACTTGTATCCCGCTGTCCCGAGTGCCCTATAAGGGAAAATTCAGCACAGCTTTCCCCATCCGTCACGCGCACCCACGCACACGCACGCATACGTGACCCCATCGGGACAGCGGGATACAAGTAACGACAAGGACTTACAGCGGGACAGAGGCGGGACAGCAGCGGGACAACGGTCATTGGTCGCCCCCATTTCCAGATGACGACGAGCGCAGGTAGTCCGCCAGGTCATCATCAAAGGACTGCACGGCCGGATAGGCCCACTCGCCCTCTGACACACCCTCAGCAGGCCTGCAGCCACGCGGCACCCAGCAGCGCACGGTCTTGCGTTGTGCAGGCGGCGGCAGCTTGAGGCTGATCTGCTTGTAAACCAGCAATGGCTCAGGGAACTTCCCATCGTCACCGCGCCGCACGCGCTCACGCACCCAGCGCTCCACCGCCTTGGTGAAGATGGCCTGAGCTGGTGGCCATCGCTCACCCTGCCGGTCACACCAGCGACGGAAGGCCTTGTAGAGCTGCTCGGCCGAGCACACGCGCAGGGGCAATTCCAGGTAGCCATTGATCCACTCGAACGCGAACCGCTCAGGCGCCTTCCAGTTGAGCTCGATCAGGTCTTCCTTGGCCTTGGTCAACGGCGGCTTGGTGTGCTCGTTGAAATCGTCGAGCTCATAGTTCTGCAGGTAGTACAGCCACTTGCGCAGGCCGTTGTCTGCCTTGAACTTCTTGACCGCCTCATAGATGGCCGGATCGGCCTCCAGGGGTGTGTAGATGACCAGGTAGCGCCGGTCACGCTCCTCGAGCGCCAAGGGCTGGCTCTCGTTCGACAGGAAGACCACGTTGGCATGGTTCGATTCCCACCTGGTCTCCTTCTGCATGCCGCGGATGGCGAACTTGGTGCCCTGCGTGACGATGAGCTTGAGCCGGTTCTTGTTGTGGTACATCTCCTGCCGACTGACCACCTCGTCACCGATGATGGCCATCTTGCGGGAAATCCAGCCGTTGAACTTGTCCTCGATCTCGGTCTGCCCCACGGTCACGCCGTGCGCGCCGAACAGGTCCCGCCACATGTCCCAGTACAGGTTCTTGCCGGTACCTTGGGCACCGTGGAAGACGCAGGCTGTCTGCATCTTGGCCCCCAGGCGCTGCACCGGCAGGGCCTGCCACTTCAGCACCCACTGTTTGACCGCCTCAACATCCAGATCCGGGCCCGTGGTCTCGCTGCACAGATGGTTCAGCAAGTCCAGCATGGGCTGCACATCAGCCTCGTTGCACTCAAGCGGCTCCACGTCCAGGCCGCCGAACATGTTGATCTCGTCATCGGCCACCTCGGCACCAGGCTCAAATACCAGCTTGGCCGGCTTGACCGTTGGCGCCCGGTCGTCAGCCACACGGCCAAGCCACGCGCCCACAACCTGCCGGCCAAAGCGCAGCCGCATGGCAGGAATCTTCCAGATCGTAAAGTCCTCGTGGTCCCATGCCTCGTCGGAGTTCTCGATCAACGCGAACCGCTCGCACATGGCATCCACACGGGCCCAGAATGCCGCCTGCTTGAGGCGCTCTGCCTCTTCGTCAGCATCATCCCTCGGCTGGCCTCGTTTGGCTTTGCGCCCCCCCTTCCCCTTCGGTGGTGCGGCGGGCGCGGCCTCCTCATCAGGTGGGGTGGGGGAGGATTCTTCTCCCAACGTGCCAGCCGCCTGCGGCCGTGCCTGCAACTCACCTTCAGGGGGCGGCTCTGGCCGCTGCGGTGGACCAGGTCGTGCACGCACTGCCAACTGCACACCCACGAGGCCGGCAAGCCACACCAGCGCCGGGCGCTGCTGCAGGCCTCGCCACTCGATGACCAGGTCGATGGGCGTTCGGCGCCCCTGGCGCGAGTCGCCCTGGTCGTGCACACCAAAATCGACGATGCCGTCGGCCGTGATGCTGATGTCTTCCTCCAGGCCGTCACGGCCTGGCAGGTCGCGCTGCGCGACCCGGTAGCCCTTGGCCGTGCGCTGGGCCGTGGGGAACAGCGCAGGCACCCAAGCGTCGAGGCACAGCATGGCCATGGTGTTCACGCGCTTGAAATCGTTCGGCCCGTCATCCTCTTGCTTTGCCGCGCGCGCGGGCTGCGGTGCCGATGCGCGCTGAGTGCGCGCCCGCTCCTGAGCCTGAGCTTCCTTGGCTTCGGCCACCATGGCCTGTAGCATGGCCAGAGATGCGGGCTCGATGGGGGCCACCTGGCGAGGTGCTCCAGGCCAAGGGCGGCCCGTGCATGTGAAGAACTGCCCACCACAGAATACCTCAACGCCGATGGCATCGGACTTGAATGTGTCCGTGCTGCCTTCGACGATGATGTGCACACCGGTGCCCGAGGGCGACAGCTCCGTGTAGCTGGGCACGGCCTGCATGATGTGGGCGCACCGATCAGACACCACCCCGGTGTCCGGGTCGATGACCTTGTCCAGGTCGATGCCGATGAGGCCATCACCAGGGAGGAACGCAAAGCCGAGGCCATCCCAGCGCCGGCTGGACATGGCACGCATGGCATCCTCGAACGAACACAGGCAGGCCCTGTCGAGAGGGTCGCCTTGCTCTACATTGGGCTGCTCAGCCGTGGCAACGGGCCGCTCACCCTTCTTGTGCGACGGCATGCCATTCGGCCAGCCGCGCAAGTTGCCGTTCACGTAGTACGGCATCTTCGAGGGCTTGGCTGCGCCCGGCTTCTGGACGAAGCGCCACACGAGCCACTGCGCGCGCTCACGCATGGCCGCAGGCATATGCTCCTGGAGCGCCAACATCATGGCCGCACGGTCGTCAGTCCCCGTTGTCGTCTTGTTTTCCGACACGCGCTATTTCCTCAGTCCCTGGCGCCGCGCTGTCTCCAGGCGGTGCTCGTGGTCATCCTTGCAGTCCTGATCGCAGTACACCCAGCTTGCCGGCAGCTGCTCGCCACAGTTGGCACACAGGCCATGCTCGACGGGGCCATCCTTGGCCACCTGGGCCCGGTGCTCACAAAGCGCCACTTCCAGGAACTCCGCCTCACGGACCGTGGCCGTGTCGTCAGCGCCCAGCCGCTCACTGGTGTCGCGATCGATGTTCAGCCCGCGTGCCATCACGAAGCCCTGACCTTTGCACAGGCATGCACAGCGCCCAGCGCAGCCGCGGTGTCCACCGCAGCCCAGGTGCTGGGCCAAAGGCCATCGAGCTGGCAGGTCTGGCCATCGGCCAGGGTGTAGGTCAACCTGATCTTTTTCATGCAGCAGCCCTCTCTTGAATGACCTGCTCCATCAGCGTCTGCATGCCATCGAGCGCCAGCCACTGCGACACGCCACGCCAGCCGGTGAAGGCCTCGAACTCGGGCACCACGTTCGGGTCCAGGTTCATCGGGGCCTTCGAATTCGGCTTGACGCAGCGGCTCATGTGCGGAGGGTGCACACCGGCGGCTTCTGCAAACAGCAGCTGCCGGCGTGTGTCGCGCTGGCCAACGTGGTGCCGCTGGTTCCACCAGCACCACACCACGGCCTCGCGGTAGCTCTTCCAGGACTTGACGATCTGGGGATCGACGTACTGGGCATGGGGCAATCGAGCCAGCAGGCTCATCTCTCTTTGACGCATTTCCTCTACCTCCCAATAGAAAAAATTGACGGACTTTCAGGTTGACTTTCAGGTTGTCGCGGCCAAAAAAATAGAGGCCATGAACACGACAACCATCAAGTCGCTTACGGGGGAAAAAGGTGCCCGCCTGGCCAAGCCCGACCCGATGTGGGAGGGCATACAGGCACGGGCCTACTACCGGCCAGGCGAGCGAAACAGACACGGCTTACTCCGGCTTGTCGGGGGTCAGGCAGACATGACGCATGTCCCACCAACCCCAGGCACCGAGGAACATCACCGCGCCAACCAGAATCCACAGCAGGGCCATCGCTCAGCTCCTCTGGAGGTTGCAGGAGGCCGGGTATCCCATGTCATGGCAGCATTGACGTTCCACCACCAACCCCACCATGAAAGGGATACCCATGCCAAAAGGCACGCTACCGATGAACGCAGACACGCTCAACGCGATGAACGACGCCATGGGGGCCGTCGTCATGTGCCTGGCGCGCCAGCTCACGCCAGAGCAGCGGCTGGGCTTTGCGAACGACCTGGCCACGCTGGCCCGCGCCGCAGAAGCCAACGGCCACACGGCCCTGGAGATGCTGCTCATCGATCTGCAGAATGCAGCTCGCGAATAGTTGCCAGCCTGGCGTCCTGCCACCGCTGGAACCTGGCGGTGATGGGCTCGATCTGGCGTGTGCGCCAGACCAGGCGCGGCGAGCGTGTACGGCGGCGCGTACAGCGAATTTGTCGTGGCATGGGGGGTCTCCTCTCCCTGCTGAATAAAGGACCCGCGCGCCTCGCCATGCAAAACACCCATCGCTGTGATGACGGACGGGTTACTGCTCAGGGAGGAAACGCAGCCGACCGCAACTACTGGCCGAGACTGCATGGCGGTGGAAGCGCGCGGGTAAGGCAATGGCGGGCGCCCGCAGGCGTGGTGGAATGGCGTTCTCACATCAACCACCCTCACGCAAGGAGCGCCCATGGACAGATTCATTCAACTGACCGGCCTGGTCTGGTATGCAGAAGAGGACTTCGCCGAGATCAAGGCCCTGATGATCGACGGGCACAAGCTGCATGGCCGGTACGCCGACTGGCAGCTGGCAGCCGAGAACGGCGAACGCCAGCTCCGCACTCAGGGAATCCAGGTGATCCGAGCCCACCTGAAGCCGGCCGCCTTCAAGGACTGGTGCGCTACCCATGGGCACGAACTCGATGCCAAGGGCCGCACCGCGTTCGCCAACTGGTGTGCGAAAGAAGCTCATGTGAAGGCCCAGGGCTGATTGGTGATGCCCTGCCCCTGAGTCGATGCCCAAGCTCCGCCCCATCTCCTGAAAGAGCGCATCGCTCCAGGCCTGGAAGCTGCTCATGCTGGCGCTCCCTGCTGGGCAGGCACAGCAGGCGCACCGTCTGCACCAATCAGTTCCGGCCACGTAACAAACCAGTCGTGGGGGTTAGACTCCCAGCGGCGAACTAAACGGTTCGAATTGCTTTCGATCAGCGACGACAGCTTCTCTTTGATGAGGTGCTCCCCCCGCCGTTGAGCGCGAGCGAGCTTCCAGAGGTAGAGCGGGGTCGTGTCGCACTGTTTCGCGAACACGCCCAGCTCCTCCTCTGTAAGGCCGTCGATGTACTGATAGAGATCCATGGGACGTATGGTAAACCGTTTTGTTTCGGTTTGCGCAGTCTGGCATAGACACTTTGGTTTAGTCAAGCGGGCTCAATGCCCGCATGAGCGATGAACGCATGATCCGAGCACAGAACCTCAAGCTGCTTCTCAAACGGGAGGGGTGGTCCAACGCGCACTTCGGGCGCCTCATGGGCTGGACCGATGGTCAGTACGTTGGGCAGCTGATGAACCGCAGGAAGCCGTTCACCGAGAAGACCGCCAGGCTGATCGAGGAGAAGGCCAACCTCCCCAAGCGCTGGCTGGACGAGATCCATGAGGCCGCCGAGTACGAACCGGGCACATTAACGGACCCTGAGACTTTGCATATCGTGGGAGAAAGTGCGGCGCGATATATGGCCAAAAAGGACATTCCCCCAAATGAGGGGCGTGAATTAGCACATACAAGCGGCCCCAGCGACTTTACCGAAGCGTTTAACAATGCTAGAACCCCAAACTCTGCCCCAGTAATTGAATGGGCAAGATTGGGAGATGACTTGAAGAAGGCGAATTACGAGCTAGAGGGATGCGAACTGCTATCGGTACCGGATTCAGCATCGCAGTACTGTAAGTGGGTGACGGTGACGGATGACCACATCCGCTTTGGCATACGCAAGGGCAACAAGGTTGCTATCGAACCTTTGCTTGATGGCGTGCATATCCCAGTGGAAAATGAAGTTTACCTATTTAGGTCCGTTGCCAGCGGTAAGTTCTTCCTAGCTGAATACCGATCCTTGGCAAGTGGCGCATTTGAAGCTATACCATCGACAGGCCACCCATTAGATAGTATTCGGCATGGTCTGGAAATTGTTGGGATTCATAAGGGAACATGGAAGTGATTGGATAATCATATGTTTTCACGCATACCAATATATGCTTTAGTTTTGTTGCTTTCTTCATGCAGCAAGACAGATACGAAGCCACCTGCTGTAAATGAAGGCGATGAAGTGGTTATCAAGGATGGTGGCTATGCGTGCGTATATCCAGGAAGGCTGGCAAAAGCTCTGGAGCACGAGCACCGCAAGGAGATTGAGGCATTGGTGTCCACCATCAACGATGAGCCGTACTGCGTTTCCAACGTCAGCGGCGATCTTGGTGGCCAGCGCTGGACGGTGCTCTATGTGCGAGATGACATCGCAGCCGTTGGCATAACAGACCCAGCTCAGATGCAGCAGGACCTGGAGCGCAACAACAGCCGCTACAAGCACGAGTACCTGGTGCCTACCAACCGCCTATCACCTGCCACCCCCATTGCATCGAGTAGTGCATCAGGCCCGCAGTGATGCGGGCTAAACTTTTTTGTCTTGATGCGTTGACATAGGCTGTACTTTTTGGTTTACTCCAAACCGTTGCTGATCTGAAGCAAACGGTTTAGGAGAAAGCCATGTCACGCACGGCATTTCAAGGGGACGCGAAGCTCCCCTTCTGCATTCCCGTCCACTGGACTGACCCCACCACCCACGAGAACTGGCTGGCCTATCCGCGCCTCGGCAACGACGCGCGGGGCTACCACTGCATCAACGTCACGCAAGGGGCGCGGGGGGACCTGTGCCGCGACTACGTGGCCACGGTGGACGACTTCGGCCAGCTCGTGCCGGTCGGCAAGCCGTATCCGGTCTGGGTCAACTCCATCGGCCAGCTGGGGCAGCCCCGGGGTGCAGCATGAGCACCACGACGCGCGTCATCAAGGTGGACCACGTCAAGCTGGCGCTGGCCGTGCACAAGGGACGTCAAGCCGGCCTGCTCGACTGCGCGCGCTTCTGCGCGCTGAGCAACGGCGCCACGCCGCGCAGTTGCGGCAGCTGGCACGGCGAGACACCCAAGTGGACGCACCCGCCGCTCTTCATGCCCATGCTGCCCTCCATCAGCGCCCAGCTGGTGGACCGCGTGCGCTGGAGCCGGGGCCTGGCTGAGGTCAAGCGCACCTGGGGCACGGGCTACAAGGCCCTGCTGATGGAGCTGCGCCTGCCCTCCAGGGGGCAAGCATGATGCGCACCTGGTCAGGCCATCAAGCGCAGTACCCTGCTCCAAGCGGGAAGGCTGATGCAATGCGAGGCGCGGCCATTGCTGCGCAAGTTCGCGTTGAAGGCCACCTCGGCCAGGCCGGCGAACCCCTGGGGCGCTGCAGCGCGAAGGCGCGCCAGCTCGGCATCAACCTCCGCCAGGGTCATGCTGGGCGCCCGGGCATCCAGCTCGGCGAACTGGGCCACTGCCTGCTTGTGTTGCTCGCTCTTGCGCGCGGCATTGACCAGGCGCTCGAGTATCGACATCACCGCCAGCGTCAGGCCGGCCGTGACGGCAGCACCAGGCTGTTGCGTCAACACGGACGCCACCGCCGCACTGCCACCAGCCAGCCCCACGAAGCCAAAGAAGACGTCGATGCGGTCATACAGCACGACGTTGAGCCGGCTGAAAACACATGCATAGCGAATGTCCAGCACAGCCTCGTAGTGCGTGCGTGGGTACAGCTTGTCTTGCTCGTGGGACGGGGTGCTCGTGGTCATAGCTGGGGGCCTTGTCTGGGGTCTGGCTGGGGCGGGTTGCGCGTTGGCGGCACATGCGCCCGGCCAGGCGGGATTGGTGAAGTTTCGTTTTCCATGGGGGGTCCTGTCCTTGGTATTGGTGGGTTTGCAATCCCAATGCTACTGGATCGTGACCTCCCGCCCATTTGCTGCTCGACCTGGAGGTCGCAATGATTCAGAACTCGTTCAATGAGCGCTTCGCATTCCTGCGACGCCATGCTGATGAACATGCCGCGCACACTGCCAGGCTGAGCAAGCTGATCACAACCATCGAGCGGGAGAAGGGCAAGAACTATGTGTTCATGTCCGGCGCAACGGACCCTTTGCACTGGGGCAACAACGACCGGCGCTTCTACGTCGTGCACGCAGACACCCGTCGCCGATCCTTGCGCATTGCCTACATGACGGGCTGGCGCGATGGCATTGCCGCAGGCCTGCTGGCTGGTGTCCTGGCTGGCCTGCTCATTGCCTGCACGCTGATGGCGGTGGGCGCCTATGGCTCGATCGAGGGCCTGAGGTGGCTGCTGTGATCGGGCTGCGCATTTCAGGCCGCGTGACCGAGTGCGCAGCCTCATACCACCCGCCCACAGGCGACAGCGTGCTGGTCGTGCTGCTGGAGGACGGCAAAAGCGACCGCCCCTATTACGCCGAGATCAACTACGGCCAGGGCGCCGCCGCCTCCATCGCCGCCCATGCAGCTGCCAATGGCTTGCACAAGGGCATGCCCATCGTGCTCGAAGGCGATGGGCTCAAGGACTTGCGCTGGCACCGCCAGTGGGTACGCCGCGTCCTGCACTGCAAGCACCTCGACCTCGAAGTACAGCCCGCACGGCATGAGCCGACAGTGGCTGCTGATGCAGCCTGATCTGCAGAAAGGCCCTCATGTACCTGATCTTGACCCGCAAGGGCATCGCCATCGATGTCACCAACCCCGCAACGGAAGACATCGACATCGGCGACATCGCAGCAGGCCTGGCCAATGTGTGCTTTGCACCTGGTCGTACTGCCCGCCCCATCACCGCAGCGGAGTTCGCCATTGCGATGTGCAACACAGCCGAGCGTGAGCTGGGCATCAACGATCCAGCCGGCCAGCTGGCCGCACTGCTGGCGATCGCACAGATGGCCTATGTGCCGGCGCTCGACCCCATGCAGGCGGACCTGTGGGGCTCCAAGTTGATCGGCGTGCACATGCACCTGCATCGGGCCATTGCTTCCCGCTTCTGCTTGCGCTCAGCGTGCGCCAGCTATGCCCATGGGCTCAAGGCCGCCTACACGCATACCGAGGCCTCCATGGTGCGCGACCTGTTCGCCACCCAGCAGTCCATGAGCTTCAGCATTCCAGCCGAGAAGCTATCGCTGAGCTGGCTTCAGTTCGATCGAGACCGCTACCAGGAAGGGAGCGGTGTCTGGACACGCGCCTTCCTGGACACCTTCAACCGCATCAGCGATGCCCGCATTGCACGCGCTGTGCCCACCACCTGGCCCGACAACCTCCAAGGAGCACAACATGTCGCCTAAGCCCCAAGCCATCACACTGCCTGCCAACGACACACTGGCCTTCAAGGTCTGCTCATACTTCGTACGTGAACCGTTTGAAGAGCTGAGCACAGCCGACATCCAGCTCAAGTTCAGCGAGTTTCCGGGCAAGGCCGACGAGCTGCTGCAGGAGGTTGTCGCTGCAGGCCTGCTCAACGCGACGCGCACGCGCTCCAAGGTAGCGGGCATGCATCTGGTCTACAAGGCTGGGCCCAACCTTGAGAAGGCATGGGAGTCTGACCGCAGGGCTGCACCGGTGCTCGCTGCTGCGATGACGGCTACCGTGGCCGACAGCAAGCCCGTCCAGCCATCTGGCGCCAAGGCCAAAGCTACCGCAGCCAATGGCACCCCTTTCAAGCTGACGCTGGACCTCGTCAAAGTGCACGCCGACTTGCCCTTGCCCAGCAAGGCTGCCGGAAAAAAGCCCAACCAATGGGATGCCGTGTTCCTGATGCGGGACATCCCTGGCAAGGCCGCAGTACTGCCAGAGGCCGCATTCCGTGGCGCTGTGCTGGCATGCAGTCTGCACAAGCGACAGGGAAAGCCAGGTGTGTTCGAAGTTCGCCGCATCGACGCCGAGACCTGCGGCATCTGGCGCTTGAACGATGACGGCTCTGTGCCAAAGAACTTGGCCCAGGCCGCCTGAGGGGAAACGCGTGCTGACCACCACACAACAAACCGAGGCCGCGCAAGCGGCAGACACGCAGGCTAACTCTGCGCTCAAGGACGCCCGACTGCTGGCCATCACGACCATCCAGCCGTCTCCTTACAACAAGACGCGCTCTGAACGTATCCAGGCCTCGTGGCTGGAACAACTCGCAGCGAGCATCAAGACCGTGGGCATCATGCAGCCCATTGTTGTACGCCCCATTCAGGCACCTGCGGGCCAGCCGCAGTTTGAGATCGTTGCAGGCGAATGCCGCTGGCGCTCCGCCCCTCTGGCAGGGTTGACTGTCATCCCTGCCATGGTGAAGGATCTGAGCGACCTGGAAGCGCGCGAGATGATGGTGATGGAGAACACCCATCGCAACGACTTGCACCCCTTGGAGGAGGCGGAGGCCTATGAGGCGCTGCTACTGGATCCACCGAAGGGAAAGCCCCGCCTGCAGGGCTACACACCGGATGAGCTGGCTGCGCGCTTCGGAAAGAGCCGCACCTATATCTACAACCGACTTAAGCTGCTGGACTTGCTGCCTGAGGGGCGCAAGGCCTTCTACGCTGGCGATCTTTCTGCCTCGACTGCTCAGATGGTGGCGCGCATGCCCGCTCACTATCAGCTGGAGGCCATCAAGCGCATGAAACAGGGCTGGGGAGGTGAGCCGATGTCGACCCGCCAGGCGGCCGAGTTCATCCAGAGCGAGTACATGCTGCAGCTCGGCAAGGCCCCGTTCAAGATCACGGACGAGAGCCTGCTGCCCGAGGCCGGCAGCTGCAGGGCCTGTCCCAAGCGCACTGGCGCCAACCCTGACCTCTTCAATGATGTCAAGGGTGCAGACGTGTGCACTGACCCGAAATGCTTCAGCGCCAAGAAGGAAGCCCATGCGGCCCGCTTGCTGGCCCAGGCCAAGGATGAGGGGCTCAAGATCATTCAGGGCAAGGAAGCCAAGGCCATCAAGACGCACAACTATGGCGGCGACCTCAATGGCGACCTCAAGGGCTATGTGCGCCTGGACAAGGTGCACCACAACATTGATTCGGCCAAGCCCCTGGAGAAGCTGCTGGGCAAGGATGCGCCCGAGGTGGCCCTGCTGGAAGATCCCGAGACGCATGAGGTCATCAAGGTGGTCAAGACGACCGAGGCCATGCAGATCCTCAAAGACAAGGGCATTGTGAAATCAGCCCAAGCCACCAGCACCAGCGCGGCAGAGAGAAACAAGGAGAAGCGCCGCAAAGCCGACATGGCCTGGCGCAATGAGGTTGCCCGCGACCTGCTGAAGGACGTGGTCAAGCGTGGCGGTCTCGATGATGACGAAGTTGGTGTACTGGTGCTGCCCGAGATTGCCCGGCTGCTTTGGAAGCGGCTTGGCAGCGAGGACTGCAAGCGCGTCGAGAAACTGCTGGGCCTGGAACATCAGGTCGGCTCTGTCGACGCCATCCTGGACGATTCGCCGGACGATAGCCGCTATCACGAGCTGCTCATGGCCATGCTGCTGGCACCTGAGCTGTCCATCCCCACGTACATGGACAAGGCCGATGCACCGCGTGTGATGATCGATGTCGCTGTGCACTTTGGCTATGACGAGGCTGCACTGCTGGCTGAGCGTCAGAAAGAGATCAAGGGGGCCACCGAAATCAAGAAGGCCAAGGCGCAGGCCGAGAAGAAGAAGCCAGCTGCCAAGAAGGCCCCAGCTGCGAAGAAGGCAGCGCCGGCGGCCAAGAAGCCGCCCGACACCAAGGCGGCAGTCGATGAGAAGAAGCCTGCGGATCTGCCTCTGCCGCACGAGGGCCCCATGGTGTCCAAGTCCGGGCGCTTCTGGCATGGCCAGCATGTGCGCGTCAAGTCCGCGAAGAAGGTGGGCCAAGTCCTGGGCACCGGCAACAAGGAGCAGGAGTCGATCAAGGTCCGGCTGCGCTCTGCTGACGGTAAGGACTTCTACGACGCTGTGTATGCGCCTGGCGAGCTCGATGTGCTGCCCGACCAGGTCAGCCCCGCAGCCGCGTGGCCCTTCCCCAAGCAACCCTACTGAGGACACCCCATGAGCAGGAAGCGCAAGCCCCACCAGCCACGCCGGGGCCTGACAAAGGCGGAGATGATCAACCGCAACCGGGTTACCTACCTCTATGCCAAGGACGAGATCGAAAGCCGCGTGCGGTCGTTGAAGATCCAGGTGTGGATCAAACGGTCTGGCGAGGAGGCTACCGAGTGCCTGGCCAAGCTGGCCTGGATCATCGGCTTGGCCACAGAGACCGAGTACAAGGCCAACGGCACGACGCCCCGCATGCGCACATTGCACGGCACGCTGCGCATGCTGCACGGCTGGTGCCTCAGCGGCTACACATGGCAGATCGATGACCCTGCTGGCATCGACAACGCACTGGACCTGGCCTACGACACGCTGATGCAGTCGCCGACCACAGCCCTGGCCATGATCCCAGGCGCTGACCACCTGGCCGCCTGCATCCGGGCACACAAGGTGCTGCCCGAGACGATCGCCGGCGTCGAGATCTATCAAACCGAACTGGAGGCAGCGTGATCGTGCCCATCGTCAAGATCGCCGCCGAGGTGGTCCGCCAGGCTGCGCAGCACCCGCAGGCGTCGCGCAGCGAGATCAACCAGCGCGTGGCCGAGCAACTGCACATTGACGTTGCGCTCGTCGAGCAGGCCATGCAGGCACACGTCGAGAGGAGTCCACAGCCATGAGCCATACGACCAACCACCTGCCGCAGCTCACGCGCGAGGAGATTATCGAAGGCTGGCAACGCGACAGCAGCATGCCCAGCCACGTCGCTTCGTTCGAGTGGTTCGCCGCGGGCGCTGCATTTGCTGCAGCTGCACTGCGCCTCAAGCTGCAGCAAGGCCCCCCCATCATGGCCGGTGTCTTGGCCACGGGTGATGCCAGCCATGGCTGCGGCGAAGGCCCTGCAGGGGAGACGGGGGACGATGATGAGCAGTAAGCGCCCCATCGCCCGCAAGTACCGCCTCGCGCAGACAGCCGCCGGTGACGTGATCATGCTGTCCGAGCTGGCCAACAAGATGCTCATGCGCGCCAGCAAGCGCGCCGAGACCAGCTATCACGACCTGGCCAAGGCCACGCGCATACCGGTCAACACGCTGCATGTGTACGCCCAGCGTCTGGAGCAGGCCGGCCTCATCAAGCGCGAGAAGCGCATGGTCAACAGCCGCGTGCACACGGTCATCACGGCCGTGCCTGGCGTGCTCATCAACATACCGGTGAGGAGGGTTTGAGATGACCATGCCGCTCCTCGTCATCACCCGTTGCACGGACAACCTCATGTGGTACCGCGACAAGATCGGCCAGCTCGTGCCGCTACTCAAGGACCTGCCTGAAGAGCACTGCTGGCTCAGCAGGCAGCCCGAGGGTTACACGAACATCGTGCGCCATCAGGACGCCGTGCGCGTGCCCACGGGGTACGGGCCAGCTCGGCTGGACACGGCCATTCAGCCAGGCGACCTCGTGCTGCGCAACGGCCAATGGCAATCCCCCAGGCTCGAAGAGCTGGGCACATCCGCTTCTTCCTTCATCACCATTCGAAAGGCAGCACAGCCATGATCGGAACACAACCGACAGGCGCCATCGATGGCGTCGTCATCAGCGCCGTGTCCTACGAGGGACTCCGGGTCATCGTCAACGGCAAGCCGGCGAAGCTGGCCATCATCACCGACGACGGCACGGTCATTGCCGAAGGCCCCCAGGTGGCCCGTGAGGCTGAGGCCGTGGCCATCAATTCCTACCGGCAGTTTCTCAAGGGCAACGGCCATCTGCGTGTGTTGTCGAACCCACTTCTGCAGAAGGACAAAACGCCATGACCACGTTCCTGACTTTCGCCGGCCTGCTCGGCATGTTGGGCTACCCGCGTATGGCCTGGCTGTTCGTGGCCATGGCCGCAGCGGCTGGATGGAGCCACTGACATGCAAGCCATCCGCCGCCTGCTGCGCAGCTTGGCCGTGGCGCTTGTCGTGGCAACCCTACTTTGGATTGGACTTAGAGCAAATGGCTGAAACCACCACCGACGCTTTGAAGCTGGCCGCTGAACTGCGCACCAGCACATTCTCTGGCTACAAGGCCTTGGCCGACGCGGCTGACATGCTCGAACAGCAGCACGCCGCCCTTGAGTCGCTGCGTGAAGAGGTCGAATCCCTGCGCGCTGGGCGGGTGCCGGATGGGTGGCGATTTATTCGCACTCATGACGGTATTGATGTGATCAGCCCCCGAGGAGATAAGGTGTATGTCGAGCAAATCGCAACGACAGATCGACGGCTTCCTGAGGAGGTTTTGCACTTGCTGGCGGACTCTCTGCTCTCCGCCGCCCCCACACCTCCTCAGGCCGAGCAGGCGCAGCCCGACGATGCGATGGATGCGAAGCGTGGGCGGTGGCTGCTTAACTGGCTCAAGCAAGTAGGGTTGCTGCAATGCGAGTTTGGTCAGATGGGCGCTGGCGAGAAGCCGTCTAACTGGTGGCTCTTGTACCCGCCATACGGGGCGAACAAAACAGTCCCGTTTGCAGGCTGCGGGAAGTCTGACGCAGAAGCCATCGACGCCGCCATGTCAGCGCAAGAGCAGGCCAAGCGCCTCGACGATGCGGGCACCTACACCGGCACCAACGACCAAAAGCAAGCACTGATCGGATGAGCGCCATGACCACCACACAACCCCAAGCCGCGCAAGTATTGGAACGCTGCGAAATCATCGACCTCATCAGTCCTGACTCGGCTAATAGCGCAGACCACGATATTCAGTTTGCGCACCGAATCTTGGCAGCAGCCGTTTCCGCCATCCTCGCCAAGCTCCAAGCCGCCACGCCAGCCGCCAAGCCACTGTTTGCCGTAGCGGTAGCCGCCCGCAAGTGGGCCGAATTGCAAGAGCAGGGCCACCGCATGCAGTCCATCTCGTTTGATGGCGGGCCAGGTGGCGCAGGCACGATTGACCCTTGGGGCGTTGTGCGATGGTCCACGCCAGCCGAGCCAGCGCAGGCCGAGCCGATGGTCCGCTTTTGCCCTGGTTGCGGAAGTGTTGGGCCGGTTCCTGACGAGTTCAAAGACTGCTGCCCCGATGGCGGGCGCGCTCGAATGATTCCTGAGCCTTTGGCCAACCAGTGCCGCGATCTTTTCCGGCTGGCACTTGACAGCGCCATTGCGCAGGCGGTGGAGTTGCCTGACGAGCGCGAGATCGCAGCGTATGAAGTCTGGTGGGGATTGATCGACATGAAGCCGCTGGACCGCACATTCCGCACCAAGTTGGAAGCCGATCAAACATGCACTGCCTGCCACGCTGATTTTGCACACAAAGATGCCCAAGTCGTTTGGGCACTAGAGCACCCGGATCAGAAGCAAACCGTTTGCCCTGTATGCCAAAGCCTTTTGACAGATCAGGTGCCCCATGAATGATCTGATCGAGAAGCAGGTGCAGGCCCATGACGAGAACAGCCGACCGCTGCTGTTTGTGGTCTGGATAGACACGAACCTCGGTGACGATGCGCAGGGCACGGATTGGGAGATGAACACAGCACACCTCTGCCCCGCCAAACCTCTGCAAGACGCGCTTGACGAGGCCGCCGAGTGCCAGGCGCGCGGCTACCCCACGAAGATCATGCCGGAAGGCCTCACACCAAGGCCAGACGGCCTGTTCAGCAACCCGGCCACGGACCCTGAGGCCTAACCCCCGCGTTAACAGGCGGCACGAAGTGACGTCCTGTTGAACAACGTGTTAGGCCTGTGGCGCGAAGCCGAGGCCTGACCAACAAACCAAGCCGACCGCACAGCGGTGGGCGCTTTGAAACCGAGCCTGGCGAAGCCTGGCGGATAGGAGAGCGAATGGATAACCCCCCAGCTAAGCGCGCGGCAACCCGCAAGGGTTGACGTCCGCTTGAGCGATGTGTTGGGCCTCACGTGGGCCCGAAGCGATAGAAAGGAAACGAGATGAGCAATGACCAAACGCCCAAGGGCACAGGTATGGGGGCGCAAGCCTTGGCGGGAGAGCTGGCCGCCGCGCTGAACGCCGACCTTCGCACCGAAAACGCCATCGGCATGCTGGGCCAGAACACCATGGAATGGCTACACCAAGTGGCGGGCGTGTACCTGGCGAAGCCAGAGCCCCTACCCGACCACGCCGACCACGTGACTGAGATCGCCGCCCGCCTGCGCCTTGTTGCCAAGCTGGCCGGTTGCCCGCAGGCCGTGCCAGAAAACGACCACACAGCCGTTGGCGCCATCTTTTCGGTGCTGGGCAACATGCGCCGCGCAATGGAGCGCCAGGAGCGAGCTGGAGCTGATGCAGCCATCCGCCTGGCACCCCACCTGCACATTGGCGCATGCATCACCGAAGGCCGCCTGCACGCCACTGTGATGCACAAAGCGGGCAACGGCCCGGCCACAGTAGTTGCCATGGCGGAGATGGCAGTGGACTCCATGAAAGAGCACGACTGCATTGCCACGATGACACCCGCCGCACAGAACTGAGTGAGGCCCAACCCAGAGTTCACCGGCGCCGGTAGGCGTCCGCGTGCAACGTAGTGTTAGGCCGACGGTGGCTTTGCACGCTTGATGACCGCACGCAGCCACTCTAGGCCATGCGCGTCGATCTTGGCCCAGAGGTCAGCAGGTAGGTACATGGCACGACGCTCCAGCTTCTCGCCTTCAGGCTTCGGTGGACGACCACGAGGTTTCTTAGGTTCGTTCATGCTGCAATTGTAGTGCCACTAAAACCCATTGACACGCCTTATTTATAGTGGCACCATAAATGCACATTTAACGAGGCAAACCCATGAACGAACCGCACACCGTCTACCCACACAAGCCTGGCGCCTTCCCGCCCGTTTCGTTTCGCAGCTTTGGCGAAGCTATGAGTCACGCAAAGACGCTTGGCGACCAGAAGCAGGCAGGCAGCATTTGGGTTTGCCCTGCAAGATCTTTTTTACCTCCGAAGGAGTGACTATGAGCCCACAACCGATGCCAGCCTGGCGCCGCGAAATGGCGCGCTTCGAGATCGAGAAGGCCAAGGTGTATCGCGCCGAAGGGCGCTTTGATCGGGCCTCCGCTGCGCTTCGACGCGCCAAGTTCTATCGCAACAAGAGGGCCTAACCCCCAAGGTAAGCGGCGACGGCCCGCAAGGGGCGGCGTCCGCTTGACCGCCCGGTTAGGCCATGCCACCACACCGCACAGATGACCAAACCGACCGGCTGGGATACAGGGCTTTGCCAGGACTACCACCGAGGCCTGGCGCTGTGGTTTGCCAGCCGACTTGATGCCCGACACACGATCCGCCGATGGTTCGGCGAGCAAAGGAAGACCATGAACGAAGCCAAGCACACACCAGGTCCGTGGGTGGCAGATCTTGGAGACCAGGAACGAACCAGTGAAGTTTGGGCGGGCGATGTGATCATCGCCGACGTGCATTCCCACGTGACAGGCCAAGGCCATGCCGATGCACACCTGATCGCAGCAGCACCCGATCTGCTGCACGCAATCAAAGACCTGGTGGATGTGATCACCGGGCGCATGAGTGGCGAGACGGTGGCACTGGCCAACGCACTGGCCGCCATCCGCAAGGCAGAAGGGGCCTAACCCCCAAGTTCAGCGGCGCCGAAGGCGTCCGCTGCAACGCCCGGTTAGGCCTGGTGGCAGATGCCCAGGGCCTGACCCAACACACGAAGCCGGGCCGCCAGGCCGGGCGCTTTGAAACTGAGCAGGGCCGCAGGCCTTGCGGATACCAACCTGGAGCACACCATGCCACTGACACCGCACGAACAAGAGTTCCTGACCAAGCTGGCCGACCTGCTGGACGAGTACGACGCCAGCTTGACCTACACCACAGCCGACGATGGCATCCATGTGGCCTTGCAGGGCACCGAGGTGTTCGCTGGCTTCATGGACGACACCAGCGAGCTGCACGACGCTATTGGGGCCTAACCCCAGCGGTAAGGGGCGGCCACTTGTGGACGTCCCCTTGACCAACGTGTTAGGCCCGGCAGCCACACACCCAGGGCGCAGCGCGCCACACGAAGCCGGGGCCACAGGCCCGGGCGCTTTGACAGATGAGCAGGGCCGCAGGCCTTGCGGATACCAACCGGAGCACACCATGCCCAAGCAGAAACTTGCAATCTCGATTCGCAATCTGGCCGCCACGGTGCGCCAGATCAACGTGCAGACGCACGAGGAAAACGACGCGCTGAGCGAAGCCTCGGCGATGCTGCGGACCCTGGCCGCGATTCTCGACGGGAAGCCGCTGGCGAAGGCCTTCGGCGCGCCTGGTGACTGGGGCTGGGAAACGGAGATCGGCAAGGCGGTGCACGAGCTGCACTGCCTGCCCGAGATTACGTGGCCCAAGGCCCGCGATGTGGGCCGCTTCGGCGACATGAGCCCCACTGATCACCTGCGGGTCGGCCTGGACAGCGACAACGACGTGTACGTCAGCGTGGCTGGCGAGGGCGGACACGGATCGGTTGAGTTCTGCACGGGCGGCAACGGTGGCGGCGCCTCCATGCGCACACGCGATGCCTTGATCAACCTGATGCTGGCCATCGAGGCCGACAACGCTCAGCGGCCCGACAAGGACTGGTGGGCACGCCGTGCGCAACCCGCAGCCCAAGAGGCCTAACCCCCAAGTTCAGCGGCCCGCAGGGTCCGCTGCAACGCCCGGTTAGGCCTGGTGGCAGATGCCCAGGGCCTACCGAACCACAACCAGGCGAGGCCGCAGGCCTGGCCGCTGACAACCGAGGCTTGCGAAGCAGGCCGGATAGGAGCGAGATGAACGACGCACGGGACCAAGAGATTGCCCGCCTGACCATTGACGCTGTTGGCGCGCTGCTTCGCACTCTGCCGACCCGCGAAGAGAAAAGCGCCGCCCTGAGCTACCTGCTGATGGCTGCTTACAAGCCGCTGCGGACCATTGAAGGCGACGAGTTTGTGCGCGGCTGGCTGGAAAGCGCGTTGGCCGAGGTGCAGACGATGCCGCCCGACGTTGAGCTGGTGGACATGCATTGAGACCAACGAAGAGAGGGCAAGCATGAACATGCGGCAGCATCGACGCGCCAGGATGGCGCTCCAGGCACGCGCCACCGCACACCGGACAGCTATGGATGCCTACTGGTGCGCCGTTGCGGAAAACGACATCGAGGAATACGACGACGGCCTGGACTGCACCAAGTGCGGAGGCCGTGGACTCATCGAGAGCGACGACCCATTTTGGGATGACGCCGACGAGTTCGGTGAGATTGAGTGCTGGGCCTGTGGCGGCACTGGCGACCGCGACCACCAGACGATTTTCTGAGGGCCTAACCCCAGCGGTAAGGGGCGGCGCGAAGCGACGTCCCCTTGACCAACGTGTTAGGCCTGGCAGCCACACACCCAGGGCGCAGCGCGCCACAGGAAGCCGGGGCCACAGGCCCGGGCGCTTTGACAACCGAGCAGGCCGAAGGCTTGCGGATAGGAGCGATATGCAGATTGCAGTGAGCGAGGAAAAGAAAGTGCTTGATGCGTGCTGCGGAAGCCGCATGTTTTGGTTCGACCGCCAGGACGCGCGCGCCGTGTTTGTGGACAAGCGCCGGGAGCGCCACACACTGCCAGACGTCTCGAGCAAGGGCGGTTCGCGCGAGTTGGTGATTGATCCAGACCACCAAGCTGACTTCACCGCGCTGCCATTTGCCGATCAGACATTCGCCCTTGTCGTGTTTGACCCGCCGCACTTCGAGCGCAATGGGGCCACCGGCTGGGTGGGCTTGAAGTACGGCACCTTGAAGGGCGACTGGCGCGGAATGTTGAGGGCCGGATTTGCCGAATGCTTCCGCGTGCTTAAGCCAGATGGCACGCTGATATTCAAGTGGTGCGAAGACGAGATTCCCGTGTCGCAGATTCTGGCGTTGACGCCGGAAAAGCCACTGATCGGACACCGCAGCGGGAAGCAGCAGAAAACGCACTGGATCGCGTTTCTGAAGGGGGCCTAACCCCCAAGTTCAGCGGCCCGCAGGGTCCGCTGCAACGCCCGGTTAGGCGGCACCGGTGAACAGCCGCCACAACCTTGAAAGTGAACGATGAACGACCAAGCCATCGAACAAGCCGTGCAGGCCAAGGGCCTCACTGCACCCCGCGTATCGCTGACCGATCTGGAGGCCAACATCGCCGACACCGAGATCGTCAAGCATGTCTCCAAGTCCGGCCAGGTGCTGCGCTGGGCTGTGCTCACCACTCGCAGCGGCTTCAGCGTAGCGGGCAAGCCTTCGTGCTCTGCATCGAGCGCGAACGACAACGCTGAGATCGGCGAGAGGATCGCCGTGGACAACGCTCGACAGGAACTGTGGCCCCTGATGGGCTACGCCCTGAAGGAGCGCCTGAGCGAAAAGCCTTCCACTGAAGCGGCTTGACCATGAGCACGCCCGACTTTGAGACCCTGCGTGCTGAGCGCAATCGTGCAGTGCTGGAGGCGCACCAGCGCATGGCCGATGAGTGGGGCGTGCCACTGCAAAGCCTGCGATCCAACTTCAACCCGGCAGCGTGCTACTGCGCATGCGGCACTGGCGGCCCATGCGAGCACAAGTGGGACGGAGAAGAGTGGGTCAGCGACGACGGCCTTGCGAGCAGCGTGACGTGCTCACGTTGCGGCACCACTGCGATGAGCCACGACATGCGCAACGCTTGGTGACGCCTAACCCCCAAGGTAAGCGGCGACCGAAGGGCGTCCGCTTGACCGACCGGTTAGGCCTGGCGGCAGATGCCCAGGGCCTGACCGAACACACGAAGCCGGGCGACAGCCTGGCGCTTTGAAACCGAGCAGGCCGAAGGCTTGCGGATAGGAGAGCGAAGATGGCAATGAGCAAGTGGACACCAGAAAGCGACCCAATGATCCTGCGCCGCGTTGGCAAGACGGGCGAGGAAGCCGCAGAGCTGGGCAAGGTGTGCAGCCGCATCACGATCCAAGGCCTCGACGGCATTGACCCTGACACGGGGCTGACGAATCGCCAGGCGCTTGAGAAGGAGGTGGCCGACGTGATGGCCCAGTGCGAGGTGACGATCAATGCACTCCGACTGGACCCGGATGCCGTCTACACCCGCACCCAAGAGAAGAAGCGTCAGATGGCTGAGTGGGAGGCATTGTTCGCGCCCACGGCTGCTGGGGCCTAACCCCATTTACACGACACCAGAGTCCCCTAACCTGGCCAGAGCCGAGTTTTACGACATGCCCGCCTTGCGCGGGCTTTTTCTTGCCTTCAATCTGGATTTACAAGGTATCTTTAGGACAGCCGAGAGATACCATACCTATCTTGGGTGCTGCGGTTACTTTTTGGTCGTTCATAGGGGGAAACAGTGTCAGGACGGGTGTACAGCTATCTGCGCTTCTCGGATCCGCGCCAGGCAACGGGCCACAGCGCAGATCGACAGGCGGCCTACGCAGAGCGGTGGGCCACGGATCGTGGGTTAATTCTGGACGAGTCGCTGAGCCTGCGGGATGAAGGCCTGTCCGCCTACCACCAGCGCCATGTGAAATCGGGCGCGCTGGGGGTATTCCTGGAAGCCGTCGAGTCCGGCCGAATCCCTCCGGGCTCCGTGCTCGTCGTTGAGGGCCTCGACCGCCTCTCCCGGGCGGAACCGATCCAGGCGCAGGCCCAGCTCGCCCAGATTGTAAATGCCGGCATCACCGTCGTCACCGCCAGCGATGGGAAGGAATACTCAAGAGAGCGGCTCAAGGCCAACCCCATGGACCTGGTGTACAGCCTGCTGGTGATGATCCGGGCACACGAGGAGTCCGACACCAAAAGCAAGCGCGTCAAGGCCGCCATCAAGCGCCAGTGCCAGGCCTGGGTGGCCGGTACCTACCGTGGGCTCATTCGCAACGGGCACGAGCCCGCCTGGGTCCGCCTGGTCGATGGCAAGTACGAACTGGATCCCCCACGCGCTGAGGCCGTGCGCATGGCCGTCCAGCTCTATACCCTCGGGTTTGGCGCCACCGAAATCTTCACGCGGGTTCGCAAGGCTGGGTTCGCGCTGACGGACAGCGACAAGGACTACAAGGGCCAGCTCTACAAGATCATCCGAAACCGCTGCCTGGTCGGTGAAAAGGAGCTCACCGTTGACGGCGAGACCTTTGCACTCGCAGGCTACTACCCTCCCCTGATCACTGAACTGGAGTGGGCCGACCTTAGAACAGCGGCCAGCACGCGCGGTCGCGCAAAAAACAAGGGCGAGGTCCCCCACATCATCACCGGGCTGGGCATCACGACATGCGGCTATTGCGGCTGCCCGATGGCTGGCCAGGCCGCCGGCAAAAAGCCACGCCTGAGCGACGGCAGGATCTCCGACACGTACCGCCGCTTGCGGTGCACACACCACATGGTGCGCGTCAACTGCCCAAGCGGTAGCGGCTCTTGCTCTGAAGGCCCCGTCGAGCGCGCGATCATGAATTACTGCTCCGACATCATGAACCTGCGCAGCCTGCACAGCGGGGACAAGACGACCAGGCCGGCCGCCGAGCTTGCTCAGGCCACCGCACGGAAGCGAGAGCTCGACAGCCAGCTAGAGCGCCTCACAAACGCCATGCTGGCGACCGACGGGGCGCAGGTGTCCACGTTCGTGGCCAGGGCCAGGACCATGGAAGAGGAGCGCGCGACGGTGCAACGACGCATCATCGAGCTCGAGCACGAACTGTCCACAGCCACGCGCGATACAGTTCACGGCTTCGACGCCCTTTGGCGGGACCTGGCTGCCGGCGTCGAAGCGCAAGACTACGACGCGCGCATCAAGGCACGCCGGCTTGTCCAGACGACGTTCGAGCGCCTTGTCATCTATTGGAAGGGCATTCGCCCAGAAGATGCGCTGCCAGGTCAGATCGACGTGATGCTCGTTGCCAGAGGCGGCATGCCGCGCCTCCTGCGCATTGACAATGCGGGGAAATGGGTCGAGGGCGAGGAAGCCTCAGAAGCATAGAGAAATGCTGTATATACAGGGTATCCGTGATCCGTGAGTGATCCTGCCCCTCAAAGCAAATCAGGCAGTGCAGCCAAAAACCGCAATGCCTGATTGATGGAGCCTGAGAGGGTCAGTCTCCGGTCGCGATGAACTGAGCGCGAGCCGCTGGGGACTCTTCCTGATTGGTTGCCTTGAGCCAGGCCATATAGGCAGGCACGTTGAGGTTGTGGGCCTCCACCACCAAGCCGTCAGGCTCCAGAGCCCACCTGATGCGAGCAATGATCGCTGCATGGAAGGTGGGTGGCAGCGTGGCAAGCTCAGGCTGGAAGCGAGCCATGTCTTCGGCCTCGGCGTAGCGCACCAGGCGGATAGGTTCACCAGGGTCACCGTGCTCTGCGACCTGCTGGCGGATGCTGGACACCACCTGATCTGTCAGCACGACAGCCAGCATCTCAAGCTGCTCGATCTGGTCTGCCACATCCTGCGGAACGGCCATGTGCCCAGACTCCCAGTAGCGCACTGTGCGCTCCTGAACGCCGCATACAGCAGCCAGCCAGGGGACGGGGAGGCAAAGCGCCTCCCGCAATGTCTTGAGGGTGGCGCCGTTCATCAGTCAACCTCGATCATGGTGGTGTCGATGCCCTCGTCAGAAACCGTGAACTCTTCCGTGTGGCCGCTCACCGTGTCCCAGGAGCGGATCTCGATGGTGGCGCTGTTGCCTTCAGCGAGTTGGAATTCAGCGTCATCAGCCAAGGCGCTCAACATGGCGGGGGTGAAGTGGTCACCGCCCAGCTTGTGGCGTGCGGCCAAGAAAGCGTGAATCTCAGCCAGGCCGGTTTGGTTGATGGTCTTGTGTGCGACTTGCATGGTGTGCTCCTTAAGCGGGACTCGCGCCAACCGCAAGTCCATGAGTGATAATGTATTTCCGTTTTCGGAAATGCGCAAGCACTTTTTTGTAACATGACCACAAACATCCTAAATCTGGCGAGCTATCGCGTGCTGCGTGTGTTGCGCGCAACGGTCAATAGGGGTAAAGGAAGTTTTGATGCCACCCGAAAAAATGGCCCCTCCCGCCGTGAGGCAGAGAGGGGAACACTCATCGCTGAGCGAGAACACGAGCGGATCAGCCCTTGGCAATGCTTGCCAGCGTGACGTCCTTTTCCCGGCTGCTGCGGCTGCTCCCAAATTCGAACTGGTGAGCATCGCGCAGGCAGGATCCAAAGTTGGCAGCGATGGCCGTCAGCAGGCCCACCACCTCGCCGGGCAGCTGCGCCTTGAACACAGCGATCACGACCAGGCAGGCGATCAGCCCAACGACGTCGAGCAGCACCATCAAGTCCGCACGAGTGTTGTGATAGCCGGACTTCTGGAGCTCGACGTCACGCCCCCGCGCATCCTTCACATCGGCCAGCCTGGCCTTGTCGAGATCGGCGTAGATGCGCGTCAACTCCACCTCAGAGTCCACGACCTTGATCTGGAATTCCAGGGCCCGCTGGGGATCTCGCTGGATGACGTCAAGGGCCTTCTCGGGCGTGTCCTGGCCGGTGACCTGCTGGGCAATGTCCACGACCTTGGAGGCCACCTCCTCGGCCTTGGGGCCGGCCAGCACGCCGGCGAGCATGGGGGCGAATTGTGCGAGTGCGAGCGCAATGGGCAGCATCAGCGTGCTCCTATGATGAGGTTGAGGGCAATACGGCTTGCCCATCCTTTGCCGAAAGAGGTCCACCCTTTGAGGGCAACCAGGTAGGCAATTCGCGCTGCGTTGAAGCGCAGCACGAATGCGAGGGGATGACAGGCCTGCACAGCCGCAATCGTAGCCCTGCCAAGGATGCTGTCAGCGCGAGCGCCGGACGCCTGCTGCATCCACAGCACAACGCGCCCGCCGTTGTAGTGAGCGTCGAAGATCTGGAAGGCCACGCGCGGGTCAAACTCATCGAGGCGCAGAGGGGCCCAGTAGAGCTTCTTGGCGATCTCCTTGGCCAAGGGCTGGGGCAGATCGCGCATGGCGCCTTTGTAGCCATAGGCACGCGCCACACGGGCCGTGATGCCCCACATCGTCTCCCCGCCTGGATCGTCGGGGTGGTTGGCATAGCCACCCTCATGGCCCATGAGCTGTTCGAAGGCATCATCGAATGCCGTCATACCTTGTCAGCCTTCTTATCGAGCTTCTCCATGATCGCGTCGAGCTTGCGGAAGATCTCACGGCCCAGCTCGTTGACGTCTTCGCGCTTTGCGTATTGACCCGCCACCAGCACCGAGATCTCCGCATGCTGACGGCTCAGCTGATCATGTGCCTCACGCAGCTCCTTGATCGAGTCCCATTGACTCTTCATGAGGAATGCACCGAAGAACCCGGCCACGCCAGCCACAATGTTGAAGACGGTCTGCATTTCTGGTGTCATTCGGAGCCTCCCACAACATGCATACGCGGACGATTCAGACGGACAACGCCGTGGTCGTCATCAGTTCCAAACTCGATGGAAATATGCAGTCCATCAGATTGAGATCCAGGCGAACGGGGCAGGTAGCTGAGGCGCACGATTCCCACCTTGATGCTGGGCACCAGCAAGGGCAGCACAGGGGCCATTCGATAGCCTGCAATCGCGCCAATGGTTACGCCGGCAGAGACCGGCATGTGTGCGATGGTCAGCGTGTTGGTCTGTGCGGTGTATGCCGCCCAGGCGCCGATATGGCACTCGCTGTTTTTCATCAGGCCAGCACCATGGCCGCTCTGGTCTACGTAGTAGATGCCGACGGTGTCGTTGCACAACCCGTGAGGAGTGCCATGGATGGTGTATAGGTCGAGGCCGATCATACTGGCAGGCTGATGCAGCTGAACCGAGCGACCGTCGAGTATGTGCCGCCTACATTCTGGCCGACGACATAAAAGGTGCCTGAAAATGATCCTGCCGAAACCAGCGTCAGCAAACCGACTGATGTTCCCTTATAGGACAACTTGGCGACACCAGTAGTACCGTTCGCGACAGACAGCGATGCGACATCTAACGTAACCCCAGCGATACGGAGTTCGATGAAGATATTTTGGGTTGACCCTGTTCCGTTATAGACAGGAATAGTCACGCTGATATCGTTGTAGAAGGCTGGAGATCCCCCGATCACAATGGCCTTCGTCGAACTGTTCCACCAACTGTTGACATCGATATTTTTCGAGTCAAACAGAACCTGTGTTCCTGACGATTGGCTTGTTGCCATATACAAGTCCATCGAGCCAAACTTCTTTGCTTGCGCTAACGTCAGTGGATTCTGAGCAGAGGAAGCATCTGGAATGAGGGGCGCAGATGAAAACGTTTTCACTCCACCAACTGTCTGATTGACGGCTGCCGTGCTCATACACTCCTGCAGCACTGCTTCGACGTTTGCGCCTGCAAACAGACCACCTGCATCCACAACGCTGATAGCGGATGCCGATGCAGGGATAGCCGCCAGCGCGATCACCCAACTTGCAAACGTACCGGAACCACCAGTGCTTTGCACTTGAATGGTGAGGGACCCAGTTGACGTGTTGTAGGACGTTACCTGGCCGACCATCAAGTTCGTCACGCCAGCAGCACTCACGACATATACGAACGATCCAGCCACCCAGGCCTTGCCGGCCTGCGTCGTGAGCGTCTTGCTTCCGGTCCCGATTGCCAGCGATGTTGTACTGGTACCCGTTGTGGCCACAAGCTGCAGAGACTGCTCCAGCGCATTGGCCTGGCTGATGAAGTTGGGCAATTCCGAAAGGAGCTGATCCATGTCAGCAGAGAACGTCGTCGGGTTCTGCCGAGACGGGATGACCGAGAGCGGTGTGATCATTAGGAAAGCCCTTCAAAGGTAAAGTTCAAGAGGCACAAGTTCTGGTAGCGCATAGCCATTGACCAGGACTTGTAGAAGCCATAGACCACGGACTTCTCATAGACGTCCGTGCCGATGCAGACCAGGGCCGTGGCCCGCAGCAGCTCGAACTGCCGGATGACTTCGTCCACCATGGCCCGATCAACCCACACGGACAGCGTCAGGCGCCGCGCAAATGGCCGCTCGACCACCGTGGTGACCCCCCACTGGTCGGTTGTCTTTTTCGAGTAGTCGATCATGTCGATGGAGCCGCCGAGCTGCGTGCCACCGACCTCGGTCAGCGGCCCCACAGCAACGGTCCCCACGCCCACCGAGCCCGTGCCGCTGATCGTGATCGTGATCTCCCCCGTCGCATACGGAGGCAGGTCAGTCAGCACCACGGTGCGACGCAGCACGATCGGGCTGAAGCAATACGTGTAGGCATCGACCACGCCGTCGCCGGCGTTGAGATTCACGGTCCTGGAATAGACGGGGGAGCCGCTCACACTCATCGACACGACAACCTGGTTGCCCGTCAGATCCATCAGCACCAGGGCCCCGACCAGGCCAGGCGCAATCGTGAAGGTCATCGTCGAGGTTGCCACCGAGGCCGTGCCCACCGCCTGGTCAAACGCGGCAAACTTGTTGGTGGGGCCCACGCGCTCCCAGTTGGCGGCATCGCTCTCAGGCGGCGTGCTGGACGTCACCGCCGCAGTGCACTGGTACACGCTGTGTGTGGCTGTCCTGATCACGCGCTCGCCCGCCGCATGCGTCCCGGCCGCCCAGGCCGGGTACTCATTTTCGAGGAGGGACGACGAGACTAGCTTTGCCTCGTCGATCAGGATGGGTGTGACGAATTTCATGGGTGATCAACTCGCAGGGCGGGTGGCCACCGCATCCCCGTCGGGTGTGACGTTGAGCAGCACCGTTGCCATCGTCTTGGCGTGCGTGGCCACAGCTGCAAACCCGTCCATCTGCCCGCGCTCCAGCGACTCCACAGCAGCCCTTAGCGCCTTGAATTCAGAGAGCAATGCCGCGTCCCCCTCCCCCAGCAGGGCGGCGGTCTGCCCGGCGCTGTAATAGCGCGCCGGGCCCGTTGCCTCCAGCTCCGCCCCTGTCTCTCCGACCACCCGCAGCCCGCCGCGGTGGAACCCGCCAGTCGCGAAGCCGGGGATGCGGCCGAGCCTCTTGGTCGGGTCCGTGATCATGGCCAAGGTCTCCTGAAGGCTGGCCAGCGTGCTGCCCTGCAGGAGCTTGTATTGCAGGCTGCTCGATGCCGTGGCCTCAGCGGCCTGAAGCAGCGCCTGGCTGATCTTGGGCAAGTCATCGATGGCGATCTGGTCGCCAGCGCGCGCCTGGGCCGACTTGATCGCAAACAGCGCCTGCTGCTCGCTCAGGCTCAAGGCCGCGCCCGTGGCGCTCAGGCCCTTGATGCGCTCGATCTCCTCGGCGATGCCGCCGCCGGTGGACTTGATGGCATCCATCAGGTCAGCAAAGCCACCGCTCAGGCTCAGCACGCTGCCCAGCAGCAGCCTGCCCGCCTCCGTGCTGGTGTCGATGCCCTTGACCAGGCTCACGAACTCCGTGGCCGACTTCGGCATGGACAGGCCCAGGCGCTCGAACTGCAGCGCCACGCGCTGGGCCTGAGCGTCCACCTGTTGGCTGCGGCTGGTGAAACCTGTTGCGTAAGCTGCCAGCGAGTCAGTCAACGACTGCAGCCCACCAGCACCATCGATGAGATCGCGGCTGACAGCGCTTGCCGACAGCCCCATCAGCTTCAGGCTCGTGCGCACGTCCACGAGCGAGGTGTAGGTGCCCGCAATGTCCGATGCGCTCCCGCCCAGCGTCGCCAGCATCTGGGTCAAGCTGCTGACGCCCTCCTTGGCCATGATGCTCTGGCGTACCAGCTCCGCGGCCACATCGCCCTGCTTGTTCTGCACATCGGCCAGGCCGATGGACGTGATGCCCAGGCGACGCAAGGCCGCGGAGGCTATCTCCACCGAGGAGGCCGTGCGCGCGATCGTGGTGAGGTAGCCCTCGCCCACCTTCTGGAACGACTCGAAGCCGCCCAGCACCGCAGATGCGATGAGGTCGCCTTGCGCCCCGAAGACAGACGTGAGCCGCTCCTGGATCTGCGTGCCCGAGAGCCCCTTGAGATCAATGCGGCCGAGCTGGACCACGAAGCTCTCGATGCGGGTCTTCACATCGCCCAGGCTCACGCCCAACGGGCCCGCCGCTTCGCGCACCGCGCTGGCAAAGCCCGCAAACACGGAGCCGATCTGGCGCTCCAGCTGGGCATCGGCCTCGGTGTACTGCGTGCGCCGGCTGGTCGATGTGGTGATGCCCAGGAACTTCGATTTCTCCTCGATGTCGGTGTAGTACTGCGCGTTGAACCCGTTGGCCAGGATGGACGTAAGCGACTGGGCCCCGGCCGAAATGCCCTGGCCCTGAATGCTGGTCTTCGTGCCGAACAGGTTGCTCACCAGGTTGCCGATGGCCGTGTTGATGCCCGCCATGACGTCACCAAACACCGGCACCGTCTTGATCACGCTGGACATGACGTCATAGGCCATGGAGATGCCGTTGCCGATGGCATCCCGCTTGAAGCCGGTCTGCACGCCACCCGCTGCAGAGCCGATGGCGCCGCTTTGAACCACGAGCGAGGCCAGGCCGCCAATATTGCTCTCGATGGATTGCAGGCTGGCCAGCATCTGGGCCGAGTAGCGCATGGTGAGCGTGTCCACATCGCGCAGGGCCTCGATGCCCTTGACCAGCGAGTCGCTCTTGGCGCCGCCGTCGCCCAGCACGGTACCGGTGCCCGAGTTGGTCTCTGCAAAGCCACCGCCACCACCACCAAAGCCACCCGTCACGGCAAAGCCCAGGGCGGCCATGGCGGCCGCCATCGTGGCCATGCGCGGCAATGCGGTGTAGGGGTCACCCGCGGCCTGGTTGGCCACCCCAACAGCGGCCACGGCCTGCCCCTCAGCCAGCTTGCTGGTGATGCGTTGCGTGGCCGATGCCAGCTCTAGCGCACGCAGGGCCTGCTCTGCCGACATGAGCGCCTTGTAGCCCGCCGTCTTCTCGCTCATGAAGCCGCGTGCGGCACCGGCCAGCGAGGCGTAGCCGCTGAGCTGTGCACGCGTGTGCAGCATCTCGTTCTTGGCCAGCTGCTCAGCCGAGGCACCCTCGGCCCGCTTGATCTTGTTGTAGCGCTCCTGCTCATCAACCATCTTGCCGAATCCCTGCACAAACACGCCCAGGGACTGGCTGGCCTTGTCAAAGCCCGCGGCCAGGTCCTGGCCTATGTCGGTCTTCAGTTGCTCGTTGATGGCCCCGCCAATGGCCTTGCTGCGGATGCCGGCCGCCGCCTCTTCGGTGCGGGTCTGCAGCTGCTGCAGCAAGCTCTGCATGGAGGCCGCGCGGGCCTGCATCTGCAGCTGCGTGTCCGTGTCACCGCGTTCACCGGCCTGCAGGGCCGATCCATTGGCCAGGTCGATCTGGTTCTGGATCTCGGTGCGCATGCGCTCGGTTGTGCGCAGCAGGGCCTGCACAGTCACCTCGGCCTCGGCCTTGGCGCGGGCAATGGGGTCAGTGATGAGCATGGCCATGCCGGTGGCGCTCTGCATGGCCAGCTGCTCGATCATGGCCTCGGTGCGGATGCCGACCTGGACGAAGTCCTTGGCCGACTGGCGTGCCGCCTCCAGGCTGCGCGCGGCGGCATCGGCCACGCCAGCAGCCTGCACGCGCTCCGACTCCGCCCGCACCGAGGCCAGGTCTGCCCGCAGGCCCACGAGCTTGCCCTGCTGGTTCAGGCGGCCCGCTTCGTCGGCTGGCCGCCGGCGCGCCTCCAGCGCGATCTCCTGCTCGATGAGCTGGGCGCGCTCGCCCAGGCGCTTGCGCTGGATCTCGACTTTACGGCGCTCATACTCCTCCACGCCGATCAGGCCCGCCGAGCGCGCGGCCGACAAGCGCCCCTCTTCGTCTTCGACCACGCTCATGCGCAGCGTGCTGGCCGCCTTCTCACTGGCCACACGAAGCGACAGCGAGGCCTCGTAGGAGGCCAGCGCAGATCGGTCCATGTTCTCCATGCGGATCTGGTGCTCCATGGCCGCACGCTCGATGCCGCTCAGAGGGGTTGAGGCATTTGCCGCATTGCGGTTGAACTCGTCCATGGCCGCATTGAGTCGATACCTCGGATCGGACTTGCGGCGCACGCCAGCCAGGTAGCGGTCGGCCTCGATCTTGCGCGCGTTCTCTTGCGCCCTCTTTGCCCTGTCCGCCAGCCTGGCCTGCTCATCGGCCATGGCCTGCTCATCGGCTTTTGCCCCCATCATCTGCCCGGACAGGTACTCCTCCCCGTAGAAGAAATAGTTGACCTTGTCCTTGATGCTGCCCTTGAACGGGTCATCTGTGCGCATCTGAGCAATCCGCGACCGAACACGATCCAGCGCTTCTGCCGTGGTCTCGGTGGTCGCAAGGCCACGCTTCATCGACTCAAACATGTCATCGAAGAAGCCGGTGACAGAATGAGTGACCTCACCAAGCGCAGTCAGTCGAGGCTGCGCATCCAACATCACCTCGTTGAAGCTGCGCATCACCACGGCAGCCGCCTCCGACTTCGAGCCCTGCTGCTCCAGGGCCGTCACCAGCGCATAGACCTCGGGCGTCAGGAAGTGGAAACGCTCGTTGAGCTTGAGCGCCGTGCCCGATGCGTCCTGCTGGATCTGCTCGTAGGTCTGGAATGCCTTCACGGCATCGGTGCCCATGGCCTTGGCAAACAGCGTGATGCCCCTGGCCGCATCGGTCGCCGTCGTGGCGTTGAACAGCCCGGACGATGCCACCGCCAAGGCCGCCTCGCGGGCCGTGCCCTTGGTGACACTGGCCACGTCCGCCAGCGAATCAACCAGGCTGTCGTATGAGGCCTTGGTGAAGCCGGCCGCATTGCCCGTCAGGCGCATCGCGTTCTCGAACGCGACGATCTCCTCATTGCCCTTGGCCCAGGCCGTGACCATCACGCCCACGGTGGCGGCAACGCCTGCAATGGCCACGCCAGCCGGCGTGATCGACCCGACCAGCGCCCGGGCTGCGGGCCCCACGCCACCAAACGAGTCCTTGATCTGGCCGCCCTGCTGCAGCAGCACGGTCAGCGGGTTGGCGCCGCCCTGCAGCTGCGTGGCAATGTCCGTGAACTGGGCCGGCAGGGTCCGCATGGCGGCTGCGGTCTGTGCAGCGCTGACCTGTCCGGCCTTGCCAATGCCCTCGATGGACCTGGCCGCCTGCGCAGATGCGGACGGGACATTGCCCACATCCATACCCAGCTTGTACTTGATCTCGGAGGTACTCATGCTTCAATCCCGCTTGCGTGAAGCAATCAGCTCCACCACTGCCGCTTCCATTACCTGCAGGGCCTCAAAAGAGGCCTTCAGGGCCCTGCTGCCCACCCCGACCTGGCGAGCAACAAACTCGATTACGGTGTAGTCCATCGCGTAGGGGCCACCAAACCCGATACGCCACTGGGTTCGCATTGCGCGAAACACCCGCATGGGCACCTCGTTCTCAGGCCACACCTCGACGGCTATGACCTCGTCTCGGGGCAGCTCATCACCACTGGCCATCAGCGCCTCAGGCGAAACTCCGAACGCCTGGGCCGCCTTCTTGGTCTCATCGCGTGGCGCGCCCTGCCATATGGCAAGCGCCACGCTCTTCAGTTTTTTGCGCGGCTCTCGGTCAGGCCACGCACGTAGGCCTCGAAGATTTCGCGGCCAGCCGTGGGGTAGTTGTCGAGCAGGTCGCCCAGCGTTTCCTTGGTGTAGGGCAACTCTGTGCGGCCGTCTTCGGCCTTGATGCCTTCCCAACTCTCGATGACCTCGCCGATGTACTCGACGTCGTCAACCTCGGTGCCGGCCTCTTTGGCATCAACCGGGATTTGCATCCAGGCATTGAGGGCCTTGCGGCCCTTGTGCCGGCAGACCAGCGTGACAGGCTGGGCCTCGCCGCCCGGGACGGACAGCAAGACGCTCACGGAAAACGTGGGGTTCGGAACGATCTTGAACATCAGATGGCCACCAGTCGGAAATCGTCATTGCCGGCATTCGGCCGCAGCGTGAAGTCCATGGACGACAGCATGACCGAGCCGTTGACGTTGTCCTGCACATTGGTGATCACGCCGATCGGGGCGTAGATCAGCACCTTGTTGCCGGCCGTGGTGCCATGCACAACGCCCAGAGCGCGGTTGGTGCCGGCGTGCATGTCTGCCACGAAGCCCGCATGCGCGGCTGCACCCAGGTCGGCCACCAGCTGGGCCGTGGGACTGCGGCCATAGATGCCCACGCTTTCTTGCTGCACCAGGGCCAGGTCCTGCACGTCGTTGGCGCAGTCCAGCGAGAAGCTCTTGAAGTTGTACTCCGTGCCACCCGTCAGAGCACCGGCGGTGTAGGTCACTGCCCCCAGGCTGAACTTGGTGGTGTTCACAGAGCTCACAGCCTGCGCACGCTTCCAGTTGGTGAGCGTAGGCGTCACACCAGCTGCTGCGGCCACATCGGTCACCAGGCCCGTGAAGGTGAAGTCCAGCGTGGGGACCTGGCCGGTCTCCATGTTGAGCTTGAAGGTGCCGGCGCAGAAGTTGTACTTCTCCAGGCGGTTGTTGATGTAGGCCCAGATCGTCAGGGTCTTCAGGCCCGTGCTCGACGGCGTGTAGTCCACACGCGTCGTTGCCGTCACGGTTTCGGCAAAGCCGCAACCGATCAGCAGGTCACCCCACTGAGGGGCCGTGCCGGCGGTACCGGAACCAGCCAGCTCGACGCTGAAGGTGACGGTGGCGCGGCGCTGATAGGGGAGCTTGTCGGCCGCGCCGAACGCCCCAACGATCACATCGCGCTCAGCGAAGGACTCGACCACCTTCACGTCCAGTCCGCTCACGCGCACCAGCACGGCATCGGTGGTGTTGGTCGGTGCTGCATCCGTGCCACTGGTCGTCTCGACCTTGGCCAGGATGACGGTATTCTGAATCGAACCGGGCATGGCTCTTTACTCCTTGGCCTGGTCGGCCTTGACGGCCTTGCTGGCCGGGGTTGCGGTAGGTGTGGCGGCGGGCCAGTCGAGGCCCGCACCTTTGGCAGTGGCCTCATCAGCCGGGGTCAGGCCACCGTCGGCATCGCGGATCCACGAGCCGCCCGCAGGGGGCAGCAACTCGGTATCGGCGTCTGTGCTGGGGGCAATGCGTGTGTTCATGTCATGGTGTAGGGTGATGTGCTGTGACGCACGTTGTAGATGGCCACGATCGCGCCGATGCGGTCCTCCTGCTCGTCCTGATCCCACTGCAGCGTGGGCGACAGGTCGAGCTCGAAGCCTGCGGCAGCCAGTGCGACCACGCTGCTGGCCAGGCGCAGATGCAAGGCCTCGAACACAGGCGCTGCGACCTCATCGGGGGCGGTTGACGAACTGGCACGGCCAATGCACTCAAACGCCACACGGGTGGACCATGTGATAGGCGCACCGATGCCGGCCAATGGCTCAGGGTCAGAGCGCAGAATGCGCACGTTGATGGCGCCCGTGAACACCTCGGGCAAGGGCCTGGCACGCTGGCGGCTGATGCCGCCGTCCACTAGCATGGGGGCGGCGCTCAGCTCGGCGATCAGCGTGTCCATGAGCAGTTGATGACTCAGCATCAGGCCTTCTCCAGCGTGAAGGTCATCCAGCCGAGCGGCTCATTGGGCGTGGCCAGCATCACCTCGAAGATGTCGCTGCCAATGGCCACGAACGAGCCCACACCCGCATTCACAGGCAGATCGGCCACCATGTAGGTGACCTCGGTCTGCGCGGCCAGGACAGACAAGCCAGCCACCGAGGGCATGGCCGGCTCCCTGGTCCGAAAGCCAACGACGGCGGACGTGCCGCCATCGATGTAGGTCTCGACGTTGGCAAAGCGGCTGAGCATGGCCACACCAGCGCGCGCGAACACATCGCTCGTGCTGGTTGTGGGAATGCTCAGGATTGCCATGGCCACGCCTGCTATCAGCGGATCGTGCCGTCGAGGTACACGCGCGCGGTGGCGTCGCCGTTGGCCTTGGCGAGCTCGACAATGCAGCCCACCAGCGTGTTGCCGGAGGCGGTCGTCGTCAGGCGCTTGTTGGTGTTGTCCCAGTACAGCTTGGCGCCAGGGTTGCCGGTGTCGGTGGACAAGGCCTTGATGTCGAAGACACCTTCGGGCTTGATCTCCACAGCAGCGCCAGACACCGCGGTATAGGCGGCCACACCGAACAGCGAACCGACCAGCACGCCGTCGCCAGAGGCCACGTCGTAGGGCGCCGTGACGGTGATGACGTCGCCTTCTTTGACAAAGTTCTTCATGATGCGTCTCGAATGAATGGGGTTGAACTGCCCGGCTCAGATGTGAGCCGGGCACGCGTTATCAGGCGCCGTCGCCGCGATAGAGGCCGCGGTGGTCGATGACCTTGGCGGCGAAGTCCTCGCGGCACTTGAAGCTGATGCCGTCCACCTCGAAGCCGACTTCGCTCTCGACGATGGGGCCTTCAGCGCCATCGAGGTAGGCGTACTCGACAGTGTCAACCTGGCCGCTCTGAGCAGCCAGATACCAGGCCGTGGCGCTGACGCCGTCGAGGATCGGCTCGATGATCGGCTCGACAGCCGTGCGGCCACCGGCGCGGAACTCGTTGACCTCGGACTTCGTGGCCGGCACGTAGTTGCTGCTGGTCAGCTGGTAGGCGGTCTGCTCCAGGGAGGCCGGCGTGATCAGGTAGGCGGGAGCCAGGTTCAGCTCCTCGTTCTGCAGGCCCTTCTGCTTGCGCATGGCCAGGCGGCCAGCGCTCAGGGCGGAGAACTGCAGCGCGCTGCCAGCACCGGTGCCCAGGTTGCCGTGGCCGGCGGCGAACAGCGCGGTGCCATCGGCCATGTTGGCGTTGGCCGTCAGCTGGGCGTACACCAGGCGGTTCTCCAGGCGGGCAGCAGAGCCACCGAAGCCGGCGATCATGCGGTCGAAGCCACGCAGGTCATCGTTGATCAGCGCAGCGCGGCTGAACGACACGATGCGGCCGTAGGTCAGCAGGCCGTAAGTTTCACCGCCGTCCTTGAGCGCGCCGTAGGTGAACTCGCCGTGCTCGTTGACCTTCAGCAGGTCAGGCATGGCCGACAGCTGCACCACGCTCATGCTCTTGAAGTCGGGTGCGTTGGGCGCACGACGGGCCCAGCGCGTGTACGTGCCGGGGTTCTCTTCGTAGCCCATGCGCAGCCGCTTGCCTGCCACATTGGCCAGCAGGGAGCTGAAGTCGCTGGTGGTGTGCATGCCAGCCGAGCGGAACGTCAGGATGCGGGTGGCCAGCGTCATGCGGTCCATGCCGCGCGTGTTGACGCCGTTGCTTTCCAGCAGGTCACGGCCCAGCTCGATCAGCGACATGCCACGGTACTGGCGGCCGTTGTCGGTCAGCGGTGCACGCGAGTGCACGCGGTGCATCAGGGCCTCTTCCAGGCCGGCCATGCGGGTCTGGTGCTCGTCACGCACGGTCTCGACCTGCACGTTGCGGTGGCCACCCCGGGCAGCGTCCGAGCGGGCCAGCTCGTCGAGCACGGCACGCGAGGCCTGCTCGACGGTCTGGCCACCACGGATGAGGCCAGCAGCCAGGTGGCTCACGTTGTGGCGCGTGCACAGCTCGGTGATGTCGGCAGCACGGGCTGCAGCGTCATTGGCGGCGCGGGTAGCGGCATCGGTGGCCGCGGTCGATTGCTGGACGTCAGCGTTGGGCGCTGCAGATGCATTGCCCGATTGGGTCGTGGTAGCCGCTTCGGGCATGTCGTTCTCCAGTTGGCGGGTTGTGGTCATGGTTGAGGGCGCAGACAGCGCCCGGACGAACTCACAGGGCATACCACCGCGTGGGGGCGTGCCGCGTGACGATGGATCGGCCTGGCCTTCGCCGCCCATCGAGCGAGAGCTCGCGTTCGGGTCGGCAGGCACGGTCACAAAGCTGATTTCATGGGGCGTCCAGCGCTCAGCCCGGTACAGGGGCAGGTTGACGCCGTCGGTGCGGTCCTGAGCGCGCGTGATGGCATAGCGCTCCACGCTGTAGCCAAAGCTGATCGAGCGGATCACGCCGGCCTTGATGTCGGCCACGATACCGGCCAGCTCCTGGCGCACGCTGAGCTTGAGCAGCGCGCGGCCTTCAGAGCCAGCGATCCAGCCGCGTGTGGCAATGCCCAGGATCGAGGCCACGCCACCATAGACCCGGTGGTTGTCGATGACCTGCACCACGCCCGCCTCAAAGCGGGTCATGTCCACGGCCTCGTTGCTGACCACGAGCTCCTCTTCGTACACCTGGTCATTCCACCAGTCATAGGCCCGCCGGCGTGCGCCGGTCGTCCACACCACCTCAACGGTGTTGTCGGCCTCGTTGTACGTGCTGGGCACGATCGTGGCCACGCGGTACTGCGTGGGCATCTCGTGCACCTCGCGTTGCGTCTGCGCGGCTGTGAGGGTCTGTGTATCGCTCATGCGATCGCAATGTGCCGATAGAGTTGTCTCATGTCACGGGAACGAGTGAGACAATTTTTCGGTGCAGTGATGCAGGGCCCAAAAGCACACAGCCCGCTTGCTGGCGGGCTGCTTCAGGCTGGGTTCGGCGCCTTTTTTCCTGGCGGTGTTGACGAGACAGCGATCAGGTCCACGATCTCGCCCCTGGCCCGCATCTCCGACAGCCTGGACACTGCAGAGCGCTTGCTGCCGGCCAGCTGGTACGCGCGTTGCAGCGTGACGGGACCGGCTTGCAACTCAGCAAGCAAGCGATCGCGGAAGCTGCCCCGCCGTGTGGTCATTGCCTCGGCCACTCCGCGGCTGCCTGCTTGAGGACCGCCGTGCACAGCAGCTTCTCATCGGCGCTGGTGATGGCCGTGTTGCCGCAAAGCTTGTCGCCGCGCCAGGTTGCGTAGCACTCGCTCGACTGCATGGGCGTGTTGGTGCCGAAACACGAGGCGCCCACGCTGGCGCGCATCGCGGGCGCGTTGGCGGTGTAGGCCAGTTGGAAGTCACGCGGGGTGCGCCACCGGCTGGCGACATAGGGCAGGGTCGCGTGGTACTCGTTGACGGTGCCGTCAGCGCACCACCACAGCAGGCCGAAGCCAACCGACCACGGAACCGTGACCATCGCGGGCCGGTCGGGGTTTTTGGCCGGGTGCATCTTGCCGACCGGGGCCACCCCGGGCACCAGCAACGACGGCAGGCACGACGGGGCGGCTTGGGCCAGCAGCGGGGCGCACAGGGCGGCGAGGATGACGGAGCGCGTCATGGTCACAGGTACGGCGTTTGGTTGTTGACGCGCGGATCGTTGGGCATGAACCGAACGATGATGCGGCAGCGCTTGAGCGCATGGCTCGCCCCCGCCATCTTGTTGACGGTTGCCGCGATGCGCGGGACGTAGGTCGCGTCCACCGTGGAAATGGCGATGCGCGCCGAGCACGAGAAATTCGTGCGGTCACCATTGCCAGCTGGCGTCGTCACCGATTCAGTCGTTCGGTTCGAAATCACTCCGCCGTCCAGGGTAATGCCGATCTGGAAGCGACCTGTGGCGGCGCTCAGGTTTTCGATGGTCCCTTCAACGGTCACATCGAGCCATCCTTTACACGTCACCGGACAGTCCACGTAGTTGCGCGGCAGGCCAGGCACACCAGGGTCAGACTCGTCCCAGGTGATGGGAGTGTCTGCAGCCGTGTCGATCAGCGTCCCCCCAGCAGTCACCGACGTTGCGGTACTTTCGTTGACTCGTCGCATCTGCCAGCCATAGCTCGGCAATACAGGCGCAGCAGACAGCGACTGCAACCAGGTCATCAACCACGTCGTGATGAAACCGGCGTATTTCGTGACAGCCGTTGCGGGCATGTTGGTCAGGGTGCCGCCATGCATATCGCGCGAGCACTCCAGCAGTACTGTGGCCGCGTGCGGCTTGTTGAGCACGTTTTTCAGGTAGTGAGTTGCCCAGTTGCACAGGGTCGGGTTCGGGTCGGTGAGATTGCCGCTTTCGATCAGCGGCAAACCAGGCGTGCCGAACCCCCAACTGTTTGCGCCATACACCACGTTGAACAGCCGCACGGCAGTGAACCACTGCAGCCTGTTGGAGCTGGTGTAGATTGACCCAGGCGCGGTCAAAATCTCGTAGGTCGAATAACCGGCCTCGTAATTGTGGCAGTCGATGATGGCATCAATCCCGCGCGCGTCAATGATGGCCTTGATGGCTTGGGTTTCAGGCTCTGAAAACGGGGCGCTTCCCTTCGCATTGTCGGCATCGGGCGGTGTGTACCTGGCCCAATAAAAAGGGTAATTGCGATTGAGGTCCACCGCGTTGGGGCTGACGCGTGATCCGCGGAATGACCCGGGGTTGACGCTGGGCACCCAAGAAACTGTGATGAGTTTCCGCAGGGTTGCGAACACGGGCGTGGTGGGGGCAGCGAATTCCTTGAACCACCGCAACATGGCCCAAGTGCCGGCCAGTTCAGGACCGTGCGCGCCGCACGGGATCAGCACTTGATACGGGCCTGCTCCCGCACGGTATTCATAAAGGCGATTGACACCATCAGAGCACAGGCCACGGTCGGTTTTTGTGACGCCAGGCAAAACGCCGATGGTCGCGTCAATGTGCTCGATCAGTTGCGCGTATGTGCCGAGCGCCGACGAATCCACACCGGTAAGCGAGATCGGAACATAGCCCGCCGAAATGGGACCGCCAAAACCACTCGCCGCCAGTGCTGCAAGCGACAATCCGCTGTACTTCATCCCCATATCAAGCCCCCTCCCCGCACCAGACGAAGAACGTCTGAGCGCCGCCAGCGCACTTGCCTGAGACATGCGTGGCCCCCGCCTCTTTACGCAGCGTCATCATGGCGCCAGCCGGGATGGGGAAGCTCGCATCGGTGGCCGACACTGTGGCCTTGCCCGTCTTGATCTTGATGTCAAGCGGGCCCGGGTTGTAGATCGTCACGTCAGGCGCGGCAATGTCAGTGTCAGTGCTCGCGATCTGCGTGAGCTGGGCCGTGGTGTTGGCCGTGCAGGTCACGCCATCAACGTAGGCCGGAAAGTTCCTCGTTCCCATTGGTCTTGCTCCTGGCCTCAGGCGTCATTGCCTGGGGCATCATTCGGTTGTGGATCGTTGCCTTGGCTGTCGCGGGTCTCCTTGCCCTTGAGCAGCATGACCAGGGCATCCCAGATACCGCGCGCCTGCAGGCCCTTGATGTCCTTCTCCAGCTCGGCGAACACGGTCTCCGGGTCGTAGCCGCGGCGGCGCAGCTTTTCCGAGATGGACGACATGCCCCCGGCAATCTCTGCCAGGTCGGCATCAATGTCCTGCTTCGGGTTGACGTGGTCCCATTTGGGCGTGCTGTGCTCCAGCGTGTACTGGGCGCGCTGCCTGACGACACCGGCCAGCTCGGCATAGCCGACGAACTCACGGCAGATGCGATCGCACAGCATGGGCACCAGCGTGAGCCACTGGGTCTGCTCGATCTCGCGGCGAATGTCGTTCTGGCGGATCCGCGCGCTGCTGAAGTTGACCCGCGTCATGTCGCCCGTGGCCCACTCATACGTGAAGCCACCGCCTGCGCAGATCAGGCCGATGTTGTACTTGCAGTAGTCAACGAAGCCGGGCGCGGCCTTGGGCTCAACGACGGTGATGTTGAGCCCAGGTGGCAGTTTGGTGATGGCACCGCCGGCCAGTGCGCCCAGGTCGCCACGGTCGTTGGCGCCACCAGTGCCACCAATCTGGCCGCCCTCCATCGGGTTGGCCATGCTGGCCACATCACCGGAGGCCAGCACGCTCAGGCGGCCCTCCAGGTTCTTGCGCGCCAGTTCGGCGTCTTCCAGCAGCTGCAGGTCTCGCACACGCGGGATGACCGGCGACAACCGCGGGAAGCCCCGGGCCTGGCCCGGCCGTGTGGGCGCGAACAGGTGAATGATCTGGCTGGCCGGTACGCGCTTGCTGGTCATGCCGCGCGTCTTCAGCAACTTGTTGTCGCCCGGGTGCTGGTCCCACAGGTAGTACGCAACGCACTTGCCGAGCGCGTCGTACTCCTTGCCATTGATCACCTCGTTGCCGTTGTCCGACCGCATGCGGTCACTGTCCAGCCAGTCGATCTCCAGCACCTGCAGTTGCAGCGGCACGGGCAGGTCGTCCGTGGCCTTGCGTGCGCGCAGGCGCACCAGCACCTCACCATCGGCATCCATGGCCCGTGCTGCAGCGGCTTGCAGGCCGTAGAGGTCATGCACGCCGTCCGCGTCGGCCACCTTGACCCATTTGCTCCAGAGCGCCTTCAGCGCCTCGCCGTCACGGCCCCCCCACTTCGGCACGATGCCGGTGCCCACCATGTGGGCCACGCGCGCATTCATGCCAGCCGCGATGTACTCGACGTTCTGGATCAGGAAGCGGCTCTTGGCGCGCAGCATGGCTGCGTCGGCCTTGTGGTCCGTGTTGGCGCTGGCGGTGGAGCGTCGAGGCTTCCAGCTGTCGCCGGGGCCAGCTGCCAGATAGGCACGCGCCAGCAGCTGTCGCTGATAGTGGCGCTGCAGCCCAAGGCCTGGGTGGGCCCAGCCAATCAGGCGGTCAAGCACCGTTGGCTTGGCCATTTGGGTGACGAGATCGACCTTCATTCTCGACGCATCACCATGGTTGGGTAGAACGCCGAGCGCGATGTGCCGGAACCACCAGCCGATGCGCCACTGAGCACGCTGGCAACGTGGTTGCGTGCGCGGATCAGCGAGTCCGTGTCGCGGTAGCGAACGCGCTTGCCATCAACCTCCACCTCGAGTTCAGAGGTGGCAATTGCCATGTCAAGCCGTTCGAGATCAGATGAGGTAAGGGCCATCCCTGAACCCTAGACCCTGGGACTGTCTCATGTCACGGGAACGAGTGAGACAGAATTTCAAGCCGCCCGTGCAGGCGTGTGCACGGGCCGCGTCAACGTGAGTCCCTGCCGCTTTGCTTCAGCAGGCGGTAAACGGTTGCCCTGCTGATGTTCAACTCCCGCGCGATCTCGCTGGCATTGCGGCCGTTGAACAGCGACAGGACCTTCTCCGCCATGGCGCGGCTCTCCTGCGTGCGCTTCGCGGCAGAGTTGCCCGACCTGACATAGACCTTCTCGCCGCCGAACTCGTCGCGCACCGCCTCCTTGGCCTGGCCTACATCCTCCAGGGCCTCGGCCAGGCGGGGCGACATCAGCAGCAGGTAGTCAAAGATACGGTCCACGAGGTCGGACTCAGCCTGCAGCAGCCCTGTCAACTGGGGCGTCTGGTCGCGGGTCTTGTCTGTCGTCTTGGTCATGGCATCGATGTGGTTGGTCACCATCCCCGCGGGGTCGGACGTTGGTTGTGTGCTGGCGCGGCCCTCTGGGCCTGCCTTGTGTTCGGATCTGGCTGAGGCTGCGCTGGTGCAGCAGGCATCGGGGCCACCTGCTCCTTCGGCTCCGCCTGACCCACCGCCTGCGCCACCAGCGCCGGCGGCGCAGCTGGAGCGGCCGCTGCTGAGGAGAACAGGTCACGCGGTGGCTGCACGGCCTGCTGCTGCTGATCCCAGCGCTTGTCGGTCCAGGCATGGGCGCCCAGGCAGTAGTAGGCGTGCGTGGCGTACACGCGGGTGTCGAGCACCTCGTTGCGAGGCCGGCGCTTGATCCACCGCTCCTGCGTGCCTGTTGGCGTGGTCACAGGCACGCGCTGCTCCGCGGTGAGCTGCTCGTACCACTCCTTCTTCAGCTCATGGCTCGTGTGCACATAGCCGGGCCCGGGCTTGACCAGCTCCAGCTGGCCGTGCACCAGGTCCTTGGCCTGCTTGGTGCCCACCTGCCACAGCTTCACGCCGTTGGGCCACTTCTGGCCGCGCCAGGTCACATCCTGGCTGTTGGCCGGGCCCTTGATCGGCTTGGCCGGGTCCCCCTCACCGCGCACGGCACGGATGTGGAAGTGCCCCTTGGCCTGCATGCGGCGCACGAAGTTGAGCACGGCCTGCGTCTGGTAGTTCGCGTCGATGCTGACCGCCTCGATGGGCAGCGTTCCGCCATGCCAGGCCTGCGGGAAGCGCCTCAAGATGTAGGCCTCCACCATGTCCCAGTCTTCATCGGCCTGCGGGTTGAACTCGATGATGTGGTGGTCGATCGTCCAGCTCTCGCCACGGTTCCATCCCCAGACACCGAACTCGGCCCGGTTGCCCTGGATGTCCCCGCCGGCGGTGAGCAAGATGGCCCCCACCGGCACGATGCACAAGGGGAAGGCCTCTGCGCGCTTCTGCAACTCGTGCTCATCGGCTGCCTCGCCCTTCTCCTCCCAGGTCTCGCCCAAGGTGGTGTTGACGAACGTCTTCAGCAGGCTCTTGTCGCCGCGCTCAGCCAGGCGCACGGCCGCCAGCCACTCTTCGACGATCGTCTGCCATGTTGCCTGCGGCGCGCATGCCGTCCAGATCGGCATGGATACATGGCCGGGCATGGGGGCAATGGTGGCAGGGTCCACATGCTCAGGCAGCTCACAAACTCGCCAATCGAGGCTGGCCGGCGTGCGCATGCTGCACTCCACATCGTTCGGGATCCGCCCTGAATCCAGCCAGGCGCCAGTGCCAATGTCGATCCACACGCCCGCTTCCCACACCTCCAGGTACTGGCGCTGGTTCATCCCGACACCGCAGTGCGGGCAAATGTGTTCCACCGTGGTCGGATCATCGTTGCGCCACTTGAGGCCATGGGCGGCCTTCTTCCCGCCGAACGTGATCTCGTGCAGCTCGTGGCAATGCCAGCAGGGCACATGCCACCGCAGGTGGGCATCGGCCTCGGCCTCGCGGTCCTCCGTGTTGTCGTTGAACTTGACTTTCGGCGTGCTGCCCGCGATGGACTTGGGGTACATGGCCCCCTCAAGCCGCTTGTCGCCCAGCTTGCCCGGCGAGCCTTCCTTCTCGATGTCGCGGTCGAAGCCGCTGAACTCGTCGTACTTGACCGTGTCCACAGTCAGGCGGCGGTAGTTCTTGGCAGCCTTGCCACCGCGCAGGTGCAGCTGGCCCGTGGTGAAGGCCTTCTTCTTGAGCGTGTTGTCCTTCGAGCGCCTGGTGAAGCGCGGCATCACCTTGCGCATGATCTTGACGTCACGCAGCACGGGCTCCAGCTCGGTGGTCACGAAGTCATCGCGGTCCTCGTCGGTGGGCTGATAGATGACCGCGTTGCGGCGCTTGTGCTCGGCCTCCCAGCAGGTGTGGGCCAGCAGCATCTTGGTGTAGCCCACCCGGGCCGACTTACGGCTGGTGAAGTGGTGCACGTCCTGGTGCCCCATCATGTCCATCATGCCGCGCTGTGGTGGCCAGGCAGGCTGGCGGCCTTCCAGGTAGCTGGACTCCTTCGAGAAGTAGAAAAACTCGTCAAACCACACCGATAGGCGCATGGGCGGCGGCACGCGCAAGACAGCCAGCGTGCGAGCGATGGTCTCGCTGAGCGCCCTGCTCAATTCGACGGGCATGGCCTCCAGCATGTCGCGCATCTCGGCGTGGTTCATTCCTCGGACTCCTCGTCCTCACCGGCCAGCCGCTCGGCGTTGGCGATGTTCACGTCAGCGCACAGCCCGCGACATGCGGCCAGCTCCTTGGACACGAACGCAATGGCCGACGCGGGCAGATCCGGCATGCCGCGGCTGAGCCTGGGCACCACGCCGTCGAGGCGCGCGCTGATCTGGCGCGCCAGGTCGCCCAGCACAACCTCGAGCAGGCCGACAGGGGCGAATTCCTTGCGAGTGATCGCATTGGCCATGGCGATCTTGTCGGCCGTTTCCTTGGCCACGCGGGCGCGCTCGCTCACCAGCTGGCCGTCAGGGTCGCGGCCCGCTGCTGTCTCGCGCAGGTGGCTGCAGTAGGCCAGCAGCCAGACACGCCCCGGGTCCCCCTGGCGGATCACATCCCGCGCCTGCAGGTCGCTGACGGCCTGCTGGCTGATGCCGACCAGTTCGCCAAAGGCCGCCTGGGTCATCGTGGCGTCCAGATCGGTCATGCCTGCGGGCCTCCATGCACGGGACAACCCCCTTTGAAAGAGGCTGAGACTAGAGCTTGGCCGGGGCCCGAACTACC
>ERZ869925.132-NODE-132-length-45768-cov-7.395686_pt1 | contig 45768 bp, 61 predicted proteins | sample MGYA00579311_ERZ869925 | MGnify/ENA primary metagenome ERZ869925 (study PRJEB32216, sample SAMN09231817) | wastewater metagenome | place: USA: Maryland | collected 2016-07-30 | study: EMG produced TPA metagenomics assembly of the PRJNA472060 data set (Reclaimed...
CTGATCGCTTCATTAGACCTCCGCACCCGGCCTACGGCCGTCTCATCACCTCTTATGTGACATTCGAGCGGAATGCAAGAATGCGTGAGGTGAAATGCATATTAAAGGTGTTATGGCACAAGCGGAAGGCAATTGCTCGACAATTTAGGCGCCCTAGGGACGAATGGGTAGGAGGGAAGGTATATTAGAGGTTGCTAATATGATTACTGTCTCCTCGACACCATGCGTCATAAAATGACTTGGCATAGTTTTTGCATACTGGGGGCGGGTTTGCTTAAGGCCCTAGTCTTTAACGCGCTGTGTCATCGCGGGGAGCACCCCTCACTTCTGTTATAGCACACCAAAAATTAATAGCTCAGAAATCGCGCGCACAATTCACACATGCAATAAGTGTGCCATAATGCACTGTGCCAAACTGCGTGCTGCCCCGAGTCGCGCACCTTTCCCTACATGGGAGGGGGGTGCCGAAAGGTGTTGGGAGTATGGGAATATAGGAGTATAGAGGCTCCCCCGCCCGATTTTTTAAAATTTTGAGTTTTTTGTTGGCAGCGTAATGTAGTCAAATGTGGGATAAGGGCTTGTAGTGTTCATAGTTGCGCCTCATGTAGTGAAATGTGGGAGAACAGGCGCCGTAGGCGCCGCTATGTTGTCTCAATACCCAGATCTGTGAGGATTTTGGCGCACATTTTGTCCCAAGTTTCACGGTGAAACGCGTCCCACTCGGGCTGAATTTGTCGCAAATCACGCATGAACTGCCCAAAAGCGGCCTCGAATTCCGCTGTTCGGTCATAATATTCGGAGTCATATAACTCTTGTAGTTCTTCGATGAAGAGAGTCGCCGGCTTAACATAACTATAGGGGCTGCCGTCATAGGATGTAGGGAAATATGCGACAGGGTCGGGCATCGCGACCCCACAAAGAGCGTTAAGTGCATCGAGGCGGTCAGTCAGCATATCAAGTAATGGGTGTTGTAGCATTCAGGACCCTCTAATCGTCGCCCTTTAATCGCTTTGTTAATGCTGTAGCAAATTGTTGCGCAGAAAATTCAACAATTCCGGCATCCCAGTCTTCGGGGGCCTGTTCTATCATACCTTTCCATACATGTAGGAACGTTTTGGCCTCATCACTTAGTGCATTTGTAGCGAATGCCGCCGGCATTTCTTTCAAAATCTGCTGCGCGGGAGCAGGGATATAGCACCACACGCAATAACAGTCCTCGCAATGCTCTGGATTGATAAACATAAAATCATACCGGATGTCGTTATCTGACAATTTTCTCCAATGGTCATAGATTTCCTGATAATTGAACTTAATTGCGTAAAATCTGGTCATAAACGCTCCTTTTTACACTTTTATTGCAAAAACGTGTCGATATTTGCGACATAATTGCAAAACGTGTCGAAATATTGCAAAAAAATCGACATATTTGCACTGACACATTAAAACCTGTCATTTTCCCTCCTTTGTCATGTCAAAGTCTGCCTGACGCTCAAGTGCCTCTTTTAAACGGACGGCCGGTCGGATGACAAGCCACGCGTTGAAGATGTCTTGATGCACCATCAGTTGCTTTTTCACAACGTCTGGCATCCCGATGTCTAACCAGCTGAGCACTTCTGCCGGTTCAACACATACGAAATCGGCGACTGTTTTAGTGCAGATATCAATAATATTCTGCGTTAGGAGAGCAGCGCTCTTCTTCATGTGTCTTTTCCAAAATAAGCGGCTTTTTGTTCTTCGGTCCACTCAGGCTCTACGTTGTTTGAGATAATGATGCGGCCCGGTTCTGGATAAACCGTTTGCCCCTCTCGTTCATAATGTTCCTCAATTAAAGTGCGCTCGAGCTCCCATAAGTTGGCGCGCAAGCGGTCACATGCAAGGCGGTCAATGTCATTCATTGCCAGCACCTGCATCGAGGTGATTTCGGCGTATAGAGCCTTAACCCACTTTGAGCTGCGCTCTGATAAAGGCCCTATGCGTTCTACTGTTGTTTTTGTCCATGCATCATCCATTTGATCTTCTCCTTCGTCTTCGCGGCATACGCTGCATTCACAGCCTTCTAATTTTAGAGACTTCATGAGTTCCCTAAAGTATCGGATCGGTTTTTCATTGTCCACCTCAACCCGCTCTGGTGGAAGAGTTTCAGCGGTAGTAACTGGCAATTTGAATTCAAGGTATCTTTTATACATTGCATCATCCATTTAATACCTCTTCTACTTTTTCTAGCATAACTTGGCGCCATTGCAACTGTTTATTCGTCCAAAAGTACCCGAGATTTTCGTCCGCGCTTTTTAGGAACTCGCTGAACTCCTTCAGATGCTCCGGTTGCTGGGCCAGGTTCTGTAGGAACATCGTCAGGAGCTCCTTGTCCCCCCGCGCTGACATCAACATCAGCATGTTGTTGTGGTAAATCGCCTTGCGGAGCATCTGCATATCCTCCGGACTCTCTGGTAGGGGCGGTGATTTGGGTTTCTTGGGCTTGTTGTTCATGATGGACCTCTTTAGCTGGTTTAAAATAGCGTGCACGAACATCAAGATACAATGTCGCGATGTGTGGTGTTAGGTGGATGTCGTTCGCAGAGTCAACGTGCGCCTCAAACGAGGTTAGCGCGCGCATTGCCTCCTGAAACTCGGTTTTCGAAATGGCGTCGCTCTCGAATAACGCGCGAACAGCGGCGTGAACATCTAAATATTCTTGATATGATATTTTCATTGAACCCCCTAATTTAAATCGCCTTCTGTGACACTGAGCTGATCGAGCGCCTTAATCATTAAGTCGCCAAGACTAGCGAAATCTTCCTGGACACTTTTGAGCGGCACTTGCTTAGACACTCGGATCATGGCCGGGGCGAGCTCTTCTTGAACGAAGAGCGCCATGGCTGCCCGATTGGTTGGTGTGTCCCATGAATAACGATCGAGTTTTTTAAGCTCGGGAAAATCTAGGTCGAAACCTATAACCGCCAATTTCATAACCGATTTATAGTAGCCCAATAATTCATCAAATGTTTTCATCTTTAGCTCCGTCTAATTCTTTTTTCACTTGTTCTTTCAGTACTTTGAGATATTCCACACTTTCAGCCGCTAACACATCCCAAGCTTCTTGATTCTTTTTAAAAAAATCGCGGGCATCATAATAACCCAACATATTCATTGGTACAATATCCTGGCTATGCATGTCCTTTATAAAAGTCAGGATAGGGTCTAGGTGCTTTTGAGCCGGTTTTAGGTAATAGGCGCGCACATATGGCATAATTTCAATCTCTTCACCCACTCTCTCGGCTAGTGGCATCACGCTTGCATAAGTGTGGCTTCGCTTACACAATCGGCGTGCCTCTATGACGAGAGGATGTGTCAACCAAGGATAACCTTCATGTATATATACTGGATCAACATAATTGATGCGGTGGACTTCTATCCATTCCCCATTGCGGCGGATTTCCTTAATTTGAACTGTGCGACCAGGTTCTTTTTTCATTCTTCTTCCTCTACCCATTCATCGTCTTCGATGTCGGGCTCAAAGTTAGGGGCGCGATAGCCAAATGTCTCATACAGCTGGAGGTGAACTTCGTCGATTGGAATGCCCACTTCATCTTGGATGTACATCTGTAAGGCGTCAATATATTCTATTAACTGGGTTTTAGATAAGCTCATGGGGCAAACTTACCACAGTTGTGTAGGCTTGTCTATATGGAGTTTTTGGGGACGCAGCGACTGTATATGTATGCACGTGCATCGGTGTCTCAATCTTTACTAGCCAGATTTTCCGTCCATCCGCTAAGACACAATATAAGGTACTGCTCGGGTCGGCCTTTGTACGAACCTCAAAACTCGTGAGCTCACGCCCTTTAAGTTTTTTATATGCAGGATAATTTATTTCTGGCCATGACGTATCACAGCAAGAGCGTACTCCAACATAATCCCATCGTAATACGAATAGGGACCGGCTCGGGTCTTTTGGCTCAAAGGTGAATACATGACTATTATACGATGGCGTGACCGATTTTATTACAAACGACATAATTAAGCCCCCGTCGAACCCCAGCCGCCAGTGCGGCTTGAGAGTGGGTCGTCTAATTCTCGCACGAGCTCGACTTGCACTTGCGCTACAGGCGTAATGACAAGTTGCGCTATACGGGTGCCAGGATAAAGCGTGTAGACTTTATGCCCAGTGTTCCATAACAAGACCCCGAGGTCACCGCGATAATCGGAGTCAATGATGCCTGGACTGTTAACGAGCGTGATGCCGTGCTGTAAGGCTAAACCTGACCTCGAGCATAAGAGGCCAACATGTCCGGAAGGTAACTGTATCCGTAACTTTAAGGACACGAGCTTCTGAGTACCCGGCATTAATTCAATTGCATCGGGGCCCGGATACGTAAGATCGAGGCCAGCGGAGCCCTCGGTCGCGTAAGTTGGGGTGTGATAAGAACTAATAATCTTAAGCGTGGATGTCATCAACTAACTCCTCTAAATAAAAAGTTGTGTTGGGATCAAGTTCGAAAGAAAGTACGCCCGCAGTGAGTGTCTTTACGAAGAGTAGACAAAGTCGGGAGATATCCGTTCTTTTCATGAAAGATGTCATTCCGACAATTTCTTGACCCCGAAGTGCATTAAGCAGTGGTATTTCTTTGCTGGTTCCCATCAGAACGAACCGCCATATTTTGGCATCCTGTCTGAAACGGAAGATATGCGACCATTCTCCTTCGCTATTCTCTCCGGCCTGATTTCCCAAGCCCCATATATCCTCGAAAGAATGCTCGACACATCGTGCGCTGTTAGGCTCTACCCACCAATCATAGCGCTCGTCGTCTCGATCTACATCCGCCATGCGGCTGAAAATTAACTTATTCATTCCCAGTCCTCCATATATGTAATGGCACTAGCTAATGCATCTGTCGCCTTATAAAGTGCGGTCACAGTTTCTTTTAATCCTCCAACGCCGGTTTCTCGGAGACGCTTCTCAAGGTATTCACCCTGCTCGGCTAGCTCCCGATAATACTCAAGATATTGCCGCGAATGAAAATCCATGGGCTCTTTATCCAGCTTCGGATAACCTTGACTCTTCATTTCTTGTAAGACGATTTCAAGGTCCCGATAATGTTGGATGTTTGTCGCGAGGTCTTCCCCTTCGATTGTGTCATGACAGTTTCGAATATATTGCTGGAGCATGACGAGCGCCTCCTTACATTTCTCGAGATCTTTTTTCGAGACATGGAACATATCGTTGATTGTGACACTAATTACTTTTTTGTTTGGAAATTTATTCATTGATAGATACCCAATCCTTTCTCATTCGTAGCATTGCTTTTGTATACTTGTTCATCTCACACTCCCATCAATACGCCCCACGAATGGGGGAAAAGCTCAAACATTCCTTCCGAAATGGCTGAGGCATAAAGTTGTATTTCTGTTTGTGCGTCACTCGCAATTCGCAACTTAACAAAATTCGCGATAGCTTGCAAGCTCGCTGTCCACTGCGCGGTTGTGTAGATATTGAGCGGCAACACCATGCGCGCCTGTTCACGCGACACACCATGCAGCAAGAGTTCTTGATATTTCTCCCATGCGAAACGTTGGGCGTGTCCAGCCACCATGTGACAAACTTGTTGGGTCTCGTGATGTAAGGGTTTTCCTGACGCTTGTTTGTTTTCGGTATTTTGCGCGAGCCATTCGTACGGCTCATAGAAGACCGGCTCAACTTCTTTAAAGCGCTGGGAGGCCTCATTCCATGGCGTGTCAGGATTTCCCTCCGCAAACCAGGAGGCGCCGACCGCGTGCTTATACCATTGGCGCATGACAAACTCTGGAGCGCGGATAAGGAAGCTCACATAACAATGACGAAACGGGGACAGGTGCTTATGCTCCGCGAGGTAACCTAACAAGCGCAGGTCTTTATCTGTCATGTCCTGTTCAGCAAACGAATGATTACTGTAGGATAAACGCGCACTATTGACTACAGTTTTGTCAGTGCCCATTTTATCAACAACTTGGACGAAGCCGTGATCTAATACCTTAAAAATTAAGTCATTCATGTGTCTTCCTGTTCTGATCGCCGCAAATAGAAGCCAAATTGCGGAGCCTCTCCGGGTATAGCATACGCTTCGATTCTGCGCAACAAAGACGCATCAATTAACGTGAATGGTTGGTTATGTTTGCGTTGGTACATGGCTAACCAATCTTGGTCCGACCAAATCATTTCGGTGATGAGAATGTGGAGCAAATTGGCAAGCTGTTGGAGGGTATTAGTCTTTATAACCATAGCGTCGGTGTTCACGTCATATCGGATGCTGCGAAGCGCTTTCTTAAGTTCTTTTTCAGTCATGTGTGGCCCGGAGGCGGAATTTCATGCAGTTACGATTATGTTCTCGCACGTTATATACCTCAATCCGTTCTAGCAGCTTTGCTGAAAATGGTAACTGTTTAATACCAAATGTTTTTTTAAAAGTTTTGATGAGTTGATTTTCATAACCTTCCCAGAAGGTGTAGAAATGCAGATAGCGCCAGAGGATGTCAATGCGCTGGCCCTTAGGGGATTTATTGATTAGGAGGGCGGTTGGGGCGGCACAAAGGACACCAGCGCCAGGTGTCACTTCAAAATCGGCTAGATATTTTTTAAGCTCTTCTTCCTTAGTCATGCCGTGACTATAGCACAACCTTGGCGGATTACAACCGTTTGATGCCTTTTTTATCGATGCGCTGGGTCCGGCGCTCGGAGAGCTCAGTGGGGGCTTCGGGGGGCTTATCCTCCCACACGTCGATAAACATATACTCGGCGTGATGATGATAGTCGGACCACGCTTTAAACTTCGCTTCCTCGAAAGTGTCGGCTTCCAGGTTAACCAGGTTGACAAGCGCGCCAGTATTCTTGATAATGTATTCTGCGACCCACTTACGGGTCTTTTTTGGGGTGGAATATGATTTCTTTTGAGTCCTTTGAGCGTTATGCTGATTTAATTCGTCGTCATTACCAAAAGCTGCCGGAAAAGCAAGTAGTGTCATTAATTACCTCTTATCAGAATTACTTGGTGGAAGGCAAGACAAAAGAAGCGCGGGATGCGCAAGAGCAGATTGTGAAAGCGTTCTGGCCACTCGTAGTAAAGTTTACCAACAAGATAACGTATCTCTCCGCGGCAACTTCTAAGGAAGACCTCGTTCAAGACGGTTTAATGGGCCTTTTGCGCGCTATGAAGACCTTCGACCCAGAGCTCGGCTACAAATTCTCGACTTACGCAGGCTACTGGATAATGCAGGTCATCGGGCGCCAGCAACAAAAAATGGAGAAGCATCTTAAGCTGCCCGAGACAATTTATGGCAAATATCGTAAATTCATTAAGCGTAATGCCGAACTAACCGCCGAGCGCGGTTATGGATTCACCGAAGAAGAAAAGCAGCAATTTTGTCAGGAATTCCGCTTAGACTACTCGACATTTGAAGAGCTTCTCTTACAGCCCATTTCCCTCAGCAACTTGACGCATGATGACAGAGAAGAAACACTCGAGAGCCGAGTCCCATCAAAGGACGAGGCGATCGATGTGTTGATGGAGGATGAGGACCGGCGCATAGAATTTGTACGTGCCGCTACCAGACTTTACACTCGGAAGGCCAAAACCCTGATTATAGTTTTTTCTTATTTAGGGTTATTTTATAATCCGAAAACCGTCGAGGAGCTCGCTGCTGACCTTGGCATGACACCGCGCCAAGTTAAAGCGTACCTAGTGCGCGGGCTCACCCGAATTAAAAAAGAAATGGAGCGTTGAACATGATGAACATTATGATAATACACTTTGCCTTAAGCAAAACAAAGAGGGTCGCTTCCTGCTCGCTACGCTGTGTGGGCTCCGCTCGCCGGAGCTCCCTAGCTAGCTCTGAACTGACTTTTTTATATTACTTTTTTAATAAACAACCTGTCAAGAAAAAAGCGACATCCGAAACAAGATTGCCTTAAAATACATTTAATAGCCAATTGGAGAGGCCACACATGCTAGAAAATAAAGCAGAAATTTTAGATTATTTGCGCGACTATCCTGAGAACATAACTAAGAAGCGCCAAGAGGTGTATGTAAATATCTCACTCGACGCCCCTACGCTGGAATATCTCACCGCTAAGAAATGGGACATCGTAGATGTGCGGCTCCTCCCGACTGACACCATTCCACAGAGAGCAACCGCAGTCCTCGCCACCTTGCAGGGGGCTAGGCAGGGAACAATCCTCATGAATCAAATTCAACTCCGGCAACTTGAGCTCGAGGCCAAGATATGCGGCCTCCTCGTGAACAAAGACCAGGGTAACGAAGCCCGCGAGGTTGAAGAATTTTCTCTCGAGAAGTTGTTTGATTTTACTCCGAAGTCGAAGAGTGGCCGCAAAAAGAAGGAGGTAATAGAGGAGTAAATTACCCTATTTACCCTTTCCATTACCCTTATTAGTAGTGCTATAAACTTGGCGCATGGCCACAACTTTTTATACCAAAGCAGTTCTTCAATTCATGACGGCAACAAGTTCTGACTATTCAAATCCGGCCATGTATAACACGCCGTATGAGTACACCACGACTTCAGCCACGCAATTCGTAACCTACACAAAAACGTGTACAACCTCGGGGACCACAATTGAACTCTCTAACTTTGCTACTCTTTTGGGCGTTATTGTTAGGAACCTCAGTACTTCTAACTACGTTGACGTTGCTTGGACTTATTCTGCTACTGCGTCGAAGGCGCGCGTTCCGGCGGGCGCTTGGATGTTCATCCCCACAGGAATCACAGTCGCCAACGACTTGGTTATAACCGCCAATACTGCCTCTGTTGACTGCGATATAACTCTTATCGGCACCTAATATGGAAAACTCGAAGGTCATAAGTCTCGCTAATAGAATACATATTGACAGTGTAGGGAAAATGCCTACATACACGACAGAGCAAATGTACGCTTACATTACCGCAATCAATGACGCGGTGCGCGACAAGGGCGTAGGCAAACTCAGCAAACAATACAGCTGGTTTAAAGAATGGGCGGTTGCGTGGCGTCGACTGTGTGACCGATTCGATCAAGAGGTTGAGGGTGACCCGTTCATTATTTATCAACCGGCTCACGACATAGCGCGTCAATTCCATGCTTCAACCGCTTTTGTCCGCTATTTCCGCGCAGGTAACCGTACTGGTAAAACCCAAACAGGTGTTGCCGAGGATTGGATGGTCGCGACAAATCGACACCGATGGCGTAAGTTCCCTCATGACCAGCATACGATTGGCGTCATATCTTTTGATTTTAAAACTTACGTTAATAACGTGTTCATTAAAAAATTCTTGGAAGGTGAGGAGAATAACATCTTGTCGCCTTTAGCTCCCGAACAAGGGCGCTGGTTTAAACGTTGGTCTGAGAAACAACATAAGTTGGAACTCGCTTGCGATGAATGCGCGGCTAAATGGCGCCCAGGATTTAAGCCAAACTGCACACATCCAGGCTCAGCGATTCAACTATTCTCTGCAGAACAAGGTGTCAATTTAATCGAAGGTTTTACAGCGCGAATGATTCACATCGACGAGCATGTGCCTGAGCCGTTCTTCAATGCGGCACGTCAAAGACTTATGACGGCCGATGGCTCCTGCATGCTCGTGACGGCGACGCCATTATCCGGTCTCGAGGGCTGGGAATATCGAAAGCTCGCCAAAATCGCGGAAGGACCGCTCTCCGAAAATCAGAACGTATTACCAGATGGCTCTGTCATTAAAGACATTGAAATGTTTCAAATCTCCCAATATGACGCCGGCCTTTCTCCCAAGTGGAAAATCGACCGCGCGGCGTCTCAGATGGACGAATTTGAGCGTGAAATTCGTATTTACGGAAGACCCGCACCGCTTGCGGATAATCCGGTGTTTAATCGCCGCATACTTCAAGAACAACGGTCACAGCTCCGCGATGCCGAGCGTTTCGTGTTGGAGCCAAAACAAATGCCGATCCAGGCTGTTGCGAACCCAGCACATGTAAGTTTAATACCTACACATAATGGACCGCTCAGAATCTGGGAGAAGCCACAGGATAATACGGCTTACGTTATTGGCGCGGATGCCGCCGCGGGCGTGTCTCAGGGCGACTATTCTTGCGCATCAGTTCTTAAGATAGAACACACTGCGAGTGGTCATACGAATGTCACGTTGGTTGCGCAATGGCACGGGTATTGCAACGTTCTCGAATACGCGGACGTGCTGAAGCTGCTTGGTTTCTATTACAATGTCGCGCTAGTTGTTATTGAACTGACCGGAGGTCATGGGCGCGCTACAATGATTCGCCTTAAGAAAGAGTACTTTTATCCGAATATATTCTTAGACACCTCAGCGCCAGAACAATTGACGGAAACATTCGCGGGCCGCTATGGTGTAGATACAAATGCCTATACAAAGCCGGCCATGATTGGCGCGCTCCAGCATCTGGTAAACAATCGCTTAATTAATCTTTTCTGTACTGACACAATGCAGGAGCTCGTGGCATTTTCCCAGGAAAAAACCGACTCTAAGCTCTCAGTGCGTTATCGGGGCGCGGGAGGTTCACATGACGACCGGGTTATGTCCTTGTGTATTGCTGTTTATGTTATCTTAACACATCCTCAAATGTGCTTCCAGGCCATCGCCTTTAAGCGATTAAAGAAGCCAGACCCTACCGATGAAAACATCATTAATGTGTCGCGGATTATAGACAGGTCTCAATGGGAGCAGTTATAGTTAGACCATGGTGGACACAATCGTTGTCATAGTCTTTATGGTCATGGTGAGCTTAGGTCTCACGTCTCTCATGCTTTGGATGATGTACGAGGCGGTTTTTAATAAAGTCCTAGACGCTCAAGACCGGCACGCCCAACAAATGACCCAGATGCTGTCGGAGGCTTTTGCACATTTAGCGAGCCGAAATGCACGTGAAGCCGCGGAGGCTGTCGCGATTAAAGAACAAGCCGTCGTTCAGCGGGACATGATGAAGGTCGAATTACAAAACCTGATACACAATAAGGCGCCCGCCCAACATCCCTTAACTGGTCAACCTAATAAACAACTCGAGCTCATAACGCCAGACAATATCGACGAAATCCTGGGTTCCTCGGAAATTGAGCAGTATTTAGATATGGCTTCGCGGGACCAGTAAACTTACGCCATGCTGCCTGTAAATATTTCCAATCCAGAATTAGGGCGCCTCGCTGGCCAACAACCTCAACAAGGTCAACAAGACACAGGGCTTGGTCGGCCTACACAAGCAGCAGCTCCTCAAGCTGGCGCGCCAATGGCCCAAAAACCTAAGGATGCGAAAGAAGAGCCAGATCCAGAAGAACTTCGGGACGTGTTAATTGCTGCGGCGATTCGTAGCTTCACGGCCTCTATTGAATACCAGAATAAAGTCAAAATGCCCGCTAAATACACTGACACTGGTCGATAGGAGAGCGAATGCCAAGTTTCTGGAACTCAAAAGACCCTACTGGTATTGTTGGCGGTTACGCTCCCGCTGTACCATCCCCGCCTCAACCTGAAGACACCGAGCTTGCCGCCAATTTGAACAACTTGTTCGCGATGGCTCGTGAGTCAAAACTTTATTATGAGCGTCGCTGGTCACTTAATTATATGTTCCTTAAAGGGGAGCACTTCCTTTTTCGCGATCCAATTACTGGCTCCATTGTTGTGGCTAAAGATAAGCGCGTCCAAAATTCAGTGAACAACATGCTGCGACCGGCAGCCCGTGCTTTAGTTGGTAAACTCTGCGCCCGTGTACCTAAATTCACTGCCATCCCCTCGACCAACCAACAAGAAGAAGTCTTCGGCGCTCGCGTAGCGGATGTTTTCTTCGAGTATTTTTTTCAAAAGGAAGCTCTCGACGTTAAGTACGTTAAGCTGATGGAGTACTTGCCTTGGGCCGGAACGGCCGTCGCTCATCTCTATTGGGACCCCACAGCGGGTAACGAAAAAGCCTATTGCGAGCAATGTAATTACGCCTCCGATGATGTCATGCTAGTCGACAAAGAATGTCCGCTCTGTATGAATGCCTACGAGCAGCTTATCCAACAAGCAGCTCAAGTCGCCAGTGTTCAAGGAGAACTTGCTGGTGAACTGGGCGCCCCACCCCCACCTCCTACGGAGGGCCCTGACGTTCCTCCGCCTCCAAAGATGATGCGAATCACCGATGGCGATGCTAAGGTGCGCGTTATTGATCCTCGCGATATTTACGTTGACCCGACCGTTTATGAGCCCGAGGATCTTCGCTATGTCTTCATTCGCCGTAACGTCCCGGTTACGGAAGTGCGCCGCCGTTTCCCTATCACTGGTGTCTCTGTTTCGAGTGGCGTCGATAGCAAAGCCTACACAGATGCGGATACCGTCAGCTCGGGCGCCCGTGTCATTACAGATTTGGTAACCCTCTATGAATATCATGAAGCCCCCACATTTGAGCACCCTGATGGCCAAATCATCTACATGGCTAAGAATATTATTCTTGAGCGCCGCCCTGGGTATTACCGAAAGTTTGGGCGTCTACCATTTTTCTGGCAGTTCTGGACCAAGAACGCCCGTGAGTTCTGGGCCGAGGCCCCTGTTACCCAAGCTTGGAGCCGTCAACGTGAACTTAACGATCTGGAATCGGGTATCCATTCGACGATTGAACTAACCTCATTTCCAGCGCTCTTCAATCCCGTCTTCTCAGGTTTAGCGATTGATAAGTTTAGTGGCGCCCCTGGCGCCGTCTATAACTACAACGCGCCGCATAAGCCCGAGTTTGCCCAACCACCGACACTTCCGCAGCAGGTCTTTCAACGCCGGCCAGACTTGATGGAAGACATTCGTCAGCAGTTCGCCTTAACGGACCAAGATGTCGGCGTCGGTCAATCAGACCCCAACGCTCGGGCCGCCGCTATCTTAAGCGCGGAATCGGGACGCCAATTATTGCCTGTCAATATTCGTAATTACGAGGAAATTAAGCAGCTTTATAAATGTCTCCTCATCATGGCACGCGACTTTTATGATCAAGATCGTAAGTTCTCAGTGGCTGGGGAAGAATGGATGAGTGTCTATTCTTTTAATGACCTCCGCCTCTCAAAATCCACTGACCTGACCTTAGAAATCGAAGATGGCCTTTCCGAGAACCAAGCTATTCGCGAACAACAAGTGTTTAACTGGGTTGGTACTGGCGTTCTTAATGACCCCACAACTGGCATGCCAAACCCCAAATATGTGGCAAAGCTCGCCAAGATTAAATTACCAAACGCCTCCGGCGCCGGCAACGACAGCGAATACGCGTCCGCCCAGATGCGGATTCAGCAGGCGCTAGAGGGCGACTTTAATGCTCTTCAACCGCAGCCTATCGATGATTATCCAATTTTCGCGGGTGTCTTCTTAAGCTGGCTCCGCGCGAACCGTAATTACAAAGACCAAATGGTCTATCAATTTATCTTCCAAGCATGGCAAATGTACCACATGATTGCGATGCAACAACAGATGGGCATGCAGGTCCAAATGCCGGGCCAAGGTTCTAGTAAGGGGGGTTCTCAGACCGCCCCGGGTGGGACGCCCAATGCTCAGATGCCTCAAGAAGATGACCCACGTCAGGCTGGTGGTGAGATTTCACAACAAGCCGGACAAATCCAACAAGGTGCTGACCAAGTCGGTGAAATGGCCGCTCAACAAGCCGGCGGATAAGCCCTACAAACCCCCGTTATAATTCTCAGCAACTCCTACTCGAGTCGTCCTCGTTAAAAGCGTATAGGTGTCAATATGAATAAAGATCCTTTAGCAGCACTTAATGCGTCTGTTGCACATGTCTTCAACAGCCCTCCGGCAGAAGAAGATAAGGCCCAAAGTACCGAGACTGAAGTAGTGCCTCAGTTAGTCGACGAGGGAGAATCAGCAGAGAAGGCTGAAGCGCCTAAAAAAGAATCGCGTTTAGATAAGCGGCTTAAAAAACTGCTGAGCGAAAACGCCCAACTGAAAGAAGAGCTGGGTAAAGTCCAGACGACAGTTGGTTCTAGGTTTCAAGAGCTTGAGTCGGAACATCGCCGGCTCGCCGCTGAAGCAAAGGTTAATCAGTCGCTCTTGTCTAACCAACAAAAGACTGCTCAGGAATTAGCAGAGCAGCGCAAACTAGCGGCAATGACGCCGCTCCAACGTTGGGAATATGAACAAGAGAAGTATCGCAAACAGCTAGAGAATCTCGCACAGACAACGGCAGAACAAAAAATCCAAGAGATGCTTGCAAAACAAGAAGAAGCACGCCGTGCTGAGCAACAAAAAATAGAGCGTCAGAACTTTGAGCGCAAGCTTATGGAAGATTCAGAGAAGGTCGTGATGAATATCATTAAGGACTTTCCAGAAGCTGAAGCGAAAGAACTACGGACATCAATGACCCCGTGGGTTACCGTAGCAGCGGCGGCATTTAATCTGATGCCTGAAGCAGCGAGCAAAGAGTTTGAGAAGACGTTGGATAAGTACTTTAAGGCTCGTGTGAAGACTTTGCAAAACAAGTCAAAAGCACAGGTTGAAAGTGCAACGAAAGCTCCAGCGCCATTAAAGTCAGTTCCCAAGGGGGGAAATGAAGATCCCCGAGATGAACTGACGAAGCAGTTTTCATTTAAACAAATTCAGAGTGCAGTGGGCCCGGGCCAGGCTTTAGCTGCCATGACTAACCCAGACAAGGCCCGAAAAGTGCTCGACACTTTATTAAAAAGAGGAAAGTAGAAAATGTCAACACCTAATGATACAGTCATTAACGTAGTCAATGACAATACCCAGTATGAGTACTGGACCAAACAATTACCAAATTTGTTAATCAAAGCGGGCCCCACAAGCTCGATGATAACAAACCGCGAATCCACAGAAGGTACAGATTACTCCTTCAAAGTAGTGGTTCGCCGTAACCCCGGCATCTCGTATGTTGAAGACGGCGCTGCATATCCAAATGCTGGCCAACAAACATATGCGACCGCTAAGATTTATATGCGCTATTTGGCCGCTAAATTGCCTGTAACGCTCGGCGTTGCTTATGGCATCACTGGCCAAGGTGCATCTGTGGTGGACGAACCATCCTTCGAACTCGAAGGTTTGATTGACACTGCAATGAAATTAGAAAACTGGATGGTGTTCGGTAACGGTACCGGCAAAGTAGCCACTGTGAAAAGCGGCTCGACTTCGACAACTTTGATTGTTGACGACGGTCGGATGGTTTTCCCGGGCGGCTCATATGATATCTACAACGGCTCAACATTTGTTGAAACTGTCTCGGTATCGAACGTTGATTTGTCCCCCACCAGCAATGGTTGGGCGACTGTCACGCTAACAGCAGCTCCCGCTGCATCTATGGTTTCTGGTTACAGCGTCATTTGGGGCGGTTCATACAACCGTGCTCCAGCGGGCTTGTTGTCAATGATTGACAATACCGCAACAACTTTCCAGAACATCAACGTCAGTACTTACAAAAACTATAGTTCGTTGGTTTTAGCTCCTTACTCGTCTACGAGCCCAGGTGCTTTAACATCAAGCTTGTTCCGTAAGATGATGGCTGGTTTGAAAAACAAAAACGGTAACGATTTCACTGTTTCTCCTACGCTCGTGTCCTGCTTCAGCATGATGTCGAACATGGAAGAAATGTATGAAAACGCACTCCGTATTGATACCAGTACAACTGTGAACGGCGTTGAAATCCAAAGTTTCCAAAGTGCCTTAGGTAAAGTTAATTTGATGGCCGATGCTGACGCTCCTTTCAATACATTGTTCTGTGTTGATTTCGGTGATTTAGGCGTTCGTCAATTTAAAGACTTCGGCCCCGTTGACGGTGGTCCATTGTTCCTCCGTTCAGTTGATCAGTTGAAATACACTGCCAACTTGCTCGGTATGAAACAAAATTACATCCAACGTCGTACTACATCAGCGCGTATCGATAACATCGCGATTGATGCAGTTCAACAAGGTTAATAGGAGGGAACCATGGCAGTCGAACAAAGAAAAGGGTCTGGTTTGTTGGGGTGGAACGACAGCATTAATGCGCGTCGTAAGCCATGGCTTAACTCACTAGACGACCGTTACATACATCAATATTTCATGAATACACCGCTCGTCGTTCAAAACGACGGTACGGTGGGCTCAGTAACAACTGCTGAAACAAATTTGTGGCAGTGCGGCGATTATATATTTGAATCCTATAACATTGGCACTCAAGGCGCTGCGGCGCCAGCGATTACCAGTGCGGGATTGAATATTGCTACATGCGCAAATGATAACACTATTGGTTTAGAGCTTAATCCGGGTATCACAGATTCATCTAAAGGTTATTTCGTCGTTGGTTCCAGCGTCGCAGCATTCTTTAGATTGAAGTTCAAAATAACAACGGTCGCAAGTGTTAGTGCGTGTTTTATGGGCTTCCGTAAACAAGCAGCCAATAACGCCACATATACTAACTATGCGGATTATGCTATTTTAGGCCTTCTGGATAACAGCGGTGATATTAAAACCCGCACAGCAGTTGGTGGAACGGACGCATCGGCGGTCGATACTACATTAAACTGGGCGGACGGTGAAACATATACCTTGGTCATCCAAGTTAGCAAGGGTGGTCTTGTGACTTACTCTGTTGACGGGATGGAAGGCACAGCAATTGTAAACGCATCATCTCCTTACGTCTTTACAGACGCTTTGGAGCTGTTGCCATTTTTTCAAGTTATTAGAAATGCAACATCACCAACTAGCGCCATCGAACTCATTGAGTGGGAATCTGGCGTCAATTACACACTGTTCAATTCAGGAACAGGAGGAGTTTAATCCATGGCAGACGTAACAGTTGACTCTAGTACAGTCAAATATTTTAATACTCATACGGAGTATCGCGTTATTATCAGCAGTTTTGCTGACGGTACAGCATATACAATTCCTAACTTACTTAAAGGTGAAAAAGCCTGGTCGGTTGAAGCTACACCCTATGGTGCGGCTGGCGACATCCCCTTCATAGTTGATTGGGATCAAGCGAATGATAGCCTTACAGATGGTAAGATTGGCATTGAAATTCAGACTGACGGCGGCGGCGCTCCAACCAACGCTAAAGCTTTAGTCATTGTCAAATATCTTTCCTGCGCCAATCAAAATGGCGGTAGCATCGGTTCCTAATTTCTAGCGTTATAGGGGGTCCGCGGTGGGCCCCCTATAATTCCTCGTATGATTCTCCCCTCACATATTGCTAAAGGTTTCTGGGAGGCCGCTCCCGAATATCGTCTCGGCTGGGACTGTAATCAAAAAGTCTTTATGGTTCTAGGCCTAGCACGCATTCGTGCGGTCGGTACACCAGAAGACCCGAAAACATATCGCAGTTGGTGGGATTTTCGCTATGAGATTGACCCCAAAACTGGCCAAGAGAAACTTGTTAAGTTCGATGTCGGTCCCATTTTTACTAAAAATGGCTATCCGGGCTGTGATTGGGACCCCCTTCAAGTCATTCCTGTACGCGAGTTCTCCTATACGGAAGCCGAGGTCTTGTCAGGTTTTGCCTTAAAGGACTTCAAGCGTCGTCTTAAGCCCGCTCACGTTATTGCTAAGCAATCGGTGGATGCGCAGAAACAAAAGGGCCTTGACCTTTACCACAAAATCCAAGAGATTAATTATGAATCGAAACATGTCGCGAAGTTCAGCTCTAAAGGAAAATATGATAAGCCTCCAATGATTGCTAAGAAGTTCCAGAAAAAGAGCCTCGCCCATCAGCGCGCGGTTTGGTTGCGAGAAAAGGCCTCCGGTAAAGCCTTCTGGGAAAACCGTTTTGTCACCAAGAAAGCCAAGAATGGCATTTAGGAGTTGTCATGAATCGTGGGGAAATTAGAGACCAGGCATCCTTTATCTTGAACTTTAACACCGGGCAAGTGGATGCGGATATTACTACAGCGCGCTTCAATCAAGCCATACAGTATGCTTATAATACTGAAACAAACCGCCTCCAACAAGTCGGGATTAGTCGCTATTTCTGGCGTACCGTTGATATCAGCTGGCCAGAAGGTACGGAAACCTTGGCGCTCCCAAATCATATTACACAAAGCTCGATTGTTAAAATCCGCGATATTACCAATAATGCTTACCCGGAAGGGTTGATGTGGATGCCGAATTGGCGCACTGCATCAGTTTGGTTCTGGCCCCAATCTGGCGGTCCCCCAGACACAAAAACCTATCGCATAACGTACGTGGCTCGGCCCGAGGTCCTCCTGGCAGACACTTCGGTTCCCGAGCTCATCGCGCCCCAATTCCACGAGCTTATCGTTTGGTCCACAGTCAATTTCCTTCGCACTGTGGCTGACGAAGCGCCACCTCCTGCCTTCATCCAGGAATTAGAGCGCTGGCGGAATATGACTTTAATGTTTTATTCCTACTTGAATCCGCATGAAGAACCCCTTACAATTGGTAAGGACATCTTCCGGTCCGATATTTCGTCATCGAAATACGGAAATGGTGATTTTACAAGTGGTACTCCAATACCATACTAAGGAGATAGAATGGAACACTATTTATTAACAGTCAATCTGAGTCGTGAAAGTCGGATGTTTTTCCCAGACGATGGGAGCCCTCCGGTTGTACTGGATGGCTATAAAGAAGATTTCTTTCCAGCGGCTATTGCGAAAGCCTTTAAGGCGCAGTACCCAGATGATATCAATGTCATTGAGCTTTCAGACCGCGAACAAGAAATTGAGGACGAAACCAAATATAAATGGGTGTCGAACCTCTCCGGAGACCCTGATGCTCCGACAGAGTATAAGCGCAAATTAACTAAGCCTAAACTCATTGACGGGGTGATGCGTGATTCGGAGACCATTCGTTTTGACAAACGGGACGCTTTTACGTATCGTCGAACGGTTTTAGGGCCTGAGTTTAGTGGCCCCATGGTCAAAGATGAGAAAACGGGTCGTACCATTGGCACCTCTTATGACATTATCATTCCGCCTTATTCTCGAATTAAGCTGGAAGCGCCCGTAGCGGACTGGATTGTTAGCATGGAACAGCAGCTACCCATAGAACACGGCCAACGTCTTGCTGTGTCCCATGAACCAAGCCCGGATGACCCATCTCCAGAGTGGTCCTATATGGAGCTCCGAGAGTGGCTATTCTTAGCAAATCCAGCGAAATGGCATACAAATAGTATCCCGACACTGGATGCGCTTAAAGCCAAGCTCAAGAAGGATAACCCAAAATTCAATGAAATGGCGATGGAAAAGGCCCTTTATCAAGCTAAAGTGCTCTTATATCGTCGCTGTTTTATGATTTTCGGGGACGCTAGCAAGCCTATTCCGTCCGCAAAAGCCTTCAAAAATCGTATGTTCGGTGGCGAAAGTGGTGAGCGACCAGTTATGGCCTCAGATGTCGAGAAATCAGTAGAAGCTATCCTCGGTATCAGTTAAAATTGCGCTATGCGCCGAAACTACGACATGATTACCATCCTCGATATGCGAGGAGGTATTCAACAAGACCCCGCCACAGCCCAAGCCAACCAGGTTATCGACGCTACTAATTTTTGGTGGCAGGATGGGCAGCTCGCCAAACGTCCCGGCTTTATTTTTCTAACTAACGGCACTATTCCACGGGACCCATCTCTTTACTTAACTCTCTACGGTGAAACGGCAGATGATTATCCTGTCTGGATTTTTGAGGAAACTGACGGTACTTTCACCCAAGTTACGATGCCTTCTTGGCCGTTTAGCGGTGAGCCGTATCGAGTTAAGAACACACGCGTTTATCCGCAGTTAACATTGACGACCGACCAACCTATTTTATTTGTTGATTGGAATGATTCCAATACAAATGCGACTCGGCTTGATTGGGAGTACTATAACGGTACCGACTGGGTGCCTTTAACAGTCAACCAATACAGCCATCAGAAGTTCCTTAATTATTCGACCTGGGCCCAGTCTGGTTATTATCGTTTTCAGATTCCCTCGAATGCCACTAACACAACTGTCGACGGCCTCTCGCGCTGTATTCGATTCACAATGCGCGATGCCGACCTGGCTAACGCAACAACGATGCCGGGCACCATGGAAGGCTGGCGGTTCGCTGAAGACTACTCACCGTTCCCATTCGGCCTCCTCGAGCTCGAGTTTTTAACAAAATCTGTCTACGTTGTGCCTTTCATGCAAAACGCCACAGAAGAGCCGAACATTTTTTATGTTAATCTGTTCGATAATAATCTTCAAGCGCTCCCGGTCACGACAGAGTTTAATGGTGATGATGTAACGATTTCAGGTATTCCGAGCCCCACCACGTCATCCGTGGCGTTGAAGGATTACAGCGTAGGTTATTTTTCTTTCGCTAATCAAATATTTCAAGTCGATGCTCAAGCGATGACGGTTGTCCCAGCAGCGGTCGAGAACCGACCCTGGATTGTTGGGACCGTTGGCGGTTTTCCAGCCATTTATAATCCTTCGAACGTTCCTCAATTGGGCGCCTTCCCGCAAGCCCAGTTTGTAGCGTGGTATCAAAATCAACTGTTTGTCTTTAATACAAGTGACGCGCCCAATGCGTATCGCTGGAGCGCACCCAGCTCGGCTCTTGCACCAGGGTATGCTGTGTGGCCTAATATCTCATATGACATTATCCCGGATAATGATAATAGCCCCATTACCGGTGTGATCCAGTATCAAGAACAGCTCCTAGTTTTCAAGCGTGACAGCATTTGGCAGATTGTTTATAACGGCCAAATCTCTTCCGGCACGGCGCCACTTAACTCCTATGTCCCGGTTCGTATCACAACGGGCGTTGGGTGTGCGGCCCCAAACACCATCGTACCAACCCCGCGCGGTGTGTTCTTTGTTGGGGAAAATGGCGCGTATATTCTCCAAGGCAATCAAGCCGTCAAAATAACGGATCCTATTGATGAACTCTTTAACTCAGCACAAGACAGTGCATATCGTTGGGCTGTTGCTGCTCATAGTATTAAAGACCATTGTGTTTATTTATCTTTAAATCGCAATAATGCTGACCCAGGTCGTGTATATGACGATCCCCAGCTGACTTTCCCCACCAACGATACTATCTTGGTATGGGATTATAAATATAATGGTTGGTGGAAATGGGAAGGCATTAGCGCCGTCAACATGCTAGTTACTGAGGGAACTGCTGATCAAGAAATCGTGCTCTTCGCCAATTCAGTGGGTTCGATTTTCAGTCTCGGGGACTCAGATACTGACAATGGTGTCGCAATTGAAGCGCGTGTTGTTACACACCGTTACGGCACTGATTCACATGAAAACATGGAATACCGGGAACTTGAAGTGACGGGCACCAATTTAACAAGCGAGATCAATGGTGCGCTAGTTGTTTGGGATGGCGATCAGAACGCCACAATGTATCCCATTGATTTTGAGGACGAATTCGAAGCACATGTCGGTACGGCAATAGTTGGCACCGCGACAGCAGCAGCTACTCGGCGCAGAGTCAAGCGCCTCATGTTCCGTACACATGGGGACTGGGTCCAAGTAAAACTGACACATGATGTGCTTGGAGAACCATGTAAGATATCGGGCATTAAAGTAGGATACTTCAAGACGGGATCCCGATAATGTCAAGTTTTAAGCGAAATCTTCCCCAAGGTCGTGGCTCTTTTGTCGGAGAAAACTCGTACACGTCGACCAATGAGAGCTTCGTGCAACGCGCTGCATTATTGCCAGCATATGGCGGTATTGGTTTATCAATGCATCCGATGGCTTATTGTGGGGATTTTATCTCAAGCGGTATAGGGGCCTCTAACATTAGGATGGTGTTATGCGCGCCAGTCCAATCGACTACTTTAATCTCAGCTATGGTACTGTATGTGACCTCATCTGTAGCAAACACCACGATTAATGTGGGTATCTATCAGATTGTTGATAATGCCCAAAAAACGGCGTTGGATTATGTCTTAGTGCCAGGCTCTTTGGCATCAATCTCTTCAGCATCAACTGGTCAAAAGGTGTTTCGTTATTCCACTCCAGTACAGCTAGAGCCCCAGTATCAATACTCATATGGGGTTTTATCCTTGGGGGGTAATCCACTTATGACTTTAGCACCTCCCACTCCTACAGGAGTACGCCCGATCAAAGTTGCTAGAAATCAAACATCTTCGGCCGCGACGTCTCTCCCAACGCTTATTTCGACACAAGACTCAAACTGGACAAATACGCTAGGGATTGGTATTCCTGTTGTCACATTTCTCACCAAACAATACGAGTTTCTTTTATAAGAGGTAAAATTCCGCCATGGCCTTTGATAACCCACTAGTTTGGACCACTGATATGGTCATTACGGCAGATCGACTCAACGAGTTCCCGAATGCCGTTACAAATATCCTTAACGGCGGCCTTACAACGGCTAACCTGGATCCCGCTGCGGGTATTGCCTCGGGCCAGCTTGCGGCCCCTTATACTGTCGAAACGATTTATATCCCCCTTTTGGCGGCTACATATATTGACCGTCGTGGCGCGGGAGTTCAAATTGCGGTGGCACCTTTCCCAGGCCTCGATAACTCTTTGACCTTCACTATTCTGGCGTGTACTATCATGACCTCTAATTATGGCGCTGGGACCGGTACCTTGACGATGAACTGGGGCTCCTATGCGGGAGGTACTTTCACTACGGTATCCAACATTTTTACGGCCCAAACGGTTTCTAATAACCTAGTGACCCCAACGCTTGCCAATAGTACGTTTCAACAAAACAGTGGGACACAGCGCGGCTTTCAAGTACTCATAGCAACAGATGATGCTACCGCGATGAATGATGCCGGCGACCAACAAATGATTTGTATGCGTATCAAGCATTATTTGATAGCATAATTAATAAAGGAGATAATAAAATGGCGATGAAAATGAGACCCGGTTCAGGTAGTCCAGGACGAAAGCCGGTGCCAGCAAAAGCACCTGCTAAGAAACTTGGCCCAGCCATGGCTAAAAAAACCAATGGTAAAGTGGCCGCTAAGGGTAGCCCAGCAATTCGTAAAAAGACAAATTGTTAATCGTTAAGTACCAGGAGACAATACATGGCATGGGGTAGCGGAAAAGCTTCAAATGCAACTCGAAAAAAGGCCTATGAAGGAAGCCTTGCCGGTGTTGCTTATTCTGGTACTGACGATATGTACGTTGATACTAAAACAAATCAGCGCTATGACAAGAATTCCAAGGAATACCAAAAATACCGGCAAGCGCAGACAGATTTAGAATCTCTCGGTGGTACCTACGACCCTGGCGCGGGTGGTTATGATTGGTCTGCCTATAATAATTTATATAATGGTGGTCAAGTATCTGGTACACCAGCTCCTACACCTGAAACGCCAGCTTCAGAGTCCCCAGTCGACCCAGGTGCGGAGACACCTGCCGATAGTGGGACTGACTCCGGCACTGGCATCGACAGTAATGTCACTTCAGTCACTGATCCTGTCACCGGCACGCCAGTTTATACGCCGGTCCCAACTGATGTTACTGGCGCTATTGAGTCGATGTGGAACAACATCATCGGTCAAACAACCAAGCGATGGCAAGACCAACAAGGCGCGTTAGAACAGCGTGCAAATGCCCAGCGCATTGGAAGCGCAGCTAATTTTAGCCGATCAGGTTTATCCTCACTTGGCGGTGCAGCTGCAGCTGCAGGGGCCCAAGGCTTTAATGATTACGCTCAAGTAGTGTCAGATGCCTACTCAAACTATGGCAACGAAATGACCGGCCTGGAGCGTTCTAAAGCGAATGACATGGCGACCGCCATGGTAAATTATGCTAATGATTTATTTCAACAAGGCAAAATTACTGCTGAAGAACTTAACAGAATCTCCGAAGAAGCTCGTAAAAAAATTGAAGACACTGGTGCAGGGGCAGAGAGCACAGGCGGGACAACAGGCACAGGTTCTGGTACCGGAGGTGTCGGTGGTACAAATCCCGATACAGGCGCCCCAATCCCAGGTTCTGATGGCACATATAATCCAGACGATATTGAAAGCTCCGCGACTAGTACAACGCCGAACGGTAGTCCTCGCGTAAGTGAGGCGGATAATCCAGCGCTATACAACCAAATGGCAATGCTGACAGGCGAAATTTGGTCCAGTGATATTGTAAGTGATTCTTACATGACCGATTTACTCAACACGATGGGTCTTGGTCTTACCGATTTTAATTTAATGGCGGAGAATGTATTCTCAGATTTTGTTGCCTCTCAAGGCCGCGCACCATCCAAAGCAGAGCTTAAAGCCACATTAGCAGATGAGATGGGTGCTGTCATGAAGGGCTGGAACTGGGGTGCTCAGGGTTATAATGAGGGTGCATATTCCTCAGATGCACAGTATGATTGGCTGACATTTCAAGGTCAATATGATCAAAACTTGATCGATAAATATAATTGGAACGAATATGGGGATGTGTCCGGCTATGGTGAAAATGGTTTAGTCGGGGGTGCTTTAGGTGGAAAAAGCTTAGGCTCACAAGAAATCGAGCAAGAATTAGGTATCCCACAAGGCTCAGTGAATTTGGCCTATCAAGCATGGCAGGCACTCGGCGGCCAAGGTCAAATGGATATGGGAAATATGCGCGGTATATTAGGAACATTGATGGACTTTCAAAATTACTATGGACGCGCACCATCACCGAAAGAGCTAGCAAATGCGGTTCAAGGTTACCTGTTTTCCGATAGTGATACTGCAGTACCAGGCGCTGGGGGCTCCAAGTTTTATGGGAAAGATAATTGGGATCGTCAAATACAGCCAGGAAACTTTGGTCAAAGCCAAGTAATATTAACAAATAAACATAATGGTCAAACATACACCATTAGCTCGATGGATCAAAAAGTGCGGGATAGTCGAGGTAATGTTGTTGATATTAAAATCGAAGATTTATTGAGGTAATCCCATGGAACCAAAACCACCAGAAATTTACACAGCAGCTGCATCAGAAATGCAAAAGAATTATCAAGAAGCATTGAAGCGCTTGGCGGATTATCGTCTTGAAAAAATACGTCAGGAAAATTTAGCATTTGAAGCTGATCTTCAGGCGCGAAAAACATCTACGTCAGCAATGGCAGCTCAAACACGTCAAAATACTCAAGCGCATATGCAGAATATGGCGAATCAAAACCGCCAAACGCAGTGGGCGGCTGAAGACCGCACTCGTAATCTTCCGTGGGAAGACAAGATGCGTGATTGGCAAGAACAAGACCGGGCACGCCAACTCGATTGGTCCCAGCAGGACCGTAATATATCCATGGAAGACCGTCAGCGCATGATGCAACTTCAGGATGAGCAGTTGAACTGGGCACGACAAGACCGACGAGCGATGCAGGATTATAATCAAAGTATGAAAGATTGGGGTTGGATTGGTGATGCCGCTTCCATCGTTGGTGGTGGTATCGGAGCTGCAGTTGGAGGTCCAGGCGGTGCGATGCTTGGCTCACAACTCGGTGGCGGCTTAGGCCGTATGGGTATGAATATTGGAATTGGTCCTTCTCCTTCTGGTCAAATGCCCACCATGGGCTTTAATCCCCAAGCTATCGGGAACTTGGCCGGTATGTATATGAACCAACAAGCGGCACAACATGGTTCACAATACAATCCATTCCAATGGACGCAAACTCAACTCCCAACAACTGGACCTCAAGCTGCCCAAGGGTCTAGTGGTTTACCACAAAACTTTGACTTCCAACTTAAACCAGGCGGCTTCGCGGGGAGTAGCTACTAATGTCAAATTACACAGCTGGCATTAATACTGTTGCGACTGGGATGGCAAATTACGTCAACCAACAAAAACAGATGCAGGAACAAGGTGTTGCGCGACAGCGCGAAGATACCATGCAGAATGAGCAGCATACCGCCAATCTTTTGTCTCAATATATTCGCGATATGCAGATGATGCAAGACTCGCGCGTAAAACAAGAGATGGAGATGATGCGCCTTAAAGCCGAGCTTGAAGGTGTACTCGGCGAAAAGCAAAGCGCCCCCATCAACCAAAATCAAATGGTTCAGCAAGCGGCCCAAGTTGGTTACAAAAAAGGCCAAGTCGGCCGGCAAGCAATTGAGCGCGCTGATATGCAATGGGGCACTGAGCTGGGGCTCAAACAACAAGGTCTTGAGCAACAAGCGTTAAAGAGCCAAGCTGAACTAGCAATGCGTCAACAAGGGCTCGGTATTCAACAACAAAATTTGGGGCTCAATCAGCAGCGCCTGCAATTAGATCGAGATAAATTAGCGTTTGATCGTTCTCAACCGTCACCACGTATGCTTGCCGAAGAGAATCGCATTGAGACAGGCGTTGAAAAACTAGGTACCAATCTCGAAAAGACTGGTATTTATGACCAAAGACAGCGTGTTAGCGAAATTATGGGTATTCTTGATCGTAATCCAGAACCAATGGGTACGGGCGCCCTTGCTAGAACAGCTGATAGATTTGGCGCTGGCGCATTAACAAATGCCGCGATCAGTACTTTTGGTAGTTCAGATGATAAGCGTTTACGTGGTTTAGTAACTGAGCTCTTATCCAAAAAGATTTATGATGCATCTGGTAAAGCAGTGACAGTGCCTGAAGTTGAGCGCGCTCAACAAGCGTTAGGTATGGCTCTTGGCCAAGGGCCCCAAGAATTACGTCAAGCTTTGACAGATTATTTGGGAATTATTGAGAATACAGAACAACGACTCCTTGCACGTCAACGCCCCGAAGTTCGTGAACGTTATCAACAGCGCGTGGGGGAATCCCGCCCCGTAGTTGGTCCACAATCTAAATCTAGTACGCCAATGCCGCCACGGGAAGCCTTCGCCTATGGCGCATCACGACGTGGTCTGGCAGAATTAGATGGCCGCCGCATGGTAGATGAGACGACTGGTCAAACATATGTCTTTGATGGCGCCGATTGGGTGGAGGAACCATAATGCCAAGATTAACTAAAGAAGAGATTGCTGCGATGCGTCAACAGAGTCGAATAGGCGCTCAACAACCAAGCGCGCCGATGGCGCCTCCTGACCAAGGCGCACCCCCTAACTCTAATCCTTTTATGGCAGGCTTGGAGAACTTTGGACGCGGTGCGTCAATGGGTCTCACGCCAATGATCAACGCCGGCATTCAAAGTGTGGGAACTAAAGCCCAAGGCATGATGGACCCTAATCTAGCAGACGACCGGCCTCTCAGCCAAATGATTATGGACAACTTGGGCTCTGAACAAAACAAATTCCGCCAATATTCTCAGAACGCCCCTATCGCATCCACCTTAGGTGGGGTCGCTGGAGGCTTCGCAGGCGGTATGGCAACCGGTGGTCTTCCAAAACTGGCGCAAGGAGCCTTGATGGGCACAGACGTCGCGAACGATGTCATGTTGAACTCAGAGCTCGGAAACATGGGTGATATGGCCATGAACGCCGCTATTGCGATTCCGGCCGCAGTTGGGGGTCAAGCTCTAGGTCGTACATTCGCGCCCGACATCGGTGTAGGCCTCTCGAAGGCCGGTCAATATCTTGATAACAAAAGTGCAGTCCTCCGTGAAGGCGCGGAAGGCTTAGTTGAACAATTTAAAGCAAAGGCGAACAAAGCATATGGGGAAGCTTTCGGATTACCTGAAAACATCGTCGGCCCCGGGGGGCGCTATTTTCGAAATCGGGGCGAACTTGGTCCTCTTACTGGTAAAGTGGGGCGGGCAGAAATTGCAGACGAAGCTTTCGGAGAAGCCCAGTCCGGTCTTGCCGGTTTCTACAACAAAAATCCACGAGTTGCAGAAGCCAACAACGTTCGACAAGACATCTTCGCCAAAGAAGGACTCTCTCCAAGAGAGAATGCCGCCCGAGTCGAGCGCGACACACGAGCTATGGAAGGCGGAGTCTATAAAGAATTCAAGCCAGCCAACGATGCCTATCGATTCACAAGAGAAGCCCAAAAAGGAGTAGCAGACCAGACAGGTCTGGGACGCCCAAGCTTCTCTGGTGTTGACGCGGCTCTCGGCATTATGGCGCCTAAAGCTCTCGCAGTTAAGAAGGGCGCTGAATTAGGATGGAGTGCCGTTGAGAACGTCGCGCCAAGCGCTAAAGCTTGGTCGCGCGATAAGCTCGCTCAGGGGGCTGAGAAAGCTTTCCAGGTCCTCTTATCAAACCCCACGGCTTTTGGGGGTAAAGCCGGTAAACTTCTACAGGACGCAGCGTCTAGAGGGCCCCAAGCCTTTCGTGCTGCTTATGAAGAGTTGGTTGTTAATGGCAACAACACTTTCGTCCGCCAATTAATGGAGGAAGACGATGCAAGGTAGCGCCAGTCAAGGATTCATTCGTAGCATTACATATGGCCCTGACACTGTTGGCCTTAATAGTACCACGTTAGCCTCTGCACGTGATTCCAATTGGGTCGGCTGTAGTGGCTTAAGCCAAGTCACGATTGTTATAGACTTAACCAGAAGTGCGACAACGACACTCACATTCCAAGTACAGGTCCGTAGCACAGTGACAATGAGCGGTATTACAGTTCCCGCCTCATTACTCGATATTGCTGAGAAAACTGCCGCGTCAGGTACCGTGACAACTTATGATTTCACTGCGCTTACGGCAGCCTCTTCAACCCGTGCATACAGGTTCACGCTCCCATCTGTTGTGGGCGACGAATTGCGTATTTATCAATTAACTGGAACCTCTGCCGGTTCTGGTGATATCGTGTCCGCCTATATTACCTGCCAGGGCGTGGGGGGCTAAAATGCCATTTCCAAAGGTTCCGCATATTCTTCAGACCGCCCCATCAATTAGCCCGGCAACCGGCAACATTGATATGAATGGCTATTCGATTACCAACTGTTTGGCGTTCACAGCCACCAGCGCTGGTAAATTCAACTGGGCCTCCCGAGCGGCTTTAACTTCTCCAGCGGATGGTGTTCTTCAAATTAATAATAATGCAGGCACGTCCGGGACCGGCATTATTTATAATGGTGATGGTACTACAGCCAACCCCGCCTATTCTTTTCAAAGCACAACTGGTATGGGCTTCTTCCGTTCGACAACTTTGCTCGGTGTGGCGGTTTCAGGAACTGCTCAGGTGTATTTTGCTAACGGTGCTTTCTATTATGACCGTGCGAATGGTTACTTCTTGTGGTCTTCGACTAATAAAGTTGGTTTCTGTTCTGGTACAGCTTCTGGTGGCGCTACCGATGCCATGATTAATCGCGTCGCTACAGGTACCATTGGTACATTAAATGCAGCTGAAACAGCGCATTGTGCTCTTCGCTTCCGTCGTACGTATTCGGATAAAACTACTGACTATACCGTCCTCATTACTGACGGCGAGTCAACCCTCGTCTCTGACGATGATAACCGCATCTTTACTCTCCCTACGGCGGCCAGTGCCCTCTCTGGCTTTCGCGTCACTTTCATTAATACCGCCGCGGCTGGTGCCGCCTTGATGTCCATCTCCCCGGCTGCCGCTGACGCGATAGTGGGCACGATTGGCGCGGTAACTGCATCCGGTGTCGCAAATAAAGATTGGCGAAATACAAAGGCCACTCAAGTGAAGGGCGATTATTGTGTGCTTGAATCTGATGGCGTAAATACCTGGTATATTGTCGGAGGTGTAGGCGTATGGGCAAGCGAACCATAATGGAGACCGTTAAGTTCTACGGCGAAGTAGTTTTGGTCATCGTAGCTGTTTTAGGCCTTTTCTTAGGTGGTGTCCGGTTCTTTCTGTTAGATACTTTTGTTACTAAGGCGGAGGCCGCTGAGTACGCAAAAGAAGCTGACTTAGATAAACTCGACCGCTCGTTAGTCCGCATTGAAAAAAAGATCGACGACTTACTTATTCGTAAGTAGTGTCGTTTGCTGCAACGCGTCATTCTCTTCCTCCTTTTTTAATATCTCCACCAGCCAATTTTGCCTTTTACCCAAGCAACGCTTGCATACGACGGTGTTTTGGACGTTTGTAAGTTTCTTTCGGCCACATTGAATACAGTTAAATTGTTTCAGCATGTGATTAGTATAGCACAAAGTTAGTACTTTTCACTAAAAAACTTATATAATTCAACTAAGGAGTCTCTTATGGAAGAAAAACCAGGTTATAAATCGTCCGCATTCTTAGCCATGCTTGTGGGTCAAGCTGGCCCCGCGACCGTTATTATAGATGCGGCCATCCAGAACGAACAACTACCAATGCCGGTCCGTGTCGCGGCCATCATTGTTTCAGGCGCAGTTGCTGTAGCATATATGTTTCTTAATGCTAAAATGAAAAGTGACACAATAAAGGCTAACTCAGGAACATAATAGTATGGACATCAGAAATGTGATAAGTGAATGCGCCGCGGGGAGAAAGTGGGGCCAACGCAATGTTTCACTCATTCGATATATCATTATCCATCGTAATGAATGCGGCCACGATGGGCCGTCGCTCGCGGCTTATTTTCGCGCTCTTGATCCTTCTTCTGGCCAGAGGCTGGGGCCGCCATACCATTACGTCATCTCGAAGGCTGGCCAGATTGACCAGTGTCTTAAGGACACCGATATTGGTGCTCATGCTGCTGTTCCTGGATACAACTTTAATCGGGATTCTATTGGGGTGTGTTTTATTGGGGATTTTAGGCGCCATGCGCCGACCCCAGAACAACTCCGAGCAGCCGAGTGGCTAATCGCGTATCTCACAAACTCACACAATCTCACATTTGACAACGTCTGGGGGCATGACGATCTCCCCGGCGTTAAGAAATACAAAGAATGCCCTGGGAAGTTCTTCCCCCTCGAAGATCTAAAGAATCGGTTGAAAACCAACCCCATCTGTTCTATATAACACACATCCCCAACAAAGGAGCTACTATGCAGGTTCAGAAACGAGACGGACGTCTCGAAGAGGTAGACATTTCTAAAATTACGAAAGCACTTGAGCGCTTCCGGCGCCAAGACATGCACGATTTAGATATTGGTCGTGTAGCGCGCTTAACGATGGAGAACTTATTCGACGGCGCGACGACGCGCCAGATTGATGAATGGTCTGTTAAAATCGCAGCGTCATTAGGTGCAGAAGACCCACGCTATTTAACGTTCGCGGCCCATCTTTTTAATAACGTTATCAATAAAGAAGTGGAGACCAGGGGCTTCTTAGACTTTGAAGTGTATTGGAAGCACCTAGCCGCGTATGGTTACATAAACCATGAGTGGGTCGAAAATGAGTTTCAATTCGACAATCCAATGTTCTTCTCCAGAATTAAAAACATGATTCTCAGCTATTGGGATGAAGGGGAAGGGGATGTATTAGATTCATTCAGTGGCCTTGTTGCCCTTTATTCGTCATATTTATTGCGAGATAGAACGACCAATAAAGTTATTGAAACTGTTCCACATTTAATGATGCGTGTTGCTCTACAATTAGCTCCTGCTGATGATACCGGTTATACACTTGAACGTTATCAGAAAATACAAGAACTGTTCGTAGCCCTTATGAAGGGCGAGTTCATGCCAGGCACACCAACACTCTTTAATTCTTGTCTGAGCCGCAATCAATTAGCCTCGTGTTTTTTAATGCCGCCGCCAGACGACAGTATCGATGGCATCTTTCGCTATATGGGCAACGCAGCAGAACTTTCGAAATGGTCCGGTGGCCTTGGTATCCCATTCTCCTCGGTGCGCGGTTCTGGGTCACACATCTGGGGAACAGGGGGAAAATCACAAGGCATTATTCCGTTCCTTAAAGTATTAGACTCTACAGTTGGTGCGGTTAACCAAGGCGGGAAACGTAAAGGCGCTTGCGCCGTCTATCTTGAACCATGGCATCCAGATATTGAAGACTTCCTTGAGCTCCGAGATAATACAGGCTCAGAGTCGCGTCGAACACATAACCTTAATCTTGTTAACTGGGTACCTGATCTCTTTATGCGCGCTGTAGAGAATGATGATTGGTGGTATTTGATTGACCCCACTGCTTGTGATAAGGGCCCACTCAGCGACGTATACGGCCAGAAGTTCGAGGAACTTTACATGGACTATGTTGAACGTGGTCTCTATTGTAAGCGCATTAAAGCGCGTGATCTTTATGCGAAAATGATGAAGACTCTAGCGGAGACAGGTAACGGCTGGATGACGTTTAAAGATGCCGCGAATGAAAAATCTATTCAAAACCACGATAAGAATCGTAGTATTATTCATTCCAGTAATTTGTGTACTGAAATACTTCAGTGTACTTCTGCTAGCACTACTTCAGTGTGTTCCATCGGATCTATTAACGTGTCAAAATTCGCTACCGACACTCACACCTTGCGCAAGGGGAAGTCTTATACTCTTTTTGATTTTGCTCGCTTTGAACGCGCCGTGGGAATAGCGATTAAAGCTGTCTTCAATGGAGCGTGTGAGCGCTGGGAACCAGCTGTATTTACAAATACACAGGACTTTTTGCCAATTGGTCTGGGTATTATGGGGCTCGCGGATGTTGCCTTCAAGCTCGGTATCCCATTCAACTCTCCTATGATGCGCCGCTTGTCTCAAGAAATACAGATTCGCATGTATGCTATTGCTTTCCGCACTCTACAGCTCGAATATCCAGCTAGGAGCTTAAAGCCTACGCGGTTATACCTAGACAAGGTTCTCTCGCATGATTTGTGGAATGTCCAATTTCCGGAGTGGCTCTCAGAAGATGTTCGCGGTATTTTTACTGCAATCCGAGAAGACATGGATAGGGGTATTTTCCCAGAAGCATCCCTGTTAATTGCTATTGCGCCGACGGCTACTATCTCCCGCATCGCGGGGTGTTATGAGTCAGTTGAGCCGCAGCTTTCAAACCTCTTCAAGCGTGAAACCTTGTTTGGCGAATTCCTACAAATTAATAAGTATCTGGTGCGCGACCTGAAGTCTTTAGGGCTTTGGACTCAGGAGACCCGCGACGCTCTCGTAGCAGCGAATGGTTCTGTGCAAGGTTTTGAAGACCTTCCTGCGCATATTAAAGAGGTTTATCGCACAGTGTGGGAAATCCAACAGAAGGACCTCATCGACATGGCTGCTGAGCGCGGTCCATATATTGACCAAGGGCAGTCTCTCAATTTGTTTATTGAGAACCCGTCGATTGGTAAGCTTTCTTCAATGTATATGTATGCGTGGAAAAGGGGTCTCAAGACCACTTATTATTTGCGCTCGCGCCCAGCTTCTGAGATTAAAAAGACATCGATTAAGCAGGTCTCTGATGAGGCTGCCATCGCATGTTCTTTGGAGAATCCCGAATCTTGTGAGTCCTGTCAATAATTATTGACAATGGATTTATGCGACGCTAAAGTCGCGGAATGCATACAAACCCCAAACATTATTCCGTCCTTGTTAATCTTTCTGATCTTCACTACGGAAAGACAACACCTTCTTTTAACACCAGGCTTTTTGAGAGTCGTTTGAAGAACTTTGCGAAAGCAATAGTGCGGCTCTCCCGCCTCCTTCCTGAGGAAGGCGATACAGTTGGGGAGATTATTGTCTCGCTGAATGGGGATTTAGTGGATGGTGAAAGTATTTATTCCTACCATGACGCGGTCAATCAAACCTCTGTCATTCGACAAGCTAGAGGGGCGGCCAAAATCCTTCAGAAATTTATTAAATATTTATATGTCAATACGGACGCCACCCACATGACAGTGCTTGGAACGCGTGGTAATCACGGTCGGATGAGTCATGAGGCCAACCCAGAATCAAATTGGGACAGTGTCTGTATTGATTTAGTGGAGGCCGGTATTGGTGAAACCTTCATGAAACCGGTGCGCTTCAAGACCACCTTAGAGCCTTATTTAATTTATCAGCCTCAGCATAGTGACCATAAAATCTTGATTGAGCACGAGGGTGTGAAAGACGCCCAGACCCCGGCGAAAATGATGAAGGTGCTGAATAAGCTGCTGATGACCAATTCTTCCATTTTGGTGAATGGCCACTGGCACAAAACTCAATACCGGAAATTTTGGGATTTTCACCATGTAGTCAATGGTACGATAGTGACGGATGATGACTACGCGTTTACGATTGGCGCTGAAGCTGAATGCGTCCAGACAGTGCTCTTTTTACAAGGCAAAAATGTCTACTTCCATAAGATTGATTGCCGCTAATTAGGCTTTTCGTCCTTCTCGGGGACGACATGATAACCAAACTCATCGTCATCATTAATAGCTCCTTCCAGACTCAATTCATACGGCTCTAATTCGACTCGGCCCTCAATTTGGGCTGTAGCAAACGGCCCTAACATTTGAGCTAATAACGTTGCCACCGTTTGAACTTCACACTCACGGAAGGAATAACCGCCTTCCATCTCCGCCACATGGATAAGCTCATGCAACAAGACGGCCTGGCGCTTCTCATCTTTTAGGCTAGCGTCAATCTCGACCATATAATGGCCGCCCTCCTCCATAGTAGAACCCCAGACACCTTGATGTTGGACCAGGTTTTCCACTTCATAGATATAAACTGGAATGGAGCCGACGAACGTACGATTAATGTATGTAGATTTGTAAGAGCGCTTATCCATAACGGAACTTTACAGCTCGTAGAGGCTTTTACCCCGCTTGGTCTCGATAGAAAACTCCATCCGGTGGCCGTTCATTTCGATGACCTGGACCATATTCTTGCTTAAAATGGCCTCTAGACGGTCAGGATTGGGCCCTTCTAGATAAATAGCATCATGGACCGCTGCGATAATGGTCTCGTCAGGAACACCCTTAATGTCTTTCCAGACACCCCTAATGGCCCGGTTAAAGATGGTTGAAGCCATCCCTTGGATCGGGAAGTTTAAGGCCTCATTTATGTTAAACCAGTTCGGATCAAACGTGCGACGTCGCCCTGAAAGGGGCTCTTCGACGTAACCCTTTGTCATGACCCAATCCCGGGTGCGGATATGATAGGCCCGGATTTCAGGATGGACAACCTCAACCAAGCGCTTTCGGACGTACTGTATGTCTTTGTAGGATACGTTTGGCACGTGTTCCCGGATCGCATTATACGCAGCTGTGACATCATCAGAGAAGTTATAGAACACCGCGTACAAAACTGTCTTGGCGCATTGTCGATACATCGACTTTTTGCCTACTTTTTCCTCAGGTATACCAAAGATTTCTGCAGCATTTTTAGTGTGGACATCAACTGATTGGTCTTGGAGCCAGCTCAATAGTTTCTTGGCACCCATTAGAATGGCTGCAATACGAGCTTCAATGGCAGAGAAATCCGCTCCGACAAGCCAGAGGTCAGGTCGTCGGGGGACAAACATATCGCGCATCTTTTGGGGGATATTCTGAAAGTTCGGCTCGCTTGAACTCCAGCGCCCTGTTACAGCGCCAGAGATGTTCCACGAGGGATGGATAGCATCATCACGTCCCACAGGGAGCCCATCCACATAGGTTGATAAGAGCTTGGCTTGTCGACGATAAGTTAGGAGCATCTTAGCCGCTCCCTTCATGGGCTCATCGCACGTCTCCATAGTATATTGGAGGAAGATGTCGTCAAATTTGGGTTTACCTGTCTCCGTGTAGGATATTGGCTTACATCGCCATGTCTTAAAGAACAAATTGGCTAAGTTTTGATTATTGCCCCCGATACCTAGATCAATCACACCAATGCGTTCGTGGAACTCAGCTCGTGCAGCTGCTTGGAGACCTGACAACTTAGCATGATGCTCGGCGCGCTTATCCATGTCCACCGCACACCCGGTTTTCTTCATCTGTACCACGACATCGATGAGCGTGTGATATTCACGATAAATACGGCGGAGTCGCTCCTCGGCTTGAATCATAGGTTCGAAGACCCGCGCTAAGAGATAAGTAACCCGACAATCTAAAGCGTTGTACTTTTGGCGCGAGATATCACCAGACTTATAGGCGCTTTTCCAGCGGGGGATGTAAAGATAATGCGCAGCGATAGAACCCAAGTCATGGGGGGCGCCCGGCTCCAGCGTTGCGTGGGCTAAGAGTGTGTCGAACACAAAACCATTCACTTCGTACCCAAGTTTGGTCAAAACCGACGTATCAAATTGGCCATTATGGAAACACTTTTTAAGATCTTTGTCACGCAACAGGTCTATGACGCATTGTGTTATAGCTGGATCGGGATGAGGCCAGCGAACAGCGACAGCACCGTGAGCGTGGCCGAAGCCAATAGAATCTATCGCGATGTCTGTAATATCAACTGAATCTTCACCAGTCTCAGGGCGATGGGTTTCAATATCGACAGCGACAAGCTTAGCTTGTTTGAGACTCTGTAAGACGCCCAAGATTTTCGCGTCGTCTTCATAGATAATGGACCCTAACTTATCCGGTGAAGTACCGAATAAGTGCCGCTGAATGTGCCATAAATAGGGCTTTAGGTACTTATCGGGGCTATTAATGACTCTTCTGGTGTGGTGAGTGAACATTAAGGGCCGGTCTTCCCAAGTTTCGTAGCCGCCCACCCAGTTTGTAGGGCTTTTCCTGTCAGTGAGGGCTTCATATGCTTTATCACCCAGCACCAGAATGGACGCCTCTGGATAAGCCCGGACTTCAGCCTTGAGGGCTTCGGCGGCTTCGAGAAATGCACTACGACTCAAGTTCTCTTTCGACGGCATCTCATTAAATAAATAGAGAAACTGAATGTCGGCTATTTTATGCTTAGCTTGATGAACTGCTTCACGGATGAGCTTTCCATGGAGGCCTACTAAGTCTCGGCCGCTCTCGAGCTGTCGTCGGGATTTAAAGTCCCGTATCAATAGAATTTTTTTCATGCGCCCTCATAAAAGAAAAAGGGGCGTTTTAAGCCCCTTTCTTTATTCTATTGAGTTAGCTAGATGAAAACTAAAAAATAGTGCTTAAGTTGCAGAATTACGACCTACGCGGCTAGCTAACTGTACCATTGTACCTTCTTTTGGTTTGCTTGTCAAGCTTTTCCAGTTCGCATATTCTTTTCCATTATTACCCACGCGAGGAGCATAGGTAGCATAGAATTCAACGTCCTTAAAGCGCGCAGCGTCCATGAAGTGGTTCATGATTGCCTCTTCAATTAGACCATTCATGATGATTTCTTTTTCTTTCTTAGAAACTTCAGCACCTGTCTTGTTGTAGATCCATTTTTTGTATGGTACCACAGTTGTGAAGAGTTCACTTTCCGCATATTCTGTTGGATTCGTGGCGCGCAAATAAGCACGCCATGCATTCTCCGCTACGCTTGGTACCTTAGCGCCTTCAAAGCCCGGGTGTTTCATTGGGTACGGAATGCTAAAGAAGGTTGCATCATAATCGGTCGCAATCGAGCCGTCACCGTACAATGGTGAACAAATCAAGCTTGCTTCCAATTGTTGCCAACGTTCGTTTGTCACTGCCGCTACCACAACTTCGCCTTGGCCCAAATCAAGTTTGGAGGTTCGCGCCATTTTTACGCGAAAATGGTACGTTTCACCAGCCAGATACGCTTTTGTCGTACGGCCTGTGATTTCGAGTTTAAGTTGTTTTGCCATTTCTGTTGTTGTCATATCCATGTGTTTTTCCTTTTTAGATTAAGTTGGCTTTCTTTAAGATTGCACGAAGGTTAGCCGGCTCCTTTGGCAATATTCCATTTTCTATTTTATTTCCCGCTTCACAACCATCTTGTGGGCGGGTTAAAAACACACGTTTTCCCTTGTGCGGGCCCGTCGTCTCTCGATCGACACACAGGTACAACGTAGCGTGCTTCGCATATATAGCACATGCTTTCTTTTGTAAAGAGGGCATCACACGAGTTGATGAGTCACCACCAATGGCTGACGCCTGGCGTTTCATCTCATTAATGCGGTCTATCTCGGCGCGGGCCTCAGCACCCTTACCCATATTAATCGGCTCGCTGTACTGGGCGTGCGCTAGCACAATAATGGTTTTGTCCTTAATGGACACGAGCTGAGACGCTAAGCCAACAAACTTTTGATAAGTGCCGGCGCCTAGCTCCATAGGAGTAAGGCTGTCAAAGGGATCAAAATTGTGCTTATATAAATCTTCATAAGAAGAGAGGGTATCGATAACAATATATTTAATCTGCGGTTGTTTAGCCGCTTCACTAACCACCGCCAACAAATCTGTTTCCATTTGTTTAACATTCTTTTCTCCTTGTTTCTTGATGCTAACGCGTTTTAATTGTTGTTCAGCTTCTGGAAGCTCAGGGTCTACGAACGTGTCCAAGTCATACTTACCAAAGAAATCTTGGTAAAGTGGATACAGATTAACGTTATGAAAGGAGCTCGCACCATCCTTATCATAGTTAATAATCAATACATCATCCAACGTAGTTGGGGCCGCAGCTGGTAATGCCGCGGGGCACTTCTCTGATATCGTGCACGACGCAATCGATTTACCAACCTTTGGCGGTCCGTACTGGAGGATAAGATGACTCCCCGCTTTGACAGTGTCTGGTGTTAAAACTTTGAAATTCATTAAAACCTCCGGTCGCAAAGACCTTGTTGTAAGAACGGACAGATGCCCGTGTAAGTCACACAATTATGAAGACGCGGCTCTCCGGTCGCTATTTCCTTCTCTGCCCATTGAAGCCAGGAGCGTACTTCTTCGATACGCTGAACATCTGGGGCTCGGACAGCAAAGGGCTGTACAGAGTGTGGTTCGTTATATTTATCAAAAAGTGTCGGTTCTTTATGATTAATAACACGCACCGCTAACAGCCCTCTGATGTCCTCATCAGGAAGGAGTGATTGGAGTGTAGCGCAATACGCGGCAAATTGCACAGAATTTTCATACTTTTCTTTAGCGCGTACGTCTTTAGCAGACGCAGTCTTCCAATCGATAATCCAAAGACCCGGATCCATAATGATGTGTGGATAACGGGCACTAATGCGGACGCTGTCTTCAATAGTTACGCGCACAACTAAATCTGGGCGAAATGTGAACTCTTTGACGCCCCACATGGAACCAACATCTTTATAAGCCTGTTCCACCGCATATGGAACACCCCAGAAATTGGAATCAAAATGTGCTCGATAGAACAAGAATAGTTTAAGACCTGCTTGAATAGCAGGCGATACGCTAACATCACGATCCTCGATTGTTAGGGCGCTTAGTTCATCACCATGATAGAGCTCCTGGAGCTTATGAAAAATCAGCCCAATATCTAGTTTAGATGTGTCGGTATCTCGAGTATCTTGAACGTCCCCATACTTTTGTCCGAGCTGGACAAATTTTGGACATATCACGCCTTTTGTATAGTATGATATACCGCGCCCTGAGCTCTCACTATTTAATGCATCATTCAGCTTTTGTATTAGTTGGTCAGTATTCATCGGCTAAATCTATATCTCCTCCGAAGGACTTAAGCAAGTCTTCTTTAAATTGCTCTTCTGTGCGCCCGAAGTATTCGAGGCTATCGGCGAAAGCTTGTTCGCCCTGACCGGCTTTAAACAAATGATTCATCGCGTCAATGCGCTCGCTTAACGTGGCAGCTATACGCTCATCTACAGTGTTTTTTCGGACAAACATGTGCACTTGAGCGCTTCTATCTGTCGCGGAATTAAGGCGACTAAAACGTCCTATCACTTGGACCATTGTTTTGGGGCGCCAATATAAGTCAAAGAAGATAGCCGAGCCATAGTTTGCGAGATTATTAATACCCTCTTCAACAGAATGCATTGTAGCAAACACAATGGCGCGCATCTTGGCTGCATTATCTATCAAACGAAGGCGCGTTGCTGTATCTTGTTCGCCAGTCACAACAAACTTAAGCGGGCGCCCATAGAGCTCTGCGAGTTGATGAGCCTGTGCTCGTGTATGTGTAAGTACGATACTGGGCCGTGGCGCATCATCTAACCATTCCTGTAGAGCATTTAGACGGTCCAAGCCCTGGTCTAGATAAAGCGGGATAAGTTGAAGCCGAGGAAGGAATTCAGCAACTTCCGCCCTAGTTCGGCGTGTACTTAATGGAACCAACAGTTCCTTTAAGCGCGGAAGGTTTTCCATGTTGGCCCCCACAACAGCTGTACCGTACTCGTTCTTCTCAAGACGACAGTACTTACCCGCGAAGTCCCAGAAGCGGGGGAAGAGCCTAGGGAAGAGCGTCTTTAATGGTCCATATAAGTCTTTAACTTCGTTAGGGATAAGAGTGCCGCTAAGACCCCACACATAATCTGGCGCGTGATCGTCTAGTAACTTATTAACTGTCTTAAATAAACCAGATTCGTGATTCTTGATGTGGTGAATCTCATCAAGGATAACGATATTGAAACGATTTGGAAAAGTACCGAGAAATTTATCAAGCAACTTGTAGGAAGTGATAATGACACGACGCCCAATATTGTCTGACCACTCCTCAAGTTTCTTCGTGGACATACTCTTGCGCTTGCCGGTATGTAGAACACCAATGTGATGTGGCTCAAGAGCGCCCCAACGTATCCATTCCTCACGCCAATTAACTCGAGTCATAGCGGGGCACACGATAAGCACATACGATGTCGGAGAAGTACCAAGGAGTTGTGTGGCCGCTAAAACCGAGGTTGGTGTTTTACCTAACCCTGGCTCGAACGCTAACAGGTGATTCCCTGTCTTAAGCTTTTCGACCGCGTCAAGTTGGAATGGATACAGTTGAGGCATAAAGACAATATAGCATACTATTTCTGTGATGCTCCATTTTTTGAGAACCTATCATCACACTCTGGCTTATATTTCATGAACCACATAAGAGTAAGAAGATTCCAAACAGCATGAGCCAAATGAGAGTATCCAAAATCCGCAGCATTAGTGTCCTCCCCTCGATACACGAAGGCGTTTAAGTGGCGATAAGTCGCATCAATCAAGGGTTGTATTGATGTGGCATTAGTCCAGTTGTATTCAGAGTATTTCTTGGAGCCCGCATTCCCTACTCGTGCCACTTCCTCCAGAAACTCAAATTGGACCATTGTGCCATAACGCACTTTGTCCTCATTGTGTTTGGTGAAGTTCTGCGCTTTCTCGGTCTTCTCAATAGGCCAATAGCATTGGCGGCATAAATTACTTATACCAGGTTCTAGTTGTGCATCACAGTTTTTACAGAATTCTTTCATAGTCTTTTAATCTCCATATAAGCTTGAGTTCCATTAATTGTCCATTGCAGCTTGAAGTCCTTCTCTTCCTCGCTCTTTGAACGAACGACAAGATGCAAATCCTCATTCTCAATTTTTATTTTAGTTCCATCTTGATCTTTCTCATATTGTGTAGGCCATTGTCGCAATGCAAAATGTTGGTCATAGTTACCTCCCAAAGCTGATGAACCGCGTACTTCATGGTCAATATCACGCTCTGGCGGCCCATATTTTGGTGAGTATTGTTGGGGCTTATTCAAGTGATGCAGATACATTACAGATGCCCCTCCAATACGTAGCTTGTCCATCTGCCTGAGGGCTTTTGTCATAATTGTGGCGTCATTCTCATCACCTTGTACTGATTTCACAAACGTATCCAATAAGACCAATTTAATTCCCTTATCACTTATAAATTGTCGTAATTCATCAATTGCAATTTCATTCTCTAACAAAAAGGACTGTCGGTGCATAATGTATAAGGGCAGCTTGTGGAAATCTAAGCCATAGCCCCGTTCCAATAATTTAAAGCGATTATGGAATGTCACAGCAGCATCTTCATGTTCAATAATTAGGACTGGGGCCTGTTCTGTTGCCTGTAAATATCCTAACTTTTTCCCGGAAGCCACACAAATAGCACACACCAATGCAAACCAGGTTTTCTTTGAAATCTTAGCCTGTCCAGACACCTGAATGACACTATCAGCTTGGAGGAAGTTCTCTATCAACCAACGAGGTGGGGCTAATTGTTGTATCTCAGTGTCCCACTCTGCAAATGTTTTGATATCGAACAATGACATTAAAACTCCTCATCAAAATTCACGTCGCCCGTCACGCCAACTTGGTAAGCTGATACACGTCGTTCGAAGAAATTAGTGAGTTCTTGCATATCTTGGAGGCCCATAAATGTCAACGGATTCTTCACAGGCTTCTGGACTCTGACACCTAAATCAATCAAGCGCTGATCACGCGTTGCGTCAATCGCTTCGCACATGTGAGCATACGTGAAGCCCGGGAAGTTTAAACTCAGTATCTCTTGTGCGAATTCCTTCTCAATAGCTGCAGCCTCATTTAACATGGCGCGCACACGATTCTCAAAATTAGAATCCCATAGCCCAGCTTCTTCAGAGCGCGCAATACGCACAACTTCAAACGCGAAGTTCATGTGCATACTTTCATCGCGAAAAACCCAATTGGTCCCGGATGCTAATCCATTCAATAGATTACGAGAACGGAGATAGTAAACATATGCGAAAGCACTAAAGAAGAAAAGACCCTCGATACATGCAGCAAAACAAACGAGGGTCATTAAGAAGTCGCGGCGCCCATGCACTGACGTTAGGTCGGCTTCGAGTCCTTTGTCGATCCATTTAAAACAGAAATCCGCTTTCTTTTTAATAACCGGTATATTATCCACCGCCGCAAACGCCTTCGCACGAGCCGAAGGATCCGGTAAATACGTATCAAGAAGCGTAAGATAGAACTCAACATGTAAGGCCTCCTCATATAACTGACGCGATAAATACATGCGCGCCTCAGGGCTGTTTATAGCACGATACAGGTTCAGAACCAAGTTATTTGAAACAATGGAGTCACCTGTAGCGAAAAAGGCCACAAGGCGCTCAACCATAAAGCGGTCCTTCTCATCCATCTTTAGCTTGAGGTCCATGACATCGCTAGCGAAGTCCACCTCATCGACTGTCCATGTGTTCTTGATGGCGGTCTTGTAGTATTCATAGAGTTTGGGATAGGCCATAGGCCGTAGGGTTAGGTTAAACCCAGGGTCAAGGATTCGACGCATTGCATTACCTTTCTGTAAGATTGAGATATGGAACCAAAGCTGGTGATAGCGTGGACATGTCCGAATTGCAACCTTAATTATCAAACTGATATAGAAAAGATTATAACGTTGGCGCGCCACTGTCAGGTGTGCAATTTAGCGGTTCAAATCGATATCCAGCGGCTCTTGGAGGTCGTAAAGCGGGTCATGGAGGAGCGAAACCTTCTCAGCCACCCCATGGCTAGCAACCGGTAATTGGGCCAGTTGATGATATGGATAGGGGCTCTTATCTGGTCGCACCACTTCAGCCTGCGGCTGTTTAGGACTCTTCAAGCCTACCTCTATGGCGTAAGCCTCCTCAAGGGAAGTCAAAGCCACTAAATCAGGAAATCTCTCTAAAAGCTGTAATACACGAGCGCGTTGAATCTCTTCAAACGATTCCCTAAGCATTGTATTAAAATTGGGGTACTTAAGCAGGCGCTCTATGGCGATATATATCCAACCAGCTATGGATAAGTGTGCATCATCTGACGCCAAGCGTAACTTTTGGTGGAGCGCAGGCGGCAGGAGGACGGTCACTTTTTTCCAACCAGTCTTGGTATGATTAGCCAAGCTCTTAAGACTTGGGGCCTTCTCGAATGTCATGTTTTCAGTGGCCCAATGCAGCAAACGTCTTTGAACCTCAGCGCCTGGTATCAAGCGCCCTCGTTCGATATCCGCATAATAGTTAGTACCAACACCCAGCTGACGGGCCACCGCTTGACGCGTGAGGCCACGTCCTAATCTAATGGCCTCTAGTTTTGTACCAATTGTTTTAGCGAGTTTGATATCGGTTTGTTTGACTGGATGGCTGTAAATAGCCCCCAATGTCTTAGCGCGTTGGGAACTGCGCTTCGGTTGGGATTTTTTGGGTTGACGGTTCGTCTTGCGCTTCGGCTTCGATGTATTCTCTGAACTCATTAGGAGAAGTGTACCACAAATGGAACACATATTCTACTTCAGCGACCTCTTTCCAAACATAATCTTTATGATCTGGGTCGCCATGAGCTGTAGTAAGTCTAAGGTACTGATGGGCACACTCATGAATAAGGGCCGAGTTATTAAGTAATATACCACGGTTCCCAGTAAATACGACAGATACAAGAACACCACCATTGTCCCAAGTCCCACCAGCCAACTGAGTCCCAAAACCTGCAACGCTAGGAGGTCTTGCACTTGCGAATTCCAAGAAATGACCGGGGCCATCAACACAGATTTTAACAAATGCTGTGGGATAATCTTTGTTAAAAGCTTCCAATACATTTTTAACATCTCCTACTTGAGCGCTGTCGAGCTGAAAGCCCTCAATCGCGTGTTCCAAAAATCTGAGGTCCTCGTGAGACGACTGTCCTGGGTTTGTGGTTGAACACCCAGTTATACATGCGATTGTATACAGCGCGCACATAAGTACCAAAGTGCGTAAAAAATCCCACATATTTTGGGATATAAAAGAGACTGCGCTCATACTCGAGCCGAAATAGTATTTCGTTAATCTCATCTCCAAACTTAAGGCCGTTCTTCGTATAATAGAATATGTAGTCATGGTCCACCTTCTGTACGTACTCGCTAATGAGTCCGTTGATATATGTATATCTAGCACAAACATAGAGACCACCGCTCCTATCAATGCATAACAAAGTTACAAAATCAATTGGCACGCGTTCATCTATCTCTTCAATGACGCCTAGTGTCATCATGCCAGGCTGCCTTACATCCGCATACAATGTCTGCATTGGTATAAGTTGGGGGTACTCCTCCAGTATTTTATAAAAATCAAGAATTCTCATTGCTTTCCTCCTTTTTGGAACGTTCATGTGCATCCAACAGCCAACTAATCAATGCACCAATCCGGCCGATAATTAGTGGTGAGACAGCTAGTACAGCAAGTACTAGTAGATATCTGATGGTCATTTTTTCCAACCTTTTTGTATATCCTCAACAGTGTTGTTTACCTGATTCTTCCAATATTCTTCCATTTTCTCGGCTTCCTCACGTAACTGAAATAAACGTCGCTGCTCATTTTCCTCACGTATGTAAGCCAGCAGCTCCGCTTGATACTGAGGTGACTCTTCACGCTCCCTACGTCGCTTCGCTGCTTCCACCGCCTCACGCTCCCTAATTTCCCGTTGACGAGCCTCTTCAACGGCTGCTTCCTCTTCTTCACGCTTTCTCTCGCGAATGGTGATATACTCAAAAATCATTGAGAGTGGTATGAGAGAGAGAACTACTACAAGCATTACAATAGCGATTATCTCATTCATTTCAGCTATTTTGAGGTCAGTAGCATCCATCGGATGTCGATCTATTAACATTTTTTAATCTCCCATCCGTTCAATGTTTTGGTTTGGATATTTGAGCTGTAACTCAAGAGTGCGAATCTTAGCGCGTAATGCCAAAGTCTCTAACTCTTTGCGTTGTTGGTAGCCTTTGTGCCATTGATATGCCAGTACGCTAATGATTGTTATAATGATTGTAATGTCCATTTGTGTTAACTCCCTAATACTTTAAATATAGCATGTATAAACATGATTACCCATCTTTCTGCACGCCAAAGCCACCTCGTTGAGCCATAAGGAGGTCTATGCTCACCTGCATGGTCGCAGTACGAGCAACGTCTCCCTTTAGGCCATTTAGGGATTGTTTGTAGCAGTTTCCCGTCTATACCACTCAAAAGTGCACACCCAACATGATAATATTGATGTGTCCCATTCTCGGAAAAGCCTAAGAAGCCTGCCACTTGTTGCGTAATCTCATCAGTCTTCGATGTAATAGTAGACATTTGCCCACTCCTTTTCAACTTTGAGTATGACATCATCGCACACGGACATACCAAGCGCTATGTCATCATAGCCCTTCATAGTGGCTTCCCACTTATATGCGCGCAGCAATGTTTGCTCACTGCGTAAGCGCTCCATAATGGAGTAATAAGGTATCATGTGCAACGAGCGGTGTATATAATATGACACAATGCTCACACATATGTACGCAACAAACCAAGCAGCTTTCTTACCCATTGAGTTC